>Ga0209403_10000429_pt1 | contig 63380 bp, 56 predicted proteins | sample ArcticOcean_MG_C_8_FD_187440 | JGI IMG/M metagenome (GOLD analysis project Ga0209403, IMG submission 187440) | Marine microbial communities from western Arctic Ocean - ArcticOcean_MG_CB11_86 (SPAdes) (version 2) | ecosystem: Environmental > Aquatic > Marine > Oceanic | place: Arctic Ocean... | reverse complement strand
ATATTACTATTTATACGTGCTTCTCGTAAGAAGGTTCCAGCTGAATGGATCTGCAATCCTGCTTGAGTGGCCATAGTTTATATCGTCTTCAGTTATCCAATATGGTCATAGCTGTGGTCCAGTTTCCTTTTAGCTATAATACTTTCGATAGAACTCAAATTTTGCTTTAACCAAATGGGAAATTAATAGTTTAAAAAAATAATAGTTACAAATCTTAATATTACAGGCCTGTTAATAAACTTAGTAATATTTTATTAATTCTAAACCCCTAAGTAAACTTAGTTCTAGGCTTAAGTATTAGTTTGGCTATCATACCTATACCAATAAGTGCATTATATCATATGGGCCTAGGAAGCGTCCAAACCGTAAGCAGTGTGAAGAGCTCGCAAAGCGAGTTCCGTGAATTCTTCGGCAATCAAGACACTAATTTTAATTTCAGATGTAGAAATTACCAAAATATTAATATTATGTTCTGCCAGAGTCGCAAACATACGTTTAGCTACCCCAGCATGGCTGCGCATACCAACACCAACAACAGACAACTTTACAACACTATCATCTGGAACTGATCCCACAAACCCCAAATCGGTTTTGCATGCTTCCAGTACTTCAAGAGCCCTATCCAACTCACTTCTCAAAACCGTAAATGTTAGATCTGTAGCACTGCCATTTTCTGAAATATTTTGGACAATCATATCTACGTTTACGTTTGCATCAGATAAAGGACCAAAAATAGCTGCAGCTACACCAGGCCTATCTGGCACTTGTAACAAAGTAATTTTTGCCTCATCACGACTATAGGTGACACCACTTACGATTTCTTGTTCCACTATTTCTTCCTCTGCTACGACCTGTGTTCCCAACAAATCACTTCCTACTCCATCATTAAACGATGATAAGACTTGCAAAGGAACTCTATTGTTCATGGCCAGTTCAACTGAACGGGTCTGTAAAACCTTAGCCCCAAGAGACGCCATTTCAAGCATCTCTTCGTAAGTTATTTTATCAAGCTTCTTTGCACGCGTCACTATCCGTGGATCAGCAGTATATACGCCATCAACATCAGTATAAATATCACACCTACTGGCAGATAGAGCCGCGGCTAAAGCAACGGCAGTTGTATCCGATCCACCACGCCCTAATGTAGTAATTCGTTTATGTGAACTTAAACCCTGAAATCCAGCTACAACACAAACTATGTCGTTAAGCATACTAGCCTTAAGTTCAGAAGCATTAATATCAATTATACGTGCTTTACCATGATTTTCGTCTGTTAAAATAGGGATTTGCCACCCTTGCCATGAACGAGCTGGTATACCAATTTGTTGTAGGCAGAGCGCCAAAAGACCACTAGTTGCCTGCTCCCCAGTTGCTAGCACTGCATCATATTCAAGTGCGTCATATAACGATCCGGCTTCTTTAGCTAGTGCTGCCAGGTCATTGGTAACTCCAGACATCGCAGAGACCACAACTGCCACTTTATTGCCACGCAAAACTTCAGCTTTAACGGTAGCCGCAACAGCTCGCATACGGTCTATATTAGCAACTGACGTGCCGCCAAACTTCATGACTATCTGGCTATTACCTTCACCATTAGTCAATTTTATCACCCCGCAATATTTTATAAACTAAACTTCTATCATTAATGCCGCGTCAATTCGCTTACTTGTCAATAAAGTATAGTATACCCATAGTAAGTAATTGAATTTAAGACAAGTGGCGTTGATAGGACTAATCATGGCCAACACTAATAAAAACTGCAATATCAAATCTTCTATAGACCTCGTAGAATTAGATAAATTTAAGGCTATGGCTGAAGAATGGTGGGATCCTGACGGAAAGTTTAAACCATTACACAAATTTAACCCTGTACGCCTAGAGTATATCCGTAACAACTGTTGTGACTATTTCAATCTAGATAAATCATCTTTAACCCCTCTTAAGGGACTTTCCGTTCTTGACATAGGATGTGGGGGTGGACTTTTATGCGAGCCTCTTGCACGCCTAGGAGCCGACGTAACGGGTATAGATGTATTATCTCGTAATATTGAAGTGGCCAAAATCCATTCAGAATTCTCATTTCTATCATTAGACTATCGCCAAATTACTATTGAAGAATTAAATAAAGAAAACCTTCAATATCATATTGTATTAAACATGGAAGTAGTAGAACACGTTATTAATATTGAATCTTTCTTAATTGCATGTGGCGCAGCAGTTAAGAAAGAGGGCTTAATGTTTTTTTCTACTTTAAACCGTACTGCAAAAGCTTTTGCACTAGCAATTGTAGGAGGAGAATATATCCTTGGTTGGTTACCCAGAGGGACGCACAATTGGAAAAAATTTGTACGTCCATCAGAATTTGATAGAGCGCTAACACATGCGGGAATTAATGTTACAGATTTAACGGGTGTAACCTATAGCCCGTTATCTGACACATGGTCACTCAATCAATCTAACCTTGAAGTAAATTATATGGGTTATGGAAAAAAACGTTAATTAAGCATTAATATTTAACATGCAATGAATTTAGCTGTTGGGTCGCTTAACCCAAGGCAAACGACCTACCGGAACACCTTCCTCAGCTAACTGTTCAGCTTCAGTATCTGTGGCATTGCCATAAATATCTCTCGCTTCTGATTCGCCGTAATAAATACTCCGAGCTTCCTCTGGGAACTGGTTTCCAACATCGTCGAAGTTTTTTTCAACATGTTCCCGTACTTGCGTAAGCATCTTACGCATTTCTTTAGGTTCTAGTTTATCAGAGCCTTTATCTTTACCTTTACCTTTACCTTTAACTTTACTTTTAGAAGCAACAGCCGGGGCCATTATCGACTTTGCAACAACGTTATCACCGCAATCAGGGCACGATACTTGTTTTTTCTTTATCTGTTCTTCAAATTGATCTGAATTTGGAAACCATCCATCAAATTCATGACCTTTGGAACAAGTTAAATTAAAGCTAATCATGTCATATAACTTCGGCCACATATGTTAAGTTTTTAAAAAAACTATTAAGTCACAATTCTATAATGTTAAATTGTAGTCTTAATGACAAAATAACAAGTGCTGAAATAAAAATAAGATGGATCCAGTATTAAAATTGATTTACCCTCCATCACCCTGGGTGGTTCGTTTTTCTTCCTTAATAACAGGAGACGTACTTGATATTGCTTGCGGTAATGGTCGTCATACACGTTATTTTGCGGATCGCGGACATAAAGTAACAGCTATGGACCGTGATATAAGTGGATTAGCGGATTTACAAGAAAATAAAAATGTAGAACCAATTAAAATTGATTTAGAAAAAAGTCTAATCTTCAGCAAAAATATTTTATCAAATAATTCATATAACGCAGTAATTGTTACCAACTATCTATGGCGACCTTTGATGCCTCATATAATTTCAGCTGTGGATAACGATGGCATCCTAATATACGAAACTTTCTCGTCTGGGAACGAAGTATTTGGAAAACCAAATAATCCAGAATATTTACTGCAGCCTGCAGAATTACTAAAATTAGTTAGTGGAAACCTAGAAGTTATTGCATATGAGAGTGGTATGATCAAAATACCGCAAGTTGCCATTATACAAAGAATTTGCGCAATCAAACGAAAAAATGTTTTTTCAAGACCTCAGCTATTATGATACTGAATCTAATATTGTGTCGAGCTCACCGTTTGCCTCTAAAGCATATAGATCATCACAACCACCAATATATTCACCTTTAATAAAAATTTGTGGAACAGTACGGCGGCCATTTGCACGCTCTATCATTTCATCGCGCTTACCAGGCTGAGACGTAACATCCACTTCAACAAAACTTATACCTTTTTCATTAAGCAAACGTTTAGCAGCATTACAAAAACCACACATTACACCAGTATATATTTCAACTTCCGACATTCTCTCTAATTCCCCAATATTTATTTCAGCTTCTAGCTGGATATTTTTCAAATAACAAACTTTTAAAATTGGATTTATGTAATAACGATAATAAAACTTATTAGTAAAAACAATTTTCTAACTAATAATTTGTAGGATACTAAATATAATCATTAAATAAATGCGATTAATGGAATAAGTAGTAGGGCTAAGTTATAAAATAAATATTAAACTGGTTTTCTGCTTAAATAATTCACATTCCACTTTGTCAGTCGATAGTTTGAGTTTGAATAACATTATAATGCAATATGATATAGGCTAATATGACTAAACAAATAGATATATTCGACCGAAAGTTATTACGCCTACGCCGTGAAAGAGCAACGAATTCATTGCCCGAACACAACTTTCTATTTAATGAACTTGCTAAAAGATTGGTTGATCGCTTAGCTGATATTCGACGAAATTTTTCTATGGCGCTAGATATTGGATGCCACAACGGTTTTATGGCTAAAGAAATAAAACATCTACCCGAAGAAAAAATTAGTTTTTTAATACAAACAGACCTTTCTACTGGCATGGCAAAAGAGGCCAAAAATAAAACGGGGGTGACTTCGATAGCAGCCGATGAAGAATTTTTACCTTTTCGTGACGCTACCTTTGACCTTATTATAAGTTGTGCCAGCCTGCATCACGTAAATGATCTTCCAGGGACTCTCATTCAAATTAAACGAGCGTTGAAACCCGATGGTGTATTTCTTGCAGCACTTTTTGGAGGATCCACTCTCCTAGAACTAAGACAAGCGTGGCTTGTTGCTGAATCTGCTAAAAAAGGTGGTGTAAGCCCAAGAGTTTCTCCCTTCATTGATTTACGAGAAGCAGCTGGACTTTTGCAACGTGCTGGGTTTGCATTACCTGTTGCTGACATTGATACACTAACCGTAACCTATCGAAATCCAATAAAATTAATGTCTGATTTACGAGGCATGGGCGAATCAAATGTAATGCTTGATAGAGAAAAGATACCTACCCGCGGAGATACGCTAAAAGCTGTAAGCCAAGAATATATGACGCTATTTGCTAATAACCAGGGGGAAATACCGGCCACTTTTCAGATTATATACTTAACCGGTTGGTCTCCAGAAAATAATCAACCAAAAGCCTTAGCTCCAGGTAGCGCCTCCGTGCGACTCGCCGATGTGTTAGAAGTAGATGAATATTCGACAGGTGAAAGTGTTGAACCATATTAATAGATAATATTATAAATTTCGAAAGTAACCAGCTATGCAATTACCTGTATATGAAATAATTAATCAGGCATGCCATGACACCTGGAACAACCGAAGAGAACTGACATCAGTTGCTTTCGTTCCGGTATTAGCGGTTGCAGTGGCTGGAACTATTATTACTGCTTTTAACGGCGATCCGCGCATCCTTCTTGATAACCCAGAAAAATTGCAGACCTCCCTAGCGGTAAAACTAATATTGGGAGGTGTTTTGAATTGGTTAATAGGTTTAGTTTTTTATACTCTTTTTGCAGTAGCCTGGTGTAGACGCACATTAGTTAGCTCAGAAACCATAACTGTCGGTGCGGCAATGAACTGGAATAGACGGCACTGGAGTTTTTTTCTTAAATTAATTTTACTAATTATAAATTTATTTGGACTTTTTTTATTAATGTCTATTTTGTTATCAACAATCCTACCTATTGCTCCAATCTTAAGTGCTTTATTTATTATTTGTGGATTAATATATGCTCGCGCAGCACTAATTTTTCCTGCGGTAGCTACTGATGCACTTATGACTGTTGGGGATTCCATAAAACTGACAAATGGAAATAGTTGGCGTATGTGTATAGCGGTTGCGGTAATACCATTTCTAATAATGTTATTAGGCAGCGTGATAGTTCTAATGCTAGCCACAACATTTAGTGCATTTATTGGATCATCAGTAACCGCACAATTTTTGCTTTCAATAGCCGTACAATCGATAAATTATTTCGGCTTTGCAATAGGAATCACTGCCTTATCATTAGCTTATCGTCAACTAAATATATAACTTACAATTTAAATTAATTTCAAAGTCTAACAACAATTTTAATCTTAATTCTACACAGACGTTCTAATTTGGTGATAGATATATATATGTAATCAATCAATTAAAGGATATCTCGTAACATTGCGACCAACGGGACATCAGCAGGGGGCATTGGATAATTTCTCATATTACTTATTGTTACCCAAGCTAGTTCTTGGCCCTCCATGGGATGAGGTATACCATCCCAAACGCGGCAAACAAATAACGGCATAAGTAGATGAAATTTATCATATCTATGACTAGCAAATGCAATTGGAGCCAAACAGCTCTCTATAGTATCGATAGCCAATTCTTCTCTCAATTCCCTAATTAAAGCTTCCTCAGGAGTTTCACCTAAATTAATTTTTCCTCCTGGAAACTCCCAAAGACCAGGCATGGGTTTCTCTGCAGGCCTTCGGGACAATAATATGCGATCAACCGAATCAACTAGTGCAACAGCGCTAACTAGTAGAAGAGGAAGACTTTGTTCACTCAAAGCTTAGCTCCTGTAATCAGCATTTATCGTTATATAGCCATGTGTCAGATCACAGGTCCAAACTGACGATCGTCCGCGACCAATACCTACATCAACACTTATAGTAATTTCTCTTTTTTTCATGTGTTTTGCTACGAGTAATTCATCATAATCATTCACTCGCCGGCCATTTCTAGTAATTGTAATTCCACCAATATCAATCGACAAATTATCTCGACTAGCTTTTTCTCCAGCTTTACCTACGGCCATGACAATGCGTCCCCAATTAGGATCTTCGCCAGCTACAGCGGTTTTTACTAACGGTGAATTAGCAATGGCAAGGCCTATTACTCTTGCTGCTCTCTTTGACTCAGCACCAGAAACAATAATGTTTATGAATTTCTGAGCTCCTTCACCATCGCGTACAATTTGTTGTGCTAAATCTATACAAACTTCTTCCAAAGCTCTGTAAAAATCAGAAAGAATTGAATCACCAGCCCGTTTAACTATGGGCTGTCCACTTACTTGTCCAGTTGCACACAGTAAAACTGTATCAGATGTTGAGGTATCGCCATCGACCGTTATAGAATTAAATGAATTTTCTGTCGCTTTAAATAAAAGTTTTTGTAAAACCTGATTAGGAAGGCTTGCATTGGTAAATATAAAGCCAAGCATAGTCGCCATATCAGGTGCAATCATACCTGATCCCTTAGCAAAACCTGAAACTATTACCTCCGCTTTTCCAATTCTAGCAACTCGGGATGCAGCTTTAGGAAAGGTATCTGTTGTCATAATTGCTTCAGCTGCCGGCTTCCATGTTTTTGCACCTAACCCACGGCGAACCGCAGCTAGTTTGTTAGCTATTAAAAGTGGAGGCAAAGGTTCACCTATGACACCTGTAGAAGCTATATAAATTTCTTCTGGACTACAGTTTATTAACTGTGCGGCTTTATTGACAGTGTTTTTAACGACTATTTCACCATCAGAACCTGTAAACGCATTAGCATTACCTGAGTTAACTATAATAGCTCTTGCTCTACCATGCGGCAAAATGTGTTTACACCAATCAACAGGTGCCGAGGTACAACGTGAACGCGTAAAAACACCAGCAATACTTGTTTTATTGACTAGTTCTACAAACATCAGGTCCTTAGCACCACTAGGCTTGAGTCCAACTGCTCGACCACTTAAACGAACCCCCGGCACAGATTTAATCGATGGAAAATTTTTAGGTGCTAGAGGAGAAACTACTGAAATAAGAGACTTGCTCATAGTACTGATACCCCAAGTTATATTGGTGGTGGATTTATTAGTTATACAACATAATGCTCGTCTCACACTTACTTAACGTAAAGCCGAAGATATAAAATTACATCTGCGTTATATCTTATGAGAACTAATTAAATCATTCACCAGCTTACTATCTACAAACAATTCGAACCGTTAAACACCTAGTAATTATTTATATATTTTTGTTCAACCTTTTAAGTTCTTATAAATACCTGATATTAAAAGGAGACAATTGTTTATTCTAGATGTTTATTATTTTTGACAAACAACTGTAATTGTTAACATATGGAAACCCTAGAATAATAAATAATTTACATAGTGACTAAATAATTTCAATGCCTAACTTAAAACTAGATATTAAAATTAGAAATTTATTACCTACTGTAGCTCTTCAGAAGCGGATAACTAGACAGTCTAAGTAATTTGGTTGTTTTGCCGCCGTTGACAGTTATCTACTTGAACCTTAGATAGGGTGTATTAATTTCCGTCTTTCAGGGTATATAATACGCACTGCAAAAGAGTGGTATATCACTGCAAAAACACCCAAAGGAATAAATTTATAAGATGGTAGTCAATCTCGTTAAACAGATAATTGGTTCATCTAACGACCGACATCTAAAACGGCTATCAAAGAACGTTGATGAGATAAATGCGCTTGAAGCTAGCCTTGAAGGGCTCTCTGACGATGAACTAAAGTCAAGAACTGACATGTTTCGTCAGAAAATTAAAAATGGTTCTTCAATAGATAGCTTATTGGTTGAAGCTTTTGCTACTGTAAGAGAAGCGGCAAAGAGAACCCTCGGACAACGCCATTTCGACGCACAGCTATTAGGCGGTATGGTTCTTCATAACGGTATGATAGCTGAAATGAAAACTGGAGAGGGAAAGACTCTAGTTGCAACTTTAGCTGTGTATTTGAATGCTCTAGAAGGTTTGGGAGTCCATGTCGTCACCGTTAATGATTATTTAGCCAAACGCGATGCAGATTGGATGGGACAAGTTTATAAGTTTCTTGGTCTAAAAGTGGCGTGTATTACTAATGGTCTATCAGATGAAGAACGCCATGAAGCCTATGCAGCGGATGTAACCTACGCAACTAATAATGAGCTAGGCTTCGATTATTTACGTGATAATATGAAATTTGAACTCCAAGAAATGGTACAGAGAAAATTCAACTTTGCAATCGTCGATGAAGTTGACTCAATTTTGATTGATGAAGCCCGCACTCCATTAATTATCTCTGGACCCGTCGAAGATTCCTCGGAAACTTATAAAATAATTGACGTATTAATTCCAAATCTTATCGCAACAGACTATGAAATAGATGAGAAAGCTAGAAGCATTAATATGACCGATGATGGAGTAGAGCATACAGAAAGCCTACTAACTGAGGCAGAACTACTAGAAACCGGAACTAGTCTTTACGATATAACCAGCGTAAGTATTCTTCATCACATTAATCAAGCCCTACGGGCCCATAAATTATTCAGTCGTGATACAGACTACATAGTAAAGAATGATCATGTTATAATTATTGATGAGTTCACAGGACGTATGATGGAAGGACGTCGTTATTCTGATGGTTTGCATCAAGCGCTAGAAGCCAAGGAAAACGTTACCGTACAAAATGAAAATCAAACTTTAGCTTCAATCACATTCCAAAATTACTTTCGTAATTACCCTAAACTATCCGGTATGACTGGAACAGCCATGACAGAAGCAGGGGAATTTGCGGAAATATATGATTTAGATGTCATAGATATACCAACCAATAAACCCATGGTTCGAGTAGATAAAAATGATGAGATATACCGAACACTGGATGAGAAATACGACGCAATTGTGGACCACATAGCAGATTGTCACGATCGGCAACAACCTGTTCTAGTTGGTACAGTCTCGATAGAAAAATCTGAACAAGTGGCAGATATACTAAAAAAGAAAAAAATTCCACATCATGTTCTCAATGCTCGTTACCATGACCAAGAAGCCAGTATAATTGCTCAAGCCGGTGAACCAGGTGCTGTTACCATAGCTACAAACATGGCTGGTAGAGGTACTGATATACAGTTAGGCGGAAATGTTGAACTTAGAATTAGTAACGAGCTCGCTGATATAGATGACAAAAAAGTTTTTCAGAAGAAACGTCAAGAAATAGAATCTGACATTGCTACAAAGCGAGCATTAGTCCTCGCTGCCGGTGGGTTACAAATTATTGGAACTGAGCGTCACGAAAGTAGGAGAATAGACAACCAATTAAGAGGCCGATCAGGCCGTCAAGGAGATCCTGGAGAATCTCACTTTTTTCTTTCTCTCGAAGACGATCTGATGCGTATATTCGGATCTGAACGCATGGATTCCATGCTGCAAAAGCTTGGTCTAGAGGAAGGAGAGGCAATAGTGCACTCATGGATAGACAAAGCCCTGGAAAAAGCCCAACAGAAAGTTGAGTCACGAAACTTCGAGATTCGCAAACAACTACTGCAATACGATGATGTAATGAATGATCAGAGAAAAGTCATTTATGAACAACGAAGAGATTTAATGCAGATAGATGATGTCTCCGAAACCATTGAATCGATGCGTGATGAAACACTAGAGAATAAAGTAGCTATATGTATTCCTGAAAAAGCTTATGCTGAACAATGGGATACAGAATTACTTCATGAAGAAATACTAACTATTTTTGCTGTTAATGCCCCTATCTCTGATTGGGCTAAAGAAGAGGGTATCGCTAATGAAGAAATTCTTAATAGGCTTAGAAAACTAACTACTGAAAAAGCCGCTGCTAAAACAGCTCAATTTGGTCCCGAACTAATGCGTATGGCCGAAAAGAACTTACTTCTGCAGATTCTTGATCAATATTGGAAAGATCACTTGCTACGTCTTGACCACTTGCGTCAAGGAATTGGTCTTAGGGCTTTGGGACAAAAAAATCCTCTAAATGAGTATAAACGTGAAGCATTTGATATGTTTGATGATCTGCTGAACAGACTGCGAGAGGGTATAACCACTTTACTCAGTCACATAGAAATACAACCCGATTCATCTAGTTCGGCTCAGAAACCAGCACTTGAAACAGAAACTCAACATACTTTAGTAGGCCAATTTTCTGAAAACGCTCCTGATTCCAATAGAACTAACCAAGCAACATCAAAATCTCTACCAAAGCGATACCCGCAAAAAGATCAAATAAACCCAGATAACCAGGCAACGTGGGGAAAGGTCTCAAGAAATACTGCATGCCCATGTGGGTCAGGAAAAAAATACAAGCATTGCCACGGAAAATTATAAAATAATGAGATTACTTGAGATTCTCAATTAAATGGTTTTACATTCCGTAGCATATCACTGAGAGGTCAGAGATGGAATTCGGAGTATTTGATCACATTGATAAGAGAGATGGGGCTTTACTAGAAACAATTTACCAGGAACGTCTTAAACTCATTGTAGAATATGAGAACTCAGGAATAACCCATTACCATCTCGCTGAACACCACGCGACCCCCTTAGGATTATCTCCCTCGCCTAGTGTTTTCCTGAGTGCCATCTCTCAACTTACTAAACATCTAAAATTTGGACCAATGGTTTATTGTTTACCTCTTTACGACCCGCTTCGGTTAATTTCAGAAATATGTATGTTAGATCAGTTAAGTAGAGGTCGATTCGAGTTTGGCGTTGGACGTGGTATATCCCCTTATGAACTTGCATTTTTCAATATCGACATAGACAATGCCCGTGAAATATATACCGAAGTATTTGAGATCTTGATGCAAGGTCTCACAAATACGGAATTATCTTTCCACGGTAAATATTTTTCTTATAATTCGGTACCAATGATATTAAAGCCAAAACAATACCCCCATCCGCCATTATGGTACGGAGTAGGGTCACCTCAAAGCGTAAAATGGCCGGCGGAAAATGGTGTGAATATTATTAGTAACGCTCCCTGTAAAATTGCCCGCGAATCAACTGATCGTTATCGAGATACTTGGTTGACGAATTTTAGAGAACATGATGCTTTACCTAAAATGGGGGTAGCACGACACATATATATTGGTGAAAACGATTCTGAAGCTAATACAGTATGTCAACGAGCTTACTCAGCTTGGTATAGTAACTTTATGAATCTATGGAGAAAAAATGATGTTAATCCCAATGTATATCCACCTGATTATAAAGATGCCTTAAAACAAGATATAGTTATAGCTGGAACACCTGAAAAGGTTACCGAAGAAATAAAACGGCAAATTGATGTGGCAGGGCTAAATTACTTTGTATGCCGTTTTGCATTTGGTGATTTAAGTTACGAAGAATCACTGAGTTCACTAAGCTTATTTAAAGAATTAATATTACCTAATTTTCCATAGCTCTCATATAAATAAATGAATTACATATACTTTGAGAATGAGATTAAATGGTAAGTCTAACACCCAGAACTAAGTAATTTTTATCTATCTATAGGTATACTAGCCGTGCAAATAGACTTGGAAGAAAAAAATATGAGCAGCCAAGTCTGTCCAGTCTGCAATGGGCAGAGTGATTTTAGCTTTAAAAAAAATAATTATTACATATTTAAATGCGTTACATGTAATTTTCTACACGTATTTCCTTATCCTACAAAACAGGAAGTTATTAAATATTACTCCTCAGGCTACAGAACTGCACACGCAAATTTTTACCCTAAATTAAAGTCCAGAAAACGTAGAGCAAGTCTTAAAGCTCTAAATTTCCTCCAATTTATCCACCATAAGAAAACTATTGATATTGGCTGTGGAGGAGGAATTATGGCAGACGCCTTTAGGCGCCTTGGGGCAAAGTCTTATGGAATAGATATTAGCCAAAATTCGATTGATTTTGCTCGAAATAATTTTCCTAAATGTACTTTTTTTTGCGAAACATTTGATGAAGCCATAAAAAGAAAAATAAACTTTGACTTTATTTTTACAACTGAGCTTATGGAACATCTTACTGGTCCACATGAGTGCATGCGATTTATTAATGCAGTATCAAAACCTGAAACAGTCGTTTATGTCGCAACCCCTGATTCCGATCATAAAAAAGTCCCAAAAGACATTTCGTCTTGGAGTGACATATGCCCTCCAGAACATCTACAGTGGTTTAATAAATCAAATATGGAGAAACTATTTAATCAATATGGGTTTTATTTACTAAAACCATTTAACAAACAAAGCCCAGCTCTTTCAATGTTATTTAAAAAATCAAGGTCACTATTAAATTCATAAACCTTATAAATGTTAATTTATACAAAACGTCCCATATCTAGAAACTTCTTACGACGAGCAGAACATAAAGAAACTCCATCTAAACCTCTTAATTCATACAAAGCTTCAGCTATAGCATCCCCCACACGGTTTGTAATTATCTCAGGGCTACGATGAGCTCCGCCCAGAGGTTCATTTATTATACCATCAATGACTGAGTGCTTTAATAAGTCATGAGAGGTTATTTTCAATGATTCTGCAGCATTTCTCGCTTTTTCAGCGTCCCTCCATAAAATTGATGCACAGCCTTCTGGAGAAATCACAGAATAAATTGCGTGTTCAAGCATCAAGATCGTATTAGCTGTAGCCAACGCAATTGCACCACCAGATCCACCTTCACCAATAACCACAGAAACCATAGGAACCCTTAAACCAAGACATGACCTAATAGATTCAGCTATCGCTTCAGCTTGTCCGCGTTCTTCAGCACCTGCTCCAGGATAAGCACCAGGCGTATCAACTAGTGTTATTACCGGCAAAGAAAAATGATTTGCCATCTTCATCAGACGCTGTGCTTTTCGATATCCTTCAGGTCTTGCCATACCAAAATTATGAGTGATACGACTACTAGTATCGTTACCTTTCTCATGTCCCAATATAGCTACGGACCAACCACGAAAACGGCCAAGACCACTTATTATAGAGCGATCCTCCGCATAGCTTCTATCACCAGCCAATGGAGTAAAATCAGTTATAAGGGTTCTAATATAGTCAGATGTATGTGGCCGGTTTGGATGGCGTGCTACCTGTACACGTTGCCACGGAGTAAGTTTATTATAAGTCTGACGCAACATTTTTTCAATTCTCGTCTGCAACTTACCTACTTCATCGGCAATGTTTAGTTGTTGACCGTCAGATAAATGACGAAGTTCCTCTATCTTACCTTCCAGTTCGGCAATTGGTTTCTCAAAATCTAAAAAATGGCGCATATGGGACTATCTATAGTTCTGATACTTTATCAGCAAGAGGATGTTTCTCAGTAACCAATTTCTGTAATCTTTCATCAAGAACATGAGTATAAATCTGAGTAGTCGATATATCAGAATGACCTAACATTTTTTGCACGCTTCGCAAATCAGCATTATTATTAAGCAGATGGGTTGCAAATGCATGGCGGAGAATATGCGGACTGACACGACTACTATCAATACCAGCTAATAACGCTAGTTTTTTTAGTAATTGAAAAAAACGCTGTCTAGATATCGCCCTCCCCATACTACCTGGAAATAAATAAGGGTTGTCTTTATAGCCACCTAAAAACCTATCTCTAACAATCATGTATGACTGTACCGCAACCCTAGCGGGCTCGTTAAGCGGTACCATACGTTCTCGTCCTCCCTTGCCCCTAACAATAATGACACGTGGATCACGATTTAAAGCTGTAGATGGAAGCTTAACGAGTTCGCTAGCCCTCATTCCAGTCGCGTAACATAATTCTATCATTGCCTTAAGACGGAGACCTTCGGCACCCTTCTGCCTACCGGCAGCTTTTAACAAAGAAGAAACTTCTTCTTCACTTAGGATTTTTGGAAGTGTTCTTCCTGATCGAGGACTTTGGATAACACTTGTTGGGTCATCAGAACGCAAGCCTTCTGTATGAAGAAACCTATAAAAAACACGTAACGTAGATATTCTCCGAGCAACTGTTCTTGGTGACATTCCTCTATCAGCAAGGTCTTTAAGATAGTATCTAAGGGATTTCGTCGTTGCTTTGTCAAGTACGGGTTTTGTTGATACACCGGATTCAAATAATAATTGGGCGCAATCAACAAGATCGTGTTGGTAAGATTTTACTGTATTTTCCGCAGCACCGCGTTCAGCTATAAGCATCTCTAGAAAAGCCTCAAGATATCGACTTACAATTTCTGGGCAATGCTTTGGGGGAAGTTTATTCAAGACTTTAATCTAAGATAGTTAATAACTGGTAGCAAGAGTGAACTCCAGGGCGAATAAACGAGCATCATTAGTCAAGCCAACCTGAGTTAATGCTCGAACAATTGTGTGTAATGCTATCGGATGCAATGAAGAAAGCTCTTCCTGCCCGGTAGCTAGTAGGACATATAATGCTGTTTCAGCCACCTTTCCTGAGGAAGAAGACCTAAGAAGATTCACCCATATATTTAGTGGAGGCAATACTACTGAACTAGGCTTCTCAATCCCTTCATGTAGCCGCAATTCCTCTGGCACCCGTTCTCCCAATGCATCAAATAGCGAAAGAACATTAATAATAGATTCAATCCTAGCGGGGCTATTCTTTTTTTGCATTAATATCCATTTTTTTAATATTTTATTATCCCATTGTAGAATATTTTCTCTACCCAAATCAGTTTTCTTATCTAAAATATTTGTTTTACTTTTAATTCCAGACTGTATGTAAGCGCGTTGTAATGCACTTCTAGTCTCAGAGGTAACTAACTCATCACCTGATGCCATTCGCAATGCCGGCCATATATTTGTCAAAGAAGAGGAAACATCTGGTTGTATTTTACTAAGCCTCGAAATAGCCCAAAACCAGTCTATAGCTTGCTTAATCTCTCCAGACACTAAACTTGCTATAATTGCTTCGCTTGCAAACCAGGAAAATACTGCTGATGGTTGTAATTTATTTAATTGTGGCAGTGTCAGTCTAGTTGCCAGCAACCAATCCTTTCGTTCATTTGGTAGATTCCACATCTCATGCAATATTTGTGCTTGTCTACTTGAAACCTCCTGACTAATTGTCGCAAGATATATGGCAGCTAACAACAACTCGGGAGAGGCATTCTCTGGATCTAAGAGCACCTCTACAACCTCGTCGTCTGATATATCCAAATCCGAGTAAATTTCAGCTAATTTAATAGGAGATAATGATCCCCAATAAGCTGCTTCACGGGCAGCTAGGAGACGAGTCTGTCTATCAGCATCTTGGGTGGTAGCAACAGCCGCTAGAAGACTCGGAGACGCCTCCTCAGAAAACCAACGAGGGACCTGCCCTCCAACAACCCGAATTAGAGCCATGTTTAAAGCACTTGCTTGTCCGGGTACAGCCAACTTTTCAATAGTTGGGGTCGCGCCAGAAATAATAGAATTAGAGAGCTCAAAAAACATGGCATCTTCAGTTAAATTCTGTTCGCGTAATGACTCTAATCCCTCAAGAGCTTCATCATATTGCATATTCAATAATCGGCAGAAAACAGTAACTTTTTGTCCAAATTCTGAGTTAAATCTCTTTTTTGCAGTAGCAGCTATTTCACAGGCTCCAGCTAGGTTTGAGGCGAGCAAACGTGCTTGTAAAGCTGGTTCAATTAGGTTTTCAGGAACAGTGTTAGCTGATACAGCACGTAATAAACGCTCCGCATCTTCTACAGCTCCTAAAGAAATTAATTTTTTGATTCTAGCTCTTACTAAGCTTTTAGTACTATCTACATTAACTGGTGGTGCTGCAGCAACCAAAAGGATACGTCGTGCTAGACTTTGTGCAGCATCACTCGCAATGCGATCTGGTATCTTATTGATAAGACGTTCAGCAACCTCTCTGGATGTACCCTGCCACATATTGCTCAAAAACTGTCCATCTAGTCTTTCAGATATTCCAACAGCGTCAGAATCTACTTCACCAAGTTTTTTAATTTCTACAGTATTATCATTTACATCAGACGTTATTTTTTTATCACTTAATACATCTAAATTATTATCTGAAACTTTTTCACTAACCTTAACCTCTAATGTTTGTTTAGGAATTAACGAAACGGGCTCGAGTGACTCAGTTACCGTTTGTGCATATAGTAACCCGTGAGATAAGGTAAAAATGGCTATTAACACAAAGCTAGCCAATCTTAGAAAAAAGCTACCGGTTAAAACGATCATCTGGCAAAACCTTTTCTATACTCTGTAGCGGTGCCGGAATTTCCCAGTTTGCTAGAAAAACAGCACCCCCAATTACCACCACAAAAATAAATATAATTAATATTTTCAACACCTATAATCCTAATATAGTTCCTATGATAGTCTGTTTGCGATAACCCATGAAAGTTATCAATATTAAAAACGAAGCACGACAAAACTAGTTATATTATGGTACTTTGCAAAAATGGCAATTTCGCGGCAACCCTACATATACTTTAGCAAACATGTAATAGTAACGAATGATTAGTTCTAAGAAAACAATAAATAAAGATAATGGTCATTACCTTTCCGTCAGCGATAAACTTTCTGATAAAAATAAGATTGTTTTAGTTGGTCTTATGGGCGCTGGAAAAACATCGATTGGTCATCATCTGGCTACCTACCTTGGATTACCTTTCTCAGATGCGGATGATGAGATTGAAAAAGCAGCAAATTCTTCGATTGAAGATATATTTGAGCGTTTAGGAGAAAAAAACTTCCGTGAAGGCGAAAGACGAGTAATTACTCGTTTACTTAACGGTCCGCCAATAGTGTTAGCAACTGGTGGGGGAGCATTTATGGATCCAAAAACTCGAAAAATTATTTCTGAAAATGGGATTTCTATTTGGCTAAAATCTGACCTTGACACTTTAGTTAAAAGAACATCAAAAAGAACAAATCGTCCGTTATTAAAAAATAAAAACCATAGAGAAGTACTTAAGCATCTAATGGAAGTAAGGTATCCTATATATCAACTAGCTGATATAACAATTAATAGCCTTGATGTTCCGGCTGAAGAAACATTGCATCAAGTAGTTAAATCTTTGGATGCTTATGGTAGTGCGGAGCAAAAATGAATTTGAGTAAAATAAAAATACCAATTGAAAATATAACGGTCGACCTTGGTCCCAGAAGTTACGATATACTTATTGCTCCTAGTATTATTGATAACGTGGGTGATTTAATTGCTAAACGTTTAGATACCGTAAAGGCAATTATTATTAGTGATACAAATGTAGCTCCGATTTATATGAAGCGTTTATCAATCAGCTTAAATGCAGCTGGTATAAATAATAATAAAATTATTCTTCCAGCTGGAGAGGGCACTAAATCATTCGGTAATTTTGAAAGCTTGCTTAATAAACTTCTAGAACTAGGAATAGAACGGACAACAACTCTAATCGCTTTGGGCGGCGGCGTTATAGGGGACATCACAGGTTTCGCTGCCAGTAGCCTATTAAGAGGTATAAACTATGTACAAGTTCCAACTTCACTACTAGCTCAGGTAGATAGTTCCGTTGGAGGTAAAACTGCAATCAACACTAAAATAGGGAAGAATTTGATTGGTAGCTTCTATCAACCACGTCTAGTGATAGCTGACACCGAAACTCTTAATACTCTTCCAAACCGAGAACTTTTGGCTGGCTATGCTGAAACCGTAAAATATGCCCTTCTAGGAGATGCCAGCTTTTTTTCATGGCTTGAACTCAATGGAACAGCTCTAATTCGAGGTAATCAAGAGGTTAGAGTAAAAGCTATTGCAAAAAGCTGTGAGATGAAAGCTAGGATAGTAGCTGAAGATGAGCGTGAAAGTGGAAAAAGAGCTCTATTAAATTTGGGCCATACTTTTGCACACGCACTGGAGGCGGAAACAGGATTTAATAATCACTTACTACATGGTGAAGCCGTAGCTATTGGCATAGTTTTAGCATTTGAACTATCATCAAGACTTAGCTTTTGCTCATCAATTGAGACCACAAAAGTACGTAACCATTTACAGTCCGTGGGTTTATCTATTGCTCCCCCTAAACATCCAATGGGAGAATGGAACAGTGAGCGTCTAATAGCACTTATGAAGAAAGACAAAAAAGCTGCACAAGGTCATCCCGCCTTTGTTCTCGTTCGTTCTATAGGCGATGCCTTTATAGCCGATGATGTAGATTTAAATGCAGTTGAATCATTACTAAAAGATATTTTAATTTATTAAAACATTAGTTTTGATTGGTTAATTATTTTACCGTCACCATTCAACTTGAAAGCTTTAGTTACTTAGGATTTTATTTCAGGAGTAAAATAATGCCCCTTCCCCCGCCACAAAAGAGAAAACATATTCACACTCGCAATATTTTCTGTGAAGGGTACCGTCGTGAAGATGGGTTATGGGATATAGAAGGGCATCTTAAGGATACCAAGACTTACCCGTTTAAGAATAATGAGAGAGGAGAAATAAAACCTGGAACACCTATTCACGAAATGTGGATAAGACTAACAGTTAATGACCGCTTCGAGATTATAGAAGTAGAGGCTGAAACTGACTATAGTCCTTTCAAAATATGCCGAGACATAACACCAAATTTTAAACGTCTAATAGGGTTAAAAATAGGGCCCGGATGGCGCAATCGTGCCCTTAAAAAGGTTGGTGGTGTTGATGGTTGCACCCATCTAGTTGAATTATTAGCCCCGGTTGCCACCACTGCATTCCAAACTATTATTCCAATAAACAACAGTAGAGTAGCAGACAAAGATAAAAACCTGAACTCTGATAAGGTTCCTCGCCTTCTGAATACCTGCCATGCATTTCGAAGTGACGGAGATCAAACTAAGCAATTATGGCCTAAGTTTTATAATGGTCCGACAACTAAAATAAAGAATATAGCAAGTAGCGATTAGTTTTCCGGAACTTTAGCCTTGATAGATAATGCATGTAATCCCCCAGAAAACTCATCAAGCAATAAACTATGTATCAATCTTTCCCGCTCAACCCTACTTTTTCCAATAAATACTGCAGATCTAACTTCAACACGGTAGTGTGTCTCCCCACCCCCATTAGAACCAGCATGCCCAGCATGTAAACTCGATTCATCTATCACTTTTATTTCCGATGGGCTCAATGCCTTATCTAACTTAGTACGAATAACATCTGATCGATTCAATGTTTTCTCCCTACGTAACTAAAATTATTTCTTTAAATTATTATGAACGACTTGCTAGCAACCTTTAATCTATACATATTATGATAATGAATGAGGGATACAACAGTTTGTTTTCAGACAATAGTGATTTGCCTAATTTAGACAATGATAATGATACAGTAATTCAGAACTGCGATTCACCTGATTGTCAGAAAGTTGGACAGTATCGTGCGCCTAAATCTCGTCAACACTTACGTGATTATTATTGGTTTTGCTTGGAACACGTTCGAATCTATAATAAGAGCTGGAATTATTACTCTGGCATGAGTGAAGATGAGGTGGAAGTTGAACGGAGAGCAGATACTTATTGGCATAGGCCCACACGACCCCTTGGTGGAGAAAGTTTTTATGGTTATAAAATAAACGGGGATTTTCGTATATTTGATGATGAAGATTCAGGAAAAAAAAATCATGGTAATAACCTGACTGCAACCACAATAGAATTGGAAGCGCTATCAATATTAGATTTATCTCCACCGGTGACTCGCCAAGAGATAAAAAATAAGTATAAAGAACTTGTTAAAACTCATCATCCAGACACAAATAGAGGCAATAAAGATGCTGAGGAGCAGCTAAAACTAATAAACAGAGCTTATGAGACGCTGACCCGAGCAAAAAAAATTGAAGTTTAACGTAATTTTTATCCCATAACAGCTAAACTGGAAGTTTAAATGGATTCTGCAGAACCAACAATAGCGACTGAAATATTGGCAAGCGGTGACATGCCGGCAAGTGGACAGCCAGATAAATTTGTATCTGCTAAAGAAATTTTTGGCGTTGACACAGATATGAAAATCCCAGCATTTTCGGAACACACCATTCATGTACCCGAACTGGATGAAAGCTATCGCTTTGATCATGACACAACACTAGCAATTCTTGCTGGATTTTCTCATAACCGAAGAGTCTTAATTCAAGGCTATCATGGCACAGGAAAATCAACTCATATTGAACAAGTAGCGGCTAGATTAAATTGGCCTTGCATTCGTATTAACCTTGATAGCCACATAAGTCGCATTGACCTTATAGGTAAGGATGCCATTGTTCTCAAGGACGGCCAACAAGTAACAGAATTTCGTGAGGGTTTATTACCTTGGACCTTACAGCATCCATGTGCCTTAGTATTTGACGAATACGACGCCGGTAGACCAGATGTAATGTTCGTAATTCAGCGAGTACTAGAAGCCGATAGCAAACTAACACTTCTCGACCAAAATAAGGTTATCAGGCCCCATACTAGCTTTAGGTTGTTTGCAACTGCTAACACTGTTGGTCTCGGCGACACAACAGGCCTCTATCACGGAACACAGCAGATAAATCAAGCTCAGATGGACCGCTGGAACATTGTTACAACTCTCAACTATCTACCTCACAAACAAGAAGTAGATATAGTTATTGCCAAGAGCCCTAAATACGATACAGACGAGGGGCGTAAATCAGTATCAGCTATGGTAGCAACAGCTGAATTGACCCGTTCAGGATTTGTCGCGGGCGATATTTCTACAGTTATGTCGCCTCGTACAGTAATTACATGGGCTGATAACGCAAATATATTTGGTTCATTAGATCTAGGCTTTCGTGTTACATTTCTCAACAAATGTGACGAGGTCGAAAGATCTACAGTTGCTGAATATTATCAGCGATGTTTTGGTACAGAACTTGCAGATAGTATTATTACCCAACCTAACGATTAGCTTAAGACTGACAAAATGGTTAAAGGCAGCAATGACGGTCCCATTGAGGAGTTCAGGCGCATTACAGCAGCGTCTATGCGAGCAATGTCTCGAAATGCAGAGCTATCAGTAACGTTTTCTCCTGACTCCTCAACCTTACAAGGTGACGAGGCTCGCCTTCCTTTACCTAGTAGAGATTTACCATACGAAGAGGTTTGCGTTGTAAGAGGAGAATCAGATTCTTTAGCTCTGCGTGAACGTCATCATGACCCAAAAATTCATAATGATAATATGCCAGCAACACCTGATGCAAAATCTCTCTACGATGCCTTTGAGCAGGTTCGTGTTGAATCTATTGGCGCACAACGTATGGCTGGAGTAGCCAACAATCTAGATGCCGCACTGAATGACCGCTGCATTACAAAAGGCTATAATAGAGTTACTGAACGAGATCAGGTTCCAATATCTGAAGCAGTCGCACTTCTAGCACGTGAAGCAATCACAGGACGTCATCCCCCCTTAAATGCAAATAAAATGGTAGATCTCTGGCGACCATATATTGAGTCAAAAACAGGCGAAATACTAAAGGATCTAGGGAAAAATCTACATGATCAATTACAATTCCAAGGCGTAGTTAAAAAAATCATAAATGATCTAGGGTTTTCAGATGAAATAAGTTCATCGCAAGAAAATGGTGATTCCAGTGATGAAAATCAAGATTCAGGTGATGGTGAACAAAGTGGTGAAGGCGAATCTGAGGGCGAAGCGGCTGCGACAGAAGGGGACGGAGAACTACAAGAGGGAGATGAACAGTACGAAGATGCGGATGCACCAACAGAAGATGGCGACGGTGAGTTACAACCAGGGGCAGGCGAAGAAGACCCAGATGCTCCGGGTAGTCCTTGGCGTCCTCCTGATAACCTTCACAACCAAACTAAGCAATTTTTATATTCAGCCTTTACAAACGAGTTTGACGAAATAGTTGATGCTGATGATCTATGTGACCCCGATGAATTAGGACGATTACGCCAACAGCTCGATCAACAAATTGGACATTTACAAAGCGTTATTTCTCGTTTGGCCAATCGCTTGCAAAGACGATTAATGGCCAAACAAACTAGGTCTTGGGACTTTGATTTAGAAGAGGGTTTACTTGATACTGGCCGACTATCCCGGGTAGTTACAAATCCCACTCAGCCGCTCAGTTTTAAACAAGAAAAAGATACTAATTTTAAAGATACGGTAGTGACACTCCTGATAGATAATTCTGGATCAATGAGAGGAAGACCAATATCTGTTGCGGCAATGAGTGCAGATATACTCGCACGCACATTAGAGCGCTGTGGAGTAAAAGTTGAAATTCTCGGCTTTACTACTAGAGCATGGAAAGGAGGGCAGTCTCGTGAAAAATGGCTAGCTGCAAGCAAACCATCTAGTCCAGGTCGTCTTAATGATTTACGCCATATAGTTTATAAATCTGCAGATGCACCTTGGCGAAGATCCCGAAAAAACCTAGGATTAATGCTGCGCGAGGGACTGTTAAAAGAAAATATTGATGGTGAAGCACTTGTCTGGGCTCATGAAAGACTACTGGCCAGAGCAGAACAGCGAAGAATCTTAGTAATTATTTCTGACGGTGCTCCAGTAGATGACTCAACACTTTCGGTTAACGCTGGCAACTATCTTGAACGCCACTTAAGACAAGTTATAGAATGGATTGAATCCTACTCTTCAGTTGAGCTGTTAGCAATAGGAATTGGACATGATGTAACCAGATACTATCGCCGAGCAGTAACTATTGTAGATGCGGAACAGTTGGGCGGAACTGTTATGGATCAGTTAGCTGAGTTATTCGAAGACAAAGATGAGTTCTCGGTCAGAAGCCAACATCGTAAACGTCGAGATAGCTAAATATATCTCAATAGTAATTAGGTAGCAAACCAGTTTTCACGGGCGGCTTCATAATTATCTTCTCTTATTGCAGTTCGAATTTGTTCCATCAATCTATTCATAAATGCTACGTTATGTATTGCGAGATACTGAATAGCTGTTATCTCGTTGGCCTTTATAAGGTGATGCAAATAGGATCTAACAAATGTTAGGCAAGTATAACATTTGCATTCCGGATCTAATGGACTATCATCTTCTCTAAAGCATGAATTTTTTAGATTAACGTGATCGCGTGATTGGCTATTTTTTGCAAAAATAGGGCGGAGATAGGCACCACCATGTCGAGCTAAACGCGTCGGGTTAACACAATCAAAAGTATCAATACCTTTAGCCACCCCATCCCAAATATCAGCCACACCTCCTATACCAAGTAGATGTATTGGACGAGGAACTGATTGAGCGTTATTCAAGGGTTCCATGGCCATACTCACCACGTCCTGCAACTCAAAGTTATCGCTGCCCAAACAACCACCAACCGCATAACCAAAGTAAGGCTGAGACATAGTAAACTCAGCACTCTCCCGTCGTAAATCTTCATAAACACCGCCCTGTATGATACCATACAAGGCTTGTGGTCCTGCTGATCCCTCCGGATTTTTAACAAATTCTTGTATACTCCTTGTCGCCCATCTATGAGTAAGCTGCATAGATTTTGCAGTATAGTCTCTGCCAACTTCATACGGTGAACACTCATCAAGAACCAGAATAATATCAGCACCTATATTCCGTTGTACTCGGATGGAATTCTCAGGCGTTAATTGATGAATATTACCATCAATATATGAACGAAATGTCGCTCCACTTTCTTCTATATTTAACAACATTTTAGGTCGTTTATGACTTCGATTTCCTTTAATTTCAGATGACGCTGTGCCACCACCAAAAGAAAAGATTTGAAATCCACCCGAATCTGTAAACATTGGTCCATCCCAGCCCATCATCTTATGCAAACCACCAAGACGCGCTACAGTTTCAGCGCCGGGTTGAAGCATTAAGTGGTAGGTGTTCCCCAATATTATCTGTGTTTTCTCTGCCTGCATCTGAGCAGGAGTTACTCCCCGAATGACACCACGCGTAGCACAAAATATAAAAGCAGGCGTTTCTACATTTCCGTGCGGTGTCTTTAAGTTACTAACGCGTGCTGCATTAGGCCAATTCCTATCAGCTGTTGTCCTGTGCACTACCTCAAATTCAAATCCGGGATAGTTAACCATAAAATTGTAACCTCATACTCTGCACTGGCAATCGAGAAAAATAAAAGTGAAAGAAATAAAATAATTTCAAAAAAAAGCCCGCTAAAGCGGGCTCACTTAATATCTACAAATTAACAATAGTGATTTTAGATATTAGGCCTCTATTAAAACTTTATCCAACTGTTTTTTCAAACTACGTAGCTCAGATGGTACATCTGATGGTGCAGTAGTTTTTAAAAAAGTATCCAGTCCCCCTTTATGCTCAATAGTACGTGCTGCAGCAGTAGTTATTCGCATCCTTACCGATTTATTAAGAGCCTCACTATAAAGCGACATAGGCTGGAGATTAGGCAAAAAACGCCTGCGCGATCTATTTTTCGCGTGACTAACGTTGTTGCCCGTCATTACTCCTTTACCAGTTACACTGCATTTTCGTGCCATGTAATTTCTCCAATAGTTTAATTTCCCAATCTGGATCCAGGAAAACTAAGATCGGTATTAGACGACAGAGTTTTTCCGGTCAAGTCTTTATACGAATTCACCAGCTTTATTTACCCTTTTTAAATATATTAAGAAGGGTTTTTGCAGCAACTGATGGAGTTAATACTCCAGCTTCAACCTGCTTTTCCACCTCAGGGATGTTTTCTTTAACAGATGGGTGTAATCGAAAGCCGGTTAATAAGCTATCATCAACTTCACGCCACATCCAACTAATTACTTGTTTTAATCTTTTTTTCTCAAAAGATCCTTCTTTAGAAAGAGCCGCACGATAATTTCCTATAATTGTCCATATATCAGCGATACCAGTTCCTTCTAAAGCAGAACAAGTGACCACTAGGGGATTCCAATATTTTGATGCAGGACGTAGCAAACTTAAGGCATTCTTATATTCTACTGCTACTCGTTCAGCTGCAGCTAACATATCTCGATCAGCCTTATTAACAATGACTAGGTCGGCCAGTTCTACTATCCCACGTTTTATTCCTTGCAGTTCATCACCGCTTCCAGGCAGAAGCAATAATAGAAACATATCAACCATATCTGCCACTGTAGTTTCTGATTGCCCTACCCCAACTGTTTCAACTAAAATTATATCGAAACCAGCAGCCTCACATGCAAGCATTACCTCCCGCGTACGTCTGGCCACACCACCTTGAGTACCCGCCGTCGGTGTTGGCCGTATGTAGGCATCCTTTGACTGCGAAAGTTTATCCATTCGGGTTTTATCACCAAGAATTGACCCGCCACTTATTTGTGATGTTGGATCTACGGCTAGGACAGCCACTCTATGGCCTTCACTTATTAAGTGAAGGCCAAATGCCTCAATAAATGTTGATTTTCCAACTCCCGGTACTCCTGTAATAGCAAGACGAATTGAATTACCCGTCATAGGCAACATTTTCTCTAACAGCTTTTCAGCTTGAGCTCGATGATTGTCACGTGTTGATTCTATAAGTGTGATTGCCTGAGCTAAAGCTCTTCTATCGCCATTAATAACCAACTTAGCTAAATTATTTTCTTTTGAGCTCATTATTCAATACAAATGTGTTTAATATTCATCTAGATGGTGCAGATATTGGTTTGTAAGACACAGGTGAAGATAGAACGATGGAAGTTTGAGCAGTACCAAAACGACGAAATCTAGAAATAACATCTTCTAACTCCATTACAGAAGCTACAGCTATTTTTATTAAAAAACAGTCCTCTCCAGCAATATGGTGACACTCAAATACCGATTCTAAGGATCCACAAAGAGCAATCACTCGCTGAAAGCTTGTAGCTGATACCGAAAGACGTAGAAATGCGGATAGAGGCCTTCCTAATTGGCTTCGACTAACAGTCGTGTGGTAACCAATAATAGTACCGTCCTCTTCAAGACGTCTAACCCTCTCTACAACAGCCGGAGTAGACATACCTATATGTCTAGAGAGAGCATTATAAGAAAGACGAGAGTCTTGCTGAAGTTCATGTAATATCCTCCAGGTTATCTCATCAACGTTAATTTCTGGTTGTAATAAATTATTATCCATTCCTATATAGCCTAAGTGAAAGTAATATTATATTATTAAATTATAAACATAAAGTAATTTATAATATTACTTTATGTTTATAATTTAATAAAAACAATATATTAACATACATAATAAATCAACTTAATTAGTTATGAATGAAAAAAATGTAAATTAATAATATGATTCTGTCTTAAAAGCATATTTATCCTATGGAACAGTCCATAGATTATAGGTATATCAACTTACTTTAATTAAAATTTAATCCATTATTCAGACTACGGGGATTTCGTCTGCATTAAATCTAGAATCTTGCCAGCGGCAACTGGTATATTGGTTCCTGGCCCAAATATAGCAGAAACACCTTTTCCCAATAAAAACTCATAATCTTGCGGAGGAATAACACCTCCACAAACAACAATAATATTATCAGCATTTAAATCGTGTAAGCTTTTTATCAACTGTGGCACAAGTGTTTTATGACCAGCAGCCTGACTAGAAACTCCTACAACGTGAACATCATTTTCAACTGCCTGAACTGCTGCCTCGTCGGGAGTAGCAAATAATGGCCCAATATCAACATCAAAACCGATATCAGCAAATGCAGTTGCAATAATCTTAGCCCCTCGATCGTGACCATCTTGGCCCATTTTAGCAACCAACATTCTTGGTCTACGGCCCTCTACGGCAGCAAATGCTTCAATCTTTCTTACTAAGGTTTTAAACGTTTTATCTTTCTCGAAAGCTTTTCCATAAACACCCGATATAGACTGAACAGTTGCCCGATGCCTGGTAAAAACAAGCTCCATTGCATCTGACATCTCACCTACAGTAGCACGAGCCCTAGCAGCTTCAATACAAACCTCCAATAAATTACCATCTCCGGTACTCGCAGTTTTAGTAATAAGCTCCAAAGCTTTTTTACAACGGTCCTGATCTCTATTTTGACGAACCATATTAAGCCTTCGTATTTGTGACTTTCTTACCTTAGTATTATCTATGTCTAGAAAATCAATAGGTAACTCTTTGTCTAAGCAATATTTGTTAACTCCAACAATTATGTCTTCGCCCTGCTCTATACGTGCTTGACGACGAGCGGCTGACTCCTCAATCTTTAACTTGGGCAGCCCTGACTCTACCGCCCTAGTCATGCCACCTAGCTCTTCAACTTCGTCAATTAGCTTTTTTGCCTCCAAAACCAAACTTTGGGTTAAACTTTCAACGTAATATGAACCAGCCAATGGATCAGCCACGTGTGTAATACCAGTCTCATGCTGTAATACAAGTTGAGTATTTCTCGCGATCCGTGCTGACACGGGCGTAGGTAGGCCTACTGCTTCATCAAAAGAATTGGTATGAAGGGACTGGGTGCCCCCAAGGGTCGCTGCCAGAGCTTCTATAGTCGTACGAATTATATTGTTATACGGATCTTGTTCAGTTAGTGAAACTCCAGATGTTTGACAATGTGTTCGTAACATTAATGATCTATCATCATCCACAGCAAAAATATCACTCATTAAATGAGCCCACAAATACCTTGCCGCCCTTAATTTAGCGACCTCCATAAAGAAGTGCATGCCTATTCCAAAGAAAAAAGAAAGACGAGGCGCAAAACTATCAACTCCCATACCTGTAGATTTAGCAGCACGCACGTACTCAATTCCATCAGCCAATGTAAATGCTAATTCCTGAACAGCCGTAGCACCTGCTTCCTGCATGTGATAACCAGAAATAGAAACTGAGTTATAACGAGGCATGTGCTGTGAAGTATAAGAAATAATATCGGCAACTGCTCGCATAGATGGCTCTGGAGGGTATATGTAGGTATTTCTAACCATAAACTCCTTAAGAATATCATTTTGAATTGTTCCAGATAAATCTGCCTGCTTAACTCCCTGCTCTTCTGCGGCAACAATGTAACCCGCCAAAACAGGCAATACCGCACCATTCATTGTCATTGAGACACTCATCTTATCAAGAGGAATACCATCAAAAAGAATTTTCATATCTTCAACTGAGTCTATCGCAACTCCAGCATTACCCACATCTCCAGTTACTCTTGGGTGATCACTATCATAACCACGATGGGTAGCTAGATCGAATGCAACTGATAAGCCTTTTTGACCTGCTGCAAGATTAGCTCGATAGAAAGCATTCGATTCTTCTGCTGTTGAAAACCCAGCGTATTGCCTTACGGTCCAAGGCCTTCCAGCGTACATAGTTGCCTTAGGGCCACCTACGAATGGAGGAAAACCAGGTAGACTACCCATCCACTCAATTTCTTCCAAATCAGCCGCTGTATAAGTTGGCTTAACCGCAATACCCTCAGGGGTCTGCCATAGCAGGTCTTCAGGAGACCCTTTTAATTCCTTAGTAGCCAGCATCCGCCAGTCATCGAGCGTTTTGCTCGAAAAATTAGCCATCTTATTCTTTCTTTCAGAACAATAGTTATTAATGAAAAGTATAATATCTTAGTAGTGCACGGTCCATAAAAGATGTCAGGGCAAAAAACCTATATACAATTTATGGTTTAAATACATACTATAAAAGTAACAAATCTAAGTTAACTGCAACAAAAAAGATTAAAAAAATAATTTTTATAGTTTACTAACAATAGTAATTCCAGCGAAGTAATAAATGCCATATTAGGCAAAAGTATCCTTTACTAATTCTGACTCTAACCCCAACACATATTCAAGGCTGCATATCGTGGCGATTGATCATTCTCATCTAAAAATCGATAAAGGGACTCTAAATCTAGTGATTTACCAGAACCAATTCCAAGAGCACTAGCGTGTATACCACTACATACAAGAAAGGAGTCAATATTGGATCGTTTTGCTCCCTCTATATCGGTTTTAATCCCGTCACCTATCATTAAGACCCTTGACCGGTTTGGATTCCCTAACATCCTTAGGACCTCTTCAAAGACAGGCCTGAAAGGTTTACCGTGCCAAACCACCTGACCTGACAGCTGATCTTCGTAATACTCAGCTATTGCTCCAGCACAAATTTCACGACGATTGCCACGAAGAACTTCTCTATCAGGATTGGCACAAACCATGGGTAAATCTATTTTTGAGGCTAATTCAAGTTCACTCATGTAATTATCAATGGTATCAGTGGAATTTCTAGGGCCAGTACATAGTATAAATTCTGCTTCACCTATATCCTCGACCTCAACCATATATGGGTTATCCAACATAGAGCGATGCCTATCGTTCCCAATAAATATAACATTTTTTCCCAAAGATGCATGCCATGAATCAGTTCGTTCAGCAATCGCCCTCCACGTCATCTCTCCAGACGAGTACACATGATTATATAGTTCTCTGGGTATTCCAATATTATCTATAACATCAACCACAACTTCAGATCGGAAAGGAGCATTTGATAATAATGCAACTGATTTTCCTAATTCCTGTAGGTGTTTCAAACTTTCAAGCGCCCCCACAAAAGGGTCAATACCATTATGCAAAGTTCCCCATAAATCAATTATAAAAGAATCATAGTTTTGGGCCAAGGGGCCAATATTATGTGTGAAGATGGTTCTCATAAATAATTTTCCAATAATATTAGCCGTTAGATAAAAAAATCTATAACAAGTGCTTATTGATAGCTTTATGCCTCAACAGGTAATATTTGCTCTACTAAAGCTGCCCAGTAGCTAGCACCAATTGATAAAATATCATCATTAAAATCATAGCCTGGATTATGAAGCATACATCCATCTGCGGCATCTCCATTACCAAGCCACACGTAACATCCCGGCCGTTCTTTAAGCATGTATGCAAAATCTTCTGAGCCCATACTTGGCTTGGGATGACGATCAATATTTTCCTTACCTACTATCGATTCAGCTGCCAGTGCTGCCAGTTTAGTTTCCTCCACGTGGTTTATTGTTGATGGGTAACAACGTTTATAGTCTAATTCCACGGTTGCACCCATAGCCTCGCATATTCCTTTGGAAATACGTAGTATAGACGGTTCAATTTTATCACGAACAGAATCTTTAAAACTTCTTACAGTTCCACTGATTTGAACAGAGTTTGGAATAATATTATACGCATCCCCTCCTCTAACTTTCGTAACTGATACGACTATAGACTCAAGAGGATCTATAGTCCGACTTGCAATAGTTTGAAGAGCTAATATTAATTGAGACGATGCAACAATTGGATCAATCACTTGGTGAGGCATCGCACCATGGCCGCCTACACCTGTAACGGTAATATCAAAAATATCAAAAGCGGCCATCATTGGCCCAGGGGCAATTCCAAATTTACCTACAGGCATTCCCGGCCAATTATGCAAACCAAAAACATTCTCCACAGGAAATTTATCAAATAAACCTTCCTCTACCATTACCCTTCCTCCTCCTTCCCCCTCTTCAGCTGGCTGAAATATAAAGTAGACAGTTCCATCAAAGCTCTTGTTTTTTGCTAGATATTTTGCCGCTCCTAAAAGCATAGTTGTATGGCCATCATGACCACAGGCGTGCATCATTCCTGAAACTTCTGATCGATGTTCAAAATTGTTATTCTCTTCAAGAGGCAATGCATCCATGTCAGCCCGCAAAGCTATAGCCCGGTTACCATTACCAACCTTTAGTCTCCCGACAACGCCTGTTTTTGCCATGCCACGGTGCACTTCGACACCAAATTTTTCTAAATAACCCGCAACAAACTTCGAAGTTCGAAATTCTTTAAAAGCAATTTCCGGATGAGCATGAAGGTCTCTTCGCCACTTAACCATCTCCTCCTGATTACAAATTATATCTTCTTTGACCGTCATCATTATTTTCCCTTCATGTTATATGTATTTATGAGAGAAGAGCGTTTACTATTATGTTTTTTATAATCGATATCAAATAGTAATGTTATATTGTGATAACGATAAATATATCAGCATTAAATGTGGATATAATTAATACAGTATTTTATTAAACATTAGGTGTAAAAATGCATAGTATCACCCGTAAAACTACTATACTCGCTAATTTTCAATCAAATAAAAACGCAAGGATTAAAAATACCAATGCTTTCGCACTTGCCCAGAGCCTCTAGCAAGCATAGTTTTATAAATAACAGTATTATTAATATCGGAAATATAGAGAAATGACTTCCTCCAATATTACTAGCTTTGCACCCAATTCGGCCGCAGCTCGCGACATCGCTTATTATCTTCACCCCTACACCAATATTAAGGCTCATGAAGAAAATGGACCACTAATAATTAATCGTGGTAAAGGCATTTATGTCTACGATGACCAGGGTAAAGAATATATAGAGGGCATGGCCGGACTATGGTGTACATCACTCGGCTACGGTGAAGAACGCTTAGCAAAAGCAGCATACGACCAATTATTACAAATGTCATACACACAGGGTTTTACTCATCGTTCTAACGAAACGGCTATTAACCTTGCTGAAAAACTAATCTCAATAGCACCAGATGGGATGAGCAAAGTTTTTTTCACTAACTCTGGATCAGAGGCCAATGACACCCAGATCAAAATCGTATGGTATTATAACAATACCCTTGGCCGTCCTGAGAAAAAAAAGATTATTGGGCGTAAAAAAGCATATCATGGAATTACCCTCGCTGCATCTAGTTTAACTGGTGTTGAATACGCTCAAAAAGGTTTTGATGTTCCTCTCGAGCGTTTTTTACATGTATCTCCAGCGCATTATTGGCGAGAAGGTAAAGACGGAGAGTCAGAAGAAAATTATGCATCTAGATTAGCCCAAGAACTAGATGAGATGATTATAAACGAAGGACCAGAGACAGTAGCAGCTTTTATAGCCGAACCTGTGATGGGAGCCGGAGGAGCAATTCCACCTCCAAAAACATACTTTAACAAGATCCAAAAAATTCTTAAAAAACATGACGTACTTTTCATAGCTGATGAAGTCATCACAGGGTTTGGCAGGACTGGTAATATGTTTGCCGCTGAAACATATAATCTTAAGCCAGACCTTATTTCAGTAGCTAAAGCGTTATCATCTGCCTATTTACCTATCGGCGCCGTTATGATGTCAGAAGAAATATATAACGTTCTTCGCGAGGGTGGCGATAAGTTCGGTATGTGGAACACGGGATACACATATTCAGGCCACCCTGCCTCAGCTGCTGTTGCTCTGGAAACGCTTAAAATTTATGAGGAAAGAGATACAGTAGGCCATGTGCGCAGTATAATGCCAACTTTCTGGAGCGAACTAGAAAGTTTTGCAACTCATCCACTGGTGGGCGAAGTGAGAGGAGTAGGGTTAGTTGGAGCTATTGAGCTATCTCCAGATAAGAAAAATAAGGGTTCATTTGATCCCTCTTTAAAAATAGCACAATATATGGTTGCCCGCGCCAATCATTATGGCCTAATACTGCGGGCTCTTCCTTCAGATTCCGTGGCATTTTGTCCTCCACTAATTATTTCTGAAGAAGAAATATCTAAGGTGATGGAGCGTACTAATAGAGCACTAGAAGATACATGGGATTACGTAAAGAAAGAAGGACTGATATAGCTTTAATAAAATTATAGCTGAAATGATAATTAATTATGTTAATCAAAAGAATACAGCAAGCTTTTACAGGTTTATATGCGTCACTCCGCCACCGTGGGCAAGTTACGTTTAGGTGGGTATAATTAACTCACCGTTCGAAACGGTTTTGGCGAGGCGTTTATGCAGTACGAAAAATTTTTTGCAGAAAATTTAGGTGGGTTACGTGCCGAGGGGCGTTATCGTGAATTTGCCGATTTGGAGCGAGCAGCCGGTGATTTTCCGAATGCTGTCCGTTATGTCAACGGTGTCCGTCAAAATATCACAGTATGGTGCTCAAATGACTACCTTGGATTTGGACAGAATCCAGATGTATTATCAGCTATGCACGAAGCAATTGATAGGTGTGGTGCTGGGGCTGGTGGAACCAGGAATATATCCGGAACAAATCATTACCACGTTTTACTCGAAAGAGAGCTAGCAGACCTACACAGAAAAGAAGATTCTTTATTATTCACATCTGGTTATGTAGCCAACTGGACTGCCTTAAGCACCTTAGCTTCACATCTACCTAACTGTTTAGTAATTTCCGATGCCCTAAACCATAATTCGATGATAGAGGGCATTCGACACGGGCAATCTGAGAAAGTTATATTTAGACATAATGATTTATCCCATCTTGAAAAAATTTTATCCAGCACTGAACCTAATCGAGCCAAGATTGTAGCTTTCGAATCAGTTTATTCGATGGATGGTGATATTTCTCCTATTAGCGATATTCTAGATTTATGTGAGCGCTACAATGCGCTTTCTTATCTTGATGAAGTACATGCAGTGGGCATGTACGGGCCGCGAGGTGGAGGTGTAGCCGAGCGCGAGGGAGTAATGGACAAAGTAGATATTATTCAAGGTACATTGGGTAAAGCATTCGGAGTTATGGGTGGATATATAGCCGCCTCTGAAAACCTAATAGATTTTCTACGCTCAAATGGTAATGGCTTTATTTTTACTACCTCATTACCTCCAGCACTAGCGGCAGGTGCACGTGCCGCAATCAGCATTCTTAAAAACAGAAATGATATTCGTGAACATCACCAGGAACGAGCAGCAACTCTTAAAAAATTGCTTCGAGAAGCTGGAATTAAAGTTATGCCATCGGAATGTCATATTGTCCCTGTTCTCGTTGGCGACGCAAGATTATGCAAAATAGCCAGTGATGAGCTTTTAGACCGTCATAATATTTACGTCCAACCAATAAATTACCCTACCGTACCAAAGGGAACCGAACGTCTAAGACTGACACCGACTCCATTACATACCGACATAGCAATGCGCCGGTTGATCTCAGCTTTTCAAGATGTATGGGCCCGTCTTGATCTACGGACTGCTGCTTAAAATATTATTATAAACCTAAAAGAAAATATTTTTTTTAAATTAGGATATTTTCCGCTAGTCAGAAATTGCTTCAAGAGCAGTCATCTCGGGCTTAATACCATGGCGTTCAGCTTCTTCTGAATCAAAGTTTAACTCCACTCGCATACCGTTTGGACCAGTTATAAACAGTTGGTACAGTTCACCATCATTAGCCTGCCTTTGCAAAAAAGTGGCCTTATTATTTTCCAGCCTTGTAATCATTTCAGGTAAACCAGTACAACGAAAAGCCACATGATCAATTATTCCAGTACCATTTTTTTCCGTAGAAGCTCTCCCTCCCAAATACCGATCTTGAAAACGTTTTTCCTTTCCCTCACTAGAAAAATGAGCAATATGGAGCACGTCTTTTTCTTCAATATACAGCCAAGTAACCTTAACCTTAAAGTCCGGCGTATGTCCTCGAGACAACCCAATATTATTTACAAACCAATCTACTGTGGCATCAACATCATCAACAAGCAAAAGCAAATGCTCAATATAGCTCAACGGCATAGTTTATTATCCTTCTATAACGATATATTTTTCTATGGGTAAAGTGAACTGACTTGCCATACACCGTTTTTATCAAATTTATATAACTGACGTTCATGCGTACGATTATCTCTTTCAGTCCAAAACTCTATTAATTCAGGCTTCAATTGGTAGCCAGACCAGAAAGACGGGCGTGGGACTTCTACTCCAGAAAACTTAGATTCATAATCCTTCACCCGCTGCTCTAGTAAGCTTCTATTAGTCAAATTTTTTGACTGATCTGAAGCCCAAGCTCCAATCTTGCTTCCACGTGAACGACTGGCGAAATAAGCATCTGCACGCTTTTCTGAAACTAGCATTACAGGGCCCTCAATACGAACTTGGCGAGATATTGACCTCCAGTAAAAGCATAATGCAGCCTGAGAATTTTCAGATAATTCAAGCGCCTTATTACTATTCAAATTAGTATAAAATATAAATCCGTCCGCACTAAATTCTTTCAACAATACCATGCGAGCTGAAGGACGCCCATTTGAGGACGCAGTAGCTAAAGTCATAGCTTCAGGGTTTTTAGTTTCCATGGATTTAGCGTCATTAAACCAAACACTAAATTGAGCTATAGGATCTACCGTTAAATCAGACATTTTCTAAAACTGCCAAAATCATAATATATAAAATATATAGATCAATATAATTAAAACGTTGAATGAGGCGTATGTTCTTATAATTTATAAACTTTATTTAGAGTTTTTATTAATCAGAGAATGGATCACGTACTAATATCGTATCTTTTCTCTCAGGACTAGTCGATAACATAGCTACTGGAGCGCCGATCAATTCTTCAATACGGCGAACATATTTTATGGCTTTTGCTGGCAAATCGACCCAACTGCGAGCACCAACCGTACTTTCGGACCAACCTTCCATAGTTTCATAAATAGGCTCTATTTTATTTTGCTCTGAAATTCCAGAAGGAAAAAAATTAATGGTTTTGTTATCCAAGCGATAACCCGTACATATTTTAAGCTCCTCAAAACCATCAAGTACATCAACTTTAGTAAGTGCAATTCCCTGAATACCACCAACTTTGATAGCCTGACGAACCATAACAGCATCAAACCAGCCACATCTGCGTTTACGGCCAGTTACCGTTCCAAATTCGTGGCCACGTAGGCCTAACTTATCACCAATATCGTTTTGTTGTTCGCTTGGAAATGGTCCACTACCCACTCGGGTAGTATATGCTTTAGTAATTCCTAAAACATAACCAATCACATTCGAACCAACACCTGCACCTGCAGCAGCCTGTCCTGCCAATGTATTGGAAGATGTCACAAAAGGATACGTTCCATGATCTACATCAAGCATGGCACCCTGTGCTCCCTCAAACAATATACGCTTTCCACTTCTACGTGCCTCATCTAACCAGAGCCAAACACAAGTGGAGAATGGCAACAAATGATCAGCAACATCATAAAGCTTAGTAAGTAATTCCTCTGCATTAGCTTCTGGAGCTCCAAGGCCCCTTAATAAGGCATTATGATGGAACAAGAGTTGCTCAACTCTCACTGCCAATACTTCACGGTCTGCCAAATCACACAGTCGAATTGCTCGTCTACCAACCTTATCTTCATATGCCGGGCCTATTCCTCGACCAGTAGTACCTATTTTATTTTTACCTCTTGCTTCTTCTAAAGCATTATCAAGCTGCTGATGCAGCGGAAGAATAAGTGATACATTATCGGCAACCTTTAAATTGCTTGGCGTAATTGATACCCCCTGGCTAGAAAGAGTTTCTATCTCAGCTAACAGCGCCCAAGGGTCAACGACTACTCCATTGCCTATCACACCTACTTTACCTGGTCTCACTACACCTGATGGAAGCAAACTGAGCTTATAAACCTTTTCATCGATGACTAATGTGTGTCCAGCGTTATGCCCTCCTTGAAAGCGAACTACAACGTCTGCCCGTTCAGAAAGCCAATCGACTATCTTCCCTTTACCCTCGTCACCCCATTGTGATCCTACAACAGCAACATTAGCCATTTATTTCTCCGTTGGCTTACCACCATCTAGGTCATTTAATGGAATAGTTTCCTCATTATACCAGTAGTGACTACATTTTAAACGTATAGCTTCTTCTTTAACACTTTTCTCTGGTTCCAATCCAATAATTGCAGTCCAGCCCTCTGAACGCACTTGACTGGCAACACCAAAAGAAGTCCCATATGGAATATACAGCTTGGGTACTGTTTTAATAACTGGTAACGCCCGCATAATCGAGTCCAAGTAAAGAGAAAAGCCTGTAGCTGCTTCGCCTGCGCTAGTTATATAACGTCCACCTCGACCTAATTCACCACGAACTCCAGCTACAAATATAGTAAAGCTAATACCAGTATGATATTCAAAACCTCTATACTCAACAGGGTCTACAGTGATTGAAACCTCAGAACCAGCTGAACGCACACCAGCCACAACGGCCTCAAGACGATCCACCTCAGCTGCAGCCATTTCTGGAAGATCTAGTCCATGTAACTTTGGTAACACATGTTCAACTGAACCCACAGCATTCACTAATTCGTCCAATAAATCTGCTGATTTACCGAATGCTTCGCCGTGGGCAGCTGTGATGTCCCTTACATGCGCAGAATCCTTACGATCCAATGCATTTCGTAAAGGTACTATTACACTTTCATTAATATCAATATTTTTAAGTAAATGTGCCACTAATGCAGGAGAATTTAAATCAATTGTCGGTGATAAAATACCAGCAGCGGCAAGAGCTTCAATAGCGAGCACAACAATTTCGACATCGGCAGATACTTCTGCCGATCCAATTAATTCTACACCCGCTTGCGCAAACAAACGCTCAGGACGTAATTGACTGCTTCGAACCCGAAGTACGTCCCCTGAATAAGACAATCTCAAGGGACGAGATCTTTCTCTTAAACGTGTTTCTGCTATTCTCGCCACCTGAAGTGTAATATCTGTACGAATTGCCATCATTCTTTGGCTTAACGGATCCATTAATTGGAACATCTGTCCCGACAGACTACCACCACCATTTTCATATGCACCTGTTAACGTAGTCTCAAACTCTACCAAGGGTGGCTTAACCCTTTCATAGCCAAACCCCGCGAACACATTAGTTAGTGCACGCGCAGTATCAACTTCTTGTTCAGCCAAAGGTGGAAGAAGGTCATACAATCCTGAGGGAAGCAAAGCTTCGTTTTCTTTATCAATTGTCATAGCTTGCTGGATTTAACCGGTTTACTCTTATACGGCAATAGTAGCACGTGCACTTAAAACTTAGTTATTAACAACTACTAACTTCATTTACTTAACCAAGATGCAACAAGCGCTGGTTAATAAGTTCTATATTCTTTTTATCGGGCTCTAAATTTCCAGAGTGAATCTGATGCGTGAGATCAACAATAATATCCGTCACCGGTGTATTCTTACCGTTTTTCTTGCTTTCCGTAGATACCAATCCGTTAATCATATCTATTTCACTGTAACGTCCTTTCATATGATCCTGTAAAACAGTATTAATTGCGGTTGGACCAACATCACTAACTATTTTATCAAGTAAAGTCTCTAATAAATTATTAGTATTTTCTACATCATATGGTTTTAAACCAAAAATAGGTACAACTTTGTGGCCAAGCAATTGACCAGCTGCCAGAGCTTCTTCTCCAGACCGAAGAAACAGCTCACGAGCCCTATCTGCGAAGTCTTTCCCGTTGGAATAAAAAACCTGTTCATTGGTCATTCCTAGGATTGCCTTAAGAGCCATTGTCATGGAGTTGACAATGAGCTTCATCCATTTAGCTGATATTATGTCTGGAACAACTTCAACATTTCCTGCGAAACTTAGAACTTCCATTATTTCTGTAACTCTATGTTGATGCAATTCATCAAAAGCACCGAGCCCAAACCAAGTTTTTTCTTTTGGAGTACTTCTTTTAACCTGACCAGGCTCAAATAGTTGAGAAGCAAGTTCCACAACGCATCCCAAAGTACGTTCTAAACCAACTATTTCTCCAATCATTTCGGCAGTCATACAGTTTTGAACCGCAACTAAAACTCCATCTTCACCTAGATAAGGGCAGATAAATTCAGTTAGCCAGCGAGAGTCGTAAGCCTTAGATGTTAGAAAAACTATGTCAAATTTTTGATTTAGAGAACAAACATCACTAATATGATATGCTTTTACCTTAACTATATATTCATCTTCGTCTGTTACAATTCTCAATTTTTCCGTACGCATGTAGTCTATATGATCAGCCCACTGATCAATCATCGAAACGTCTAGCCCAGCCATAGTAAGGTCAGCCGCAATACAACTCCCGTTAGCACCTGAAGATAGTACGGCGATTCTCTTTTTTATCCGCATGAGTAATTCGCCTAATTATTCATAAACACTAACAAATAAACTTACATTTAAATTGCATACAATTTATTTATAGGCAATTCATCAAATACTAACCAAATTTCCCTATTTGACCTCTATGTCTTAACAACTGATCAGCCAACACTATGGCCATCATAGCTTCACCAACAGGAACCGCTCGAATACCAACACACGGATCATGACGACCTTTAGTTGATATCTCAACTTGCTTTCCTCGATTATCAACTGTTTGACGAGAATTTAAAATAGAGCTAGTTGGCTTGACTGCGAATCTCACCACTAAATCTTGCCCTGTAGTTATTCCTCCTAATACTCCACCAGCATTATTAGATTTAAAAGCCACTCGGTTATTCTCCATAAACATTTCATCAGCGTTTTCTTCACCAGTTAGTGACGCCGACTTAATACCATTACCAATTTCTACACTTTTTACAGCATTAATACTCATCATTGCTGATGCTAATTGCGCATCTATTTTACCATACACTGGTTCCCCAATACCTGCAGGAATACCTGATGCAGACACCTCTATAACAGCACCAATGCTCGATCCAGATTTACGCACTTCATCCAGATGTTGTTCCCAAGATGATACTACTTCTGCGTCAGGACACCAAAAAGAGTTCTTATCAATTTCTGATGTTTCCCAATTCTTCCTATTTATAGGTTTATCACCTATCTGAACTAAGGCGCCTTTTATTAGAACACCGCTTGGAATCAATGAATTCACTACCTTCCGAGCAATTGCTCCAGCTGCAACCCTTGAGGCCGTTTCACGAGCTGAGGATCGACCACCTCCACGAAAATCACGAATTCCGTATTTTTTTTCATAAGTATAATCTGCATGGCCAGGACGATACTTATCAGCTATATCGCCGTAGTCACGAGAACGCACATCAACATTTTTAATCAAAAGACTTATCGGGGTACCAGTGGTCTTTCTTTCAAAAACACCGGACAGTATTTCCACCTCATCAGATTCTTTGCGTTGGGTAGTAAAACGGGATTGACCAGGCTTACGTTTATCAAGAAAGGTTTGTATTTCAGTTTTATCTAACGGTATTAATGGTGGCACCCCGTCTACTACACAGCCAATTGCCGGCCCGTGGCTTTCACCCCAGGTAGTAAAAGTAAAAATTTGCCCAAAGGTATTTAGGGCCATCAAAATCTCCTTAGCTGTTCTCAATCAGCTGTTTTCAAGCCCGAAAGTAACTCTGCAACATCATGCGCAGCATCAACAGCAACCATACCAACGACGTTGTAACCACTATCTACGTGATGCACCTCACCAGTAACACCTGCTCCCAAATCACTAAGTAAATACAGACCTGCGCCACCAACCTGATCAATAGTAACATTACGTTTCATAGGGGAGTTAAGTTCATTCCATTTAAGTATATAACGAAAATCACCGATGCCACTTGCAGCTAGAGTTTTTATTGGACCTGCTGAGATAGCATTAACCCGAATTAATTTATCTCCCAAATCTACCGCTAGATATCGGACACTTGCCTCGAGTGCGGCCTTTGCAACCCCCATAACATTATAATGAGGCATGACTTTTTCTGCGCCAAAGTAAGTTAGGGTTAGTAAGCTACCTCCTTGATTCATTAGCGGTGCGGCACGTCGGCATACCTCAGTAAAGGAATAGCAAGAGACATCTAGAGAACGCAGGAAATTATCTCTTGTAGTATCTAAGTACTTACCCTTTAGTTCATCTTTATCCGCAAACGCAATAGCATGAACGACAAAATCTAAACCTCCCCAACGATCACTAATTTCAGAAAATAATTTACCCATGCTTTCGTTATCAGTAACATCGCAAGGAAGTATAATGTCACTTCCAACTTTTTCTGCTAAGGGACGAACCCGCTTCTCTAAAGCTTCTCCTTGATATGTAAATGCAAGCGAACCTCCGTGCTCAGCGACCATACGTGCAATACCCCAAGCTATAGAACGATCGTTAGCAACGCCCATTATCAGTCCGCGCTTCCCGGTCATTAATTGTGAAGTATTAGCCATAAAAACCTACTCATTAGCGTCTTATCATGATATTCTAGCCATCCTACACCAAAGGCCACAAGCAGCAAGCACAACCAATAATAGTTATATCTATTATCTAGAATGCAAACTACATTAAAGTTTATCTAGTGTCATAAGTTTCCAGAAACCCTAGATATTCAATTAATATCAATATTTAAAAAATACGCCCACGCATAAGAACCCAAAACTAGTTGGCTACCTTCCAGCTCCCATCGGGTTGCCTACAAGCTGTGCCATATGCTCTTTGATGGCGTCCATTTATAATCAGAGTGGTATTATATTCTCTACAATAATTACCCGTTTTCGAATTATTGCCCTCACGCAAAGGAGTCACAGATCCGGAATTACCAGTATCAGGATTATTCCAAACTATTTTACTACCAATGGGCGCGGCATGGGCTTCTTGCTCAGCTTGTCTCATCGACATTTGGTCAACACGATCCAGGGTCTTTCCAATATCAGCCCCTATTACAGCACCAGCCAATGCACCAATCGCCGTAGAAACCATCCTTCCAGAACCTTTTCCCATCTGGGAACCAACTACAGCACCACCTATAGTGCCTAGCACAGCACCCATTGATCGCTTAGGGTTAGAATCACCTGCACAAGCCATCAACAGAAAGCCAATCGTTATAAAAAGAGCAATTTTTTTACCGTACATAGGAACCTAACCAATTGATATTTTTCGTGAATATTACCAATAAATTATAATATAATTTTGTTTGAATATCTAAAGTTGAGCAAGCACCTGCTTTTTAGCTTGGTTTCTTATGGCCTTTTGGAGTTTTTCAAATGCCCTAACTTCAATCTGCCGCACACGTTCTCTGCTTATACCATAATCTAATGACAAAGCCTCCAAGGTCAGAGGATTTTCCTTAAGTCTGCGCTCGGTCAATATATGGCGTTCTCGATCATTCAAAGAAGTCATCGCGTGGGAAAGCATCTCACGACGCTTTAAAAGCTCATCTTCTTCAGCCAAAATTACTTCTTGAGAATCAGACTCGTCAACGAGCCAATCCATCCATTCACTATCACCATCACCGTCATTACGGACAGGAGCATTAAGAGAAGCGTCGGGCCCAGAAAGCCTGCCATTCATAGAAACAACATCAGATTCAGCTACTTTAAGCTCAGTAGCAATTTTAGCAACATTCTCTTGCGAAAGATCACCCTCATCAAGAGCTTTCAATCGCCCTTTCATACGCCTTAAATTAAAAAAAAGTTTTTTCTGAGCAGCTGTCGTGCCCATTTTAACCAAGCTCCACGAATGCAGAATATATTCCTGCATGGCAGCTTTAATCCACCACATAGCATAGGTTGCAAGACGAAACCCCTTGTCTGGATCAAACTTTTTGACCGCTTGCATCAGACCTACATTACCTTCTGAAATCATTTCCGCTAAAGGCAATCCATATCCGCGATAACCCATAGCAATCTTAGCAACCAGCCTAAGATGGCTAGTTACCATTTTATGAGCTGCATCAATATCCTCATGGTCAAGCCATCGCTTAGCCAACATAAATTCCTCTTCATGAGAAAGCATAGGAAATTTTCGTATTTCCTGTAGATACCTCGACAGGTTTCCTTCAGGTGTAATACTGGGGAGATTCGGTGTTGCCATTATTCATCAACTCCACATGGATACTAACAATAAAAATCAATTATCACCTACCTTTAAAGACAAGATAATTCTTGTAGTAAATAGGTAGTTAAGTATTTATTTAAGTAATATGGCTTTTATTTTAATCAATTCAAGCTACTCTATTAAATCTAAATTATTAATAAGACTTTTCATATCGCTTGGTAATATTGTTTCAAAAAATAGCCTTTTTTTAGTCTTTGGATGCTCAAACCCCAAATAATAGGCGTGTAGCGCTTGGCGTGAAAACGAACTCATTAGTCTACGAGCTTCTTCTGAAACCAATCTGTACTTGTTGTTTTTATGTTTTTTTGAATTTTTCTTATGCGCTCTTCCATATACTGGGTCTCCTATAATGGGATGACCCATATGTGTTAAATGAACACGAATTTGGTGAGTGCGTCCGGTAGATAGCCTACAAATCAATAGAGATGCTAAAGGAGTATTAACGGGTCCGATTAACCTTTCCATCTCATAATGTGTGATCGCTAACTTTCCATTACGGTTTACAACTGCCATTTTTTTACGATTGCGAGGACTACGTCCTATCATCGTTTCAATATTTCCAGACGATGATTTAATACAACCAAAGGCAAGAGCACGATAAGCACGATCGACTGTTCGTTCAGCAAACTGCATGCTTAATGAAGAATGTGCTAAAGCCGATTTTGCTGCCACCATCACACCACTTGTATCCTTATCAAGACGATGCACTATACCTGGCCTACGCACCCCACCTATTCCTGTCAGACTATTACCACAATGCGCAATTAAAGCATTAACCAATGTGTTGTCGGGATTCCCGGGCGCTGGGTGAACAACCAAGCCGGCAGGTTTATCTATTACAATTATTTCTTCATCCTCATATATAATATTTAGAGGAATTTCTTGCCCTTGTGGTAAAGCCGGTATTACTTCAGGGATTATCAATCTATACTGCTCACCAAGCGAAACTTTGTGTGCAGGTCGCCGAAGAGGTATATCATGCATACTCAAATAGCCATCAACGATCAGAGATTTTAGTCTTGACCTGGACATGTCTTTAATTTCACAACTAAGAAAAAAATCTAAACGGCAACCAACCATCTCATCCTTAGCAAGGATCATAATAACCTCACCGCCAGTATGTATATTTTCGGAGCCTTTTTCTTTTTCAATCATGACCTTACAATAACACCTAATTAAATAATGGGGAGGGTAAATCAGTGAAAGCGTTAAAAGCAATTGTAATAGTTATGGCTTTGTTTATTTTTATTGGTCTGATTGCGGTAATATGGGCTATCTTCAACTTTACAAATCCTTCGGAAAAGCCCGTCAATAGCGTTAAATACTCCCAGCCCCTATCCTTAGGGCTTTCGGCTAACTGTAAAATCTCAGAAACAGACCTTGATGGCCAAAAGCTGTCTATACGAACTAGCGGCTATTCGTATAATAGTAATTGCGAGAAAATTTATATCGTTGATTTATCTAACGGCAAAGTCGTTTTTTTAGTGGAGCGCTAGATGGTTTCTAATTTTGCGAGCGATAATGTAAGTGGTGCTTCTCCTGAAATCATAACTGCGCTGCTTGCAGCATCTGAATGCCAGGCAATGCCTTATGGAGCAGATGAATGGACATTACGACTTGAAAAGGAATTTACGACTTTATTTGAAACTGATGTTTTGGTGTTTCCTGTTGTAACTGGAACCGCGGCTAATGCACTAGCTCTGGCTGCCCTTACACCACCGCATGGAGCTATCTACTGTCATCAACACAGCCATGCCCATATAGATGAATGCGGCGCACCCGAGTTCTATAGTGGCGGAGCCAAGATGATAGGTATAAATGGACCTGAAGGAAAAATTGAAATAAATAGTCTTTCCTCCTTACTTGAAAACTCACGACCACATGGGGTTCATAATGTGCGTCCAACAACTTTAACACTTTCTCAGGCAACAGAATCCGGAACAATTTACTCCGTAGATGAGTTAAAAGTCCTAACTGAATTGGCTCATTATTATTCAATGATGGTTCACATGGACGGAGCACGTTTTGCAAATGCATTAGTGCAACAAAATATAAGTCCCGCCGATGCCACATGGAAGTGTGGAGTTGACGTACTCAGCTTTGGGGCAACCAAAAATGGAGCATTAGCCGCTGAGGCAGTTATATTTTTTACAACTAAAATTGCAGAAGAATTTGGTGAATCGCGTAAACGGGGAGGGCATTTACTATCAAAAATGCGCTTCGTAAGTGCGCAACTTGATGCATATATTAGTAACGACTTATGGCTTTCAAATGCCCGAATTGCTAACAACGCTGCTCAACGCTTGTCTGATGGGCTTAGTAAAATTAGCTCTAGCCGTTTAGTCAATCCCACAGAAGCCAATGAGGTATTTATTGAACTACCAGAAAAAATGATAAAAGATTTAGAGAACGATGGTTTCGGATTTTACCGCATGAAAAAAAGTAATGTAATACGACTTGTAACTTCTTTTAACACTAGAGACTCTGAAGTAGATGAATTTATTAAAGCGGTTAGGAAATACAATACCAAAACATAAATAAACTAATAATTTATTACCTAGACACGACCAAAGAAAAACCTAAAAAACCAGATCCGAGATGCTTTTAATATATTATATTTCTGTTATCGAACTGAGTAACATATTTAGTTATGCTTGAATTACAGTAATAGTTTCGATAAACGATGGGTATCGCCTCTAGTGTCCCCTTCGTCTAGTGGCCTAGGACAACGGCCTCTCACGCCGTAAACACGGGTTCGAGTCCCGTAGGGGACGCCATATCTTAACATTTCAAATCAGAACTAACCCGAAGACATTGATATATTTGTTGAGGGTTGTGTGATAATTACGAAGGAGGCATAAATTACTTCGGATAGTCCTAATTTGAAATGCTTCCTAAACGAGTTAAAGTAAAAATATAATATAGCTTATGTTTTTTGAAACATCATAAACTAGTAATTAGTCATATGTACTTTAGTTGTTTTAAATAATACTCATTCATGACAGTTCTAGTAATAATATCGGGTTATTGATTATCATATGAGTGCTGGTCTATGCTAATTTAGTAGGTGAAACTAAATTAAGCATTAACGCCAATTAAGTAGCGGTAACAACCTTTTTAGTGATAGTTGAAATTATGTCCTGTAGCATATACCCAATAACGCCTGCATTTGCTGCCGAAGTAGGTGATGTTGATCTACAAAAACCTATAAGCAAGACCGTGTTTTCAAAAATTGAAAATGCCTTTAACAAATACTCAGTTCTAATATTTCCCGGGCAAGATATAAGTGAAAATCAGCAATTAAGGTTTAGTAAGAAATTTGGTTCTCTTGAAACAACAATTCAAAAATTTCGTAAAGGTGTAAATTTACGATTAGGATCAAAATTTGCAGACGTCTCAAACCTTGATAGTAATAACAATCTATTAACTGAGAACAGTGAACGAAGACTTTTCAATTCAGGTAATCGTCTATGGCACACAGACAGTTCATTTCGCCGGATCCCTGCTAAATGTTCACTACTACATGCCAGCTCTATTCCTCCGGTGGGTGGTCAGACTGAGTTTGCAGACCTCCGAGCGGCGTATGACGCTTTACCAAAAAGAATGAAATTTGAGCTTGAAGGTCTAGTTGCCGAACATTCAATTCTAGTCTCTCGCTCTAAAATAGGTTACAATCAATTTACTGATGATGAGGTTGCAAATTTACCATCAGCTCCCCAGGTATTAGTTCGCACTCATCAAGGATCAGGTCGACGCACCCTTTATCTGGCTTCTCATGCAGGTCATATTTTAGGTATGCAAAATAAAGAGGGAAAGGACCTAATAGCAAAATTAATTAAACATGCCACCAAACGCCAATTCGTGTATAGCCACCGATGGCGGGCGCAAGACCTGGTCATTTGGGATAATAGAAGCACCATGCATCGCGGACTGGCGTTTGATGATTTACGCTACAAACGTAATATGAGACGTACCACCATACGAGATACAGCTCCCACCTGTGTCCAGGAAAACATAAAATTAAACAATTGAGTTTTAAATATTTATACCCTTAGAAGTGTATTTTTCTAGAACAAAATATTTTCCTAATTTTGATATAAAAGAACAGAAAAGAATCGCATATAATATTCATCATATCAAACCTGACAAGCATCTAAATATTAATGAATCTAGATTTAAGGTACTATAAAAACTTAGGTCATATTTATTAGCCTGGAGCAATAATGGAATCGTCTCTTCTAAATTTAACTGCCATTCTGCTTACTCTCGCTGCTACCTTTGGCTATATAAACCATATATGGTTTAAGATGCCCCATACAATTGGCCTGGTTGTTATTGCTCTATTTGTATCTTTTGGAGTAATCGTAATAGACTTAACTGCTCCCTCATTAGGTTTCCAGAACCTTGTTAGCAACACTATCGCCAGCATAGATTTTTCTAAAGTAGTTATGATGGGGATGTTAAGCTTTCTATTATTCTCCGGAGCTTTACACACAAACCTCGAGCAGTTGAACCAGAAAAAACTAGTAATAGGTACCATGGCAACAATTGGAGTACTAACTTCTACTTTTCTAATTGGATACGCCACCTATTACCTCTGTTTTTTACTCGAGTTAGGTCTGCCACTAAGTTACTGTTTTGTGTTTGGCGCATTGATTTCACCAACCGATCCGATAGCGGTGCTGAGCATACTGAAAAATTCAAAAATACCCGAATCACTTAAGGTTAAGATTTCAGGAGAGAGTCTCTTTAACGATGGTGTAGGTATTGTAATATTTACTATTATGGTAGCAGTGGCGTTTGGAAACGATGATATAAACACATTATCAATAGGAGGTATTACTAAATTATTCCTTTTAGAGGCTCTGGGGGGTGCGTTGCTAGGTCTAGTAACAGGAATGGTCGCGTATTTAGCAATTAGGTCTATTGACGAACATAACTTGGAGGTTCTTATAACTCTAGCGCTTGTTACCATAACCTACTCAGTAGCGTCAGCAATACATATATCCGGACCAATTGCGGTAGTTATTTCTGGTCTCTTAATAGGCAATCACGGCAAAAATTTTGCTATGAGCAAAACCACACGTGATCACCTCTTCAAATTCTGGTCCCTAACAGATGAGGTGTTAAACTCAATTCTATTCCTCTTGATTGGTTTACAGGTATTAACAATAACCTTTAGCGAATCTATTGGAATCGCTATAGCGGCTGCAATTTCAATTGCACTAGCTGCAAGATTTTTATCGGTGGCTATTCCTATTACGTTTCTTTCGAATTTAAAAGAGTTTACTAAAGGAGCAATACCCATACTCACGTGGGGAGGGTTGCGAGGGGGGATATCAGTAGCTCTAGCTCTCTCTCTACCTCCCATGCCAGGAAAAGAAGTGATATTAGCAATGACGTATGGAGTCGTAATATTTTCTATAATTGTACAAGGACTAACTATGGGTCGCACTATAAAACGATTTGTTAAATAGTTTAAACACCCTTGAACACTGGGCTATTATTGTATCAAAATAATATTTTACTAATATAAAATTTTTAACCTAATAGGAAATCTAGATATAAAATGAAGATAGTAAATATTCTTCCAATCATTGCTGACTTGCCCTTAGTAAGGCCCATCAAAATGTCTGGTGTAGAAATATCTGTATCAGAAAATGTATTTGTTAAAGTAGAGACAGATAACGGATTAATAGGATGGGGTGAAGCGTCATCGTCACCCTCAATGACAGGTGAGACAGTAGAAAGCATGATGGCAGCGATTCGCTTTCTTACCCCCTTTTTCATTGGTAGAGACCCATCTTTTTTCACTCAGAATTTGGATGAAATGGACTGGAGAATGTATGGTAATACTAGCGCAAAGACCGTCCTTGAAATGGCTTTCTACGATCTCGCCGGTAAAGACCAAAACAAAACAATTGCAGAACTACTAGGAGGGGTAAAACGCAATAAAATGCCCGTAGTCCAGATGCTTGCAACAGGTGAATTAGAAACAGATTTACTCGATGCACAGACTAAGGCCGATGAAGGATTTTCTGCAATGAAAATTAAAGTTGGGGGAAAACCACTTTCTGAAGATATAGAAAGAACAAAGGCTATAAGTAAAGCTTTAAATGGAAAAGTTCAGCTATCCGCCGATGCCAATCAGGGATGGACACGAGAGGAAGGTATTGATTTTGCGAATAATGCTAGTGAATTTCTTGATTTTCTGGAACAGCCAGTTATGGGTCGCGATGTAGAAGGAATGGCAAAAATAGCTTTGGAGTCCTCATGTTTAATTAGCGCTGATGAAGGACTTCACAGTTTTGAAGACATTAAACGACATCATAGGGAGTTAGCCGCTCATGGTGGAAGCTTGAAAACGATAAAACTAGGTGGTATCACGCGCGCGTTTCAAGCAACCAATCTATTTCACGATTTAGGTATGAACGTTAACTTAGCTGGCAAAACAGCAGAAACCAGCATTGCGAGTGCGGCCATATTACACATAGCTGCGGCTGCAAAAAATTTATTTTGGGGAGTTAGCCCAACTGCACCGTATCTCGCTGTTGATGTCGTTTATAACCCTATCGTGCTACGAAGTGGTCACGTGCAAGCCCCTGTAGAGCCAGGCTTAGGAGTGGCAGTTAACGAAGAAATACTCCTGCGTTATGCTAGGCCTAATTAATTATGTGCTATAGAAAAGAGCTATTAAAATGGAAATGTTAATCCAAAACCGGTTGAACGAATTTGAACTAAAACTAACGGTTCCACAATCATCATCTATAACTAAAACATTACCTGCACTCATTGTTTGTATTTATGACATCAAATAACAAACAATCAATTACAACGCATGAGGCGCCTTTGTGTCTTCATAATGAATGTGTGGACTCCAACTGGATAGACTATAATGGTCATATGAATCTCGCCTACTATATGTTGGCATTTGATCATGCAACCGATGCATTTTTTGATTATATTGGACTTGGTATTGCTTATCTTGAAACAAGTAAATGTTCTACTTTTACACTAGAAGCCCATATCACATATGACAGAGAATTAATGAAAAATGATCCTATGCGGTTTGAAACCCAACTTCTCAAGTACGATAAGAAACGTCTACACTATGTTCATATGATGTATAATGCAGATAAAGGGTATTTAGCTTCCACAAATGAGCTTATTAGCTTACACGTTGATTTGACAGATCGTCGTTCTAAAAACATGCCTCAATCTATAATTGACCAACTTGATCAAATATCAATCAGCCATAAACTATTACCTCCTCCCCCTCAAACAGGCCGGGTAATATCTATTGACCGCTAACTTTTTGAATTCCACAATAGAAAAACATTACCTTTCATCTTCTTCTCATCTAGGACTTGTCAGAGAATTAGCAAGTAAGTGGAACCTATTCTGTTATTTAGAATTTGCAGATGTATTAGGTATGCCTTACCAAGAACTGCTCGATTGCAGAGTTAATATCAGTAAAAGAGCTAAAACGCGAGCTGGAATAGCGTATGTTAGAGATCGTAGAATAGTTCTCAATTCAGCTTTACTAAAGCCTGGCCGTGAAAAGGATCGAGATGATACTTTCGTACATGAATGTGCTCATGTCCTAGCTGACTTACACCACGGTTACTCTTGCAAACATGGCAAACTATGGAAAGAAATGATGGAATTACTTGGTCAAAGGCCGGAGATAAGACACAATCTATCGTATTTATCGCGAGAAACTCACGCTGTTGTTATTTGGAAATGCAGAGGATGCAATCAAAAATATCATTTTGTCCGTCGACCACGCCGAAAACTTAATAATAGCTATTGCCGTTACTGTGGCCCTAAATTAGGTGTATTAAAGTCTATTCCTATTACCAAAGATGGTTTTGATTAAATGATAAAAAACTCTAATAAAATGAAGGTTCAGAACCCAATTAACCTAAGGTTTTCTGTATGGCAATTTGTTCGTATCATGGTCCAGCTTGAGGCTTCCTCAAGGGCTCGAGGGAGTAAAAATGCACCTACTTTGTATAGACATTGGAGACCAGCCTGGCAAGAAATCGATAATAAGCTAGCCGAAACAGGTAAGTCCGACGCAAATGCCTTTTCAGATTTAATGATGGAACAAGAAGTAGTTTTAGACTGCCGTGATAAAACACAGCTTAACGAACTATATCGCACCCTCGAAAACGTTATTAACCAACTCAAAGCGGAGATCAAAGCTGCTTCTGGTAATGCTCGAGCTATTACCGACCTAAAGTTTGAACGTACTGAACTAGAAACATTACTAAGGAGATTACGAAAAATAGGAAAATCAGAAGGTAAAAGCCCGCAACGGACGAAGAATAACAACATAGACAATACTAATCAGAATCGTCAGGCAAACTAAATAACTCATGATGAAAAATTTCTAATGCTTCATCAAGCGTTCTATTTATATCCTTATTTTCCGGTTTTTCTTGTGCCAGAGAGGTATTAGATAAACGCTTGTAAATATCTGATGCTGCAAGGTGAAAGCCAGCTGGTAAACCCACTGCATCAAAACTGAGTGCAATTTCATCCATCTCTCCTGACCATCTTCCAGACTCAGTACTCAGCCAAGGCAACCTAGCCTCCATTCTACCATAAGCAGCTTCTTGGCTATTAATAAATTCAGCCTTTAATTCCTCATATACGCCCATTTCTTTTCCAGCTAGAAGCGCCGCTAAATCCAAAGCCATGGTCCCTTTAGTAAGAGCTGCGTAGCACATTTTTAGTGCCGAAGCGCGACCAATTTCTGAACCCAAGGATAAAAACTTTAGGTTAGGACCACTTAGTGACAACAAGGTTTCAGATTCATTTCCGCTTGAATACATTCGAGTTATTACATTTTCACCAGGGGGCGGGCCGATAATACTTCCGTCAATATATGTTAGTCCCACTTTACTAAATACCTCTCCAATTTTTTTTGAAGTACCGGGAGCTATAGCATTAAAGTCAACATAGACAGTTTCTGAACCTGTTTTATCCATAATATTACATGACAAAGATGCAAATCTTAGTGCTTCATAGGGAGGAATAATTGATAGGAATAAGTCAGATTTTTTTATCAAGTTTTCAAGTGAACCAACATCTTCTAACCCACCTAGCTTAGCAAGCTTACAACTTCGCTCACTTCTTCCGATTAGAGCTGTAATAACCCTAAACCCTTCCTTGATCAGGGCTCGGCCCACAGCATGGCCCATATCCCCAGTCCCCATGATTGCAATAGTTTTTAGTTTCACTAAACTTATCCCCTTTTATCTACAATTCAATGTAACATTTATTTTTATACAACCTAAAAGTTTACTAAGAAATGTTTATAAGGCGTAATACATTGTGACTATAATTTAAGCTGGAGTATATTGCATGTCTTCTAATAAACTGGTTGAGCCTAGATGGCTTGAAGAGCATCTCGATGACCCCAATATCAGAATTTTAGAATTTAATTGGAACGCCACGGATGCATATGATTCATGGCACATACCGGGAGCACAGGGGTGGTACTGGAAAGACTGGCTATGGGATGAGTTCGTCCGTGATTTTCCATCACCGGAAATATTCGCAAAACGTTGTTCAGCCAGTGGTATTACAAATAACACAACAATTATTTGCTACGGTGAACCCCCTCAATTCGGGACCTATGGCTGGTGGGTTATTACTTATATGGGTCATCCCGACGTACGCGTTCTAAATGGTGGTCGCGTTAGATGGGAAAACGAAAAACGCCCTACAACAAATAATATTCCAGAAATCACACCTGCTAATTATACACCCAATACGCAGATAAATCATGGCATGCGAGCGCACAGAGATGATATTCTAGATAAGCTTGATAAGATTGCTAATGAAGAAAATACAGTTCTACTAGATCACCGTTCACCCGAAGAGTACAAGGGTGAGAGAGTAAACATGTTAGGGGTACCAGACGTTGGAGCTGAGCGTGCAGGTCGAATACCAGGCGCGAAACATCTATACTACGCAGATCTACTTACAGACGATACAAGCTTCAAGAAAATTGAAGAATTACGGCAATTATTTGAGGAACGTGGTGCAACCATAGAAAAAGATATAATTTCCTATTGCAGGCTAAGTCACAGGGCAACATTAGCATACTTTGCAATGACCGAGATTCTAGGTTATGAGCAAGTAAAAAGCTACGATGGTTCATGGACTGAATGGGGAAGTATCGTAGGGGTACCAATTGAAAAATAAGAAAATATAAATAGATTAACTAGCATCCATGAGGAATAAAATGACTTTAAACGGACCAGGGGTCGATAGGTATCCTGTTCTATTCTCTCCAAATAAGATCGGGAACTTAACGCTGAAGAACCGTACAGTTGTATCGCCAATGACGCGTACAAGCGCAACCGAGGAGGGCTTTGTTACAGAACAGATGGCTGACTATTACGCGGAATATGCACGCGGTGGTTGGGGACTAATAATGACAGAGGGAACTTATATAGATTACAAATATAGTCAGGGCTATACTTACCAGCCAGGCATAGCTGATGAAGCTCAGCGGGATTCTTGGAAAAAAGTAGTTGATGCCGTACATGCCGAAGGCGTGCCCATATTTATGCAATTATTTCATTGTGGAGCTATTAATCAAGGCAATAATTGGGTTGAGGGATCTATAGCCCCCTCAGTGGTAAAACCTAAAGGAGAACAGATACCACGCTATCGTGGAGCAGCCGGAGGGTTTCAGACGCCCAATGAAATATCTCGAGAAGAAATGGTAAATGTAGTAAAATCTTTTAGCGACGCTGCCCGTAGAGCTAGTGAAGTAGGTTTTGATGGTATTGAAGTACATGGTGCAAATGGTTATTTACCCGATCAATTTCTCACTGTTTATACCAATTTACGTAACGATGAATATGGAGGGAACATTGAAAATAGGGTGCGTTTTCATTGCGAAATAATGCAGGCAGTCCGAGAAGCCGTGCCTACAAAACCTGTAGGTGTGCGCATCTCACAGACCAAAGTAAATGATTATGAATATGTTTGGCCTGGTGGAAAAGAAGATGCCGAAGTAGTTTTTTCTAAAATAGGTGAAACTGGTATAGATTTTTTTGATTGCAGTGCTCATCTTGGGGTTACACCAATATTTGAAACTAACAATAGTCTGTCTGGCTTAGCAAAGAAATACTCAGGCCTACCTGTTATGGCTAATGGAAAATTACAAGATCCTAGTCTTGCAGAAGCAGCACTAACTGCTAATGAAGGTGATTTTATAGCCATCGCAAAAGGGGCTTTAGCCGATCAAAAATGGCCTGAAAAAATAGCTGATGGAGAAAATCCAGTTCCATTTAACCCTGGCATGATAATGCCCTATGCCACCCTTGATTGTAATGAGTCCTTCTGGGAAAATAACCCCGATGGTCTAAGCAAAGAAAAAATTGTAGGACGAGACGCAGCCGAGGGTGCATAAAACAATTTTAATTATAAAGTCGACTAGTTTTAAGGAGAAGACACTATGGCTGAAGCTTTTATCTGTGACGCTGTTAGAACACCGTTTGGTAGGTTTGGTGGAAGCCTCTCAAGTGTAAGAACTGATGATTTGGCAGCAACACCACTTAAGGCGCTTATAGCTCGTAATGCATCTGTAGACTGGGAATCTGTAGACGATGTTATTTATGGTTGTGTAAATCAAGCTGGTGAAGACAATAGAAATGTGGCTAGAATGGCACTTCTTCTCTCAGGTTTACCAACTGTAGTTTCAGGAGCTACCGTAAACCGTCTATGTGGATCTGGCCTTGAGGCAATAACAGCGGCAGCACGTGCTATACGCACAGATGAAGCTGAGATGGTAATTGCAGGTGGCGTTGAAAGTATGTCTAGAGCTCCTTTTGTGATGCCAAAGGCAACTACAGCTTTTTCTCGCAATTCTCAGATAGAGGACACGACTATAGGATGGCGATTTATAAATCCTAAAATGAAAGATGAGCATGGAATTGATTCAATGCCAGAGACTGCCGAAAATGTATCGGTAGAATTCCAAATAAATCGCGCTGATCAAGATGCTTTTGCCTACCGATCTCAAATGCGAGCTAAAAAAGCACAAGAAAATGGAAGACTTAAAAAAGAAATTATTCCTGTATCAATCCCTCAACGCAAAGGTAACCCTAGAATAATTGAGGTTGATGAACACCCTCGTCACGATACCTCTATTGAAGTTTTGGGAAAATTACCAACCCCTTTTCGGGATAATGGTACCGTTACGGCTGGCAATGCATCGGGAGTAAATGACGGTGCGTGTGCAATGATAATAGCGTCCGAAAAGGCTATAAATAAATACGGATTAAATCCTCTAGCTCGTATAGTTGGGACAGCAACTGCTGGTGTGCCTCCCAGAATTATGGGTTTTGGACCAGCGCCTGCAACTCATAAGTTGTTAGGACGACTCGGAATTAAAATAAGTGATATTGATGTGATTGAACTTAATGAAGCCTTTGCCGCACAAGCTCTAGCGGTCACCCGTGACCTTGGAATTGCCGATGATGCAGAATATGTTAATCCTAATGGAGGCGCCATTGCATTGGGCCATCCTCTCGGAGCGAGTGGAGGTCGGCTTGCAATGACTGCAGCCTATGAACTCCAGGAGCGCAAACAAAAATATGCGCTTTGCACGATGTGTATTGGTGTAGGACAAGGAATAGCTACTTTGCTAGAAAGAGCTGCGTAAATTTATCCATTAGGCTCATCTGACGGGACAACAAGATCTATTTCATCATGTTCCATTATAGTGTTTAGGTAGTAATCTTTGTCATCCAGAAATAATTGTCTTGTAACTCCCTCAATAACCCTCGGTATTCCGTAACGCATAGTAGTTACCGAACTACCGGTCATGCCTAAGCTAATTAGTGTGCCTATTGTAAAGCAGTGGATATGATGAAGGTACGGAGCTTCACCTGGATATTTTTCAATAAATTCAAAATTCTTCCCAAGATATGGATACGAAGCTGCAGGAACATATTCTTCTCCTGGTAATGGAGTAAACCTATCCGCCCACAAAGCAATTTTCTCTGACAACAAAGAAGTTTCCGTCCGTAAACTAAAATCATTAATATGACCGGTCGCTGCTATTATAAAATCGACCAGATGCTTATGTCCCCCATAAGTTTCAATTAATATATCATTCCCATTAATACCACCTAATGAAACATTTTTCCAAGCAGCACCCTCATGCATTTGAAAGCCTTTAAGGGCATGAGCTCTATCAAATGATTCTTGTGGTGGGGGTTGGTGGGTTTGTAAAATATGTACCGCGATACGCCAACGTTCCAAATCGCTAAAGTCAGAAAAATGTTTCAAATAAGCTATATCGTCAAATGGCTTGTGCGCGTTTATTTTGACTATCTCACGTCTTCTGACGAACACATGTGCCTCTTTCGCTCCGGCTTCTAACGCAGTTGCCGCGTTGTCAAAAGCACCAGCGTTGGCACCCAGAACGGCTATTCTTTTCCCCTTAAGTAAATTAAAATCAATTTCACGATTTGCCTGTGAGTATAGGTCCTCGGGTAACGCTTTTTTAATCAACTCGGGAACATACCATTCGCCGCAGCCTTCCAAACCATTTGCCAAAATAACTTCTCTCGCAAAAACAATCCCATTTTTACCTGAAACACCAGTTGATTTCAGAGGAACCTTGATCAAACTGCTACTAGAATTTAGCTCATCTGCTTGCAAGGGCCCCGCTTCTGTTTCATTCCAAACTGGTATGTTAAGAATACTTCTGTACCAAGTCAGATATTGATGCCAGTCTAATGTAGGGAACCTCTCTAACACATCCCAGGCTTTAGACCCATATTTAGCAGTGTACCAAGCGCGAGGAGTCAGAGATGGAATCCCAAGGTCAGGACCTGTTAAATTAAGCGCTGTTCTTAAATGCTGCATTCGAGCGTAGCTATTCCAGGGACCCTCCTTGCCCTCTGGTTTCGAGTCAATTGCAATAACGTTATCTATGTTTTCCCTTTTGAGGGCGAACGAAAGAGCTAAACCGCTCTGACCGGCACCAATTATTAACACATCAAAGACTGGCGCCGCAGAATGGTGCTGTCGTTTTACGACCCAGGGCTTTTTGGGGTGATCTAACAAGTTTAAATCGACGAGAACTTGATCGCTAAGTTTTTTTAATTCTGTTGTTTCTTGAAAATCATCAGGCATAAATAGACCAAACTTAATAAGTTATTATCATATGTATAACAAATATCATCTATTATTTGTAGTTAAGCATAGGAACATAACTTATGGCCTAACAGTTGATATGCAAATAACCTACAGATATCAGTTTCAAATGCTCTCTTCCATAATACGAATTATGTAATTGAATCAATATGTTGACTATTATTTCTTAGATTAGCTATTTTTTTATTTTTTATATTAAGTTTTATTTTTATCTTAATTAGAATAAATTTTAGATAACTTATATGGTAGAAAATACAGGTTTAATTAATAAAACATAAATTCGGAACAAAGCAATTGTAACTCTAGTTCTCATGCTTAATACAAACCTAGGATACTAAAATGCGCTCAAATTATCTTAAAAAAACCTGGAAATCTGGTCAACCTGTAATTAATGGCTGGTGTCAAATCCCACATTCACTTTCTACCGAAGTGATGTGTCACCAAGGATGGGATTCTGTTACAGTTGACTTACAGCATAGTGGTGTTAGTGAGGCAGAAGCTATTACTATGCTGCAAGCAATTTCCACCACCGATGTGGTGCCCATGGTCCGCACGCCCTGGAACGAACCCGGAGTTATTATGCGGCTTCTTGATGCGGGTGCTTACGGAATTATTTGTCCGATGATCAATAATCGAGCAGACGCGGAAGCATTCGTTTCTGCCTGTAAATACCCACCGACGGGTATTAGATCAAATGGCCCCTATCGGGCACTAATGTATGGCGGCAAAGATTACCAGGCTCATGCAAATGACGAGATAGTTACGTTAGCAATGATAGAAACTCAGGAAGCTATGAGCAATCTCAAAGAGATTGTAAATACACCAGGACTCGACGGCGTTTACATCGGGCCTTCTGATTTAGCAATGTCTCACGGAAGACCTCCCGAGCTTGATCATTTTGAAGGCCCTATAGTACCTTTAATTGCGCGTGTTCGAGAGGAGGCCCATGCCGCTGGAAAAGTTGCTGGACTTCACGGAGCAAGCGCAAAATATGCTATACGTATGATTAACGAGGGATTTAATCTTGTTACACCCACTTCGGATATACGTTTAGTCGCCACAGGCGCCGCCCAAATGGTTGCCGATATAAAGGCCGGCTAAATATATGTGAAAAATAAACTCTATAAATCAATTAAGAAAGACTTGATACGACTTTAACAGCGATAATAACCTTCGAAATTTCGACAACATACGAAGAATGAGAACCAGGTTTTTATGCTGTCCAGCCTGCAGCAAGGAAGGCCGGTATTTACGATTTAGCGCATGGATATGACCCTGAAAGCCCAAATAAATGTATAGTCGTTATACAGGCATCATCTGCAAAAGCACTGCATTAATTCTTTGACAAAAACGTTGAAGCCGTAGCAGCTTCAGGACATATAATTGAAAGCACTCAAATTTCATTTTATAACAACTGACGTAAAAGAAATTTATACAACTAAGCATTAAGAATTAATAACACACTACACAATATATACGCAGTCACTAAGAAATTTTGAGTTCCTACTTATGACGGTTTATCTAACTTTAAGCTTTTACTAAAACCAACGCTTATTGACATCATGGGGGGCACAACAGCCAGAGTTAAAATAGCTGATAAAGCTAAGCCCCCAACTACTACTGATCCCAAGCCCCTATATAATTCAGAACCTGCCCCCGGAAATAAAACTAGCGGTAGCATACCAACCACTGACGTAAGCGTCGACATGAATATGGGACGTATTCTATTTTGGGTTGCTAGAGTTATTGCTTTATCAGGTGACAAACCGTCTGACCGGATATGTATTAGTGTTTGATGAACCAATAAAATTGCATTATTTACTACAATTCCAATCAATATAATAAAACCTAGCATCGTCAGCATATCCAGAGGTTGATACACAGACTTATTTAGAAGAGCTAATCCAGCAAGTCCGCCCGCAGCTGCTATTGGAACAGATAGTAATATTATCAATGGATATATAAAACTCTCAAACAATATTGCCATAACAAGATAAACAATAATTATAGCAAGAAGTAGGTCGATAACAATTTCATTCCACGTTTCTGTCAGTTTATCAGCTGTACCACTAATTCTAAAACGAACCCCTTCAGGTAATCCAGCTGCTTCAATTGGTTCAATAACTTTATCCCTTATCAGATCTATTGCTTGTTGCAATGGAATAGAGTCCGCAGGAGTAACTCTTAGCGTCATAGTACGCACTCTTTCAGAACGACGAATTTCTGTAGGGCCGTTAGTAACCGAAATTTTCGAAAGACTATTCACTGAAACAACTCTGCCGTCGCGAGTTACCACTGGAAGTGAACCTATATCTTGCGTTTTTCCTATGTTATCAATTTCTCCCATAAGAGTTAAATCAATACGCTTACCGTTTACGGTTATCTGTGATACGCGCAATCCATCACTAAAAGCATCAACTGCCTGACCCAAATCGAAAGCTGTCAAACCATTATCAGAAAGTGCTACTCTATCGGGCTCTATACGAACTTCAGGAGCCCCCAGAGACAGACTTGGTAATGGTCTCGTACGGTGGCCTTCAGACGGTGGTAAAAGTGGCATTAACTTAAAGAAAGCCTGCCTACCAACATTAAAAATAGTGTCCAATTCAGGACCTGATATATCTACATCAATGGCCCTACCGCCTCCTATAGAACGTCCAAATAAGGAAGGCTGAAAAACAAAAGCCATTGTTCCTGGCTCTTGAAAAGCTGCGGACTGCATTACTGGTATTAAATCACGCACTTTAGTTGGGTCAACGGAGGTTCCTCCAATAAAAGCACCACCAGTAAATGATACACGCAAAAAACGTTCGAACTTTGGAGGCTCTCCAGGTTCTGATTCCCTCCCAGTTTCAGTGGCCCAGTTTTTTCTTGTTCGATCAGCTATTTTTTTGGTGACTTCATTAATCGTATTAAGGTTATAACCAGCAGGAGGCTGAACAAATCCAAAAACAAAATTACGGTTACCTGTAGGCAAATAATCTAACTTAGGTAAAAACAACACAGTTGACGCAATTGAAAGGCCTGTAATTAGGCCAACTACACCAAGTGCAGATAGTTTAGACTTAACAACTTGACGAGTAAAACCAATCCAAAATGATGTGAATTCCCGAGCTAAATAATCAATAACTGGGATTTTAATTGTTCTAGTTTGGCTATATTCGCCTACTAATAATCGGTTGGATAAGGCTGGAATAAGAGTAATAGAAACAATTAACGATAGTAAAACCGAAACAGAAATAGCAACAGCAATATCTCGGAAAAGTTGTCCTACCTCCAGATCCATTAGTAAAATTGGAATAAATACCATTATAGTTGTAAGTGCTGATACTAAAACAGCCGGCCATACTTCAGCTGCACCTCTATATGCTGCTTCTGACCGTGTCATCCCATTTTGCCGCAAGCGATAGATATTTTCTAGAACTACAATTGCTGCATCAACAACCATACCTACAGCAAAAGCGATGCCTGCCAGACTGATTACATTAAGTGACCTACCCAGCATAGCCATTGCAACAAATGAACCAATAACAGATACAGGAATAGCTAAAGAAATCACCAGTGTAGGTCGCCAAGATCTTAAAAAAAGAAGTAATATTCCAGCAGCAAGAAGCCCTCCAATAACTATATTTTGCTGAACTAATCGTATCGCAGAATTAATGTACACAGTCTCGTCGTAAACATTTTGTATTTTTAAACCAACGTCTTTCAAAACACCTTCTGAAAGTCTTTTAATAACTTTGTGAACTTCTTCCATAGTCTCAAGGACATTTGCGCCCTGAGATCTTGTTAAATTAAATGCCATGGCTCGATCATCAAAATTATACGCTACAGATCTTGCCTTTTTATAGGACAGATAAACCTCTGCTATATCACCGACTTTTACTCTGCTAACGCGGCCATCTTCTGACATTTCCGTGCGAAGTACTATATTACGAATCTGTTCCGGGGCGCTTAATTCTCCATCAGTCCGCACAACATAGCTGCGTTTTCCTTCATTAACATCACCACCAGAAATTGAGGTGTTTTCAGCTCTCAAGCGTCTCACTATATCTGAAATTGTTAAGGAATATTTTGCTAGACGATCAGCATTAATGACAATTCGCATTTCACGTTGTGTTTCTCCATACACGTTAACTCCAGAAACACCTTCAATACGCTCAATTTTTTCTTGAACAGTATCTTCTAAGAAATCACCGTAGGTAATTAAATCTCGATTATTTCCATCCTCACGAGTTATTAAAAACCATGCAATAGCATTATCATCAGTACCCGAAGTCTTGAGCATAGGTTCACTAGCCTCAGACGGATAGCCAGTAACACGATCAAGCCGATTGGCAACCAATAAAAGCGCTCGGTCCATATTCTGACCAGGAGAAAACTCCAACTTGACCGTAGCCCTGCCGGAACGACTCCGGCTCTCCATGGATCTCACTCCTTCCAAACCTTTTAGGACTTCTTCTTGTCGATTAACTATTTCACGTTCAACTTCAGCTGGAGCCGATCCGGGCCACGGTGTAACTACTATAATTACAGGCTGCCGGACATCAGGTGCCATTTGTACAGGGATACGCTGTAATGCTACATAGCCAAACAATAAAACCATAAAAACAACAGCTATTACTGATATTGGGCGTTTAATTGATAGAGAAATCAAATTCATTTTATTTGACCTTACCAGGCCCGTATTTATTAGAAGTCTTCGTGCCACTACTAACTTTTAGTCTCTGACCAGGCCTCAGGTTTTCATTACCCCTAACTACTACTACGTCACCTGGCTTAAGTCCTGATTTAACAACGAATCTACTACCTACAGAAACTCCTAATTGAACTTTCTGAGGTATACCACTTCCGTTACGCTCAACAAAAACAGTGTTTTCCCCCCGATGTTGTAAAATGGCATCCTTCGAGACAGTAATTACAGCACTGGGCAAACCAATTGGAATATATAATGTAACACTTTGATTTATTGCCAGTGATCTTCTTGGAACATTAAAATGAGGTTTAAACCTAACCTGACGAGTGCGCGTACGAGGGTTTTCATTTGGAACCACCGAAAGAACTATAGCGTTATGTTCAGTTTTATCGTCCAACAATAATCGGATAGACGCACCAATCTGCAAACCTTCCAGAAGGCTTCCCGGTACATCAGAATCAATCATTATGTCCGTGTCATTTATCAATCTAACTACGGTACTACCTATATTTAAATAAGCGCCAACCTCAGTATGTTTTGAACTTACAACTCCGGGGTAAGGCGCGCGTATCTTACCATATTGAAGATCAATATTTGCTTGTTTTAGCTGAATCTTAGCCTGTGTAAGTTGAGCTACGGTTTCTGCAACCTTGCCTCTTTGTTTATTTACTTCCTGTATAGCATCTTCATATCGCGCCTGGGAAAATGCTACAGATTTTCGAATCGCTTCCAAGCGTTTTAATATAAGTGAACGTTTCTCCATATCTGCCCGAACACTAGTAAGTTTAGCGCTTTGTTGATTTACCAACGCTGTAAACCTATCACGAGTGAGCGACAGTCTTTCTAGATCAAGTAAAGCAATAATAGTTCCACGCTTAACGCGGTCACCTACATCAACGAGTATTTTATTTACTGGTCCCCTGACCCGTGCTGAAACAGGTCCATATTGATCCGAAATGATTCGGCCTAAAACTGGAACTGTCTGAGATAGAGGTTCACTTATGACAAGATCAACTGCAACATTGGCCGGTCTACCCCCACCGCTAACACTTTTTTTACTACTTTTACCTCCCTGAAAAAATTTAAATAGTTCATTACCATCCAACTTTCCATTTTTATCTAAGTCGATTATATCAAAATTTTTCTGAGCCGGACCCCGCGCCTCGTTACGATCTATTACGCCGTTGCTATTAGTGTCTAGTGTTTTTGCTCTTGAAGATAACTCTGGTACTCTTTTAGTCTGAGCTATTGCTGTATTGCTTGAATAAAATACAATCAAAGCGAAAACAATTACAAACCGTACTATTCCAGAGG
>Ga0209403_10000428_pt1 | contig 63380 bp, 56 predicted proteins | sample ArcticOcean_MG_C_8_FD_187440 | JGI IMG/M metagenome (GOLD analysis project Ga0209403, IMG submission 187440) | Marine microbial communities from western Arctic Ocean - ArcticOcean_MG_CB11_86 (SPAdes) (version 2) | ecosystem: Environmental > Aquatic > Marine > Oceanic | place: Arctic Ocean... | reverse complement strand
CAACAAGCCTTTTTCTTTACGGCGGCGGAGTAATACATTCCCCCGCCCGTCGATCAGCCAGTAAACTGACGCATAACGTGTGGGTATTCTTTTTTTTGGAACCCGTTTTGGAAATTTTTCTGCATCCCCGGCAAGGTAGGCCTTACAGATATAACTCCAAGGACAGAGAGGGCAGTTTGGTTTTCTGGGCGTACAAATAGTTGCCCCTAAATCCATAACCGCCTGGGCATAATCACCACTCCTCTCAGATGGTGTGAATTCAGCGGCCTTCTCTTTAAGGTAGTCTTTAGCACCCGGAAGAGGTTTAGAGACCCGGTAGAGACGCGACGTCACCCTCTCGACGTTACCGTCGACTGGCGTCGCGATATGACCAAAAGCAATTGCAGAAACCGCTGCAGCGGTATAAGGACCGATACCCGGAAGCTTTACGAGAGCTTCTTCCGTCTCGGGAAATTTACCGCCAAATTCCTTAGTGATCAATTTTGCACATTTATGCAAATTACGTGCTCGGGCGTAGTAACCCAGCCCTTGCCAGGCGTGTAAGACAGCGTCAAGTTCTGCCGCTGCCAAATCTTCAATAGATGGCCAGCGACTGACAAAATCTTCAAAATACCCTCTAACTGTTCTGGTCGTCGTCTGCTGAAGCATGATCTCGCTCAACCACACCCGATATGGATCCATAATTTCACCAGGAATTGCCCGCCATGGAAATTGGCGCTGATGGTGATCAAACCAATCAAGCAATATCTGAGAAGGAGCCTGCACCGGACGAACCATAATAACGTGACCTTACCATAACTAGACCGTTAAATGGCACGCCTTCGTTGCCACCCAAACCCCCACCCGTTAACATGGAACCATGACAATACCCAGAAGACGGTTTAGAGCCATTGGCGCGAGTATTGAAAAGATTGTGAAGCCTATCTTAGGTCGCCGGGGTTTCGGTGCGGCGACTATTGTGAATGGCTGGGCGGATATTGTCGGCCCTTTGCTTGCCAAGCATACGTTTCCGGAAAAGATTTCCTATCCGAGAGGTTCACGTTTAGACGGAACGTTAAATCTCAGGATCGACAACTCAGCGATGGCTTTAGAACTTCAGCACCTGGCACCTCAACTTCAGGAAAAGATCAATATACACTTTGGATATCGTGCAATAAGTCGCATAAAAATCCTTCAAGGACCGGTGCCTGAATTACGGGTAAAAGAAAAAGTTCATAAACGCTCTCTGAACAACGATGAGAAGGAACAATTAGGCCAGAAACTTGATACAGTATCCGATCCTGACTTGAAGGCAGCCCTTTCGGCCCTCGGTTCATCGATCATTGAAAATAAAAGCAACGATTAAATGCTACAATTTTCAATCGACCAGATGCCTGCTTAATTTTCCTCTATTATCTCAGGCATAATTATATTCTGCTTACCTGATGCATTGATATTATCCGTTTCCAGAGAAGTTGAACAGGATTGAAAATTATTTCAAATCGTAAAAATCATCGCAAAACAGGCTTTTGACGGCTTGTAGAGAGACGTAACTCATTTTATATTGATCAATATATAGTAGGCAGGAGGCTGTTTTGCCCAATAATATAGTTAATAAGATGCTGTTCCCCGGTATTCCAATTCTGTCCGTCGTTTTGCTGCTCTTCACCAGTTACCAAGCCATTGCGCAGTCGCTGCCATCCGTCGAAAAGATGGTTGCAGAGCGAATTTTGGGCGATAAAAATGCACCAGTAGAGGTCATTGAATATGCGTCCCTCACTTGCCCACATTGCGCAGCCTTTCATAATGGCCCCTGGCCAAAGCTTAAAAAAGAATATGTGGATACAGGTAAAATCAAATTGATTTACCGAGATTTTCCGACAGATCAGTTAGCGGTCGCGGCCTCCATGATCGCTAAATGTGCGCCAGAAAACCGTTACTTCAGCATAATCAAACTGATGTTTCGCACCCAGGACAAATGGCGGCGTTCCAAAAACCCAAACGAGGCTCTCTCCAACATCGGACGTCTTGCAGGAATGTCGCCGACTACCGTTGAAGCCTGTATGAACAACCAGGCATTATTCGACGGTGTTATGAAACAGCGTGAAGAAGGTCATAAAAATTTTAATATCGAAGCCACCCCTACCTTGATTGTAAATGGCAAAAAAATTGAGGGAGGATTAACGTTAGAGGAATTTAGGGTGGAGTTTGACAAAGCCCACCTGGAAGCAGGGGGAAAATGATCTCTGTCGCAATTGAGCACGAATATTAGTGTAAGAAATGAGCCAAATTTAACCTCGGGTATCAAAAAAAGTGCAATTTACAAAACTCCGACTAGCGGGGTTTAAATCCTTCGTAGAACCTGTTGAATTCGCTATTGAGCCAGGTGTAACTGGAATTGTGGGTCCCAACGGCTGTGGCAAATCTAATCTTGTTGAAGCCATCAAGTGGGTTATGGGGGAGACATCAGCCAAACAAATCCGCGGAAACGAAATGGATGATGTTATATTTTCTGGTACTTCCAATCGCCCAGGCCGGAATATTGCCGAGGTTGGATTGGAAATGGAAAATACTGAACACACGGCGCCTGCACAGTTCAACGATTTTACGGATATTCAAGTTACACGCCGAATTGTGCGGGAAAAGGGATCTACTTATAGGGTCAATTCAAAGGAAGTTCGCGCCCGTGACGTCCATTTGTTATTCGCTGATCAGGCCTCCGGAGCGCGCTCAACTGCCCTTGTCAGTCAAGGCCAGATTAGCGAAATCGTTTTAGCCAAACCCACAGACCGCCGAAAGTTATTAGAGGAAGCTGCCGGAATTACCGGTCTCCACTCCCGTCGTCATGAAGCAGAACTGCGTCTGCGAGGTGCCGAAACAAATCTGGACCGCCTTGACGATATCCTGGTGGCCCTGGACACACAAATGCAGAGCCTCCGTAAGCAGGTGCGCCAGGCAACCCGCTACCGCAATTTAAATGATCATATCAGAAAAGCCCAAGCCGCGTATTTTATAATTCGCTGGGATGCCGCCTCTGGAGAGTTGGAGACTGCCATATCTTTGCTGAAAGAAAGTGAACGGGCGGTAGCAGAGATGACAGGTCACCTCTCGGCAGCCACCACCAAACAGGTTGAAGCCGCTAGCTGCCTTCCCCAACAGCGTCAGGAAGAAGTCGAAGCTGCGGCTGCTCTCCAACGCCTTATGCTGGAGCGTGACAGCTTGGGAGAAGAAGAAAAACGGATCGACGCTGCACGCCAAGAAACGGAAACCCGGTTATCCCAAACCTCACAAGATATGGAACGGGAGCATAATCTTATTTCAGATTGCACAGCGGCAATCGTTCGTCTCGAAAATGAGCATGAGAACTATTCAAGAGAAAGCGACGACCAAAACGAGGTTATGGAGAAAGCGTCCCTGACGCTCAAAGCTGCGCAAGGATCATTCGAAACCCTGAATGGAGAGACGGCATCCGCCATAAAAAAATTAGCAGAGGATGAAACCCGACGTGAAAATTTAATTCAGCGACGCTCGGAAGTTGACGCCCGGCTCACGCGTTTGGGCGACGAAAAAGAGACACTTGGTCACCAAATTCAGATCCAAAAAGAAAATATTACGGAGAATAATACCCTCTCCGACTCTACAACGAACCTCGAATATGTCGAAGCCAAAATGCAAGAATCCCGAAAAGCTCTAGTCACTGCAGAGTCCAGGCGCCTGGAAGCTATGAAACGTCTCAATATTTTTCAAAATGACGCCCAGAAAACACTATCTGCGGCCGCCGAACTAACTGCTAAAGAGAAGGCCCTATCCGAACTATTAGAGACTGGCGATCCAGATCTCTGGCCTCCTTTAATTGATTCTCTAAATGTAGAAAGTGGCTATGAAGCGGCTCTAGGCGTGGCCCTAGGAGACGATCTTTCAGCCCCCACAGATGAAGCATCTCCCGTCCATTGGACTAGTCTACCCGATTTTGAAGATATTACACCCCTCCCAATGGGCGTCACGCCGCTTAGCGACTATGTGTCCGGCTCCGTTGCGCTAAATCGTCGGCTTAGTCAGATTGGTGTAATAAAAGATAGTAATACTGGGCAGAAATTTGCCGGCCAATTAAAGCAAGGCCAGCGCATAGTCTCTCTCGATGGCGGGTTTTGGAGGTGGGACGGCTATACAGCAACATCGGATGCACCAGCTGTCGCAACCGTTCGTCTCGAACAAAGAAACAATTTAAAAAATATTCGACAGAAATTGGTGGCTGCAAGATCGAAAGCAGTTTCAGTGGAAGACCGTCTAGAGGCGGCAAGAATTGATGTCGACCTAGCCACAAAAGAAGAATCTGGGACCCGTAGAGCGGCGTTGAATGCCGAACAATTATTTTTTGATGTCCAGAAAAGCCATGGAGAACTCCATAAGAAAATATCGGAAATTAATGCAAATCTCTCCGTTCAACAGGAAGCCATGGTCCGGGTCGTGAGTGACCTCGATGAAGCAGGGTCTATACTTTCTACTACAATTTCAGAGATTGCCTCTCTCCCCGACACTACGATCATCGGAGAGGAAGTAGAGGCCCTCAAAAGCCAAGAAAATTACGCACGAACAGAATTGACAGAGGCTCAAAGTACACACCATAACCTACAACACCAGAAACTAGAACGCCGCGACCGCATGCAAAATCTGGCAGATGAATTGGCCGCATGGAAAGAACGCCAAAAAAGCGCAGCATCTCAAATGGAACAGTTAGAAGAACGTCAGAGGCATTTATTGGCAGCTCGGGAGCGTTTTTCCGCACAACCGGACAAGATTTGTTCACGACGTAATGATCTTCTGGAGAAAATTGAAGTCGCTGAAGAAGTGAGAAGGAAAACAGCAGACCATCTGATAGTATCTGAAGGAAAGTTAACTGAGGCTGATAATGATTTGAAATTAGCCGGAACGCGCCTTGCCCATATTCGTGAGGAGCGCGTGCGCGCTGAAGCCATGGCTGATCAAAACAAACAATCCATGGAGGCTTTAGTCGAGCGAATAGAAGATCAACTGAATTGCAGCCACGAAGATCTGAACGAAATCGCGGCCATGAAAAACAATACGACAATGCCTGAGCTGGAAGTTGCTGAGAAAAGAGTGGAGCGCCTCGAGCGAGAAAGGGAAACCATGGGGCCGGTTAATTTACTGGCGGAAGCAGAATCCCAGGAACTTCGTGAAAAAATTGAAACATTAAATAAAGAGAGGGAAGATCTTATTAAAGCAATAGATAAATTGCGCCGCGGGATAAATGAACTGAACCGGGAAGGCCGACAACGTCTTATGTCATCCTTTACAGAAGTGGATAAGCATTTTGGTGAACTCTTCACCCGCCTCTTTGGTGGCGGTAGAGCCCATTTAGAACTTACAGAGTCCGATGATCCGCTAGAAGCGGGCGTTGAAATTATGGCAAGCCCACCGGGTAAAAAACTACAAGTTTTATCCCTCCTCTCGGGCGGAGAACAGGCATTGACAGCGCTTGCCCTACTCTTTGGTGTATTCCTGACCAACCCAGCACCAATCTGCGTGCTCGACGAAGTAGACGCCTCATTAGATGATACGAACGTTGACCATTTTTGTACGCTTGTTGAGGAGTTTTCCCATTCCCTTTCCACTCGCTTTATTGTCATCACCCACCACCGTATGACAATGGCTCGAATGGATAGACTCTACGGCGTCACGATGGGTGAGCGGGGGGTTTCTCAAATAGTATCAGTGGATTTGGGTCAAGCTGTTGAATTAAGAGAAATTGCGTAAGTTGTTATAATATTTGATATTTACATCAAAGAGTTAGGAACTCCCAAATGTTTCTTGACAGCTTTAAAACCGAACTTTATCTTCGCCCGCCTATTTGTTGGTTCAGCTGAGTGTTAGTGGAGATTTCAGCGTGCCGCTCTCTCCTGTTAGGGAGTAAAATTGATCGGTCACCCACATAATGAACCGGGAGAATTATCCCCAGTCTAAAGAGGATTTTGATACACGTTTACATCGCGCCCAGGATAACAATGACGCACAAGGACGTGTTGGAAAACCGGGATCGAGTCAAAGTGGAAAGGGGTTGGCCTTTCGCATCGGTACCGAATTAGTGGTGGCGGTGTTCGTGGGAGGCATGATCGGGTTTTTGTTAGACACGTGGCTGAATACCAAGCCGTGGCTTACAATATTATTTTTATTTTTGGGGAATGCGACTGGTCTTTTGAATATTTTTCGATTAACCAGTAATCAAAATTATACTGTTGGTTTTTTACAAAAAAAGCGGGGGCCAAAGAATGGTGATAAATAAACAAAGAAAATTGGATAAGGGCTAATAGAGGCGTCAATCATTGGCTGAAAAACACAACCCGCTGGAACAGTTTGAGATCCAGACACTCATCCCCATTAGACTGGGTAATCTGGATATTTCTTTCACTAATTCCTCTGCCTTTATGGTTCTCGCGGTAGCTGCCGTTGCCATTTTAATGATTTTGGCTGTGAGGCCTCGAGCAAGTATTCCGGGGCGCTGGCAAATTTTAGCTGAATTATCATACGAATTTATAGCTAGATTAGTGAGCGATAACATTGGCAAGGATGGTAAACCGTACTTCTCTTTGATTTTTACAATCTTTATGTTTATATTATTTGGTAATTTTTTGGGTATGCTACCTTATAGCTTTACCTTCACAAGCCATATTGCCGTGACCCTATCTATGGCGCTCGTGATCTTTGTTTTGGTCACCATCATCGCATTCTTCAAACATGGTACACGGTTCTTTTCGTTTTTCTTGCCGGCAGGTGTGCCAATTTTTCTAGCCCCATTATTGATTGTCATTGAGGTAATATCTTACTTCACTCGCCCTTTCAGTCTAAGTATCAGGCTTTTTGCAAATATGATGGCGGGACACACATTGTTGAAAGTTGTTGGCGGGTTTGTCTTCCCGTTGGGGATATTGGGCTTTGTTCCTTTAGCCGGCCTCGTTGCGATTACCGGGTTGGAGTTTCTGATTGCATTTTTGCAAGCATATATTTTTACCATTTTAACCTGTATCTACATAAATGATGCGATTAATTTGCATTAATAATAAAAAAATTTGACACATTGGGCCCCGAACCAAAGAAAGGAAAATTGAACTATGGACGTAGAAGCAGCAAAGTTAATTGGCGCAGGACTGGCTACACTCGGCTTCGTCGGGCCAGGCATTGGTATTGGTCTTATTTGGGCTGCATTAATTAATTCTGTCGGGCGTAATCCTGCCGCCGCCGGTGCTATTACTACCACCGCTTGGGTATCTTTCGCCTTAGTTGAAGCTTTAGCAATTTTTGCGCTTGCAATCGCCTTGTTAATTTTATTTGGTTGATTGTACTAGTAACAGTTACCATCGCCCTTTGGGTAACCGGATAAGATAAGTTATGCCTCAATTAGATGTTTCTGGCTTCCCTTCGCAAATTTTCTGGCTGGTAATTACGTTTGTCTTCTTGTGGTGGTTGATGGCAAAGGTAGCCCTACCTAAGGTAGGGCTTGTTCTTGAGGAGCGTCAAAAAAAGATAAACGATAGCCTTGATATGGCTGAAAACCTTCGAATAGAAGCTAGGTCTGAACTTGACGCGTACGAGATCGCAATCTCCGTAGCCCATGACGAAGCACGCAAAGTCATTAACGACGCTAACCAGGAGGGAACGCAAGCCAGTGCAAACCAACTGGCAGAAATACGTATTTCACTTACAAATAAAATTGCGGAAGTAGAAGCAGAAATTGAATCTGTTAAGGAAAAGGCGCTAGAGGATATAGGCAAGTCTGCGAGGGAAGTTGCTATTTCTACCTTAGACAAGTTGGTAGGTATAAAAATACCGGCAAAGACGTTAAATGCAGCCATTGATAATGCAATGACAAAGGGCAGAAAATGATCTCCTCTGCTTTCGCCCAGGCTGCAAGTAACCCTGAACTGGTCGCATCCGTATGGAACAGTCCAACTCTTTGGGTTGCTATTTCTTTCGTAATATTTTTGGCGCTTCTCGCACGTCCTGCTTGGCTGTTTGTTACCCGTTCAATCGATAATAGAATCCAAGAAATAAAAAATAAAATTGAAGAGGCTGCGGGTCTCCGTGAGGAAGCCCAGGATATGTTAGCGGCTAATAAACGTAAAATTTTTGACGCAGAGAAAGAAGCAGGAGAGATTATAGCACAAGCGCGCGAAGAAGCACGGGTGCTCAAGGCCAGACTCGCTAAAGAACTGGAAGAGGTGTTAAAACGCCGCCAACAAATTGCCACCGATCGAATTTCTCAGGCCGAGGCTGACGCCGTCGAGGCTGTGAGGCTCCTGACGGTTGATATCGCCCTGAATGCAACTGAACAAATACTCTCTGAGACAATCAAAGGGGGAAAAGGGGGAAAATTGATTAACAACTCTATTAAGGAATTGCCAAAAAAATTAAACTAAATGTATGTTTGTGACACTTTAAATTTTGTAGAGCATAGACATGAGTTGATGAAACTTAATTGGTATAATTGACTGTCTAGCCACTCTTTTAAACACAAACAGATCATATTAGCTCATTCACCCAAAAGTCTGAGCCAATCACTTTCACTAAGGATGCTAACGCCCAAATCAGCTGCTTTTTTTGCCTTACCACCGGCATCTACTCCCACAATTATAAAATCCGTGCTTTTTGATAGAGACCCAGATACTCTCGCCCCCATGGATTCAGCCCTAGCTTTGGCTTCCCCCCGGGTCACGGATGCTAAAGTTCCCGTAAATACAATAGATTTTCCAGAAATTTGGGAATTTTGACGGATTGGTTCAACATATTTTTCTATGTTAATTTGTTGGGTAAGACTTTCCAACGCCTTAATATTATAAGACTGTTTGAAAAAATCTATTATGTCCTCAGCCATTGAGTGCCCAACGCCGTCAATATCCGTAAGCTCCAAATAGGCGTCAGACTTGCAGTCATTGGCAGCAATCATGGCTTCACGCCAGTTTTGGTAAGAAATATATCGCTTTGCTAGCAGTTGCCCTGTCGCTTGACCTGCCTGCCTAATCCCTAAAGCAAAAATGAACCGGGCAAGTGGTATCCTTCTTCGTTTCTCAATTGCGGCAAAGAGTTTCTTGGCAGATTTTTCACCCCACCCTTCAAGATTTTCAATAACATCTGAATGGGTGTGCAAGCGAAAAATGTCGGCCGGTTCTTTTATCAAACCGTTTTCTCTAAATACGATGATATTCTTACCTCCTAAACCCTCAATATCAAAGGCTCCACGTGATACAAAATGTTTTAAACGCTCTATAGCTTGCGCAGAGCACACCAAACCACCAGTACAACGCCGAGCAGCTTCATCCTGGCTCCGAACAGCTGGGCTCTTACAAATCGGACAGATTTTAGGCATTTTAAAAGGTACAGTGGATTTAAGGCGTTTGGTCCTCAATACCTCAACAACCTGAGGAATTACGTCACCAGCCCGCTGGATTACAACAGTATCCCCAATCCGAATATCTTTTCGTTCTATTTCATCTTCATTATGCAAAGTAGCATTAGTTACGATTACACCTCCAACGTTTACGGGCTGGAGTTGTGCCACCGGCGTAAGAGTTCCCGTGCGCCCTACCTGAATGTTAATCGATTTCAAAATAGTCTGTGCCCTCTCGGCAGGAAATTTATGAGCTATAGCCCAGCGTGGAGCTCTGCTAGCCGCTCCAAGCCGCTCCTGCCATGTAATATTGTTGACTTTATAAACCATTCCATCGATGTCATAGTCGAGGGTGGCTCGTTGTTCAAAAATTTTGTTATAGGCACGAATTAGATCACTTTGGGATTGGCAGAGCCTAGTCAGCGGATTAACAGAGAAGCCCCAGCTTTTTAAGAATTCCAAAAACTCCCACTGGCTTTCTGCAACCGGTTCAAGCGTATTTCCATAAGCGTACGCAAAAAATTTTAACGGGCGAGTTGCCGTAACATTTGGATCCAGTTGCCGCAACGATCCAGCCGCTGCATTTCGTGGATTTGCAAATACCTTATCGCCAGACACTGATTGGCGCTGATTTAGATCCTGGAAATCAGATTTAGTCAAATAAACTTCGCCCCTCACCTCAATTACATCAGGAGCGCTTCCTTTCAGGATGAGAGGGATATTTTTTAAGGTTTTTATGTTTTCCGTGACATCTTCGCCCACAAGACCATCACCTCGAGTTGCAGCATATATCAGTCGGCCTTTTTCGTAGGATAAGGAAAGCGAAAGCCCATCAATTTTAGGTTCAGCCACCATGTCTAAGGGAATATCAGTATCATCCTTAAGTTCTTTTAGAAAACGTCGAACACCCTTTAAAAAGTCACCAAGTTGTTCTTCAGTAAAAACGTTATCCAGAGATAACATCGGTTTGTTATGGGCTACCTTTTCAAAACCAGCTGCCACAAGTGCACCTACAGCTTTTGATGGGCTGCCCAAGTTAACTAAATGGGAAAACTTTTTTTCTATTTCATGACTGCGGCGTCTTAACGCATCATATTCATTATCCGAAATAATAGGTGCATCATTGCGGTGATAGGCTTCGTCGTGCATAGAAATTTCATGGCCCAAGTTTTTAAGCTCAAGCCCCGCATTTACTTCGGTAAGATCAGAAACTGAAATTCCCCTGATATTCCTACTCACGGCAAGTTTTTCTCAACTTCACTACCAGCTAATAATTGGTTTGCTGCGGCTCGAGCTGCTTTTGTTACTTCAGAGCCTGCAAGCATCCTTGCAATTTCTTCGGTTCGTTCTTCCGGCCCTAACTCATCGACAAGGGTTCGATTATCATTCCCATTACCAAATTTGGTGATCCGCAAATGTTTACCCCCCTTGGCTGCTACCTGAGGGGAGTGTGTAACAACGAGAACTTGATAATCTTCGCTTAGGCGGGCTAGTCTATCACCCACCGCTGCTGCCGTCGCACCTCCAATTCCCATATCTACCTCATCGAAGATTATAGTGGGAAAGGTATTTGTACCTGCCAAAACCACCTTCAAAGCCAGCATTAGCCGCGCAAGTTCACCGCCCGAAATAATTTTATGTAGTGGGCCTTGATGGGTATTGGGATTAGTTTGCACTTCAAATGTCAAACGTTCGACGCCGTTTTCTCCCCATTCCGATTCTGCAAGATTTTCAAATTTAGTTTGAAAGATAGCCGCTCCCAATTTTAAGGGTGGCAATTCTCGTTTTATAGCCTTGTCAATCAATTTACCCGCGTTTCTCCGGGCCTTGGTCAATAGCCCTGCAGACTTTATATACTGTTCTCTGAAACGACTTACCTCCGATTTTAAAGCGATTAACCGAGAGGACCATTCATCCAAATAGACCAGTTTATCTCTAAGCTCTTCCCGCAATGATGAGAGCCCCGCTACATCTGTTCCATGCTTGCGGGCCAGCGCCCGTATTGCAAACAGGCGCTCCTCTGCCTGCTCCAATTGGACTGGTGTAAATTCCAACTTACTGCCTACCTTCTCCAATTCGGAAACTGCCTCATGGGCCTCTATTAACGCTCGTTCTAAAGCGCGAATCCCATCATCCAATAGTCCATCCGCTCTGTCACCAACACGTTCAAGCTTCTGGAGAGCGGATCGAAGGACCCCGTCAACACCAGTTCCATTGTTAATATTCTCAAGCGCTTCATTAACTACCTGAGCCAGTTTCTCAGCATGCATCATCCTCGCCCGGTGTCTAGCAAGCAATTCCTCTTCACCAATTTGAGGATCAAGTTCATCTAATTCGGAGACGGAATGTCGGAGAAACTCTTCGTCCCGAAGATCCTTATCATACTCAGATATTTCTTTACTGAGTTTATTATCTGCTTCTTTCCATAAACGATAGTTTAAGGCTACGGACTTTTTTTCTTCCTCCAAACAACCAAATGAATCCACAAAATGGCCGTGGTTTCTGGGATCCAACAAACCATGTGCCTCCATCTGTCCATTTACCTCAACAAGCATTTCACCCACCTCGCGGAGAAAGGTGACACTAACTGGTTGGTCGTTGATAAAGGCTCGGGAAGGCCCGTCATGGCTGAGCACTCGACGTAGTATTAGTGACTTTTGAAATTCTATACCTTGTTTATTTAACAAATGGTCCAATCCAGGCCTAGCATCAATATCAAACTCTGCCACAACTGCACTTTGCTTTTCACCTAACTTGATTAGATCTGAATCCGCCCGTACCCCAAGCGCTAAGCCAAGGGCATCGAGTAGAATGGACTTGCCCGAACCAGTTTCCCCTGTAAGAACACAGAGTCCCGAGTCAAATGTTAGATCAAGTTTCTCGATCAACACAACATTTCGAATTGAAAGAGTCTTAAGCATCTTTCGAGTGGCGGCGTATCCTATGTTTAAAAGCTATCAGACTATTTAAAGGGCCAATACCAACGCGTCTTTTTCTTTTTATTCCTTTGAATTTTTTTATTTTCAATAATCTCGTAAGTATCAACATACCATTCACTGCCTGGAAAATTATGGCCTAAAATTGCGGCTGTTTCTTTTGCCTGGTCTACTATTCCTAGAGCTAAATACGATTCCGTAAGCCTATGCAAGGCTTCCGGGACATGAGTAGTAGTTTGGTATTTTTCTGTAACAATCTTGAAACGGTTAATAGCAGCTAAATACTGTCCTTTTCGCTCATAGTAACGGCCAATTTCCATTTCCTTACCAGCCAAATGATCGCGTGTCAGATCAATCTTGAACTTTACGTCCTGCGCGTAATTGCTTTTTGGAAATCGAACCATCACTTCATTTAGCATCTTCATAGCTAATTCGGTCATTTTCTGATCCCGCCCAACATCAGAAATTTGTTCGTAATAAGATAGTGCTTTGAGGTAGTAGGCGTAAGGAGCGTCGCGGTGAGACGGGTGTAACTGGATAAAACGATCAAGTGATATTATTGCTTCATCGTATTCATTAGTTTGATAAAGAGCGTACGCGGACATGAGTTGCGCCTTAGTCGCCCAAACCGAATATGGGTGCTGCCGGTCAACTTCATCAAACGATATAGAAGCCTGAGCATAATTTTCCGATTCCATTTCAAGAAGAGCTTTATTGTAAAGCGTCTCGACAGTTTTTTCGACGTAATCGTCCTTCACTGTATCCGCACAAGAAGTGAGGATCAACAATACGGCTACTATACCTTTGGATTTTAAATATCTAACCAGCATGGCCGGGACATTTCCAATATTTTTAGATAAAATTATGAATCAACTATGCCCAGTTACCTACAAAGCATTGTACTAAATTTTAATGCCGCAGAATAAGTCAAAGATTCAATTAAGAACGAAAAATTACACTAAAAAATTAATAGACTATACATTGCTCTGAAAGGTCTAAAATAAATTGTAATTAGGCTGTGGCAGCCATTGGGCTGAACGATTCTGTTGTACCTATCAGATGTCCACGACTAGGTGACACTTCCTCGCCAGCGTGTCCTATAAATCTCCATGAAGCCGACTCTGCAAATAGTGCTTTAAGTAATTCATTGGTCATATGGTGACCGGCCTGAACTCCCCGATAATGACCTCGAATTGGGGCGCCCGATAGATACAGATCGCCCACAGCATCCAACACTTTGTGGCGGACAAATTCATCTTCGTACCTTAATCCGCCGTCATTAAGAACCTTATCTCCATCAACAACAACAGCGTTTTCCAATGAACCTCCCAGCGCCAATCCCGATGCTCTTAAGGCCTCAACATCATTTACAAACCCAAACGTTCGAGCTCGCGCAATTTCTTTCTTAAAAGTACCGTTTACTAAAGTAATAAATAGTTCCTGACGGGAAATGGCACAATCGTCAAATTCAATTTGGAACCCTACAGAAAAGCTGTTACTCGGCAGCAACTCAGCCACCCGCCCTTCTGACTCGACCTTAACTGGCCTCAACACTTCAATAACTCGGCGTGAAGCGTCAAGCTGTTTAACACCTGCACACTCGATAAGGAAAACAAATGGTTGAGCACTCCCATCCATCACAGGAACTTCTGAACCGCTAACCTCGATAATGGCATTATCAACATGACATCCTGATAAGGCCGCCATTAGATGTTCAACCGTAGAGATTGTAACTCCCTTCCTATTTCCAAGGGTTGTACACATTCTCGTATCTACCACGTTCTTCCAGTTTGCCTTAATCTCAGGCAATCCAGGTAAATCTGACCGCCTAAATATAATACCCATATTCGGACCAGCTGGTTTTAAGGATAAAGACACCTTTTTACCGGAATGCAACGCCACTCCTGCACAGTCAATTGAACGGTTAAGCGTCGTCTGATTACCAGATAGTTCTGCGCATTCGTCAACTGGTTCCGCAGAAGGGACAATCCCCCCTGCCTTTTCCACGGACAACCGTCTGCAATTATTTACATCATTCATATAGTATTCCTAATTCCAAAGGTCACATTCCATCAATTCTGTTGGATGTCACATCCAAAAACTGGTAAATGGCGTGTAGAACACCATCAAATTATTTGTATCCTCTAAGTAACTGTTTACCAATGGACATATGACCACTCAAATCAACAATTGTTGCAGAATGTTACTTAGCCACATGCTAACAATTAGTTTGCCTGGCGGCGTAAAAATGCTGGAATTTCAAGTAGATCCGCATCTTCCTCATCAACCGACAACCCATCATTGGCATTTACCTTTTTCAGCAGTGTGGGCGCCTCGTGTTCCAATTCACCCTCCGGTTCTTGTTTTTGTTCCATAGCTCTTGCCTTTGCCTGTTCGGAAAGAGTTTTAGGCTCAAATTTGGAGGTCGTATCGAAAATCTGCTCTAAGTCTTTTCCAATCTCATCAAGCTCTTTTTCTATAGGAGTTTCATTCTCCGGTTTAGAAACACTTGGCTCATCTTTTAGCCTCTTCTCCGGTTCACCATTCAACTGGTCTAATACTTGAACACTAGTATTCTCAGAGTGTTCTTTTATCTCAGGCTCTATTCGGCTTATCTGGTTCTTGCTTGCCGACCTACGGTCGCCCAGGGTGACGCGTGTAACTCGTTCAATCAAGCTGATACCTTTTTTCTTAGGGGCCTTGTTTTGCGTTTTCTCTACCCCTGCATTAATCATATCAGCAACGGCGAAAGGATTGGCCGAAGATTTGAGACCAATGTCTCCTTCCACTGGCGGAGCTGGTATAAAGACCTCATCCGTGGAAGTGCCGCAAACTGTTTCAGTTTGTTTAGTCGTTTCAGTAGTCTCTTTCTTTGGTTCGTCGTGGTATTCAATTAGTTCATTTTGAGCAGAAAGGTTGGGCTCATTCCCCTTCTTTCCCGGTAGTACAACAGCTCTTTCTTCGGTATTTTCCAGTTCTATCAACTGCTGTGTTGCGGATTGTTCCAAAGCACCAATTGCTCCGACTGGGGCAGAAATTGAAGCTGGTTCCTCACTCATGTCAGTCACCTTATGTAGTATGGGCTTCGCCCGAACCCCCGCGACAGCCTCAATACCAGTTGCAACTACCGAAACCCTAATACTACCTTCGAGGCTCTCCTCAAATGTGGAACCAAAAATGATGTTAGCATTTTCCTCAACTTCATCTCGGATCCTATTTGCAGCTTCGTCAACTTCAAAAAGAGTAATATCTTTGCCGGCTGTAATATTAATCAGCACACCTTTGGCTCCGCTCATAGAAGTGTCGTCCAATAGTGGGTTCGCGATGGCCGCCTCAGCGGCGTCAATTGCCCGACGTTCCCCCTCCGCTTCGCCGGTTCCCATCATAGCCTTGCCCATCTCACTCATAACGGACCTAATATCTGCAAAATCCAGATTTATGAGACCAGGCATAACCATCAGATCAGTAACACCACGTACACCTGAATATAATACGTCATCAGCCATCTTAAATGCATCCGCAAAGGTGGTATTTTCGTTTGCCACCCTAAATAAATTTTGGTTGGGTATAATCAGCAGGGTATCAACATATTGCTGTAGTTCCTCAAGTCCAGCCTCAGCTATATTCATTCTATTAGCACCTTCAAACTGGAACGGCTTGGTTACGACACCAACTGTAAGAATGCCATGTTCTCGGGCCATTCTAGCAATTACTGGTGAGGCACCTGTACCTGTACCCCCTCCCAAACCTGCTGTAACAAATACCATGTTTACGTCATGCAAATGAGTAAGTATCTCGTCTAAGGATTCCTCAGCAGCGGCATGACCTATATCCGGATTAGAACCAGCACCGAGTCCCTTTGTAACTTCCGCACCCATCTGGATTTTTCGTTCCGCTGCTGAGTGAGCTAATGCTTGAGCATCGGAATTTGCTACAATGAATTCGACCCCTTCCAAGCCCATTTGAATCATATTATTGACGGCATTTCCACCAGCACCCCCGACCCCTATCACGGAAATTCGAGGTTTTAGTTCAGTAGAGTTTTTGGTTTTAGGTACAGTTAAGTTAATAGTCATTTTGGCCTCCAAACTTAATATTTTGGGCTATCCGCATAGATTATGCCGGGTTCTCCGGCAAACGGACAAATGGATCCTCTCAGTGGAGGATGGTTTAATTCGGCCCTGAATCCCAGGGTACTCTTGCTCAAATATTGTCACGTAACCATTGCCCGAACCGTCCAAATCGGTTGCCAGAAAACTCTAGACGCCTGGCCATTGGAAACACCGCCTCAGATCTTTCATTGTATGTGAGTTGAACCAAACCCGCGCATACTGAAAAAGCGGGTCCATTTACGGATTCGGCTAAGCCTTCAATATTGATCGGCCTACCTAACCGGACTTGTTTATCCAACACGGTCGTTGCTAGATTAGTCAAACCAGTTAATTGGCTAGCTCCACCCGTCAAAACGACCCGCCTACCTGTAACTTTATGAAAGCCTGCCGAATTTAGTTTAGAACATACCAGTTCAAAAATTTCTTCAAGCCTAGGACGCACAATTCCAACCAACATAGATCTCGGAACTTGGCTGAATTCATTTTCATCCTCACCAACCAGCGGAATACGTATCGACTCATGGTCATCAGATGCAGTCGGGATAGCACTGCCATAAAGATTTTTCATGCGTTCTGCATAAGCATACGGGGTGGAAAGTCCTCGTGCTATATCTTTAGTAACATGATCGCCACCTATTGGGATGCTGTCTGCAAACATCAACTGATTATCCAGAAAAACGGAGATTGAGGTCGTTCCACCACCCATATCCACACAGATCGCACCCAGATCTTTTTCATCTTCCACCAGACAAGCAAGCCCAGCGGCATAGGGTGCAATCGCAAATTTTTCTATATCTAAATGACATCTTTGAACACATAACTCTAAATTACGTACTGCTGCCTTAGCACCTGTAATAATATGCATGTTCACACCCAGCTTATCTCCATACATTCCTCGCGGGTCACGTACACCCTTGTTACCATCAATGCTAAAACCCACCGGCAAGGTGTGAATAACTTTGCAATCCGCAGATTGTTGGGCGTAGAGCCAAGCTGGGTCCAAAGCACGCTGGAGGTCAGCATCACCAATTTCATGCCCCGCAATGGAAACATCGAAAGAAATTAACTTTGAATCTAGTTTTCCACCTGCAAAGCATACCGTTATGAATCGAACATTTTCTCCGGCCATCTGCTCTGCCGATTCGACTGCAGCACGAATTGATTCTTCAACGGCGAGCATATCAACAATATTGCCATTCTTCATACCCTTAGATACTTGGTGACCAATACCAACTACCTCTAATTTACCTTGTGCTTGAGACCGAACAATAAAGCAGGCAATCTTTGTTGAACCTACGTCAACGGCGGTGACTAAACCGCTCTTTGTCCCGTTAATGAGTTTTGTTCTCTTTACCATACTACTCGTGTCATGTGTCCCAGCGTGATTTGGGATTAGATTGCTTGGATGTTCGGTTGGATTTTAATTTCATGCCTTCTTCTGTTTTGGGCGACTGGCGCAAAATTATTCGACCCGGCAATCGGAGATCTACGATGGCAACATCTCCTTCCATAAGATCATGAAGCTCCAGCAATTCAGCTAGTTGAACCCAAGCGGAGACAGGCTCCAACTCTGGGAGATATACCTCCAAGTCATTATCCATTTTGATGTCCCAACGGCGATTACCTACTCGGACAGCTGCTTTAACACGTTTAGCTAATTCTGGGGCCACCGCTAATATACCAAGAAGATTCGAAGCATGTTTTGGTGCGTTCCAGCCCACCACTATTTTGAGATTGTTATATTTACCAATATTATTCAGCGGAATGATTTCTCCGCTGGTATCAATAAGGGTAAAATCGCCTTTATGTTGCCATAAAGCTAAGGGTTTTCGTTCTACCAAGGATAAATAGACCACATCGGGAAGCTGGCGCTCAATTACTGCTGTACGTATCCAGGGCAACGCCGTTACACGCTCTAGGGCAGCTTCAGGATCAAAAGCTAGGATAGGTGTTCCTCGCTTAAGGCGTAACGTATTAAGAAGCAATTCCTTGTTCGTCTCAATCCTACCTTTGACATAGACTTCTCTGACGGCAAATCCGTATTTTGCGGAACCCGTTATGAATTGCCACCTGGTTTTTCCTGCCAGTTCCTGAAACAAGCCAGTTTTCCAAATCCACAAGCAACCTAAACCAATAGTAGTACCAACCAACAAAAATATAATTGACCAAAATGTTGGTTGGCGCCAAATAGGTCGCGCTCTGCGCCGTGGTTGACCACGCTTTAATTTGGGCTTTGGAGCAAATATTCTTAACCGTCGCATTCTGCGTGCTCCACTAGCCAAACCACCAAGTTCTCGAAAGAGATATTTGCATAGGACGCCTGTTCGGGAACAAGTGAAGTAGGCGTCATTCCGGGTTGAGTGTTTACTTCAAGAAGGTAAAGATCTTTACCATCGTATCGCATATCTGCACGAGAAATACCCCGGCACCCCAGTGTTTTATGCGCTAAAACAGATATGCGCATAGCTTCATCGTATATATCTCGCGGCAACTGCGCCGGCACCTGATGAATGGAGCCACCGTCCGAGTACTTGGCATCGTAATCATAAAAAAGGTGCCCTGTCTTGATTTCAGTAACTCCAAGGGCCCGCTCACCCATTACAGCAACGGTTAATTCACGACCAGGAATATATTGTTCTGCCATTACATGGCTACCGAATGGCCACTCTTTTTCCGTAGGCGTATAACTGTCACCTTCAAAAATTATATTAACACCCACGCTAGAGCCCTCATTTAGTGGTTTTATTACGTGAGGCTTGGAACCAAAGACTGTTTGGGATAGTTGCTCCCGTGTTAGTATCTGATGGTCTGCCACCGTAATACCAACTTCCTTAAAGACTCTCTTGGACATGGGTTTGTCCATGGCAAGTGCTGATGCTAATACACCGGAGTGGGTGTAAGGTACGCCCAAGATATTCAAGAACCCTTGGACACAGCCATCTTCTCCAAATCGGCCATGAAGGGCGTTAAATACTTTATCAGGTATTGGGTAAAGCTGAGTAAGAAGTGCCGCCGCATCTTGGTGCACGTCAATTTCTGTCACCTGAAATCCCGTATCCTTTAAAGCGGTTGCCACAGCTGCCCCGCTAACAAGTGACACCTCCCGCTCTTTGGACCAACCACCCATCAGCACTGCAACGTGACCATTCACAGGCCAACCTCCCCAAAATCGCCGTTTTCATGAATTCCAACGCGTTTGATTTCCCATTCTAGTTTGGTCCCCGTGACGTCGAACACCCGCCGTCTCACTTCCTCACCGAGCCCTTCAAAATCAGCCGCTGTTGCGCCTCCCAAGTTAATCAGAAAATTGCAATGTTTAATCGAAACCTGGGCTTCGCCCCGCACCAACCCTCTGCAACCTGCCCTATCGATAAGTTCCCAAGCCGCTTCCCCCGGCGGATTAATAAAGGTGCTGCCACCGGTGGGCTGTTTGACAGGCTGACTAATTTTCCTCTCTGCTTGAATTTTTGACATTTTCTTGATGATACTATCCTGATCGTCGATTACTCCTCTCAATCTTGCTTCGACAAAAACGAGTTCTTGAGCAACGTCTGTCTGCCGATAACCAAAATTTAATTGCTCTAAAGAAAGAGACACTCGCTCTCCAGAACGAGTGATTGCCCTAACATTTTCCACCAGATCTTTTACCTCGCCGTCAAAGGCTCCCGCGTTCATGCGGATAGAACCGCCGAGACCACCGGGTATCCCAGATAAAAACTCCATGCCCGTTAAAGATTTGTCCCTCCCCACATTTGAAAGCTTGAGATTTGGTATGCCGGCACCGGCTATCACTGTTTGGTTCGTAACCGTAACACTGTTAAAGCCTGTTCCTAATCGAATGGATACGCCTGGAATTCCACCGTCCCGCACAAGAGTATTGGAACCCACACCCAGAATTGTTACTGGCACCTCTTTTGGCAATTTTTTAAGAAATTCCATTAAATCAATTTCATCGGCTGGCCGAAAGAGAACCTCTGCTGGGCCACCCACCCGGAACCAAGTGAGCTTGGCAAGATCTACATCTGCGCTAAGTCGACCTCTTACCTTAGGTAACTTCGCGAGCAAATGATGATGCCGTTTTCTGACAGCCATTATCTACATACCTGATTTGAAGGGGACTTGAGTGCTGCCAACTCCTCTGGCAGAGCATTAGCCCAATTAGTTATACTCCCGGCACCGAGACACACGACCATGTCACCCGGGAAGGAGATATTATCTATAAGCTGGGCGAGAACCTCTTCTGATCGCAATGATTCCACGTGACGATGACCATGCGAGCGTAGCCCCTCGACCAGAGTTTCTTGGTTAATCCCCTCAATAACCTCTTCACCAGCAGAATAGACTTCCGCAACGATAACCACATCTGCGCCATTGAAACAGGTGCAAAAGTCATTAAATAAATCCCGCAATCGGGAGTAGCGGTGCGGTTGCACAACCGATATAATCCGGCCGTTAGGGGCTGCCGCACGAGCCGCACTGATAACCGCGGCTATCTCCACCGGGTGATGTGCATAGTCATCAATGATACTTATTCCGTTTACCTCACCGGTTTTGGTAAAACGGCGTTTAACACCTTCAAACCCACCAAGAGCTTTTTTAAGTATACTGTCGGCAATACCCATTTCATTGGCAATGGCAATTACAGACAACGCATTTTGAACATTATGGGCACCATGCATAGGCAAAAATATATTACTTAATGTTCTTTTTTTCTGAGTAGTGCGATCTGAAATGATCACATCAAAGCAAGAACCATTTTCTGACGTTTCAATACTGATCATACAGATGTCTGCTTGGGGACTACGCCCGTAAGTAACAATTTTACGGTCTGTTACTCTCGGTATCATTGCTTGAACCTCAGCGTCGTCAATACAAAGCGTGGCAAATCCATAAAATGGTACATTTTCCACAAACGTATCGAACGAAGCCCGAAGAGCCTCGAAGGAACCATAATGATCCATGTGTTCAGAATCGATGTTGGTCACCACGGCTATAGTCGCAGGTAGTTTTACAAAGGTGCCATCAGATTCGTCTGCTTCCACGACCATCCAGTCGCCTTTGCCCAATCTAGCATTAGAGCCCCAAGCGTTTATAATCCCGCCATTTATTACTGTGGGATCTAGGTCTGCTGCATCCAAGAGGGCGGCAATCATAGATGTAGTTGTAGTCTTACCGTGTGTTCCACCAACCGCAATAGACCATTTTAGACGCATCAACTCACCTAACATTTCTGCCCGACGCACTATTGGCATTAAACGTTGACGAGCCCCTTCAACTTCTGGATTGTCTGGATTTACCGCCGATGAAATCACTACAACTTCGGCATCGCCAAGATTATTCTCAGAATGGCCTAGATAGATTTTGATCCCCATAGCCCTAAGACGTTTCACATTGGCCCCCTCAGAGATATCGCTACCTCGGACCAGATAACCCAGATTATGCAAAATTTCTGCTATTCCACTCATTCCAATTCCACCAATCCCTACGAAATGAATAGAACCTATATCGAGAGGCAGAACTTTCATGCGACACCACCCGCATCCCATTGATCGCGATGATTAGGTATGAGATCAATTACCAATTCAGCTAATCTAGCTGTCGCATTGGTTTCCCCAGCCTGTTTGGCGGCGCGTGCTGCATTTTTAAGAGTTTTTGGTATTTCAAATAGCGTTTCAAGGCGATAAGAAAGGTTTTCCGGCGTAAAAGCTTCATCTGGAATTAGCCAGCCACCTCCCACTTCATTGAGTGTATGAGCATTGCCGGATTGGTGATTATCAACAGCATGTGGGTAGGGTACTAAAATCGCCGGTCTTCCAATAGTAGTCAGTTCCGCAATAGCTGAAGCACCAGCTCGACAAATTACTAGATGGGATTTTGCCATTCGTTGAGGTAAATCTTCAAAAAATGCAGCAACCTCGACCTGAAGTCCCAACTGACTGTACGCCGACTTTAAATGCCCATAATCCTCAACACGACACTGGTGTACAAGATTTAAACGACCACGCAGATTTTGATCAAGTTGCTTAATAGCGTCGGGAACTACGCGGCTGAATATTGAAGCCCCCTGAGAACCCCCAAAGACAAGTAGCTCAATTATATTACGATCATTTAGCTCAGGGTAAGGCGTTTCTCGCAGCGCCTCCACACTGTTACGTACCGGCATACCTGTGTACACGACGTTCGCCCGCGCAGATTTTGGCATATGTTGCATTTGTTTGTATGAGGTCGCGATCTTACGCACTTTCCTCGAAAGCAATCGGTTTGCACGGCCGAGTAGAGCGTTTTGTTCGTGAATCGCGGTAGCGGTGGAAGAAAAATTAGCTGCTAACATCATCGGTAAAGAGGCATAGCCACCAAATCCGATTACCACAGAGGGGTTAAGGCGTCCAAGTAAACAACATGATTGCAAAACACCAATCGCAATTTCACCGATGTTTAAAATACGGGCAAATAACCCTTTGCCAGATATGCCACCTGAGCGAACGCGATAAGTATCTAATTCTCCAAGCCTTCCTCCTAAATTACTGCCGCGGCGATCGGTCACTAACGCCAGGCGACACCCCCGGTTATTCAGTTCCATTGCGAGGGCTTCAGCTGGATATACATGTCCACCCGTACCGCCCGCCGACAACACTACCAAAGGAATACTGTTATGAGTAGGACGTATCATAACTTGCTGCGTTCCCAAACGGTCCTTGAGGTAAATTTTGAATTAGGACGTTCCCGTGTCAGAGACAGCACCATTCCCATACTGATAGAGAGTGCAAGTAGAGAGGATCCGCCATAGGAAACAAAAGGCAGAGTGGCTCCTTTGGTTGGTATCAAATTCAGTGTGGAAGCTAAATTAATAATCGCCTGAAGACCAAACTGAGCCAGGAGACCAGTGACCGCTAATTGAACAAACAAATCCGTTTCCTTGAAAACCCGCATCAATCCCCGCAGTACGATAAAACCAAATACTGAAACGATTAGCAGTCCCGCAATCATTCCAAATTCTTCAACTGCCACCGCAAAAATAAAATCTGAATGGGCGTCAGGAAGGTTCTCCTTCACATGCCCTTCACCGGGTCCTCTCCCAAAGACACCACCTTTTTTAAAGGCCTCAAGGGATTGGTTTACTTGATAGACGTCGTTATTTTGAGGATCGATAAACCGATCAATTCGTTCTCGAACATGGGAGAATTGGAAATACGCTGCAAAACCACCAAAAATGAAAACAGTGCCAATCCCCATCACTAGAACCATTGGCAGTCCTGCGAGAAAGAACTGTAGACCCCAGACAAAGGATATGAGAACTGCCATCCCTACATCTGGCTGGGCTATGAGAAGCAGAACCACACCACCATAAAGACCCAACACTACCAAGTATCCTGGAAAACGCTCTTCCAAGCGCCAAGCTGCAAACATCGACGCAGTGATTACAGCAAAAGCTGGTTTAATAAACTCAGATGGCTGTAACGACACTCCCAAAACATTGACCCATCGCGTGGCCCCCTTAATTTCGGCCCCGCTAAATAATGTAAATATCATAAGAGCTGCGGCAAAACTGAAAACGATAAGTGACAATCGGCGAATGTTTAATCGGCTAAGAAATGAAACCGTAAACATACTAATCATAGCCAAAGGGAGAAACAGTACCTGTCTACCAACAAAATGGAATGTGTCGAGGCTAAGCCGCTCCGCGATGGGGGGACTGGCAGCTATAATTAAGAACGCCCCTAAAGTCGCCAGCGTGATGATAGCAGCTATAGTCCATCTATCCACAGTCTGCCACCATTGGCCTAGTAAACTCATATCGGTACGAGAAAACGTCGTCATAGCAATTGCTCCACTGCAACGCGGAAGCCTTCACCACGAGCTTCAAAATTTTCAAATTGATCAAAGGAGGCGCAGGCAGGCGATAACAAAACTACAGATGGATGGGCATGATTTTGAGCATTCTCATGCGCTTGCAGTACAGCTGTTTTTAAATCTTTCGAACTAGTAATCTCCACACTACCTGTAAACTCCGCCGAGAAGTAGTTTTCAGATTCACCAATCAAGTAGACGTGTTGGACACTGGCCAATTTATTTTTCAAGACGGCCAGGTTGTTTTCCTTCAGTCTACCGCCAACAATCCAGTGGATTGCTTCATAACAAGCCAGTGCCTTTGCCGCCGCTTCGCAATTTGTAGCCTTACTGTCATTGATGTAGCGAACATCACCAATAGTACGGACTAATTCCTGCCGATGTGGTAATCCAGGAAAACTATGAAAAGCCTGTATAATTTTTTCTTTTGATACCTCTAAAATTCGGGCAAGGGCAAATGCAGCGGCGACATTTTGCCAGTTATGGAGACCAGGCAGTGTCAAAAGATTAGCAAGGTTTAATACTGGTAAACACTCGTTATCGATGTCATCTATCAGGTTTGAGCCTTCCACATATACACCACCGGCGACACGATGTTTTGCTGAAATGGGAACTATATTGCGACTGGAAACTGCACTACTCGCCATCAAATCCAAACTAATCCCCCGGCAATGAGAATCGTCCATACCAATGATTGCAACACCGCCGGGGGTGATATGGTCCAATATGGACATCTTGGAAGCCACATAACCTCCCATACCACCGTGCCGTTGGAGATGATCGGGACTAATATTTAGTAGCACCGCAATATCTAACTTCACCGACGGAATGCGCCCTAACTGATAGGATGAAAGCTCAAGTACATAGATGCCATCGGAACCCAATGGCTCGAGTTCCAATGCGGGAATACCGTAATTACCCCCGATTTCGACTTTTTTACCCGCTGAAGCCAAAACATGCCCAAGCAGTGCAGTTGTCGTAGATTTTCCATTTGTTCCTGTAATCCCGACGTAGAAAGCCTCGTGAACAGATCTGGCTAGTAAATCAACATCACATATTATTTCACAGCCACTATCACGGGCTTTTGTAGCAATAGCGTGAGGGTCAGGGTACTGATGCGGAATACCAGGACTCAGGACTAGAGTTCCAAGTGTCTGCCAATCGCATTTATAAAGGTCAACCACTTTCAAACCTTCTGCCTTTGCCACATTGCGCTGCGTTTCCGCATCATCCCATGCCCAAACCTCCGCACCGCTAGAGTTTAAAGAACGAACGGCTGAAAGCCCTGACTTTCCTAAGCCCATGACTGCTACTGTTTTATCATGAAAGGAGCGAACCAAAATCACACCTAATACTCCTATCGCAGTTTCAAGGTCGCAAGACCTGCTAACGCCAGGATCATAGCAATGATCCAAAATCGTATTACAATGGTAGGTTCAGCCCACCCTTTCTTTTCGAAGTGATGATGCAGAGGCGCCATCTGGAATACCCGCTTACCCGTTAACTTGAAGGATACAACCTGAACAATGACTGAAACTGTCTCTAGTACAAAAAGACCACCGACAATAACGAGTACCAGTTCATGCTTGGTAACGACGCTAACCGATCCCAAGGCAGCACCCATTGAAAGTGAACCCGTGTCACCCATAAACACCATAGCAGGCGGAGCGTTAAACCAAAGAAATCCCAAGCCTGCACCTACCAGAGCACCGCAGAACACCGTAAGCTCACCAGCCCCCGGTACGTAATGGACTTGGAGATAATCCGAAAAAATTGAGTTACCTACTAGATAGGAAATTATAGCAAATACGCTAGCAGCTATCATTATAGGCCCAATGGCCAGTCCATCTAAGCCATCCGTAAGATTTACCGCATTTGAGGCACCTACTATGACCAAAATGCCAAAAACGATAAAAAACCAACCAAGATCAATTAAAACACTTTTAAAAAACGGAAGAGCAAGTGACGTTGCCAACGGTGAACTAGTTAAACTCATTATCCATATGGTTGCTGCCAACGCGAATACCATTTGCAATAAAAGTTTCAGTTTACCTGGAATTCCTTTACTATTGTTCAGCGATACTTTGGTGTAATCATCAAAAAATCCGATTAGGCCAAATGCTACCGTGACGACGAGGGCAGCCCAAATGTACCCATTACGCAAATCAGCCCAGAGTAAGGTCGCCAATACTAGCGCCAATAGAATCATAAAACCGCCCATAGTCGGAGTGCCAGCCTTTGTCAGAATATGCCCTTCAGGTCCATCCTCGCGAATTGGTTGTCCCTCGGTTTGATAGGACTTCAACAATCGAATGATGTATGGCCCGCATACAAAACTGACAATCAACGCCGTTAGCATCGCTCCCCCTGTCCGGAAGGTTATGTAACGGAACACGTTTAAAGCAGTAAACTGGTCGACAAATTGAGTTGAAAAATTAAAGAGCATTTCCGCTTTTTATCCTTCCACACCCAAAGCTAACAGTTCATCCACAATCAAGCCCATACGTGCGCCTAGCGATCCCTTGACCAAAACAACATCACCATGTTGAAGATGAGAAATTATAACACTCAAAAGTTCCTCAGAAGTTTCCGTCCAATACGCCTGCTTAGCATCGGGCAATGCGTCAAACATATCTCGCATTCTGAGGCCTACCGCATAGACTAGATCAACCTTGTTATCGGTAACTTCACCAGCAATTTTCAAATGAAGGGCGCGAGACTCAAAACCCAATTCCAACATGTCGCCCAGTACAGCGAGGCGGCGTCCTGCAGAACTTATTCTAACCCTAGAAAGTACCTTTAGCGCCGCTACAATGGAGACCGGGTTCGCATTGTAGCTGTCATCAATTAATTCAAAATCAAAATTATTTGCCCGCACGTGATGGCGAAGCCCCCTTCCTTTGGGTGGGCTAATACTTGCAACTGACCGAGCTGCTTCAAAAACGTCTGCACCCACGGAGTGAATCGCCGCTAATGCTGCCAAGCTATTTTGGATCCAATGGTATCCGGAAACATTTAGTTTATAATTTAACTCGGCACCATCAAATCTTACTTGCACTTTCGAGCTTTCTGGCCCGAGAGTGAAGGAAGTTAATTTAAAATCTGCATCCTTATGGGAACCGAAGGTCAAAAAATCTGCCCCTACTGAATCCGCGGTGTTTTTTAATATTCCGAATCCTAGGTTGTCCCTATTTAAAATTGCCACGCCCCCATTTTGCAAACCACCAAAGACCTCTGCCTTAGCCCGCGCAATATCCTCAAGCGATTCAAAATTTTCCAAGTGAGCTATTTCTACCGTTGTCACAACGGCAACTAACGGCCGGACCATAAGTGATAGATTAGTTAATTCTCCAGCATGGTTCATTCCAAGCTCGAAAACCCCAAATTCTGACCCTTCTGGCAAGCGGGAAAGGCTAAGTGGTACTCCATATTGGTTGTTAAGACTACCTAGACTAAAAGACACACTCCCCTGTCGACTGAGTAACTTGGCGATAGTCTCCTTTACGCTCGTTTTACCTACGCTACCCGTAACAGCAACAATCCTACCTTTTGAACGTGTCCGGCCGGCTATACCAAGCTGGTTCAACCCAGCAAAAGTATCCTTCACCTCTAACAGGGGGGCACCTTTTTTAAGTCCCTTTGGTTTGTACGAGATCAGTGAAGCTGAGGCACCTCGCCCAAGAGCATCAATCACATAATCGTGACCGTCAAAATTAGGTCCACGTAGGGCAATAAATAAATCACCAGATCTTATAGTTCTGCTATCAATTGAAACGCCTGTTGCATGCCAATCGGAACTCACTCTGCCACCAGTAGCATTGGCCACATCAACAGCTTTCCACAAACTATCCACTGGAGGTATCACGACATTGTCACACAAGAATTTCGATTGAGTGCGGCTTTTCCTGCAACTTCCGCATCGCTAAAGGGGACTGTTACGGAATTAAAAATTTGCCCCTGTTCATGTCCCTTGCCTGCTATAACTAATAAATCTCCTGATTTTAGGTGCGAGATAGCCTCAAAAATTGCTTGTTCGCGGTTCTCAATTTCCAAAGCGCCGTCACAGGATTCCAAGATTTGATGACGTATCGAAGCTGCATTCTCCTTACGCGGGTTATCATCAGTAATTATAATTTTGTCCGCAAAGGATGTTGCAATAGCACCCATTTCGGCACGCTTACCTGGATCTCTATCCCCACCGCAACCAAATACCACATGAAGGTTTTTATTGGTGTGAGAGCGCATTGAGGTCAAAACATTTTTTAATGCGTCTGGGGTGTGTGCATAGTCAACATAGATAGCCGCCCCATTAGATAATTTCGCCACAAATTCTAGACGACCACTTACGCCTTTAAGGGCTTCCAAATTTTCAACAGTAACATCGAAATCACCCCCAGCCACCAAAACAATGCCAAGGGCACACAGTATATTCATGGCTTGAAAGTCTCCGATTATTGGTAGTCTAATGGACTTCCGCGCACCATTGATCATAAACTCCAAACGTTGACCACTAGGTTCAGGCCAAAGATCACATATGCAAATATTTTTACCTTGCCAGCCATAGCTTAATACATCGGCCCCTCGATCCAGCGCAGTACTCCTCAGGGTCTCAAAACAGGGGTCATCCCCATTGAGAATAGCCGTACCGTCAGTTGACAGAATATCGGAAAACAGTCGGGCTTTTGCAGACAAATAACTATCTAAGGTGCCATGGTAATCCAAATGATCACGACTAAGATTTGTAAATGCTGCTATCGGAATACGAACACCATCAAGACGATATTGGGCTAAGCCATGGCTGGAAGCCTCAAGAGCTAGATGATTGATATTATCCTGAACGAGACGGCTTAACTTGTCATGCAGTAATGCTGGATCAGGGGTAGTCAAATTACAGGAAACGCTACCGCTTGGAGTTACCAAGCCCAGCGTACCGAGGCTGGCCGCTGGTACCCCAGCTAAAGTCCAGAGTTGACGAACGAAATCCGCTACAGACGATTTTCCGTTAGTTCCGGTGATAGCCGCCACAGTTTTAGGTTGAAAAGCAAAAAATCGTGCTGAAATGTCAGCGTATGCGAGACGTGGATTATCACAGGAAATCAGACTAACCGATTTTTGCAATCCTAAATGCACGTCTAATTTGGTGCCCAAAGGAGCAAGTATAGCAACGGCTCCTCGCTCGACGGCCTCGGGTATAAATTTTCGGCCATCGGTTTGTCCGCCTTCCAAGGCAGCAAAAAGAAATCCAGGTTCAACTAAGCGGGAATCGGCCGTCAATCCAAATATGTTTATGTCTGTTGATCCTGCGATCTGCATTTGGTTTCGTCGATCTCCGAGCGCTAATTTAATTAGTTGCAACCAACCGCCCTCGGCGCTTGTTTGTTGAAAATAATAACTCGTCCACTTTCTTTTCAAGATCAGATAATTGCCGATGGGCTGAAGTTAGTTTTTGAGGGGATCGAACAGATGGAGGTATAAAAAGCACATTTCCGGGTCCTATCTTTTTTTCTGTTTTGGTAGATGGCTCCATACCCACGATTGGCACCATCTGCCGAATTATTTTTTGAACAATCGGTGCTGCGACCCAACCAGCAGTAGACAATCCTTGAGTTTCCTTAATGCCCTTAGGCTCATCAAGAAGTGCAAGCACTACATATTTAGGTGCATTGGTAGGGAAAGCCGCAACAAATGACGAAATTATTTTACGTGTTTGATAACCTTTCCGCCTCTTTCCGGGTTTGTTTGCGGTACCTGTTTTACCACCCACGAAATAGCCGGGCACCTCTGCTCTTTTTCCAGAACCTTGGCGCACTACCAGTCGCATAAGGTCACGCATTACTTGAGAGGTTTTTCCTTTAATGACACTAATACCCCCAAGTTTTGATTCCTTGCCAAGTTTCAATAACGTAGCCTTCAACAGAACCCCGCCATTGACCAACGCGCCAACACCGAGAGAAAGCTGTAGGGGACTTACAGCAATACCGTGTCCGTAAGAAATAGTCATAGTGTTGATTTTGCGCCAGAGATCCGGCGATAAAGGTGCTCCTACCTCTATTAATTCTATTCTTGCCGGCGAAAGCAAACCCAACCGTTTAAGATATCGTTTTTGCGTATTTGTTCCAACCTCCAACGCTATCTTAGCGGCCCCAATATTAGAAGAATGAACAATCACCTCCGGAACCGTAAGCCATTTATTCTTGGCATGAAAATCTGAAATCGTGAATCTGGATATTTTGATTGGCTTTCTAGCGTCAAAACGATCAGCTAAACGTACCCGTCCCGTATCCAATGCCATAGCAGAAGTGAACAACTTAAACGTTGAACCCATTTCGTAAACACCCTTGGTGGCGCGATTGAATCCCGCGACGCCTGCCGCGGTGATGGGTTTATTTGGATTAAAGTCCGGCAAAGAAACCATTGAAATTACTTCGCCTGTATTGACGTCTAATACAATTCCGACTGCTCCTATCGCAGTAAATTTTTCCATAGCGTTTTCGAGTTCAGACCTAACGAGGGCCTGTATTCGTACGTCCAGGGATAGTCGAAGAGGTTGTCTTCGATCTCTTAGTTGATTATCAAAATACCCCTCTAAACCGGATAAGCCTTTTCCATCTATATCGGTCATGCCAACTACATGCGATACTAGAGAGCCGTGCGGATAGACACGCCGTTCTGCTTGCTGAAAATTAAGGCCGGGAATACCTAAAGCGTTAACCGCAAACTGCAATTTTGGAGTTAAATTTCGATGTAACCAGACAAATTTTTGATTTTTCGTTAGTAATTCATACAGCTTGCTTGGATTGAGACTGGTTAAAACTGACGTAAGTTTGCTGACAGCTTCATCTAGGTCAAGGATTTGCTGGGGGTTAGCATATAACGCTGCTGTGGGCAGGCTTGTAGCTATTAGTATACCATTGCGGTCAGTTATATCCGCCCGCACTTTCAAGATCTTGTCCACATGCACCAATTTGTTCGATGCAATATCTACACTAAAATTGTTAAGTGATACTTGAATCACCCGGCCACCAATTATCATAAAAGCTAAAACGAAGAGAGCTCCCGTAACAAGCAATCGATTTCGACTGGTTTCCAACGCTTGTTTGCGAGCACCATCAAACTTCAAACGATTTGGGAGAACTACTCCATGTTGACCAGTACCTTTAGCGACCGGAGAGTATGGATTAATTATTTGGGCGAATTTCATGGCTTGATAATTACTTCTAGGTCAGGGTCATCGACCACTTGAATATTGAAAAAACCTCTAGACCCTTTGAGTTGTTTAGGTTCAGTGGGCCGCAATTCAAGGTACCTCATCGATAAGCCCTTGAGACGCCCCACATCATTGAAATGACTCCACTCTGCTTTTAAGACGTGGACAGCCTTACGCTCAGCGACGATCGAGCGATTTAATGTTTTTAATTCATCTTCCAGATTTGTTACTTCATGCTTCAAATAAAGCAAAGCAACACCCGTTACCGCGACTATTAAAATCGCTAGTAATGTTGTATTGCGTATCATTTTTGGCCACCTAAATCATGCCAACCGTAATTCTGTTTACCTGCAATTTTGCACGACCAAGAAGGCGAATCAGTTCGCTCGGCAATGCGCAATCTTGCCGAGCGGGAGCGGGCATTGCGAGAAATTTCTGACAGCTGTGGCTTTATAACACCACTTTTTAACAATTTAAAACTCGGAGCAGGTTGCTTGACCTGAATATCAGGAAAATGACGTGAACTTCTTCCCGATCGTCCACTTCTAGAACGCAGAAATTTTTTCACAATTCGATCCTCGAGGGAATGGAAGGCCACAATGGCAAGTCGCCCGCCCGGGGCAAGAATATTTTCCGCTGCGCACAATCCACGCCTAAGTTCGCCCAGTTCGTCGTTCACCCATATACGGAGTGCCATGAATGTTCGCGTGGCCGGATCAATCCGATCTTTTGATTTCCAAACAATCCCGCGAACTATTTCGGCTAGATGACCAGTCGTTTTGATAGGTGTTTTTGAACGGGTCTCCACAATTGCCTTCGCGATGCGGCGTGCTTGCCGCTCCTCACCAAGTTTGTGGATAATGTCAGCAAGGTCTTGCTCCGATGTATTATTAATCAAATCTGCCGCTGTCGTACCCTTTGAACTCATTCGCATGTCTAAAGGTCCGTCAAATCGGAACGAAAAGCCACGATTAGCTTCATCCAACTGGATTGACGAAACGCCGAGATCAAAAGTAATTCCATCTACCGCCGAAATTCCTTTGTCCTTAATCAACCTTTCAATATCGCCAAAACGGCCCTCTAAAATTGTTAAACGTCCACCATACTTACGACTTAGTTGCTTCCCAAATATTACCGCTGCGGGATCGCGATCTATACCTATAACTCTTGCTGATGCAGTTTTCAGTATCGCCTCGGAATAACCACCTCGACCGAGAGTAGCATCTACAAACAAACCTTCGTCAAAGGGCCTAAGTGCGCCAAGAACTTCGCCGATCATAACGGGTACATGACCGCTGCCCATATTATCAATCATTGGGCTAACTCGCTTCCTTTTCCTGCTCGTAACCGCAGAGTAGCGCCCCGGTTTCGGGCACGGGAAAAGGAATTACTATTGTGAATTTTGTAAGCTGAAGGTTCCCATACCTGGAAGCGGTTACCACGACCAACAAATACAGCCTCAAATTTTATATCAGCATGTTTTAAAATGGTTTTTGGCAAAACTATTCGACCTTCAGTGTCGTAAGGCAACTGATGGGAATTTTCGAGAATAGTAGATGCCAGATCATCTTGTTCATCTGAGAAGAGCTCAAGGTCGTCGAGACTCGCAACAATCCGTTGAATAAATTCTTCCCCACAAGCCTCTATAACTGGATTTTTGAAAGACGGATAAACGTATATTCCGGGGAAACCTTGATCCGAAAGTGCATCACGGAACTGCTTAGGGACGGATATTCGCCCCTTTTTATCAATCCTGTTGATATGCCTGCCAATTAACGCAGCCATTCCCGCCTCAGTACATTGTTGAAAGCTCCATAAGTGAAGCCCCAGTCTTACCCTAATGAACTACTAAACTCTCCGTATCACCCAGATCTCACCGGCGATATCTCATTTATTACATGGGATATCATGGGTAATATTGGGCGTCAATGGGTGAAAGTGGACTAAGTTGGGTTAATAAAGAGTTTCAAAAGCAATTTATTTTGGATTATTTGTCAGAAAAGTTACGCTAAACCACTAGTCAAAAATAACATTGTTGTAAGCAAAGATGGAAAATAAGGCCAAATAGCGTTTGAGTGATGGTTTTAAAATGACTTTATTAAATTGCTTAAAATAAGGTGCAACATCGCCCATTAGATTATCGGTGTTTACTGCATATTTGAGGTAAAATGATCAATGGTCTTCTGAAGACCTTTCTTCACTTCAACCGTGGGGAGCCAATTCAATTTATCTTTGGCACGACTAATATCAGGACACCTTTGCATGGGATCATCTTGTGGTAGCGGACGGTACTCGATAATTGATTTACTGCCAACTATTTCAATAACCATTTCAGCTAGTTGAAAAATAGTCAATTCGGTAGGGTTACCAAGGTTAATCGGTCCTACTATCTCATCGGGCGCCTTCATCAGTGACATCAATCCGTTTACGAGATCATCCACGAAACAAAATGAACGAGTTTGGCTGCCATCACCATAAACTGTCAGAGGTTCACCTGACAGGGCCTGAACAATAAAATTTGAAACTACCCGTCCGTCATTCGGATGCATTCGGGGACCATAAGTATTAAAAATACGTGCCACCCGTATGTTAACCCCATGTTGGCGATAGTAGTCAAAAAACAGCGTCTCCGCACACCGTTTACCTTCATCATAACACGCTCGAGGACCAATTGGATTGACGTTACCCAAATATTCCTCCATTTGCGGATGAATTTTTGGATCCCCATAGACTTCACTCGTTGAAGCCTGGAGTATTTTCGCGCCAGTCCGCTTTGCCAAACCAAGCATATTTATAGCACCATGAACGCTCGTCTTTGTAGTTTGAACAGGATCAAATTGATAATGGATAGGCGAAGCAGGACATGCGAGATTAAAAATTTCATCCACTTCTACATAAAGTGGAAAGGTCACGTCATGACGTAACAGCTCAAAATTTGGCAATTCCGCTAGGCTTTTGACATTAGTCTTTGTTCCTGTGTAATAATTATCTAGACATATGACATCATCACCTTCAGCAACCAGGCGTTCGCAAAGATGGGAGCCGATAAACCCAGCTCCACCCGTCACAAGTACTTTCTTCGAAATACTCAATTTAAAGCCCCAATCTTGTCCCTGTTTACCGTCGTCGATATAGCGTGGATCTTTTTCTGGCCAACAAACACTAACACCCGGCACCCCAGTTGATAACTTATTATTTCTACATCAACATCCGGGTTCACCGTTGGTTAAACATTATAGCCTAGGAGGGTATTATATTAATTTACTTCCAACCCACCTCATTACCGTATGAAAATTAAAAAAATTTTTCTAAAGAACTTTAATCACACGAGATTTCCGAAGGATTAACTTTTTGATCAATTAGGGCGAGTTTTCCAAACCGGCAAAAAATTTATTGAAATGATAATGAACCATTTCAAATTGCCGGTCTACAATCATTTTTCGTAAAATTGCCGTTAAATTAGATATGCCGGCTCCAAGGCAAAACATGAAACCGTTAATTGAAACCCAAGAAGAACTTCTACTGGATTATTTGTTACATCTCGAAAAACATAAAACCGGTCAGCGAGCCGTATATATTCAATTATCAATGCTTCAGCGACAAAATCGCCGCGATCACCATATACGTTTAGCAGCAGATACCTTTTCCCAACTAATCAAATCGAAAAAAGGTCAACTCTTCATTCTTAAGAATTTGGATATTTTCTTTGCCTATAGGGGCGAATGCCACGACGACGTAGAAACATCAATATTTAAACTTCGCTACCTTTTTTCGGAAGATCCATTCCTTGAATCTAAAATTGAAAATTTAAAACAACCCTTTCAAAGGTATTTTAACGTTGAACGTGATTTCAAGAATATGGTGTATTTTATAAGAAACAACACCCATCCAGCTATACAAAATCAAGAAAAACGGCAAAAAATTAACCCTCCGTCACATCAGCTAAAATGTGAACAGGACAAACAACTCACGCCCCAATCTTTGGGTGCGTTGGCACAAGCGCTGAAAAATACCGACCTCACAAATATGATTAGAAGCGAAACTATTTGTGGCCTAGTAGGTAACGCCGTTCCGCAGATACTAATCAACGAACTTTTTATATCAATTGAGACACTTGGCGAAACCCTTGTCCCAGGTATCAATCTAAAAAACCGCAAGTGGCTGTATTACCATCTTACCGAGATAATTGACAAACGCATGTTAGCAACTCTCAGAAAATCTAACCATTTATTTGGCAAGGGTGATATTTGCCTAAACTTGAACGTATCAACCCTTTTATCTCAAGAATTTGCACTCTTTGACGATAAATTATTGGCGTCCGAGAGAAACACCGTAATAGTTAACCTTCAACTAATTGATATCCTCTCTAATCTGAGTGAGTTCGCCACTGCACGTGAATATGCCAAATATAGGGATTACCGTATCTGTATCGACGGCCTAACACACAAAACCTTGAACCTTATCAACACGGAACGCCTGGGGACCGACTTGGTGAAGATTACTTGGTCAAGTGAGGGTCTTGAATCGGCATACAAAAATAATTTGTCTGGCTCGTTCAACACCATGGGCACACCAAGGGTGATCCTTTGCCAATGTAATAATAAAGAGGCGATTGATTTTGGTCATAATTTTGGAATAGGTATGTTTCAGGGGTTATATATTGAAAAAATCATTGCCGAAGCATCTATGCACCGTGGCCTCAAAACAACAGCCTCAGGCTCTTAATAATGGGATCAATCAAATAATTGACGCAATGCCGATTAACGGCCCACCCGTTGTAATTGAAGTCCGAAGCTTGACAAAAAAATATAATGGTATCTTGGCAGTAAACTGCATTTCTTTCACCGTACAACGTGGGTCAATAACCGCTCTGGTAGGTGGTAATGGTGCGGGTAAAACTACGACATTATCTATGTTGTTGGGGCTACTACTACCATCAGAAGGTGAGATTAATATACTGGGTGCAGATATGCTCACCAAACGCCATTTAGTCCTACCTCGCATGAACTTTTCATCACCCTACGTAGGCATGCCGGCTCGCCTCACTGTAGGTGAAAACTTGACCGTTTACGCAAATTTATACGGACTTGATAACGTGAAAGATCGCGTTACGAGCGTGGCTAAGGATCTCCAAATACTAGATACTTTAAAAATACAATTGGGTAATTTATCGTCAGGTCAGAAGACACGCGTTTCCCTCGCCAAAGCCCTAATCAATGAACCTGAACTTTTAATTCTTGACGAACCTACAGCGTCGCTGGACCCAGAATCGGCGGATTGGGCTCGCGGACACCTAGAAAGCTATCAACAGCGGACTGGAGCTACACTATTACTCGCCTCGCACAATATGGGGGAGGTTGAACGCCTTTGTCATAAGGTTCTAATGATGAAAGAAGGAACAATTGTCGACGAAGGGTCACCTCAAAGGCTTATTGCAAACTATGACAGGAAAAATCTGGAAGAGGTTTTTCTAGATATCGCCCGTGACAGAACTCATTCCCGAGACTTTGTTCCATGAGGGGACTCCTTTGGAAACGTATTTGGGCTATGGTACTTCGCCACACTTATCTCTTACGCTCTTCCTGGCCTCGGGTTCTGGAACTGGCCTATTGGCCAACCTTCCAGCTTTTGCTGTGGGGATTTATAACTACGTTTTTCTTACAACATAGCTCTTGGTTAGCCCAGGCGGCAGGGGCACTCATAAGTGCTGTGTTATTATGGGATGTTCTATTTCGCTCAAATCTCGGTCTATCACTGACATTCGTAGAGGAAATATGGGCGCGTAATCTTGGACAATTGTTTATAAGCCCACTCCGTCCTACGGAAATGATTGCCGCCCTTATGATCATTAGTTTTGTCCGAACTATAATAAGTGTAACACCTGCCGCCTTCTTGGCTCTGCCATTTTTCGATGTTTGGGTGTTTGACCTCGGTATCGCCTTGGTCGCCTTTTTCTTTAATCTCATGGTCATGGGTTGGGCGGTAGGACTTGTTGTTTCAGGGTTAATACTAAGGTTTGGACTCGGCGCGGAGAGCCTTTGCTGGCTTGCCATATTTCTGATTGCACCTATTACAGGGATTTATTATCCAGTTAAAGTTTTGCCCGATTGGCTAGAGCCGTTTGCCTGGATCCTACCTTCAACCTACATTTTTGAAGGCATGAGGGCTGTTCTTTTTAACAAGATTTTCAACTGGAATTTATTTTTTGGTGCCGTAGGGTTTAATCTAGTCTATCTCTTTATAGGTATTGGGATCTTTCTACGTATGTTTCATTTGGCGAGGGTTCAGGGAAAATTGCTGCAACAAGGTGAATAAAAAATTTAACCCTTTACTTACTATTTTTCTGTCTAAACTGTAGGTCTAGTGGGGTTAATTGTTATGAATATCCGGCCATTCCTCCTCGTTGCAATAGTGATAGTTACGTCTTTGGCGGGCTGCACCTCAACATATGAGTTCAAACCGCAAACATCAGAAAGCTTGGTTCTTAGATCACTTCAAACAATCAAAAGCATAAAAAATGGGGAAAAGTTTAAAAATTTTAAAGATATGCTTAGTAATGCTGCCGGCTGCGCAATATTTCCAGCGTTATATAAGGCTGGTTTTTTTGTGGGTGCCGAAGGCGGCAACGGAGTAATCATTGCTCGTGATAGACAGGGAAATTGGGGTTATCCGGCCTTTTATACGCTTGCCAGCGCTAGTTGGGGTCTTCAGTTTGGCGCTCAAAAAGCAGGTGTGGTGCTTATAATCCGAAATAGAGGAGCAATTGAATCTATTCTCCAAAATCAAGGAAAATTTGGTGCCGATGTAAGTTTTGCGGTTGGTCCAGTTGGGACTGGATTGGAGGGTGCAATAACCACAAATTTGGCAGCAGATATTATAGCTTTCTCTGACGTCAAAGGTTTATTTGCCGGGATGTCATTGGAAGGGGCAGGCATCATACGACGTAATGACCTTAACCTTGAATACTACGGAAAAGAGGTGACCCCAAGCTCAATCTTACTCGAACACGCTCACCAAAATGTTCAAGCTGATCCACTACGAACCTCGCTAATTATTCAGTAATGCAAGTATAAAATTTCCAAATTGAGGCAAAAATGGCTTCGATAACACATAACACTTTTTTATCAGAAATTGAGCTCTAAGTCGGCTGACTGGACTTAATAAATTTATGTCTCAACTAGTGATTACCTCGGAAGTTGACAGCTCCATAGGCCTTCTCTAATGCTAGCAAAGCACGGAGTTGAGGCATTAATTTAACCAACTGCAAATCTCGGGCCTTGAAAGCAGACGAAAATTGCGGACCAAGTAGATGACAGAAGAGCTCGGAATTGCGCTGGCCCAAATTAACCCGACTGTTGGGGATATTTTGGGTAATCTTGATATTATCCGTTCCGCACGGAAAAGTGTTGATGGTACGTCAGATATTGTCGTGACTGGCGAGTTAGCTGTTTCGGGATATCCACCGGAAGATCTTGTACTCAAACCAGCATTTTTAGAAATGATTGAAACGGAGGTAAACAAACTCGCCCTAGAGACGAATGACGGTGGTCCGGGATTACTGATAGGTGCACCGTGGCGCGAAAATGGGAAACTTTTCAACGCTGCACTTTTACTGGCAGATGGTGCCGTGGTAACCAAACGTTATAAACATGTGCTACCTACTTATGGTGTATTCGATGAGGATAGGGTGTTCTCGCGGGGACCTATTCCCGGTCCTATTGCGTTTAAAGGAGTGCGACTTGGCGTGATGATATGTGAAGACATGTGGAAACAGGACGTAGCAGAAGGTCTTCAAGAATCGGGAGCTGAAATACTTATAGTGATCAATGGCTCTCCCTACGAGATTGACAAGCCTGATCAACGAATGAATTTTGCGGTAGGAAGGGTCAGTGAAACCCGATTACCATTGGCATATGTTAATTTGGTCGGCGGTCAGGATGAGTTGGTATTTGATGGGGGTTCTTTTATTCTAAATCGAAAACACGCCTTAAAGGTACAGGCCAAAGCGTGGGAACCACAATTAGTCCAGAGCAAATGGGCGTTAAAAGCTGAGGGCTGGACCTGCAACGAAGGCACCCTGGAAATCAACACGCATGATACTGTTGGGCAACTACACGCTATATACCACGCTATAGTCTTAGGGCTCAGGGATTACGTAAATAAGAATAGCTTTCCAGGAGTGATTATGGGTTTGTCCGGAGGTATAGATTCAGCTTTATCAGCTGCCGTTGCGGTTGATGCAATTGGATCGGAGAATGTGCATTGCGTAATGATGCCTTCTCCATTCACATCTCAAGAAAGTTTAGAAGACGCTGCCGAAATAGCCGGAATATTGGGTGTGGCTTATGACATTATTCCAATTCATGAGGCAATGACCGCCTTTGATAAGATGCTAACATCTGTATTTCAAAACTGCGAAGCCGACGCCACGGAAGAAAATATTCAAGCGCGTGCTCGCGGTATGATAGTTATGGCACTTTCGAATAAGCTAGGTTATTTACCGCTTACCACAGGAAATAAATCAGAAATGTCTGTGGGTTATGCAACTTTATACGGGGACATGTGCGGCGGTTACTCAGTTTTAAAAGATATATACAAAACTACAGTGTTCGCAATTTCTCGCTGGAGAAACGAGATTAGACCCTCCAACGTTTTCGGAGGCGAGGGATGTGTGATTCCGGAAAGGATCATCTCCAAGAAACCATCTGCAGAATTAAAACCGGATCAATTTGATGAAGATACATTGCCGCCCTATGAAGTTCTTGATGATATATTAAAAAATCTTATCGAAGGAGAGCAGGCAATCTCGGACATCGTCGCAAGAGGACATGATCCAAATGTCGTCCGGCGAGTATGGCATATGCTCGACCGGGCAGAATACAAGCGCCGCCAAGCACCACCGGGCGTAAAGATTTCTTCCCGTTCTTTTGGACGTGATCGACGTTACCCAATTACAAATGGCTTCACAAATTTGCTGTAATGGGATGACGATGAACGCTTTTATCATACACTATCTTAGAATTGTCCGCCTTCATTTATGCCAACAAATTTAAATATTGCCCCGACACTCCTTGCTACCGTAACAGGCGCGTTTGATCAACGCTTGGTAGCCGGAATAAAGAGGTAATTAAAAATTGTCGCTCAAGCTTTACAATACGCTGACGCGCAAAAAATCTAGTTTTCAACCATTAGATAAAAATAAAATACGCATGTATGTTTGCGGCCCTACCGTTTATGACTACGCCCACATCGGGAATGCCCGACCAGTAATTGTATTTGACTTACTGTCGCGAATTTTATGCCACCTATTTGGAAAGGAGCGCGTGCTCTATGTACGAAATATCACCGATGTAGATGACAAGATTATAGCAGCCCACCAACAGTCCGGTGAAGAAATAAATGCGATCACATCCCGCACTATTAAATCATTCCACAAGGACATGAGGGCGCTCGGCAACCTGGACCCTGATGAGGAACCTCTAGCCACTGACCATATTTCAGAAATGCAGACATTAATAAAAATTCTCCTTACTAAAGGCCATGCCTACGAAAATAAAGGCCACGTGTTATTTGATGTTAAATCCATGCCCGATTATGGCAAACTTTCACAACTCAACCGAGAAGAGTTAATAGCTGGGGCGCGGGTAGAAGTAGCCGCCTACAAAAAAGACCCGGCGGATTTTGTGCTTTGGAAACCCTCGGGGGAAGATCAACCTGGTTGGAATAGTCCCTGGGGACCCAACAATGGCCGGGGTCGTCCAGGTTGGCACCTCGAATGCTCAGCCATGTCGGAGAAGTATCTTGGCCAAACCTTTGATATTCACGGTGGAGGAATAGATCTAGTTTTTCCCCACCATGAGAATGAAATTGCCCAAAGCCTCTGCGCCAATGGTTCAGGAACCTTCGCGCAAATCTGGATGCATAATGGTTATCTCATGGTTGAAGGTGAAAAGATGTCCAAGAGCCTGGCTAACTTCATCACCGTCCGAGAACTTTTAGAACAGCATCACGGAGAGACAATCCGGCTCTGTATGCTTATGACCCATTATCGCCAACCATTAAATTGGACGGCAAAGGGATTGGCTCAGGCAAAGGAATCTTTAGACCGCTGGTATGGGGCGCTACGATCGGTAGACTTCGAATGTGAAAACTTTACCCCGGCTGCTAACTTTACCGATGCACTTTTAGATGACCTAAATACCCCCCTAGGAATCTCTGTGATCCATGAGATGGCGGGTAGACTAAATAAATCAGGGTCAATTGATGATAAGGCCAATCTTTTAAATGCAGGTAACCTAATGGGACTTCTTCAACTTAATCCGGATGATTGGTTCAAATGGCAGCCAGAGTGTGCAAACTTTCATCTCACTGATAGGCAAATAAATGATCTTATTAACCAACGTGATGAAGCACGTGATCAAAAAGATTTTGTTGCCGCAGACAACATCAGGACGGAATTAGCTGTTCAGGGAATACTTCTCGAGGATGGACCAAACGGCACCACATGGAAACGAACCTAGTAGTTAGTCTTTTTTTACCGGATGTACCGCTTCTATGTCTATGGACCTAGACAAGAGTTTCCGACCCTGAAAAGTGAACACAACCAATGCTAAGATAGCCATCACACCTAAAGCCGTCTGAAAACCGACAAATTCTGCAAGCCAGCCGATCCCAAGCGTTCCAAAGGCGGAACCACCCACGATAATAGCAAGGTGAACGCTAACTACGCGGGCTCGGAATTCGTCTTCTACTATGTTTTGGATGAGAGTTTGTCCACCAAGGCTAGTAGCAACTATAAAACCACCAACAAGCGCCATGGTTACAAGCGCCAAGAGTATTTGCGTATTGGATACAAATACCAGAAGCGCAAGTGCAGTTAACATCGCACCATAGACAAAAATCCTCGTAAGACCCTCTACCTTACCCCGTACCGCCAAAATTAGGGCAGCACTCAGTGCACCGATGCCCGAAGCAGCCATCAAATTACCCAACCCGTGCTCGTCCAACTGGAAAACTTGTTCAGCAAATCCCGCCATAAGGTTCTGATAAGAGCGCAAACAAAACGCAACAAAAATTGATAACAGCATAATCATTTTCAAGTCACTACACTCCATGATGTAGTGAATCCCTGCCCTCAGATCTGATAAAACAGCGGGGATAAGAGGTTTGATCGATTTAATAACCGGCAGTGGATTGATAATCTGCACCCGGGTCACACCTAAGACCATGCAACAGTATGTCATCGCGCTTGTCGCGTAGGACAGAGCCGCCCCCAGCGGTTCTCCAAAGGTTAGATTACCAAATGACAAAATAACACTACCGATTATCGGGCCAGTAAACCCAGCTGTATGAAACGTCGTTGTATTCATCCCAATTGCCGCTGAAAGATTTTTCCTTTCAATCAATTGAAGTATTAATGCCTGGCGGGCTGGAAAATCAAAAGAAAAGAAAACCCCCTGCACCAGTGTGAAAACAATTAATAAAACCGGTGTCAATATGCCAGTCACTATCGCGATGGCCGTCATGAACGACGTGACAATACCTAAGCTCAACGCAATCATGCCGGTTCGACGGTGTCCGTAACGGTCGGAAATGGCTCCCGCCAAAGGCCCTAAAAACAATACTGGGGACATGTACGCAAATCCAACTGCCCCAAGCCAAGCGGGTGATTGGATAAGATGAAACATAAGCCATTGCGACGATATCAAGTATATCCAAACACCGTTGGATGAAAAAAGGTGGCCATACCAGTAAATACGGTAATTTTGCTCCGAGAGGGCCCGGCCTATACCACCAAAATTACGGCCAAATCCATTTAAAGACGCCATTATCCAGGTGTATCCCCAATCTTGAAAGGGGTAAAACAGTTTGATGTTAATTCAATTACACTATTTAAATAGATCTAAACAGATTTCGCTAAATAGGCTAAAATAGGGAAATGATCATGCCCGACAGCACCGTTTCCCAGATATTTGTATCAGTACTTGAGGTGCCGTTCGAAAAACCCATTACAAGCGCACTTGGCACCTATATTGGTTCAGATTACGTGGTAGTCGAATTACAAACTACTGACGGTATAGTCGGTTATGGCTATACCATGTCTCTTGACCGTCGCGGAACAAAGGCGGTAGTGAGTTACATCGAAAATGAATTAACACCACTTGCTTTGAGGCAGGATGTAAAGCGACCCACTGCCCTTTGGCAAAGGATGTGGTCACCCAACAAAGCACGCATGCGGGGCGGGGTCGGGGTCCACGCGCTCTCAGCGGTTGACACCGCTGTATGGGACGCAGCAGCTAAAACCGCTGGCCTACCCCTAGGTATAATGTTGGGAGGGTCCCGTAAAAAAGTACCAGCCTACGGCTCTGGTGGTTGGCTATCAATGGAAGATAATGAATTGATAGAGGAAGCGCAAAACCACGCGGAAAAGGGCATTTCAGCATATAAACTTAAAATCGGAGGCGAGCGGGATAAGGCACGACTAAAACTGTTACGCCGAGAAATGGGAGACGCCTTCACTCTCTATGTTGACGCCAACCAAAAATTTAACGTTGCAGATGCTGTCAAGGCATCAGAATGGCTTTCCGACTTTGATGTTGCCTGGCTCGAAGAGCCGGTATTGGCCGACTGTCCGTGGGAATTGGGAGAAGTTGCAGCAGCAACTGACATACCAATAGCCGCGGGAGAAAACGTTTATTTCGCTTGGGGATTTCGAGATTTATGTGATCGCCAAGCTGCTTCCTATTTGCAGCCAGACATAGGGCGTTGCGGAGGGGTCACCGAATGGATCAAAATTGCTAAAATGGCCGAAACACATAATCTTAAACTCACAAGCCACCTTCTCCACGAAGTAAGCACCTGCTTAGTTGGAGCTTTTTCTAGCGGGTTTGCAGTGGAACATATGAACTTTTTTACGAAGAACCCCTTCACCAACGACTTTACCGTAAAGAACGGATTTATCACTTTACCTGATGTTTCAGGACACGGTGTTGAATTTTGTAAAATAGCACGAAAGATTTTCACCATTTAACTAACTTTGTAACTGACAATATACAAGTGGGTTAATTATTTAGTCATCTCTATACTTCTAACCGCTCAAATGTATTGGAGAAAAGACCCGGCTAGATCCAAAAATAGCAATTTGACCGACAAAGGGACGGCTAGTTACCATGGGCCGTCTACGTTATTTATTTATTCTCGGAAAAATACAAATAGCGTTCACCCTTTCATAAATATAATTATTATTTAAATCGCTTTTTCCTATTTGTTGCAAAGCCGAAAATAACTACCGCGGTAAATGGAATCACTTGAGATTTGCGCAAAAGTTGTGCATTCTCGCACGCTTCCAGCCCTGCTGGTGCTTAAACAATTACAATTCACGTTGTCTGGGCAAAAACTCCGAATGAAAAATAATCGCATTTATTTATTTGATAGCACACTTCGCGATGGTGCCCAGACCCAAGGTGTCGACTTTAGTCCTTTAGATAAAGCTAATATTGCATGCGATTTGGATAGCCTAGGTATTGACTATGTGGAAGGTGGTTGGCCTGGTGCAAATCCAACAGACAACACATTTTTTTCTAATCCACCAAACTTGAACCATGCGAAACTGACTTCATTTGGCATGACAAGGCGCTCTGGTCGCAGCACAGAAAACGATCCCGGGCTCAAAGCCTTGATCGATTCAGGAACACCCGCCGTCTGCATTGTAGGTAAAACATGGGACTTTCAAGTCAAGGTAGCCTTAGGAATAGGTGTCGAAGAAAACATCAATATGATCGAAGATTCCATAAACCATTTAGGAAACACGGTTGAGGAAGTAATTTTTGATGCTGAGCACTTCTTTGACGGATATAAGGCCAATTCCGACTATTCGTTGAATTGTTTAAGGGCTGCTTTAGATGCTGGCGCACGTTGGATTGTACTTTGCGATACCAATGGCGGAACACTCCCCCATGAGATTGGGGATATAATTGAAGAGATCACCCCACACATTCCTGTTAGCAGGTTAGGAATTCACTGCCATGACGATACCGGCAACGCTGTCGCTAACAGCCTAACAGCGGTCCGTGTTGGGGTTCGCCACCTACAAGGAACTTTGAATGGCCTAGGCGAGCGCTGCGGCAACGCTAACTTGATCTCGCTACTTCCGACCTTAATCCTGAAAATGGGATTTGACACCGGCGTTACAGTCGAAGGGTTAGCCCAATTGAAACGTATTTCTCTTACACTTGACGAACGTTTAAATGCAATTTCCAACCGGGGCGCTCCATATGTCGGTGATAGGGCTTTCACTCATAAAGGGGGGCTTCATGTATCTGGGGTGGAAAAAGACCCAAAATGCTACGAACATATAGACCCGGAAGCCGTAGGTAATCACCGCCATATCGTTGTTTCGGATCAGTCTGGAAAGTCCAATATATTGGCAATGTTCCGGAATATCGGAATTGATGTTAATCCTGAGGATCCTAAGGTTGAACGCCTCGTCGAAAATGTGAAGGAACGCGAATTTGAAGGTTACGCCTACGACGGTGCTGAAGCGAGCTTTGAACTGCTTGCAAGACGCACTCTAGGGAATATTCCCGATTACTACCAACTTAATAGTTTTAGAGTAATCGATGAACGCCGATGGAACGCCCGAAACGAGCTTATAACTATTTCTGAGGCTACTATCAAAGCGGTTGTTGGCGGCAACGAATTCATGACGGTGGCAGAAGGCAATGGTCCGGTAAATGCGTTGGATAGAGCACTTAGGGAAGCGCTAGTTCCCTTTTACCCGGAATTGGTCGATCTAAAGTTAATAGATTACAAAGTACGCATTTTAACCCCTTCAGACGCTACAGGTGCCGTTACTCGGGTTATGATCGAAAGTGCGGACATTAGGAACGACACTTGGTGTACCGTAGGGGTATCGTCAAATATTATTGACGCTTCGTACGCCGCATTAAGAGATTCAATTATTTATAAACTTTATCGGGACGGCGCAACCTTAGCTACACATCGCGAAACCAATACCCACGCGTGATCAGGGGAGTTTTGTGACAGGTAAAGATGCCGAAATTTCTGGTCCAGCAATTATCCTAATTGATCCCCAATTAGGGGAAAATATCGGGATGGTGGCTCGCGCCATGCTCAACTGCGGTCTCACAGATCTTCGTCTTGTGCGACCCCGCGATGGTTGGCCCAGCAAAAAAGCTGCAAAGGCTTCATCAGGTGCCGATTTAGTTATAGAAAAGGCTCGTTTATTCAATAACACCAGCGAAGCAATAGGGAACCTAAGCTTGGTATTTGCGGCTACCAAACGTGAACGTGACATGACTAAAAATGCCGTAACCCTTGAAAAAGCAGCAAAGGAAATTGCAGGCGTTGGAGGAATAGGGTGTGGCGTATTATTCGGAGGTGAGGCTAACGGACTAACTAATGATGACGTAACTCTTGCCAATAGTGTTTTGACTATATCACTTAATCCGGAATTTTCATCTTTAAACCTATCTCAAGCCGTCCTCCTAATTGCATACGAAATATTCAAGATTAAAAGTGGTACAGCACCGACACAATTAGCCATACAAACTAACTACCAAGCTAATAAAAAAGAAATGTTGGGACTTTTTAATCACCTAGAAAATGCCCTTGACGATAGTGGTTTTTTCCACGTTCGCGAAAAACGTCCGATAATGGTTCGTAATTTGAGAAATCTTATCCAGCGGGCAGACCCAACCGAACAGGAAGTGCGCACGCTAAGGGGCGTCATTAGCAGTCTAAAGAAAGGGGTTCCTTGCAAAATCTAGGATTGAACCTTCTTTACCCCTTGGCGCGCTAAAGCATCCGCCCGTTCATTCTCGGGATGGCCAGCATGGCCTCTTATCCACTGGCAATCAATTTTGTGGGCCTGGGAGAGTACATCCAACTCTCTCCATAAATCATGATTGATCCGATAACCACCGCCTTTCACCTTAAAACCTTTGGCCTTCCAGTCTAATAGCCACTCGGTCATGCCCTTTTGAACATACTGACTATCAGTATAGATTGTAACCAAGCTACTCTTCTTAAGGGCGGTCAATCCCTCAATCACTGCCATCAATTCCATTCGGTTATTTGTGGTAGAGGGGGTGCCCCCGAAAAGCTCCCGCTCTTCGCCACGCCAACGCAAGATTACACCCCACCCGCCGGGACCGGGATTTCCACTGCACGCACCGTCGGTAAAAATCTCTACCCTAGAATCCTTTTTTTTCATGTTTATCTTTATACCCAAAGCGCGGAGCCTCTATGAAACGAGGTTCAAACAAGCGTTCGCAGATTAACCATTATATTTAATTAAAAGGCTAATTCGATAATAAACTCCATTCAAAATTATTTTCAAGGATAGCCCTAATTAACTGCCTAGGTTTCATGACGCCTCCTTAAATTGTTCAAGGCCATCACTTCTCTAAATAAGTACCTAAAGAAAATCGGGCCAGTTGAAATACAAACACAACAATACCGATGACGAGTAATTTCCCTTTATACTTTTCACCATATATTTTGCTAATACTACCTGACTTTTCGACCCCAACCGCCTAAACTAGAGTCCTTTAACATTTTGGAGAGACCAAATGACAGGTCCGGTTGTAGCACAAACCAGCCCATATAAAGTCCTATTAAAAGCAGGCCAAAATTATGCTTGGTGCAGTTGTGGCTTGAGCGCCAAACAACCATTCTGCGATGGTACCCACAAGCAAACAGAAAACTTAAAGCCGATTGTATTCGCGGCAGAAAATGATGAAACAGTATACCTCTGCGGCTGCAAACAGACAAAAAATAGTCCGCGCTGTGACGGCACACACAACACGCTTTAACGATTTGTCTATATTTGACACTACGGCACTATAAATTATGATGGTTAAGTCAATTAGCTACCTGACAGTCGTAGGCCTCTTCATGGCTGTGTTGACGGCTTGCGAATCTGTTGACAATTTTAATCCCTTCAGTGACACAAAATCAGTGCCTCCAATGTGTCCTACTATTAAATTCTTAAAAGATGCAGATGAGATTACAGTCTATAAATCTGGCGCAGGAAAGGATCTCAGGGACATCATATTTGAAGCTGAACTCACAGGCTTTAAAGGAGAATGTGAATATGTTGGCAATAACGACATTCATACTAAGGTCGTTCTAACCCTTCAACTTGGCTTAGATATCACTCGGGGGCCTGCCGAAAAGACCCGTAGTGTAAAGCTTAGCTATTTTGTTGCAATTCCCGATTTTTTCCCAAAACCAGAAGGTAAGGTGTCTTTTAATCGCGTTGTAATATTTCCCCAAGAGAGAAATTCGATAACTTTATTGGATGAAGCGATAAAAATTGTGATTCCACTGAACAAAAACCGTCGTGGACCGCAAACAAAAGTATTAGTTGGATTTGAACTGACTAAAAGCCAATTAGAATTTAATAGGCAAAGAATTAGAAATCGCGGCCTCAGGAAATAAAAACTAGTAGCAGGCTAGTAAACGAGCGATGTTTCAAAATGAGTGATAAGACAAAAACTAATTCATCATTTTTTTCAAAACCAAATTTGGAGGGTTATGCCACATCCGCTGCCTCACCTCCTGCCGGTCAGGTTGATGATCAAGGGAGATTTCAATGTGGTGATCTCAATATCCGCATCGACCGCGAAGGCACTTGGTTTTATAACGGCACCCCGATTGGGCGGATGGAATTAGTACGACTTTTCTCAAGTGTTCTCCATAAGGATCACGATGATCGTTATTGGCTGGTGACCCCTGCCGAAAAGGGCAAAATTATCGTGGAAGATGCCCCCTTTATGGCAGTAGAACTTTCTGTTACGGGACATGGTGAGAAGCAAAGTTTAAATTTTCGCACAAATATTGACGAGATTGTTCAGGCCAGTTTGACCCATCCCCTCAGGTTCTTAGTGAATCCGGAGACGGGAGAGCCCTCCCCCTATATTCTCGTTCGCGAAAATCTTGAAGCTAAGCTTACCCGGTCTGTTTTCTACCAACTTGTGGATCTCGGAGTGGAACAGAGGGTGTTAAATAAGCACAAATTTGGTGTTTGGAGTAATAAAAAATTTTTTGAAATTGGTCAATTAAGTCAATGACTTGGTCCAAGGGAACCGTGTTAAAGAAGTTGACAGATCACAATAGCCATCTTAGGCATGGCGCTAACCGGAACGACAAATCAATTTCAACTAAAAAAAAATTCGAACCCTCACAGCGACGTTCCAATAAATCACTCATACCAGCCGCTGTGTTAGTTCCCCTGGTAAATCGGAAGGACGAAATAACCGTGTTGCTGACCAAGAGAACTGACCATCTGAATAATCACGCGGGGCAAATTAGTTTTCCGGGTGGGCAAATGGATCAGAACGACCGCAGTCCTGAGCACACCGCACTGCGCGAAACGGAGGAAGAAATCGGGCTCACTGGACAACTTGTTGAGGTGGTTGGCCATCTCGATGATTATGTCGTGGGCACCGGCTTCTTGGTAAGTCCTGTCATTGGTTTTATTGAACCACCCTTCCTTTTGAACCCAGATGAAAATGAGGTAGCAGAGGTATTTGAGGCACCCCTCTACTTTATTACTCATCCTGATAATTTTGAACACCATACGCGCAAAATAAATCGGATGGAGCGCAGTTTCCTTGCCATTCAATGGAACGACCGATTAATTTGGGGCGCCACCGCGGGCATATTGCGCGATTTATCTCATCGCCTTTGGACTGATGTCCAATAGCCCTACATAAAATAAAAATTTAAAGGTCCATTTCGGAGAAACTATATGAGAATCTTACTTCAAGTCGTATTACCGCTAGCAGCGCCTATCATAATTTATTCTATTTGGTCTTATTGGGAGGCAAAGCGGCAGGGAAAGGGTATGCCAAGCTGGGAGGAAGGAAATTGGTTCTGGTCTGCTTTGATTGGCGTCTTTCTCGCCGTGGCAACACTTATATATGTTGCAACTACTGGTGCCAGCACAAATACAGAATACAGATCACCGCACTTGGAAAACGGCCAAATAATACCTGGTCAGCATAACTAGCACATTAGACTACCGATACTTATCAATCTTTTTCTCCATTTTGACATGCTAAATAACCGATTTTCCGCTGAGGTAATTTGTTTAAACCAATCGTACCAACTAATCGCTTGCAGATTGATCCGTGATAAAGGATAGGAGAATATAGTTGTCAAATAGAGGCACAGAAGTAGGTAATCTGCTTCCCGTTAAGACGTGGATGAAAAATGCCTCTATAAAAGCAGTACTTAATGCACTTGCTGCCGGAGGCAAAGAAGCGCGGTTTATTGGTGGATGTGTGAGAGACGAGTTACTAAAGCTGCCAGTTAACGAAGTGGACCTTGCTACTCCCGAGCGACCTGAGCGGGTAATCGAACTACTTGAGAAAGCTGAAATAAAGGCCGTACCAACTGGCATCAAATACGGCACCGTAACTGCGGTGAACCGGAATAATACATATCAAATTACAAGCCTCCGAAAAGATATCACGACCAATGGGAGACATCCTGTAGTGGAGTTTACAGATGACTGGCGGGAAGATGCGATGCGGCGGGATTTCACTTTTAATGCACTTAGCGCAACACCTGAAGGCGTCGTCTACGATTATTTGAATGGACTTCAAGATCTTGCGGATCGACGCATCAAGTTTGTTGGCTTTGCTGAGGAAAGAATTAACGAGGATCACCTACGCATCTTACGCTATTTTCGCTTTATGGCCTCTACCGGTTTTATCAATGATGACCAAATGTCCCATCAAATTTGTATAGATAACGCCTATTTACTTTCCCGTTTGTCTGGGGAACGGATCCGCGAAGAATTTTTCAAAATATTAATATCTGAAAATTGCAATGATGTACTCGAAGTGATGGTGAAAAGTGGCGTAACGCAGCACTTTCTCCCCGAAGCAATGCAGACAAATTTAACAAAGCACCTGATAAGAGTGGAAAATTTTGCAAACAAACATATCAACATAATCATTGATCCTATACGCCGGTTAGCGAGCTTAATCAGTACTGATAGGTCAAATGTAGATGCCATAGCGCAAAGGTTAAAGTTTTCGAACGACCAGTATAAAAAATTAAAAGGACTTTTGGTGCCAGAGTGGGAGGCAACATGGAACATCGACGATGTCAGCCTCCGTGCTGGTTTGTACCAATTTGGCGCGGCCTATGTCATAGATTTAAGCCTTCAACAGTGGTCGCGAATGTTGGCAGACGCTCCTCAATTACCCAAGGAACAAAACGATGCCTGGCTAAGGATAATTAACACTGCAAACTGTTGGAAGGACCGAACTTTTCCGATCAAAGGCCAAGATGTGGTCAACCTAGGCTTCGCAGAGGGACCAAAAATTTCCTACATACTTAAAAAACTCGAGAATTGGTGGATAAACAGTGGCTGTACAGCTAACCGGGGAACCTGCCTCAAGAAACTTAGACAGGTGTCGCTGGACGAATAAAACAATGTAATCGTTGCATATTAGGTTGGAATGACAAAACTGTAGGAAGTGACCTATGGCCAACTTGCGAGGGGTGGCAAGGACATCAGTATCGCCTCGGTGTTTCCGCCAGTCATTAGCCCAAACTTTGTGCCCTTATCGTGAATTAGATTGAATTCTACATAACGCCCTCTCTTGATTAACTGGGTACGACGCTCTTTTTCCGTCCAATTTTTACTCACATTGCGACGCAAAATTTTTGGATATATGTCAAGAAATGCCCTACCCACATCTTGGGTAAAAGAAAAATCAGCATCCCAATCACCCGTATCTAAGTAATCGTAAAATATTCCCCCAACACCACGCATTTCCTTCCGGTGCGGGAGAAAAAAATATTCATCACACCATTTTTTAAATTTAGGATGATAGCCTTCTGGAAAATGACCCGTATCATGATCATCACATACAGCCTTCAACGCTCCATGAAAATCCGCTTTGTCTTGATCATTTTGGAAAATCGGTGTCAAGTCAGCACCGCCGCCAAACCAATTCTTAGTAGTGACAATCATACGCGTATTCATATGTGCGATTGGCACGTGTGGCGAACGAGGATGAGAAACTATTGAAATTCCGGACGCCCAAAACCGAGGATCTTCCTCTGCACCCTGAATTTCTGATTGAAATTTCTCTGAGAACGAGCCATACACCGTAGAGACATTTACACCCACCTTCTCGAACACCCTACCGCGCATAACAGAGGTTACACCCCCACCTCCTTCTGTACCATCCTCATTTTTTGGCCGTTTCCAAGTAGAACGTTCAAAGGAACCTCTGGCTGATGCTTCCATTGTGTTGGCAACAGAAACTTCGTCCTCGCAGGCTTCAAAGCTACTGCAAATATCATCCCGCAACCGTTCGAACCAAGTTTGGGCTACTTTTTTCTTCTGTTCAAGTGAACCTGACATAACGAATATCTATCAGAAAAATTGTCCCCGACAAATGGAATGTATCCGATTAATATTCCTTGGTGCCAGAGGAAATCTTTACTTGTCTCAAGGCCTCACCCAAAACCATGGATACAGATTGCGCAACATTTATTGACCGCATGCCCAGCATCATTGGAATGGTCAACCGTTCATCAACTGCTTTATGCACTCTATTTGGAACACCCGCACTCTCTCGCCCGAATAACAGGGTATCCTGGTCATGATAGTCAAAAGACGTATAAGCCAATTTGGACTTTGTTGTAAGCAGCAGGAGCCGTCCACGGGATCTCACGCGCGAATCGCAAAAATCCTCCCAGGATTGATGCAACTTAACGTCCACGTGTTCCAAGTAATCCATACCCGAACGTCTGAGCCGTTGTTTGGAAAAGGTAAAACCGCAGGGTTCAATAATATCCACACCAACCCCGAGACAGGCTGCCAAACGCAGGATAGCGCCCGTATTCTGGGGAATATCGGGTTCAAATAGTGCTACTCGCAATTGAGGTTCCATTTTGCAAAATTAAGTTGAAGAAAAAAATTCATGAGATCCTTATCGATTTTTGGGGATTTATTCTTTTCTAGCCTGTGATTTTGGATTATACCTTGCCGTCTGGAACAACTTATTTGCATGTTCTGTTTTAAATTAAAGATTGAAAAGTGTTGAAGTAACCGCTTAAAAATATGTAGTCAAATTCAGTGTTAGGGCATTGTAATACTTGGTAAATTATTTTAGTTAATTTAAAGATAGTTTTTTGTTTGAGATTAGTAAGCTGCCGTTTTACAAAAATTACTAAAGGAAATAGGAATGGCTGACTCAGCAGTTACCTCAGAAAATGGGCAAGACGGTGAAGAAACTCGGCGGGATTTCCTGCTAATTTCGACAGTTTCCGTCGGTGCGGTGGGAGTAGCCCTCGCTGCCTGGCCATTCATTGACCTCATGAACCCGTCCAAGGACGTTCTCGCCTTAGCGTCTACAGAACTCGATTTGTCTGGGATTGAAGAAGGCCAGGCGATTACGGCAATTTGGCGCGGGAAACCTATTTTTATAAGAAGGCGCACTGCGAACGAAGTTGATGCCGCTAAGAATGTCAAATTAGCTGAGTTGAAGGACCCCCAAAGTGACGCGGATCGGGTGCAAAAACCCGAATGGTTGGTCCTAATAGGGATCTGCACCCACTTGGGTTGCATTCCTGTAGGAAATAAATCTGGCCAGGCTAAGGGCGAGTTTGGTGGTTGGTTCTGCCCCTGCCACGGTTCGCACTACGACACCTCTGGTCGCATCCGCAAAGGACCCGCTCCGCGGAATTTCGAGATACCACCCTATAAATTCCTCTCAGACACAACTCTTTTCATAGGTTAGGAAGCTTAAACATGGCAACACCAACCTGGAACAACCCCGTGATTAAATGGATTGATGACCGTCTTCCAATCTTCACCTTCGTGCAACATAGCGCTGTAGATTACCCAACACCCAAGAACTTAAACTACTGGTGGAATTTTGGTTCTCTAGCCGGCGTAATTCTGGTCATAATGATCGCGACAGGGATATTCCTATCCTTTAATTATACAGCCCACGTAGATATGGCGTTCGACAGCGTGGAACGGATAATGCGTGATGTCAATTACGGATGGATGTTCAGATATATCCATATGAACGGTGGATCCATGTTCTTCCTGATCATCTATATCCATATATTTCGGGGTATGTATTATGGCTCCTACAAGGCGCCCCGTGAACTGCTCTGGATTATTGGCGTGTTTATATTCCTAGCGATGATGGCAACGGCGTTTGTAGGGTATGTTTTGCCCTGGGGTCAGATGAGCTTCTGGGGTGCAACAGTCATAACCAACCTGTTCTCTGTAATCCCGTTTGTCGGCAATGATATTGTCACTTGGCTATGGGGCGGCTTTTCCGTCGACAACCCTACCCTCAACCGTTTTTTCTCCCTCCATTACCTGCTGCCCTTTATTATTTTTGCACTTGTGTTTTTGCACCTGTGGGCCCTGCACACCCACAAGTCCAATAACCCGTTGGGCATTGAAGTGAAGGGTGACCAAGATGAACTACCCTTCCACCCCTATTACACCATAAAAGACCTTTTTGGGTTGGGGGTCTTTATGATTTTTTTCATGGGTGTGGTCTTCTTTGCCCCGAACTTGTTTGGTGAACCAGAAAACTATCTTCCCGCTAATCCAATGGTCACCCCGGCTGCGATTGTACCTGAATGGTATTTCTTGCCATATTACGCCATATTGCGCGCGACCCCTGATAACTTTGTCGATGCGTGGGGCATCTTACCGGTAATCATCGACGCCAAAACCTCCGGCGTCATTTTGATGTTTGCCTCTATACTTCTTTTGTGTTTACTGCCGTGGCTCGATCGTTCCAAGGTTAGAAGCGCTAAATTCCGCCCTATATACAAGCAGTTGTATTGGATTTTTTTAGCCGATTGTTTGGTACTAGGCTGGATTGGTGCCAATCCTCCGGAAGGGATGATGCTACTCATCGGCCGCATTGCAACATTCTGGTATTTCTTTCACCTGCTTATCCTCGTGCCTTTCGTTCCAAATTGGGAGAAAACCAAGGAGCTTCCAGAAAGTATTAGCGCAGCCGTTACGGCGAATGGTGAAGGTTTGAAGGAGACCTCATCATGAAAAAACAAACGTTCATCGCGTGGATTACCGCTGGTTTACTGCTGTCTTTCTCTTTCAACTCTGCTCTAGCGGCGGGTGGTGCAACTCCCCCACCAAAACTTAAATGGTCTTTCCATGGACCCTTCGGTACCTTTGATAGGGCGCAGATGAAACGAGGCTGGCAAGTCTACAAGGAAGTGTGCGCGGGATGTCATTCTCTTCACCAGATTTACTATAGAAATCTTCAAGATATCGGTTTCTCGACGGGCGAGGTAAAAAAGATAGCTGCCGAGGATGAGATTGCTGCAGGTCCCAATGAAGACGGCGAAACTCATGACGGCGGCGAATTACTCGTGCGACCAGGCAAACCCTCCGACAAGTTGAAAAAACCGTTCGCCAATGACGCGGCAGCTAGAGCAGCAAATAACGGAGCGCTTCCGCCTGACTTGTCCCTTACTTCCAAAGCCCACGCTACCGGGGTCGATTATATAGCGGCGGTGCTGACAGGTTATAAAGATCCTCCCTCCGGTTTCAAGATGAATGAAGGCATGGCTTACAACACTTATTTTGCGGGTTACCAGATAGCTATGCCTGCGCCGTTAAGTGCCGACGCTGTTGAATATACAGATGGAACTAAAGCGACCGTAGAACAAATGGCTTTAGATGTTTCCACCTTTCTCGCTTGGGCCGCCGAACCCGAAATGGAAGAGCGCAAACGGCTGGGAATTAAAGTAATTCTTTTCTTGATTGTACTAACGGCGTTGTTATATGCGTTAAAACGACGGATTTGGGCGAAGGTACACTAACCAAACTATAGTACTGTCAATATTGTACTTAACGAGCATGTGGCTTGCCCTCATTACGCGTTTGGACAGGTGAGTTCCCAGATGCCTATATTTCTTTTCTATTTTATTGGATGACTTACGGAGTGGTTGATGACGCGCTTGATCGGGGTTTTAATATCTCTTTTAATCACAATAGAAATAGCAGGGTTTGCTATGGCCGCAGAAAAACCAATAATTACATTTAAAACCAACATGGGGGATTTCACCGTCCAGTTGGAGCCCGAAAAAACACCCTTAACAGTAGCCAACTTTTTGCAGTACGTTCGAGATGGCGATTACGATGGTACTATTTTCCATCGCGTAATAGCTAAATTCATGGTTCAGGGTGGTGGCTTCACTAAGGACTTTGAAAAGAAGGCCTCGCGTGATGCAATCCAGAATGAAGCAGATAAGGGTCTGAACCACGAGCGTGGTACCATCGCCATGGCACGTACTGGTAATCCACACTCTGCCACCAATCAATTTTTTATCAACGTAGTTTATAATAAATTCCTTAACCATACAGGCAAAAACGATCAGGGGTGGGGATACACTGCCTTCGGCCGGATCATTGATGGTATGAATATCGTCGGTCGTATGGCTAGAACTAAAACGGAGAATGTAGGGCCCAACAGTGATGTGCCCGAGGAAGCTATTGTCATCGAAAAAGCTATAATCACGTCAGAATAAGAACAATAAGCACTAACAGGAAAACGAAATATGACTGAACATGGAACACCGCCTGTCATCGGTGTGATTGGAGGCAGTGGCTTATATGAAATTGATGGTCTCTCCGATGTGCACTGGAAAAAGGTAGAGAGCCCCTTCGGTGCCACCTCAGATGAGTTTCTCTTTGGTGAGTTAGATGATCAGAAACTCGTCTTTCTTCCTCGCCATGGCCGGGGTCACAAAATCCCCCCGAGTGAATTAAATTTCCGAGCGAATATTGACGCCCTTAAACGTGCAGGTGTAACTGAAATTATATCTCTTTCCGCCTGTGGTTCTTTTAAGGAAGAACTGGAGCCTGGAACCTTTGTAATAATAGACCAGTTTATCGACCGCACCTTTGCCAGAGAGAAAAGTTTCTTTGGCACTGGCCTTGTCGCACACGTAGCTTTTGGTCGTCCGGTTTGCGGGAGATTGGGTGATGCGCTGGAGGAAAGTTGTAACCAACTTGGCTTCAGGAATGTACGAGGTGGGACTTACCTCACCATGGAAGGCCCACAATTTTCAACACTAGCTGAGTCTAACCTCTACCGCTCCTGGGACTGCGATGTTATCGGCATGACAAACATGCCCGAAGCTAAACTTGCCCGGGAAGCTGAGATTTGCTACGCCACTGTAGCCATGGTCACAGATTATGACTGCTGGCATCCTGACCACGACCAAGTCACAGTTGACGCAATTATTAAAGTCCTCCTAGGTAATGCAGATAACGCCCGAGCTTTGGTCAAAGATGTAGTTCCCAAGCTCCGTACACGTGCAAAAACTTGTAATCAGGGTTGCCAAACATCTCTTGATAATGCTGTGATTACAGCACCTGATGCTCGAGATCCGAATATGATCAAGGCCCTCGGATCTGTGGCTGGTCGGGTGCTAAACCTCTAAAGCGATAAAATATGAATGTTGACGGTATACCATTTCGAACTATTTGGCTGGCAGACGATAAATGGGCGGTTCACGTCATAGACCAGAGGAAACTACCCCATCAATTTGTAACCGCCCGACTAGAATCTTTGGAAGATGCCGTAACAGCTATCAAAGATATGTGGGTGCGTGGAGCACCCCTCATAGGAGCAACAGCCGCATACGGGATGGCATTGGCAATGCACGTCGACCCCACCGATAAGAATCTTGTTATTGCTCACGATCATCTATTTTCAACCCGACCAACGGCAGTAAATTTACGCTGGGCTTTGGAAGATATGAGAGAACTATTGGGTCAGTTGTCTCCCGATCTTCGGGCAAACGAGGCCTACCGCCGAGCAGCCAAAATTTGCGATGACGATGTGAAAATTTGTTCCTCAATTGGCGAAAATGGTTTAGATCTCATTGAAAAAATATGGCATAAAAAAGGCCAACCTGAAGCTATCAACATACTCACTCATTGTAACGCCGGATGGCTTGCAACCGTCGATTGGGGTACTGCACTTTCCCCGATTTACAAAGCTTATAATGCCGGTATCCCTGTACATGTTTGGGTAGATGAAACCAGGCCACGAAATCAGGGGTCAAGCCTGACAGCTTGGGAACTGGGTCAGCAGGGTGTGAAGCACACTATTATCGTCGACAATGTGGGTGGTCACCTAATGCAACACGGTCTTGTAGATCTTTGTATTACAGGTACGGACCGCACAACGTACTCAGGCGATGTCTGCAACAAGATCGGCACCTACCTCAAAGCGCTCGCTGCACACGATAATAACGTACCTTTCTATGTAGGGTTACCTTCTCCAACCATCGACTGGACAGTCTATGACGGATTAAGTGGCATCCCTATCGAAGAACGGGACGGCTCGGAAGTGTCTATTGTATCTGGCTGTGCAACTGACGGCACCGTTACCGACGTCAGACTGACGCCTGAAGGCAGCGACGTTGCCAACTACGCTTTTGATGTCACCCCAAGACGGCTAATCACCGGGTTGATCACCGAACGCGGTGTCTGCGACGCTTCAGAAAATGGATTGCGAAACTTATTCCCTGAGATGGCTTAACCCCTATATATCCGTCTCAGTCTTGATCAACTTCGGTAGCCTGGTATCAACTCTTCTCACAAATCATGTACGTTTCATTCAAATTTGAGGGCCATTAAACAAATCTCATCCTTTATTTTGCACCTTAGCCCAGGTGTCGCGAAGTGGTATAGTCCGGTTAAAAACTGGCAGCGCGTCACACGTATCATTATCAACACAGAAATAACCGAGACGCTCAAACTGAACTACCTCTCCTAACTTTGATGCCGCCAATTCGGGTTCTATTTTACAATGCCCAATGATTTCCAAAGAATTAGGGTTGAGGTGTTCCAAGATATTACTTTCCTTACTAGGCTCCCTAATAGAGAACAAATTTTCATATAGCCTGACTTCTGATTCAATTGCATGCTGTGCAGAAACCCAATGAAGCGTTGATTTCACTTTACGGCCATCCGGCGCATTACCGCCTTTAGTCGCAGGATCGTAAACACATCGGAGTTCAGTCACCTCACCCAAATCATTTTTTATAACTTTAGTACAAGTTATAAAATAGGCGTAACGCAGGCGAACCTCGCGACCGGGAGCGAGCCTAAAGTACTTTTTAGGAGGATCCTCCTTGAAGTCGTCAAATTCAATATAAAGTTCCTTTGAGAATGGCACATTCCTCACGCCAGCATTTTCATCTTCAGGGTTATTAATTGCCTCCAACATCTCTGACTGGCCTTCAGGATAATTTTCAATCACAACCTTCAAGGGATGTAATACTGCCATGCGCCGTAATGCATTTTTATTGAGATGCTCACGGATACAGGCATCGAACATAGCCATCTCAACCGTACTATTTGATTTGTTAACCCCAATTCGCCCACAGAAGTCTATGATAGCAGATGGCGGAATACCTCGCCTACGAAGGCCGGACAACGTCGGCATTCGAGGGTCATCCCACCCATTCACACAGCCTTCCTCTACCAGATGTGATAGCAGACGTTTGGAAAGTATCGTATGTGTGAGGTTAAGCCGCGCAAACTCAATCTGGCGGGGAGAAGTGGGTAAAGGTAGATTATCAACAAACCATTCGTATAGTGGTCGATGATCTTCAAACTCCAAGGTACAGATGGAATGAGTGACATGCTCAATAGCGTCTGACTGCCCGTGTGCAAAATCATAAGTAGGGTAAATTTTCCAACTTGCTCCGGTCCGGGGATGAGAAGCCTGAAGGATACGGTAAATAATAGGGTCTCTCATGTTCATGTTGCCTGAAGCCATATTAATTTTGACCCGCAACACTTTTGATCCCTCGTCAAATTCACCCGCCTTCATGCGTCGCAGCAAATCCAAACTCTCCTCCGACGGTCGGTCCCGATAAGGACTATCTTTACCCGGTGTCGTCAAGGTGCCGCGAAACTCCCGTATTTGATCTGCTGATAATTCATCTACGTAGGCTTTACCCCCGATGGTCAAGTGTTCAGCCCATCCATAGAGTTGTTCAAAATAATCCGAGGTAAAGAACTGAAACTCTCCCCAGTCGAAACCTAACCATCGCACATCATTCTTAATGGCTTCAATATACTCCTTCTCTTCTTTGACAGGATTTGTGTCATCAAAGCGGAGGTGACAACGCCCATCTACCTCTCCAGCCAAACCGAAGTTTAAGCAGATAGATTTTGCGTGACCGATATGGAGATACCCATTAGGTTCCGGAGGAAAACGGGTGACTATATTTTCATGCTTTCCAGACGCTACGTCTTCGTGAACTATATCCCGGATAAAGTCGCGGCTTGTATCATCATTAGGAGACACTAAAACGTCTTTTGTATCGTAAGTGGCAGCAGTCTCTCTTTCGCTCATGGCGTAGTGCCGGTCATCTTCTAGGTTCCAACAACTTGCTTGAGCCCACTCTCATTAATTCTGCTACTGCTCCTTTCCGCCTTTAGGTTATCAGCAATTGCAAAAGCTAACTCAAGAGCCTGCTTAGCATTTAATCTGGGATCACAGTGAGTATGGTAACGACTAGAAAGATCAGCTTCCGTGATTGCCTGTGCACCCCCGACGCACTCGGTCACATCTTGACCTGTAAGTTCTATATGGACACCACCAGGGTAGCTACCCTCCGCACGATGAACCGCAAAAAATTCAGCTACTTCTTGAAGAACTTTATCAAATGGCCGTGTTTTATAACCATTACTACTTTTAACCGTATTCCCGTGCATGGGATCACAAGACCAGACAACAATTCTACCTTCCTCCTTCACCCGACGTACTAACTCTGGCAAATGTTTTTCAACCTTCCCCGCACCCATCCGTGAAATTAGCGTTAAGCGGCCTGGTTCATTATTGGGGTTAAGAATATCTATAAGTCTAATTAAAATATCTGGTTCCGTCGTTGGCCCTACTTTTGCAGCAACGGGGTTAGCAATACCTCGCAGAAACTCCAGGTGCGCATTTTCCAATTGGCGCGTTCGATCTCCAACCCACAGAAGATGGGCAGACGTATCATACCACTCACCAGTCAAGGAATCGACCCGGGTCATGGCCTGCTCATATGGTAGTAACAGTGCCTCGTGAGAAGTAAAAAAATCCGTTTCTGATATTTGTGGCGTGGACTCTGATGTCAAACCACACGCCGCCATAAACTCAAGTGCCTCATCTAAACGATTTGCCAAATCCTGGTAACGTCCTCCCAGCGGACTATCTGCAACAAACCCCATATTCCATTGATGAACCTGGTGTAAATCAGCAAATCCTCCCTGGGCAAAAGCCCGGAGTAAATTTAGTGTTGAAGCAGACTGGTTATAAGCGCGAACCATTCGCTCTGGATCAGGCTGTCGGCTTTCCTCGTCAAAATCTATCGAATTAACAATATCACCCCTATAGCTTGGTAACTCTATCCCTTCGATGATCTCTGTCGGAGCGGAACGGGGCTTAGCAAACTGGCCGGCGAGACGACCAACTTTGACAATTGGGCAAGCCGCACCAAACGTCAGCACCACAGCCATTTGTAAAATCACCCGGAAGGTGTCCCGGATATTATTAGGATGAAATTCGCGAAAACTTTCGGCGCAATCACCCCCCTGCAAAAGAAACGCGTCACCGTTCGCTGCCTTCGTCAACGCATTTTTCAGCCTTTGGGCTTCCCCTGCAAAAACCAATGGAGGAAAACTGGCCAATCTTTCTTGCACTTCCCCCAGCTTGATCTGATCAGGATAGTCAGGCACTTGCAAAATTGTTTTCGCCCTCCAGCTATCGGGCGTCCAATTTTTAGACATAACTCATTACCTTAGGTCCCAAGATTTAGATCAACCCATATCAGAACAAACGGGTACTGAACCGCTGGTTCTATACCCCCAATCAACAGTTTATTCCAGGGAAAACCACTTGCTATTGTTCCCGGATCCAATTCACGTCTTTGCAATATTCAGAGTTTGCGGAGCAAATAAGACTTCGGGTTTCAGATTTAAATGAGCAACACCTTGCTCAAATCCAAATCGAAGAAAAGCCTCAATGGTCCGTCTGTTGGGCTCCAAGCCGTATGGCCACATGTCGCCTTCAAACATATCCCGCACCAACTCTGCGGAGTCTGCTGCCCAAGGGAAGGGATAAATAGAATGCGATCCCTTAAGAGCCCGATCGATAGCGTTGTTTTTAGCGTCCTCGAAGGCTTCAAAAAGGTTCATGGCAACCCACGGATATTTCTCCAGCACTTCGTTCTTCACACAGATCAGGTGCATGATGGGGAATATACCAGTTTCCCGGTAATAATTTTCTTCTACTCTCCTCGCATTGCGCACAAGCCTTTTGACACGACGATCACCCTCCCGGAAAGGTTTAGGGGGGAGAGCGGTTAGCGCGCAATCAATATCGCCGCTTAAGATTAATTCGCTCAACGACTTATCAGGTACTGGAGTAACATTTATACCCGGGGGTAGAACCGGATTGCTCGGTTCGGACCGTCCAGGTTGATCGACACCTGTCTGGAACCATTTGATTTTACCCAAATCCACACCCTCTGTCTCAGCCAGCCAACCTCTAGCATAGATGGTCGCTGTCTGTGTCCATTCCGGAATACCGACGCGTTTGCCCTCTAAGTCCAATGTATTCTTAATTCTTGATCCAGATCGGACATAAAATGCTGACTGTCGCGCCACACGAGACGGAAATACCGGTAAGGCGGTCATTTCGTTTTTTTTCTGGGAAACCAATGAAATATAGCGCCCAAAAGACATTTCATGAATATCAAAATCGGTGAAATTAGATGCCCGGTGAAATATATGATGGGGTTCATCAAAAACCATGGGGATGATGTCGACGCCCTCC
>Ga0209403_10000425_pt1 | contig 63832 bp, 78 predicted proteins | sample ArcticOcean_MG_C_8_FD_187440 | JGI IMG/M metagenome (GOLD analysis project Ga0209403, IMG submission 187440) | Marine microbial communities from western Arctic Ocean - ArcticOcean_MG_CB11_86 (SPAdes) (version 2) | ecosystem: Environmental > Aquatic > Marine > Oceanic | place: Arctic Ocean... | reverse complement strand
GCTTGGTGTTCTCGGTCGCAAAGCGAGAATCGAAGCCGGCGGTGTGGTCGGGATTTGGTCCATAGGGTTCGCCATATATTTGAGTTCTTCCGTCAGTGCTCTGTGAAAACCCCTGACATCCTTCTACCCCGGAACACATTGTTGCGATATCGGTGCGGGCGGCGCCGGTGTTTGTATATGCCCAGTTTGGATATTTTCCAGCATCATCGCGACAAAGACCTGGCTGTGTCGAAAATCCGGCTAAACTGCTACTGGCGAGACCTTCCTGAAGTGTATTATTGGCTCTTACAGAGGTATAACACATATACAAACATCCAATTACAATGATACTTATAATTAATAGTAGAGAACTACTCATTATAATATATTTATATTAAAAATGTTTTACTAAATTCGTTAAGTTATTAAAATATAGGGTAATTGTATAAATGGCGCGTAAAACTTGTAAAAATCGCAAAAATCGCAGAAATCGCAAAAGTCGGAGAAGTCGTAAAAGCCGCGGAAGTAAAAGTAGAGGTGGACGCCGCCGGCGCACTAATAAACGCCGCAGAAGCAACAAGCACAACAACAAGCACAACAACAAGCACAACAACAACAACAACAATAACAATAATAACAAGAATAGCAATAAGAACCGCAACAAAACTGGCGGTAAGAAGAAGCGTAAAATAAATGAATTCTTCAAAAAGATGCTTCACGCGAAGAAGCACAAGGAGAAAGAGTTTCATTACAAAGGAAAGAAATATGTAGCAATGGAGACAAAAACTGGGATGACTGTGTACAAAAAGGCGTAAATATTTAGTGATTACTTTTCGGCTTATGACGAACCTGACGTTGGTTATGAGCTTTAACCCTTTTTTCTCTCCGAGTATCACGTCGACCAAAGGTCGCTTCGGCACCCGTGATATCATATGTGCCAGGATACTGATGTCCCGGATGACCCTGCTTTTTAGGAATTGTTGCAGCATCGGCAAAAATATAAAAAGTTGAACTAGGATAAAAAACTCCGCCAACACCAGGTTCCTCGATATCTGTGAACTTCATCATGATTTCCGCATCATTTTGGGTTTGAATATGTTGACGATTGTCTTTTTTAAGATGTACATTGGATGTTCTACTATTATCTTCTCTCACGCTATTATTTCTTGCCGTTTCACTATCTGCGGTTATATGTTGGACTCTAGGTGTTGCCAGACCCTCAATGGCGCCACAACAGCTATATAATAATCCTATTACGATAGCTGACATTATAATAAGTGATGTATAATTACTCATTATAGTATAATTATAAAAAAAATTATTTCGAATAAGGTTTAGCGTATGTGTGGACGTTAAAGGGTGCGGGGCGGCGATGTGAATTGGTTGCGGAAACGTCATTAAAATTGGCATGATCTTTAAAATGCATATCTGTATGTCTACGTCCAGGTGCATAACCATGGAACATATTTAGATTCTTGCGTGAATTATCATATAATTTTGGTGAAGTAGAATTATCATAAGGTGCCTGTTCTTTATTTTTTGAAAAGACAACAAATGTAGAGGAAGGATAGAAAACGGAACCTTCTGCTGCTCGACGAATCCGAGTATTAGTAGCAAAAATTTTAGGTTTATTTTGTGTATGAGACCACTTTCTATTATCCTCAATATCGTGATGTTGTGATCGGCGGCTATTATTGATATTTTTTTGGTTATTCACATTGGTTGCAGTTGTATTCACAAGATCTTTAATAGGCGGCGGCGCCGGTGGCTGTGGTGGTAAGGGGGGGGATATTGAGGGTGGCAAAGATGCGGCTTTTAACGGAATAGCTGGCACCTGCGCCGCCGGTACAGCAGACAAATCTCCGGTTGCTCCTTCTCTCATAGGTTTCTTCTGTAATACAAAATATACCATTAGACTAATTAATACAAGCGCCAAGGTACAATTAAATAACATAATATACATATCTTATATATTAAATTATAATATTAGATTTGTTACTTTCTTAGGTATAACTATCTACCTGCCGTCCATTGACCGCCAGCCTGTGTACATTGTGTAGTATTCGCTCTAGATTTACAAATGTTCGGGTCATTTCTATATTGTTCACCTAAATTTTGAGCAATAATTGCCGGATCGCATCCTGTACATTGCAATTTGGTTGGCTGCGATGTGTCGCACGTTGGTCCTGTGCACGCGACATCGGGCATCATCGCCTTATATTGACCCATAATATTGTCTAACTGCATTGTAAAATTATTTTGTTTTATCTTAGTAGTCCGGCATTCTTTAATCACCTTTTCGCATGCATCATCTAATTTAAGAGCATCTATTTCTTTTTCTATTGATGCGATTGTAGCTTCAATAACTAATATATTTTGGGCATCCTTAGAGTCTGGATCCATCGACCACGTATTGTAAGCATTGAGTCCACCTTCAGAATCAGGGTTATCACAGCTAGAAAAGAGCATGCATCCTCCCATATCGTTCATTCTTGTGGAATAAAACTTGCATCCTGCTGTTTCTGCACATTTTGTTTTGCAAATTGCAGGTGGCAATTGCCGCGTGCCTGTACTATCAAAGAAATCTTTTATGAATCCTTCTCCACCCCCTTTTGTGCCTTGACCTTCTTCGACCAATATATCACATGCGGTTTTACCATCTGAGGGACGCTTCCATCCCGGACAATCTGCCGACGCAGGATTATTACCCCCAATCTTCCACCTTGCGCGCCCAATACCCTCCTCCCCGGTCCCGGGTCGCGTATAATATGCCTGGTTAGTGGGGTCGACGTTGCCGTCTGCACCGCAGGTGCCCCAAAAACAGCTCTGCCCGTCGTTAGATGCACATGCCACTTTACCTCCTCCTAAGCATTTAACTGGTGTTCCTTGGGGCCAACCTGGCAAACAAGTATATTCTCCTGATTCAGTTGCGCAGAGCTGCGGTTCGGCGCTACAGGCAGAGCCCTTATGTAACGCTTGCAATTCATGTCCCTGAATTTGAGCAAGGGCAAATTTGGCTTGAGAGAGTTGTTTTTGTAAGCCCTCTTGCCGAGTTTCCATGGCTGACTTTGGTTTTAGCGTACAAATATATCCATCGGGGCAGTCTACATTACTAGATAACCCTTCTTTGCCCCCTAAGCACCCAATGACAGGACATATTAATAAAATCCCTAATGCTATTATTAATAATAGGTCTTTATTCTCCATTATATTATATTTATATAAAAATTTAAATATAATATTTTGCAATATTTGGTTGTAGATTTATAAGTTTCTTTTATGTTGATCATTACTTTTAAAATTCTCTCTATTGACCATGTACCACGCACCGGTATATGCCAGATAAATACAAACGAGAGTAACGCCCCCTAAAATAAGTTTTGCATTTTCCGTTAACATTATTATATAGGAAGATAATTTCTATATAATACTAAATGGCGGGAATTAGTATGTTAATACGAACATATCCAAAAATATTCATTTGTATTTATCTTTATGCGCCGCCGCTTGCTATAGGGGTAATATGGGATTATTGGAATCAAAAAAAAATATTATTTACAGCCTCAGGGGATATACCGAGTCATACTGCTTCAGAATGCCCTGTGGTCTAGACGTGGGAGGTTGTAGGTGGGTGAAGAATTGCAACATTCATACTCTGTGCATCGGGAACCAGCGCACGTAATCTGTTCAGAGTGATTCTTTAATTCACTGCGTGTATAGAAGGTCGAGGGACATTTATAGGTATTGCACATAGGATTTGGTTCGCAGCACGATGCTACATCGCAACCTTTTTCTGTGCACGCCAAATTAAGATAATCTGGGAATTTGGGATGACCTGGTGGACAACTGAATGTGGCGCAGGAATGGGCAATTTTTCCTCCATCTACAACCCCTGGTGGTTTCTGACAGGTTTTAAGATTTTCGCTGAATCCCCATAAATCATCTGGCGCCGGAAGAGTCCCTGAATAATTGCACGCTTCTCCGGTTCCATCCTGATTCTCATAACAAAACCACTCTTTGCCAACCTTAACCAGCCATGGCAGTTCTTGATTATATAATGGTTTATAAGGGCAATAAGCGCTACTTTGATGTAGGCTGGGTAGATTCAATTGTTTCGCTTTGGCGGCTTCGACAGCCGTTCGGTCGCACACGGCGGACATACCTTCTTTTTTGGCATTTTTGGCACCAACGCAACTAACATATGCGATAAGTAATATTATTATACTAATTCCAACAATTCCTTCTGTTTGCATAATAATATTTTATTAGATAATAATTTTTTTCTATACTGACTAAATAATTACACTTGTCCCTTATAAATCGGCCAAATGTTTATTTCGGGTAATCGACCTGTATTCTCTCCATCACAGCATTCATATGCTGTACAGCGTGAACCTCCACATGTAATGTCTTTTGCATTTGACTTCAACTTTCTCTCTATATAGAAATTAGACGGACATTTAAATGTACCGCATTGAGGATTTGGTCCACAGCACGATTCAATAGAGCATCCTTCCTTTGGACACGAGAGATTTAAATAATCGGATTTAATTGGTTTTCCGGGTGGGCATGTGAAAGTAGCGCATGAATTTTTAATCGTATGTGGTGGATTATCGCAGCATCCGCCGTCATCATTTGGGCAATTCTTTATATTTTCATTAAATCCCCAATGGGTGTCGGGAGCGGCTAGTGATCCATTATAATTGCAAGCTTGGGCGGCGGCTCCTTCTACTCTATTCCCGTCTGATTCTGCATAACAATACCATGCTTGTTCGCTGCAGTTCTTAAGCAAATGGGGAAATCCGGCAAATGCTGGACAATATTTTGTTGAAGTTTCTTTACCGCCAATGCAGCTTCCTTGTCCCATGCAATCGGCATCGCTATGACAAGGTTTTTTTTGCCCTGAGCCGGCAGTTCCGCCTGTAGATGCTATCGTAGAATATTCGCAGTGTCCTGGTGCGTTACAATTTGAAGAAGATTTTCCGCAAGCTGCAGGAGGAAGATTGGAATTATCTAGACTAGATGTAAAACCTTCCTTAGTCCTTTTTCGTTTTTTTCTGCGCTGTCCTTTAAAATATATATATACAATTATCATCACAATAGCTATTCCTACCAATGCTTCGAATGAGAACATATCTTAATATATTATTAGATAATAAATATTGACTAAATTCAATGAAAGCCGAATTTCAAATATGTAGAATGTTTCATTCCATAAATACTGAGGAATTGGGTATTTTTATTTCCCGGTATCTCTTTCCATTCGCCTGGTTTGCCTCCATATGCATATACTTTTTTATCCGTGCCGACGCCCATTAATTTATCGTTATATACTCCTAGATTAATTAAGGTAGCCTTTGGATCATACGATGCCCATTTATTATTAAGCCATTTATATACTTTATTATCTTTACCAACGGCGAAAGAGTCACCTTGGTAGGACACAACGCTCCGAACGGGTCCTGTTTCACCTGGCATGGGTGTTAATGTTCCTGAGGAAGGGTTATAAAGATGTAGTTTATAATCTTGACCAATCAAAATTAGTTTATTATCTTGAGTGGCGATACCAATAATTTCGGTTGCTGAGGGTTGTTTGGGTTTCATCCATCCACCCTTGGAGGATTTGTACAAATGAAAATCATTTGCTGCGCTATATAGATTACCATCAGGTCCTAGTGTTATAGCTAAAAGTATGGGGTTCTTTGCCAATCCTTTTGGTATTTTTATAGGATCCCACGTGGCGCCCATATAGGTATACAATTGATAGTCGGACCCTACTCCTAACAAGACATCGTTTTGAATCTTGTTGCTAAGTCCTTCCATAATCTTTTTCGGTGATATTATATGAAAAAATATAATAATTAATAGAAATATTAGAATAATCTTACGTGATGTCATATAAATTATAAACAGATTTTATTAGATTTAGTTATGCTTATCTTTACCTAAATGAGAAAGTCATCTTTTTAAATAGTCTTTTTAAGCGAAATATTATATTAAAATATGTATATATGAGTGCAGCGACTACTAATTCGGGAAGTTCATTAGATACTCAATCTGATTCAAAGGGGGATTCGGCGTCAGATGCGAAGGCGCCGGTCCCATCTGGGGCAAAGGCAGCGGCGTCATCTGATACGAAGGTTGCAGATGCTTCTGATGCAAAGGCGACAGATGCTTCTGGTGCAAAGGCGCCGGATGCTTCTGGTGCCGACCCCTCTGGGGCTCAAGGTTTTTATAAAAAAATATGGCTAGGATTCAATAAAATAACCGGTACTGCTGGTGGAAAAGCCAGCGGCATATTATTAATGTTTATTATTGCATTTCAAGCTGGCGTTTTAGTTCTTATATTGTTTCTTTGTTCACAAAATCTTATTTATCTAACAAAAGCCAAACATATGGTCAATATTCCTACAAATATTAAGAAAGCTCCATATGCTAAGGTAGAAGGAGGTCCGACAGGAATGTTCTATCGTTATGGTGCGCCTTATTCTTTTAAGCACAATCCAACAGTTATTCCGTGGGTGCCCTGCAATTATCCTCGTTTACGAACTCTGTTTGGAATAAAAAAATGGATAGGTGGGACTTGTATCCATAGTTGGCTTTATGGAAGAAAATTATTAAAGGCGGTGCTTGAAGGTTTATCGGGGCTGCCTAACTCCGTAAAGATATTCCTTGCTTTGCCCATTATGAGCGGAATGGCGGGTCTTAGTGGGCTTGTGTCACTTGTCTTTACGATTGTAAGTTCCTTTCAGAGTTCAGTGATATGGAGTATTTTAGGCATTATCTTGACTCTCTTTCCCATTCTCTTATTTTTACTTGCATTTTTCCAACATATGGCTTTGATGTATTATCTCTTTATATCGCCCCTTACCACGGCAGCGGGGCGACAACATCTTGCTGAGTCAATACACAAGCATAAAACATTATTAACTCTGGTATATGTGGGAATTTTAATTCTTTTGTCGCCAATTTTCTTAGGGAAATGGTGGACATTGGGGATGGTAGCTGGCATCTTATTTTTTGGATTTAGATAGTTCAAATACTATTGTATAATAAATAACTTAATAAATAATTAATAAAAATAGTATTGAATGGGAAAAAAAAGAAAAAAAATCAAAAAGGTGAGTGTGAATGGCAAACCTTTTGTTAGTGTCTGTACGCCAACATATAATCGTGCTCGTTTCATTCCGTTTTTAATCAAATGTTTTGAATCGCAAACGTATCCCAAATCGCTGATGGAGTGGGTTATTATTGATGATGGCGAAGAATCGGTTGAGCATCTTTTCAAGGACCCATCTATAAAGGAGGAGACGAAAAAATGTATTAAGTATATTCGCGTCGAGAAAAAGATGAAATTGGGTAGAAAACGTAATTTTATGCATGAGAAATGCAAGGGTGAAATATTGGTATATATGGACGACGATGATTATTATCCTCCCGAACGCGTTAACCATGCGGTTAATCGCCTACGCTCGCAACCTAAGGCCTTGGCATCGGGCGCTAGTCTTCTCTATATTTATTTTAAACATATTGATAAGATTTTTCGTTTTGGTCCCTATGGACCGACTCATTCAACAGCAGGCACTTTTGCTTTTAAACGTGAGTTATTACTAGAGACTAAATATGACGATGATGCGGAAATGGCGGAGGAGAAGCAATTTCTGAAGAACTATACTATTCCCTTTGTGCAGTTGGATACAATGAAGACAATATTGGTATTTGCTCATGATTCGAATACATTTGATAAGAAAAAGTTGCTATTGAATCCTCATCCGAATTTTGTGTCGGCGACAAATATGAAGACCAAGGCATTCATAAAAAATAAGGAGATGCGTGAGTTCTACATGATACAATAAAGTAATGATAATGTATATATGGTATTTTATTTTCACACCAAATATGCTAGAGAAGATTTGAAATTCTTAGTTTCTATTCACCCTGATTATCAATCTTATGATGGTGATGAATTAGGAGAGAAAGATAAATTAATTATTGGTATTTATTTAAATCTAACTGCACTTGCTGAATTCATAAACTTAATACGGATATGGACTAAAAGCCGGAAGCTGTATAAAACTTTATATGCGCGCCGTTTTCAGTATATAGATATGAATATTGACAATGATGCTGGAGGTGGGCACGTGGTAACAAATATTACTGGGTTAACATTACGATCGGCGGTTGGGAAAAAGAAATACATATATCACCCGGATATTAAAAAGTTGTTTGAGAGAAAGAACACACGTCTATTGCTTTATAATAGCTGGGAAACGCGTAATCTGTATCGATGTGCCCCTGTTCTTCTTCATTATTGTAAACATCATCATTTCTCTCCGGAAAAACTAATATTATCGATAACAGATCATAAACGTGTACATTATCGTGGAAGGATAGGTGGGGTGAAGATTACTTCTTATGATTGGCAATATATACATGCCAAAATGAATTTCTCTCGAGAGAAGTGTGTGGATCCTACTATACCGAAAAAAAAGCACTTACTAAGTTTGAATGGGCGTTGTAATGATGAGCGTCTTGCTTTGGTAGCCTATCTGTATACTAATTTTCGAGAGAAATGTCATTTATCTTTTCTTATAAATGGGCGTTCAGGAGATATCGACGATAAAATGCTTAAATTAACAAAATCATTCGTCTCTCGTAACAACTATAATAAATTCATAAATAATTGTCCTCTACGATTGGATACGAGTACGCGGTCGACATCTACTCTGCAAGATTATATGAACGAGGTGTGCATTATGTTGGTCATGGAGACAAATATAGTGCGAACGGGATGTCAACAGATTTCGGAGAAGACCTATATTCCTATTTTGCGTAGATTACCATTTTTGATATGGGGTTCCCAAGGTGGCATTCTTAATCATTTGCGTGGACTGGGATTCAAGACTTTCTCTCCGTTTATAGATGAATCATATGATGACCCTAAGCTTCCTTATATAGAGAGATTTATGCGATTGATAAATGAAAGTGCTCGCCTTTTGTCTCTTTCTCTCAGCGATATGAAATCGCTTGCGGAACAATGCAGTCCGCAAGTGGAACATAATCTTAAGATATTAGAATCGAGAGAAATGGTTCCTAATTTAATACAAACAAATCTTTGTTAGTATATATAGATGTTTTTATGTCGTATATGTCTGGAGGAAGATATATCGGGTGCTACATTCATAGCTCCATGTCGTTGTGACGGCAATAGCAAATATGTGCATCGTGTATGTTTAGCTCAATGGCGTGGCACAACTCCGCGTGCTTTCTATAAATGTGCAGAGTGTAATTTTAACTATCTTCTTGATTATGAGCATGCATTAGAGATATGTACATTCGAAGTGAGTTCCCGCCGGAGAAATAATATGGGGGAATATTTGTTTACCCTTATGCTGGTCATGATTGCGGGATTCTTTTTTCGAAATGTGGGACAAGCAATAAATTATCCTTCTCTCCATTTTTTGAATATGATAAGTAGAAATAAACTTGGTGATGATTTTGACCAAGAATTATCAGCATTAAAAGGTGATGACATAATGAGTGGGTGTTATTATTTTTCTATTTCTAATTTTTTCTGCAGTATTTTGTTACTAATATATTTCTTATCAAAAACTTCCATTAAAATTCATCGCTTGCGCACATACTGGGATCTGATTTTTTTCCGGTTTTTTTTAGTTTTTATATACAGCTTGCATATGCCATGGAGTTATATGGTGCTTAGTTGGGATAATTCTGGATTTACTACCTTTGTAGTTACAGATGCTGCCTTAAGTATTTTTAATTTAAGGATATATATGCTTTTATTAGAATATCACAATAAAGTGGTTTCTATTATGAATACGAATAAAAATAGTACGCAGCTAGTTGAGCCCCCGCGTCTAATAATTGAAATTTAAGGAGCGTTTTCTAATGTAAAACGATCTATATAACGAAAAAGTCGATTAACATCAAGCTTTGTAATATCGTAATTGTTATCTGTAAAAAGGTTGTATATATATTCATCTGTATGATTTTTACGTAAATTAAGAAAATAAGAAAACATATCTTTTTGGTCCATACTTAGTTGGAGGCATAGATTATGTATAAAAAGCATATTGTTATACTCTGTGGAGTATTTGGTAAGTATTTTTGTAAAGCGCACGTTTGGGGGATTGAATTCTACTTTCTCTTCAGGCATTTCATGATATAATTTGTGGTTATAGAAGGTTTTAATAAGTGAACTCATTTCATTAAAAATCCATATTTGCTTTTGAAAAGTAATACGATCAATATAGTCAGCAAAACAAATATTATTAAGTATTTTAATGTAGAAATTGATAGAAATAGGAGTATCGATATGTTTTAGAACATCGATAATATTTTCATGAAAGAGTAATGCTACACTGGTGCGGTCTGTTTCATTCATTATGAGTGAATGTTCGTTCATAGAGAAATGTTTATTGAGTAATTTTTTTGTGATTGCCTTTGTATCTTCATTGACGACTGTGGGGTGAAACATATTTTGTATAATTTGACTTTTAAGAATACATTGTTGATTTTTATAAATTTGCACAGTCGATTTTAGTTTTCGCAAATCTCCTTGAAAAAAGGCAACTAGATTATCAATAAGTGACGTGTCTAGTTTTGGCATCAAGAGTCCTACAAGATGTTTCATCTGTGGGGCTGTGGGTGTTTTTAGTTCAATAGTATGACAAACCTTCATTAATTCCTTAATTTTTTTATCAATATGATAGTTACCAATTGCAATGATAGGAACCATCGTAGTATTCTCTTTCTTTTGTTTCTTTGTCTTTTTAGGGCGAATGAGCTTAATAAGTGCATTGATACCACCCTTATCACCGCTATTCATCCCATCAATTTCATCCATAATAATAATTATTCTTTTTATCTCTTTTTTGAACATGCTTATGACATTTTTGTCAGACATATTATGCTTTGTAATCATCTCTATTATTGTCTTATTTCGGATATCTCCCGCGTCGTAAGAGATGATATCATAATTCAACTTTTCTAATACTTTTCTTACGAACCATGTTTTGCCGCTTCCTGGAGATCCAAATACATATACCCCCCGTTTGGTGGATAAGGCAGTTTTATTTTCCTCAAAAAAGGCTAGTGCCTCGATCAGTTTTTTCTCGCATTCCTCTCTTTGTAAAAGATGATTTATATTCAATTGCTCCATCTAGTATTTCTTATCCTTTTTTTTTTATACTTTTTTCCAGCTTCAGGTTGTAATTCTTCCTCAATGTTTCTTATCATATTGCGACATTTTTGGCTTTCATACACAATGCACAAATACTTCAGGTACTCAATATAGTTATGAAAGACCATATTTTTGTATATCCAGTTTCGTAGTTTGTACCATCTTTTGAATTTATCTTTCAGATGGCATTCAAGAATAAAACTATAGTCTTGACGAATGATATTAATAAAAAAGCTATTCAATCGTTCGATGGGATGTTCCAAACTATATTCTTTGAATAAGGATCTATTCAGTGATTTTTTGACATTATTTGGAACGAATTCATATATATAGTTTAGAACATCATCACATAATACATTAGCTGCATTCATCTAATATATTATACCAAAATATCTCTACATTATTTAACAGATAGGTGGTTGTACGTCGGAGATGCCATCCCAGTAGACACCGCAATCCTTTGCCCATTGGCAACGCGCTTTTCTTCCCCCCTTTCCTTTATATTGTGACCCTGAAAAATCCATGTGTTTGCAGGCTTTATTTGCGCCATTGCCCGCATTTCCTACAGCTTTGTTTACTTGGCATATATTTTTCCCAACAGCATCCCAGTAGTCGGGGCACTCTGAAGTTTCAGGCGGCCATACTGTTACATCCCGCGAATACCACAATAAAATGCCGACAAATGTTAGGCACATTATAAGAATAACAGCAGCCACTAGTATAACTATTCTAGTAAAAGTCGATTCCTTTGCCATATATATAAATTAATAAATATTATTTTTTTTCTTGTAAAATACTATAATGAATGGACGAGTCGATATATTAGGTCCTAATTTACCAGATCCATTTTCCTTATATGACAAGATCCCCGTATCCCAAACAACTTCTTACCAAGATGCCTTGCAAGGGAATTGGACTAAAAGTCCATTGTCCTGTGCTTTTTTTAGCGCTGACAATATTAAAATTATTCAAAATGGGATTCGGGCTGGAGTTTATAAAAGTTCTAAAGGTCGATACACAATAGGTCCGCAAAATGAAGATACCCTTAAAATTATTATGCGCAGTATCTTTCTACAAAGCGCCATGAACTTGCCAAATAATGTCACTGCACAAATTACCGCTCTAAACAAATTGGTTCTCGCTTTTTGTATTCCGCAAGTCAGAGGTGAAGCTGAGGGATACATCAAGTACCGAAATGATGTTAGTACTTTAGCTGTTCCACTTTCCTCACCCGTTTATACATCACAAAAAGGACAATACCCCTTAGAACTTAAACCTTGGTTTTAAAATTGAATAGTATTTTAATAATATTTTTATTATTAAAAAACATGTCGCTTGTCTCATGTAAGCTATGTGATACAAAACTTCTAAAAGAAGACTTGAAAGAGCACAATCGCCATCGCCATGGAAAACGACAAACATCAAACACGCAATCAAAATTTTCTTGTCCAAAATGCAATAAATCATACGAGACCCAAGGAAAATATTATCAAAAGCATGTGGAAAGTTGCAATGGAGAAGTAGCTTCTACATCCTCAAAAATACGCCGACCGCGAATAACTGGAGAGATGAGATTAGCAGTCTGGGAGAAGTGGGTTGGGCAACGAACAAGAGCTAAATGTTTCTGCTGTTGGCAGGCAGATATCACACAACTTTCAAATTATAAAACTTTTCACGCAGGTCATATCATTTCTAATCATAATGGCGGTGAAACAAGCATAGACAATATGCTCCCTATATGTCGAGATTGTAATATGAACATGAGTGCAGAGAACTGGGACGATTATGTAGAAAGAAACGGACTACCTATTCGCCGCGCAGGGAAGAATCCACCCATTGCCAAATATATGAAAGGGATTCTATGGTGGCAAAGTCTCGCTAGAATGTGGTTGGAGAGAAATAAGTTGCGGCGGTTACATATTATCCAATGAATATTCCGTACAAGGAATTTTTTTATCCCCCTTAATAAAAAATATTTTTTGCTTCGTATCTTTATCTAAAAGAGGATAAATAAGACGAAACATATAACGAAAGATCATAGGTGAATTCCTCAAGTAACACCTATAAAGGCGATTGGGAAACAATACCTTTAACGTTTTGGCAAGCGCTACAGGAAGATATACACCAAATTTACTTTTTTTATAATTTTTTAATTCAACAATAATCGCAAATTCTTCTATTGCACTTATTTTCTTCGATAATTCTAAGGCTTTATTGATCGTCTTTATTATAAAGGCAACCACCAGCGCATTTTCTTTTTTAGATATACATACTTCCTTACTTAATACAATATAAATTATAGCGCGACCATCCATATGCTGATTATCTTTGATATAAATGATATTGTCTAAATTCATATAATCTATTTGTTTATATAAATTTTTTAATTCTTCCATGCTGCCATCTCCTCCTGATAACGTTGCTTATCAACCCTATTCTCTTCAGTATACTTCTCCCTATCAGCTGTACTCAAGGCTTGCCACCGCGCTCCTAAAATTTTAGATACTTCACCGACATTAATCTTAGAATTTTTCTCCTTATAAGTTGCCATTACACCTGGACGGAATTCATTACAAAAAAAGAAAAAGGCAGAGCGCGTTCTCTTTGGTTGCCCCAAAGGACGAACCTTTTTAATTTTAAGTGGCTTACCCAAGTACTTAATAGTCAATTCCTCAAGCCTTCCCATCGCGTCAAATTCAATGCAAAGATTCATAATTAGTGCCTTATGAGATTCATACCATAACCGATTCATTTCAACTGACTGATTGTGGAAGCAAATAGAAGTCATACTTAATATAATATAATATACCAAGAATGTTCTATACTCTTTACTCTAAATATATAGTTTATGCTAATCCACTTACTTTAAGTAAATCACTATTCAGGTCGGGTAGTGCAGATGAATGAAGTTGCATAATACATTTATTACGATAAATAAATGTCATGCGAGCTGTAATTGGTTTATCTAAACCCTTCCACAACCACTTAATGAACGCTGTATTAATAAAAACGTTATCTGTTACCTTCACAATATCATATTTCTTTGCAACTACCTTAATATCTGGTAATTTTGCAAAGTAATCAAAATAGCGGCGTATATCATTGCCTCGGCGAATAACTTGTGACACGGTGCCAACTAGAGTTCCGTCGACGCAAAACAGATTAGCGATATCGCGTGGGTTATGGGCAACAGTTACTTGTGTAATCCACTCATCGGTTAGGGCGGCTATTTCTGTTTTATCCATAGAAATAACGTTGCTTTCGGACACTTTAGTAGATGATGAAGTCTGGGATTTATTTGATATATTTACTAAAACAACAACAATTAAAAAAACAATTAGTATAATTTTGGAATTATTTTTTATTATTTTTGGAAGCTTCATTATAAGTTTGCGTTAGATTTAATATATTTCGAAAATTTCTTTAGTTCGGTGCGCCACATATGTTGAGCTGTCGTGCCCTCGATTTTTTCCAATTCAACCTTCTTTTTATCTCGTTCCCTACGCAATGACTTTATATTTTCCTCCAAGACACTGGAAAACGGCATTGACATCAAATAATTATATGTGCCATCCGCCATATCATACTCACGCTGTTTCAGAATTTCTGAAATCACAGCCTTCGTTTTCCGACGTAGATCAAGAGTATCTTCACATTGCTCTTCTATAAAGCGCGCCTTATTATGAAGAATCACCACCAACTTATTCAATACGCTAATGAGATATTTTCGTCGTTTTTCATATAAAGCTAACCGAACAGGGAAATAGTCATCAATAATATCTTCAATCGTTTTATAGTGCTTCATACGCTGCTTAGCATCAAAGAGATGCATATTACTAGTCGTCTTGGTTGTATACATCCTAAATTTCTTATCAAACATACTACAATTATTGTCCGCCATCTTCGATATTAGCGACATCAACGCTCCCTTTTTTAAAGTCAAGGTTATTTCCACCTCCTTCTCTGTGCTCATATCCTGATAATCGCGCAATATAGAATCTTTCTTTTCCATCATTTTCTCCAAGAATTGTTTATAATCTTGCGTCCACATACCAATGGGTAATTCTGTTATACGCACCTTTTGAGTGCTTATCACCCGATATATTCCTTGGAAGAGATATTTCGTTGGACTAATCTTAGTTATCTTACCTTTGAATCCTTTATAATAAGGTTGAATAATTGTAGTAGCATTAGACTTGTTTCTTAACCTATTTTTAATATATTGCGTAATTTGTTTGGGGTCAAATTGTGGGATATCAGTGCTAAAACCGGTACCAATACCCTTCCCACCATTTACAAGAATCAAGGGGATAATAGGTGCATAATATTCCGGTTCAACTGGCGCACCATCATCATCCTTATATGCTAAGACAGAATTATCCAGCTCAGGAAAGAGGAGGTAAGTTATTGGATTAAGAAGCGTATAAATATATCTTTCAGAAGCCGAGTCCTTCCCACCCTGAAGCCGAGTACCGAACTGTCCATTAGGAAGAAATAGATTAATATTATTAGCCCCAACAAAATCTTGCGCTAATCCAACAATTGTTTTTTGCAAACTCATCTCACCATGATGATATGCCGCCTGCTCAGAGATATAACCCGAGAGCTGAGCTACCTTAACCTCCTTTGTTAATTTGCGCTTGAAGGCTGCATATAAACATTTACGCTGACTTGTTTTAAGACCATCCACAACATTAGGGATAGAACGTTCGCAATCATATTTTGAAAAATGGATCATTTCTTTGTGAATAAATTCTTCATATGGAATATCGCCTTTCCGTGTATCCAACACATCAGATCTATCATATGCCTCCAGCCATTTTTTCCTATCATTGGAACGTTTCTTATTAAATACCATATCCATAGCATTATCGCACTTTTCGCTATGCCAATTGAAGAAGACAATTTTCTTTTTTGCAAAATATTCTTTGAATTCCTTTGAGGTACTCGTTCCAAGACCTTTATAATATTTAACGCGCCATCCTTTCATTTTCCCACGCTTAATACTATTCACCTTCTTCCATGCAACATATTGTGCTTCATTGTAAAATGAAATTTCCCGTTTCCCTTTCTTCGCCTTAAGAATCGGAGTATTCATAAATCCAATAAAACCATGAAGTTTGAATAGTTCAGGCCAGAGAGAATGAAAGATGTTAATACAAAGTCCTTTAATATGACTACCATCCAAATCCTGATCAGTCATAAACAGAATTTTAGAATAGCGTAGAGCTTTATCAACCTCAGCGCGCGTAGAATATGACTTATTTATCTCAAGTCCAACAATTTTCTTAATTGCAGAAATCTCTTCATTCTGGTTGATTCTCTGCTGCGCGAGATCACGAATATTCGGTGGCTTTCCTTTCAGCGGGAAAACACCAATAAAATCCCTATCCTTCTTAGATAACCCTGAAACAATACCGGCTTTCGCCGAATCTCCCTCACAAAGGATCAGCATTGTATCCTTTGATCGCGCCGTTCCAGCAAAATTAGCATCGATGAGCTTAGGAATACCCATAATTCTTTTTGTCTTCCGTCCATCTGACTTCTTTGCCGCCTTATTATCTTTTACCTCATTTAAGCTGATTGCGGCTTCCATAACACCCATCTTTGCAATCTTATCTATAAATTTATCAGAGATTACACATGACGAACCAAACTTAGCCACTGGAAGATTCATATAATCCTTGGTTTGGCTGTCAAATGCAGGATTTTCAATCACACAATTAATAAATAGCATAAGTTGCTCCTTAATCGTTGTCGGTTTTACACGAATCTTCTTCTTATTTTCAATATATATTACAAGTTTACGTGTAATCTGATTCAAGATGTAATCTACATGCTTGCCTCCCTTGTTGGTACAAATACCATTTACAAAGGATATTTGCGTAAACTCATCCAGCGGAGTAAGACACACAGCATATTCCCAGCGTACACCTGCGCGCTCATAAATCCGTTCTGTATCACTATTACTACCAATATATAAATCAATATAATCTTCAAAACTTTTTACTGAAATAATTTCATTATTAAACTTTACTTTTACGCTCCTCGCTGTTATTGCAGCAATATCATAGACGCGTTTCCGGAATAAGTTAAACATATCATCACTCAGCTTAGAAATACCAAATCGCTTATAATCGGGAAGAAAGGAAATTTTAGTATAGGGTTTGGTTTTAGGGTCCTTGGAGATAGTTGGTGTACCAATATACGAGAGATTATTCTTAAACTCTTGCGTATATTTCAGCTTGCGCGTATGATCAATTGTTTCAATGCGCCCCCAAAGCGAATAAATAAGAACCAATTTGAATCCAAAACCATTTTTCCCCCCCACAATTTTCTTTTCCTCCTTGTTATAATTGGTAGAGGTTCGAAGATGCGCCAGAACCATTTCAGGTATCCACAAATCATATTCTGGATGTTTAGCAACATCAATGCCATTTCCATCATTTGTCATTGTGATGATACCACTTTTCTTATCTACTTCGATAGATATTAACTTAACAGGTATACATTTTTTTTCACCCTTCTTTATCTTTTCACTCATTCTAATAACGTGGTCACCACAATTAACAATAGCTTCGTCAAAACATTTGTAAAGACCAGGAATCCAATTAGTAGCCCGCCAACTTAAATTAGCTGCATCTCCCTCGAATGAGAACCGCCGCGTTACATCAGCCTCAACGGCTCCGATATAAGTGTCTGGAGCATCCAAAATATGCTCAATGTCTGTTTTTTTTTGATAGGTTACGGCTAAATCTGGCATTTTGTATATATTATTATTCTTTTTATATTTTTTTCAATTTAAATATTTAAGATTTCTTTTCTCTCTATCCTATATAATATGGTCAAACGTCATCATCGTTCATCGGACGGATTCTACCACATACATGGTCGCAGGTACAAACAGCTGAGAGGTTCGCGCATCCAGGTGTGGCGTCAAAATGCTTATGAAACGGAAGGTGGATTAAAGAAACACCAATTGCTTCGCAACAAACATAGGCGTATCGTATCGCGGAGGAAGCACCGCACTGCCAAGAGGGAGCATGGCAGCCGTTTCCGAAAAGCTGGATATGACCTCCAGAAGCGGGGGCAGGATTTCGGTCCAAGGAAATTAACTGGGGGACGACGCCGCCGCACTCGCCGTCGCACTCGTCGTCGCCGTCGTTAAAAATTATAGTAATTGATATCTTTAACTATAATTTCCAATAATCAGCTAAGACTGCATCTCCAGATAAATATTCCTTAGGAATCGTCGCGCGCAATATATTTTCAAAATACTTCTTACTTGTTATATATTTGAAAGGTTTTTTCTTTGCATATTCACAATATAACTTATAAAGTTTATAAAAACTGAGTCGTTTTGTACCAATGGCAAGATTTTCTGCCAACTTAAGATATTGTAATGTTTCTTTAATATCTTGATTTTTATTCCAAAGCGAACATTCAATATTAGGAATATATTTTGAATTATCAATATTATATTGAGATAAAAAGTATCGAATAACTGAATGTATTTTTTTCTCGCTCAGAAATTTCTCGCCGGGTTGTCGGCTCTTAAGCCAATCATTATACAATATTGTTATTTCACTGATTTCAAACTGAGTATTTGAAGCATCGGTGATGGTTTCTTTCCAAAAGAGATTAAAGATTCTAACATATTGCAGGTATTTGCTCGAGGTATTAGGAAATTTGCCTAGTTTTGAATCATAGGCAATATGTTTGACAAGAGTTTCTTCCCATTTTGAGCGTGTCATTAATTGAGGATAATCAAATGTTTTAAGATACTCATTCCATAAAAAGTATAGGTCTTCCCAATTCATACTTGTATCTGATTGTTCGCCACCTTTCACTATATATGCATTTATAAAATCGATTATAATGGCATTATTATCCTTATTTTTCAAATAAAGAGTATAGTCCTGTACATCTGAATTATGGCAATATGTTTGTATATAATTTTCAGAACCGCCAAAGCGAGTTGAATAGTGACAAGAGACAACTATCAAATTTAAAATACTTGTGTTTAGAAAATTATGCCAGTATTCATTTAATTCTTCGGCAATATTAATGCGCACAAGACGATGCTCCTTTGTGGTTTTATTATTGTTACCATACGAAGTTCGAAAACTATCATTTATCGTAATTGAATGAGTGAATATATATTGTGCTTGAAGTTGTATACTATCTATGAATCCTTTGGCCGAGGAGGTAGTTAGTTGGATTGGGCGTTGTGGGCGCTTCAGAATATTATCACCTAGACAAGTTAAAAAATATTTTGTTTCTTCTTTAGATGTAAAATATCCGGGTGTGAGAAATCCTATTACACTTTGTATGGTTTCAGATTCTGGAATCGCCGAAAAGAGCGCTCGCTCTTTGATAGCCTTTACTATTTTGGTTTTAACCATATATTTCCAGTCTAATAATACTCCTTTTGCAGTTATGTCAGAAAGAATCGTGTGCCAAATTATATCCTCATTTAATACTTGATAGTGTCTACCATCATATTGAACAAACCTATTAGAAACAGGTATATAATAGAATTGTGTGTTGGGATCTGTAAAGAAGGCGCTTATATATTTTTCCATCTCGCATTCCAAAATTTCTTTTCGCATTTCTTTTTCGAGAAAGATTGATAATAATCGCGGTAATTTAGTTATCATGTATTCATCGATTTTTCGCAGAGCTTTTTCATTATCTTTATACTTATTGAGAAGAAAGGTCAGCTGGTCCTGTGCCATCTATAATATACATCTTGGGTTAATTTTAAATATTAATGCGTTTGAATACATTAAAATAAGCATTTAAACGCATATAGTGATAAAAGTACTATATGTCGGGATTTGCAAATGGACATGGCAATGTATTAGAAATAAAGACAGTGCAAATTGCACCATTTCGAACTTTAATGACGGCGTTGAAAGATATATTACTAGAGACAAATATTACATTTCAACCGGATGGAATTAGGATCATTAATATGGATAAATCCCACACCATTCTAGCCCATCTTTTTTTAGAAGCGGATAAGTTTGAGTCTTATTATTGTAAGTACCCAAAGATTGTGATTGGTGTAAATATGTTTCATCTATTTAAACTGATAAATTCTATTGATAATGATGACACATTGACTATATATATCGAGGAGAAAGAGTATAGCGATGGAGTGGTTGATTATTTAGGGCTGAAATTCGAGAATGGAGATATTAAACAATGTAAAAATCAGAAGCTTAAGCTAATTGAACCAGACGAGGAGGAGTTAGAGGTACCTGATGTAAAGTTCTCGTCCATCATCAATCTTCCTTCCGCAGATTTCCAAAAGATCATCCGTGATTTATCAAATATTTCCGAACGACTAGAAATAAAATCGGTGGGAAATGAGCTTATCTTTAAGTGTCAAGGACCTTTTGCCTTTGCAGAAATTCGACGTTCAGAATCTAATGGTGTAATGGAATTCTTACAAAAACAAGATGCCGCAAAAGTAATACAAGGAGAATTTTCACTCAAGAATTTGGGTTATTTCATTAAATGCACTAATTTATGTAACACCATTGAGATGTATCTCGAAAATGACCTTCCACTTGTGGTAAAATATGCCGTTGCTTCTTTAGGAGAAATTAAATTGTGTCTAGCTCCATTACCTAGCTAATATTCAGGTTTATGTTTCTTAAAAAGACAGCCTTGAGGTGCAAGACAATTTATATTTAGAATCTTCTGTGGATCTTGGTATTGACAACCAGCCATCCAAATTTTAATAATACAGAATGCTTTTTTGGGAGAAATGGTTATACCATTTACATTCTGACCAAATTTATGATCATTAGAAATAGTTTCCCCTGACAATACATAACTCAATTCCTTCCAAACATTTAATACATTCTTATTACTAATTTTATAAGAAAAACAACCACCATCCCGGTTTTTCTTATCCTCCCATATAGGATCTATACCCTCGCGCATTAGAAACAGCATACAATTCTTAACTAAAATATCAGGAAGCTGCGCATACAACATAAGTATATCTTCCGCATAGCTAATTGTCATGATTTCTTTATAACTTGCTATTGACCAATCTGTATCATGAGGTAAATGCGCCCATAAGACCCATTTACCATATAAAGGGTGAATAATATCCTCAGGAGTTGTATGGATACCGGCATCGTTACCAGAGGTTTCCATTATAATATTAACAAGTATTTTTTGTTTATATTATTTAATAATTACTTATCCTTTGCATTCTCATCCCCCACGTGCACTATCGCTTTATCTTCCGCCTTCTCCTCTTCACTATCATCGCTCTCCTCCGCGCAGGTCACAATCTTATATCCATCACTCTCTATCAATACAGATTGCGATGGAGACAATTCAATAATGTTGACATCAGCATCAATGATATGGAGGGTATAGTCATCGGTTAGATTAATATGATACCAATATTTCATATACCATTTGAGAAAAAGAGTATCCAAAATATGATTTTCTACTATATAAAAATAGTCCAAGTAATCATGTATTTCAATTGATTGATTGTCATATTTTAACTCAACCTGTATAAAAGGTTTTGGGGTACCTGTAAAAACTAATGTTTCCAAATTTACACCTGCATGAATGCGTTTACAATACGTCTGGGCACCAATTTTTTTCTTAATAAATAGCATATCAAAAGATGGCGGAATTGTACCAGAAGTTGTTGTTTCGCCAGTACTTAATGAATAGGAAACAATACGCTTCTCTTCGTCTTCCTCCTCCAACTCAATACCCAGATTCTCTGCTGAAACATCCACAAAATAATCATAGGTTTTATGAAGAACAGCAATAGCATTCAAACTCAACCAACCAACTTCTCTCGTTAAATTATCAAATGCTGGTCTATTATAATAATAAAGAACACCACAAAAAGACAGACTAACAGAACTCGATAAGCCTAAATAGTAAACCAATGTGTAGAACATATATGCTTTATATATAGAAAGGTTTTTTTATATCTTTTATATCTTTTCATAATTATTAAAATATAAGAATATTGTAATGGGAAATCTTATACCAAGTGGACATCCCGCGGCCCCCGCTGCTCCTCACCAGCCAGCAGCACCCACCAAAGCAAATTCCGTTAGTAAGCCACAATCTCCTGCAGCACCGACTATACTATCGCCCACACCGACCACAACAGCTGCCGCCCCAGCGGCACCCACACCAATCAAAGGACCGCAAACACCCAGCTCCCCCGCCGCACCTTCTGTCGCCAAAGGCAAAACCATACATTTGGGCGGGAGACGTACAAGGCGTCCAGAGAAATCGGCGATTATTAAAAAAAAATATTATGGTCGTAAAAAAGGAAAAGTAATACAACTATATGGACATAAAATACCTAAACGAATAGGAAGACATCGGTTTATTATTAAGTGGAAAACTACCAAAAAGAATTTGCCTAATAAAACATATTATGGTAAATTCTATAATACTCGCAAGGCGGCACGACAGAGATCCCCGAAAACGCGGCGCCGCCGACGCCGACGCTCAAGAAGATAATTAATATTTTACACATTTGAACATTTAAAACGCCGATTTTATTCGATTTATTTGTATAATTTTATCATCTACATCTTTACAGCATACTGCGTGATGGAATAAACTTTTATTACTATTATATATTTTATTTCCCCAAACCACATAATCATTAGGAATAAAACCATAATTAATTTTATGTTTCAAGTTATTTATAATACTTTGGTCGCCGAAAGGCATTTTTGCTTTTGGAGTTGTATCAATTATTTGTAATACTTCAACGAAAAAATTTATTATATTTGTAATATTATCATTATTTTTTATAATAAAAAAACCACTATTTACATTATTAGAAGTATTTTCTCTCATGAAATGTATATCTTTATTTTCATTTTGAACATAGTTTTCTAAATTATACCACTCGTTTAAATTTTTTTTTATATAAATAATATCACAATCTGTAAAAATAAAATATTTTATATTATTTAAATTATCATAATTTTTTAGAACATTAATGAGATGGTTTATTTTATTTCTAACACAATAATACCATAATTCTGTTTTAAATCCTGTATTTGTAAATAATTTACTAATATAATCTGTCATATGGTTAATATTATTAACATTTATCTCTTGTAATGAATTCAAACATAAATTTGTTAATTTGGAATAATTATCTGTTGAATAACATATAAATAAAGATTTATCAAGCACCGCATGAACCACGCGCTGCTTTATAAATAAAGATTTATCAAGCATAATATAATAATAATATTATATTATTCTTATACAAATAAATCAAATAAAATCGGCGTTTTAAATGTTCAAATGTGTAACTAAAATATTAAGGACATTTTCCAAAACAACCCAGAGATACGGCAGTTGGAAGCGCTAGTTGCCAAGATCCAAAATCTAATTTTGGGAATGATACTAAAGGCGCCGCTATGTTTAACTCAGGTAACTGCAATGTAGGCCATTGTGGATTAAAACTATCCATAAAAGGTTCGCGCTTGCTATGTTTCCCTCTCTCATCAGATTTCTTATGCTTATCGTGTTTTTCATGCTCTTTGTACTTTTTCTTCCAATCAGCCCCATACTCTTTTTTTAAAATCTTCTTCTGCCAATGTGGAAGTTTATCTATGTGTTCATTTTTAATACCATCTTGTGACGACCGCCAATTGTCTTCCCGATCTCCATCGCTTCCTCGAGCAAAGTCGTGACTCCGACCCTTGTCGCGGTGATTGTAATGTGCATCATATTCAGGGTTGGACCGACCCATACTCTTTTCTACCTTTCTCTCCATATGACTAGCACGACGACCACGATCACGGGACAAGCGGCGATAGTCAATAACATCCTGTTTAAATTTATCAGAAGGCGCATAAATCTTCAATCTGCCCGTTGCCGGATCCAAACCAAACAAATAGAGTAGAATAGTAATAATTAGAGTCATTAGCGTAAAAGGAATGAAAACAATAAACCATGAAATTATTCCTAAACCTCTAATGCATAAATAATTCAGTACTATTGTAAAGATAAGTGATACCCATACCTTAGCAAATGCAGTATTATACATACCTTGAAATGTATCGATTGATATTTGCGTCACTGAAAAAACCAGATAAATTAACGCCGGTGGACATATTGCTGATAATACCATTTATATTATATAAGGAAAAAAAGACCTTAGCATTCTAGAAATACTTTATCTTAAGCATCATTGGTGTTCGAACCTGAGACATCAATACGTTTCACTTTTTCAATGCTTCTCATTGCCTCCAGATTTTCTTGTAGTATATCATCCTCAAAACCATCGTCATCTGCAATACCGGCGGTGGTAACGTCGCTAGCTAGCGACATTGCATAGGACCTAACTATTGCCAAATCCTCACTTTCTTCGGAACTACTCTCTGCTGGGTCTTCATCATCACTAGCTTCATCGGGTCGCCCAAAAAAATCTGTTATCAGTTTTTTGTCTAAAGGTGAATTTTTTTCCAATTCTACAATTTCCAATTCAATATTTTCCCTTTCTTCATATTTTTTAAGAGACTCTTGCAAATGAGTATTTATTTTTGTTAATTCTTCTATTTGTTTGCGTAAAGCAATAATAATGGGTAAATTGTTAAGAACATTTATAGTCTCAGATATGTTCTGATTTACACCTTTAAAATGATTCTGTACAACTCCGCGTATCTCTTCAAGCATACCTTTTATATTTTCCATATTTTTATATTTTAAAAAGCGTTTAATATCATTTAGTAAAATATGTATAAGTACATATATGGAAGACGCTCGTGAACGTTTTAAAGATTTATCAGGTACAGAACTGCAAGATGCTCTTAAAAAGTTTCGTCGAGAACAGATCATACAACTAATATGTCGCCAAACAGATTATAGTTCCGAAGCAGCGGACGAGAGACTTATTTTTTGGAAAAATAATTATTTAAATGTCATCCGCGAATGGATGAATCCAAATTTTACACCAAAAAAGAAGAAAAAAGAATATGTATCAACTAATCAAGGAATATTGGGAGAAATTCGACATTTTATGGATGAAGGAGTAAGGCAACGAAAAATTATAGATGCACAAATTTCTTACAAGAATAAAATTATGGAAATGCAAAAGAAGAAAGCTGAAGAGCAAAAAAAATCTCAACAAGAAGCGGCGATGGCAGAAGGCAATAAGAAAATAGAACAATAATTATCTACGTGTATAACGCTTTCTCCGTTTGCGGCGGCGGCGGCGCGATTTTCGTCGGTTACGCCGGCGTTTATGGCGCGTGCGATGGCGATCACGACTTCTGCGACGCCGGCGTGTACGGCTACCACCCTTCTTTGCCTTTCTCAACCGATCCTGTATTGCATCTTGTAACACCTCAATTTGCCCTTTTATATTAATAGGTAAATCCAGTTTAGATAACCTTCTAAGAACAGGCACAACTCCACCATGCCCGCTCCATGCGATTGTCAGCCGCTCCATTTCCATCGGCGATCTAGTTGTAGGTTCAAGAAGAGTTAGTTCAAAAAGTATTGTACTTAAAGCACGCGTAGCAATAGGAGAGAGTGTAGTAGTTGAATACTTTGTACCAGGACGCCGTGAGCGTTGGCTCAGTTTTCCAGCAATGATTTTGTCCATAAGCTTCACTTTCCCGCGTATTTTTTGTCGTACACCTCCGCGTGCTTTTGGCGTCTCCTCTGCCGCCGCCTGCACCATCTCCTTCAAGGCATCCATATGCTTTCGTGTCTCTAAAAGATATTGTATTCTATCTTCAAAACATTGATTACGTAGGATAGCCAGTGATGGGGTGGGCTGTGCACGCGATAAGTCCGGACAAGCCTTATAAATAGCATCGGCTGACATAAATGATATATTTTGGATAGTTCTTAACGTTTCATCTATGTTTAAAGCTTTTGAAATTAATGCGGTTATGGTATTTTTTTTATCTGGGTCTTGAACCATCATCAAATTTACAACATCTTGTTCCAGAGTTTTTGCATGCTCATTGACAAAATCATGAAGATTTTTAAGTTTCCACGTCGACAAATAACCTCCGATACTCTGCAATAAATTACGCCAATCGTGTCGCTGCATTTGTATATCAAGGGCATCGCCAAGCGCAGCAGAAGATGTTATAGCAGATAATTGTCTATTTGTCTTGTCTAAAGCGTCTCTCAAATAGTCAACAACTTTATTTGCTTCTATCAAGAGTTCTTCCCTTCCCTCAGGCAATCCATATCCAAAACTACGAATGCGTCTATTTCGTTCTCTAATGCTGTTGCGCCAAGTATCCGCATTATCTACCGCCGCGCCAAGAACCGCGCGCAATTGGTGCATAACTTCCTCGCTATCAGGGTCTGCGTCACGCCAGCGACGTGTTGACGTATCATGTCTAATCTTATCGGCATCGGCAAATAATTCCTCCACCTCTTTCCATATTGAATTGTTTGACATATATATATATATATTATAGATAATAACGCTTTAGGATGTTAATATCTATTTAAAATTAAAAGTAGAAGTAAGAATCTTCTTCTTACTAAATTGGGGTGCTGCACGCTTAAGACGATAGTGTTGTTCCATATGTGTTTTTCCATTTAATAGATTTGTATAAATATTAGGTAACTCATTCTTTTCATCATGCAACTCTGGCAATATCTTCGTCAGCGGCTTTTCTACGACCATTAATATCCGATCATTTTTAAGCAATTTCCTATATTCATTTATGGTCAAATTTCCATAATATCGCTCTAAAGTATAATACGGATTAGGTGCTGGTTTAATATTCACTTCATAGTTAAATATCTTCCCATAAACATTATTTAATAATGAAAATCGCTCCCAATATGTAGAGGCATCTATATCCTCACCTGTCAAATGTGCGCATGCACATTCCGGACTACAAAAGCATCCGTATGTTTCAAGTATCCCATTCCTTTCTTGTCTGGGTATATGGATCGGGGGGTTATTAAAAGAATATGTGCAAAAAAAACAATTCGATTTCTTATCAAAAACATCATTAAAATGCAATCGCTTTTCTAATTCCTTGAGTTTAGTCCATATCACCTTATTTGTGGGCTCACCTTCATCACTCGTATCAGTATCTATTTTAGTAATAGATTTTTCCTGTATAGTTTTCCAGCGAAGCATCGAATATGAATTAAAAGCATTAAGAGCTAAATTACTAGAATTTGGATTGCGTTCTAGTTCTTTACTGGAACACTTCAGATGTAAAATTATATTTGGGATATCAGCTGGACTTATTTTATTCTCAAGATCAGCTTTGGAAACTATCTTTCCACCTTTTGGCTTTCTACCCCTCTTCCTGAAAACCTTTGTATTTGTCACCGGCTTTGGTTTTTTGGGTTTTTTTGTAGTTTTTTTTTTACCACGTGGCATTTATAACACTTAAAATACTTTTGATTTAAATCATTTTGTAATATCTTACTTTTAAAAGAGATGCCGGCTATTTAAATATCTGTCTAATATATACTTTCATGACCACCTCACAACCATCAGCAGTACACCCTTTAATCCGCAGTCTCGCCACCCAATTCGCCACGCGCGCTCCGCCGCAGGCATCTCTACAGCGGCAGCATAGTGGTGTGCCGGCGCAAACCCCAGCGATGGCAGCGCATTTTATAAGTCAGAACAATCCAGCTGGACACCGCCGCTACTTCACGGACGCGCAACGGGAGGCTAGTATCGACAACTTGCTAGAAGGCGCAGGGCTCCGGCGTGGTGATCCTATTCCTGGTCCCGGTGAGCTTGCCGACCGAGAATTTGAAAATGCCGTCACCCGCGCGCGTTATCGAGCGATTATCGATGCACCCACACCCGCTGGCGCGTTGAAATCGGTTTCGCACTCACTGGTTGCTGCACCGCCGCCGCCGGTGGCGCTACGGCGGGCACACACGGGAGGAAGAAAATCAAGAAGGCGACGCAAAAGAAGAAAAACGCGTGGAAGAAGGAAACGTCGCCGCAGTTCTCGCCGCCGTAAAAGGAAAAAATGCCGCCGGACAAGACGGAGACGAACAAGGCGGAGGTATTAAGCAGCCTTTTTCAAATAACATGGGCGACACACAGGAATATAATTTTCCGCGCCAATAACTATTTGCTCGTTTTCTCCACTTAGACGCATAGTAAATAATCCAGGCGTTCCATCTTTACATAATTTGCAAAGGGATGTTTTCTTCAAGACACTATCAGCTAAGGGTATCAGATCTAGTAAAGAACCAAATTTTCGCCGGCGGAAATCACTATCGAGACCGCAGACATATACTTTTTTATTATGTTGTTCTACAAGTTTTTTAACAATATCATAAATATCACTAAAAAATTGTCCTTCATTAATTAAGAATACTTCATAGTCATTCAAGTCAATTGATGTAAAAATCTCCCACAGATTGTGTACATTAATACTCTTTGTCATTTGCTGATCATGGGTAGATAAGAGTGTATTATGGTATCGTCGATCTTTGGCATAATTAATAACACAACATGAAATATCACATACTTTGTATTTTTTCTCCACGTCAAGAAGATGTGTGGTTTTTCCAGAAAACATAGGGCCTAAGATTAGCTGTAGATAGCCCTTACCTGAGAAATTCATTGTCTTAAATATATGATAATATTTATATTTGTTTATTAATATATAAAATGTACGCTTGCATACTACTTAATGGAGCATATTCCTTGGGTAGAAAAGTACAGACCTACAAAGTTTGAAGATATCGTATTAGAGGATAATAATCGTAAAATTTTAGATAATATAATTCGTGATAATAAATTTCCTAATTTACTTTTTTATGGTCCTCCAGGCACTGGGAAGACAACAACAATCATAAATCTAATTCAAAAGTATCAAGAAAAATACAATCAAAAAAGAAAAGGACTCAAAATTCATTTAAACGCGTCTGATGATAGAGGCATTGATATTATTCGTAACCAAATTAGCCAATTTGTAACTACCAAAATACTTTTTGGTAGTGGTATAAAGTTTATTATATTGGATGAGGTCGATTATATGACAAAAAATGCACAACAGGCCCTTAGATATTTAATACAACAATATCATAATAATATACGCTTCTGTTTGATTTGTAATTATATTAGTCGTATAGATTCTGCATTACAAAATGAATTTATTCGTCTAAGATTTTGCAATTTGCCTAGAGATGGTATAACCAAATTCCTTAAAAGAATAATTGCTGATGAAAAAATAGATATTAGTGATAATCAGCTTTTTGCAGTTCAAAAGACATTCAAATCTGATATTAGGAGCATGATTAATTTTTTACAATCAAATCATAATAGCCCATCTCCTTTTTATGAAATTATTACTAATGAATTTTGGGATGATATTATCCAAACAATAGCTCACGATGATGATTATGCCAAAATTTATTATGAAATAGAAATAAATTGTGAAAAATACAATATTGAAAAAATTAATTTTCTCAAAGAGTTAATTAATTATATTATAAAGGAGAGAACGGGTTTACTTACTCCCCGCATGATGAAATTATTTACTTTCGTTATACATAGCATAAATATAAATTTTGATTATTTAATTCACTTCTTCTTACGACGTTTCAAGTTATTATTTTTAATGCACTGCGAATAGTATTGTTGCATGCGAAACTCCAATTTTTTTAAAAATATATTAGGAGATGGCTTTGTGGGAAAAAAAATATTACGTTTGGATCCATATTCTTGAACCAACAAATCTACCTCCTTTGATGGAGTATAACCTCTTTCCATATTATTTATAATTAGAAAAATAAAATTGATTTAAATAATACTTGATTAAGTGATTTAATCATGATAAATGTTGATACGGCATGGAACAACTTCATAAATAATGAGAGTACAGAGGATATAGTAAATTCTATCAAAGATATCCCCTCCAATTCCCCGACTCGTATTTCGCCTAAATGTACGGACATCTATATCTCAACTAAAACTAAACTTGCATATCTTAATCAAACGATCGACCTCAATAAGGTATTTTGGAAGATTCCAACTTTATCCTATGAGACATTGCAATATGGAGTGATAAAAAAACAAATGAAAATAAATTGTGCAAGCCCTCTTGAAGTGCAAGCTCTAGAAAAACAAATCGAAGACGAACGATTAAGAGATATTTGTATTCAAGTAGATATATTAAAGCAATTAACCGAAACAAAGAAAGTAAGATTTAAAGATACGCGAAAGATAAATATCGGTCTCTGTAAAAAAGATCTCAATAGCTTTCGCAAGAAAAAGAAAGGAGCATTCTATAATTGTTTCGTATTAATTATACGAATACCATTATATGGCAAATATAAGGAAATACACGTTAAAATCTTTAATACAGGCAAATTGGAGATACCTGGTATACATGATGATGCTATTCTAGACATCACATTAGATATACTCCTTCGTATTTTGCAACCCTTTCATGAAACTCCTATTAAAATTAAGGATGGTAGTATCCAAAATGTATTAATAAATTCAAACTTTTCCTGCAATTATTTTATAAATCGTGATAAATTATATACAATGCTGAAATATAAATATGGGATCAATGTGATCTTTGATTCTTGTTCTTATCCCGGTGTGCAGTGCAAATTCTATTATAATAAAATGACTCCTGCAAATGAGGGAACATGTAAATGCAGCACGAGGTGTTCAAAAAAGGGTACTGGTTCGGGAGATGGGGAATGTAAAGAAATATCCTTTATGATTTTTAGAACGGGGAGTGTTTTAATCGTTGGCAATTGCACTGAAGATATATTGATGATTATATATAATTTCCTTAAAAAGCTTTTTATGACTGAATATGGGGAGATAATGACAGAATATAATTCGAAACCTGTACCAAAGAAGAAGAAAAGAGTCAGGAAGAAGAAAATATTAGTGAGCAAATAGCCAATTTATATATTTCACAACTCCCAATTTATCTTGAAAAATAGTATTTTTAGGATTATATAATTTTGATTTTAGTTGTTTTGTGGTTAATTTTTTTTTATGCAGTTTTTTAAAGAATACTTCGCAAACTTCTAAAAATCTTTCTAGTGGCAGATTTTGCAGCTGTAGAAATCGAATAAAAAACAAAATCATTGTCAGGGATTCGGTGCTAAGTGAGGATAAATATTTCTTGTTCAACAATTTTTGTAATAACTTTTTGGTATGTTGAATGGTATAATTGATTATTACTTCCTTTTTAATAATATCTAATGGTCCTTTTTCTTGTAAAATAAATAATAATAATTCATTAGCTATTATATTTATTGTTGTCAGTGTATTTATGAATTGTGTTTCTTTCTCATCAAGCACAAATTGTTTCCGATGTTCACCATCAATTTCAAAAATGGTTTTTTTATAAATAAAAAGGGTGGCATCTTTGGAATTTAATTGTAAATAACTATGACTTTCATCACCAATCTGTCCAATAAATTCAATGTAGTAATACAAAGCCTTTTTGCAATGTATAAGAGTTAAATCAATATTTTTTGTATATAAAAAAATTATATTGAAAATATGGAATATTGATGCTAAACCACGATGAATAATAAATGAGAAATATACAGGATTCCGTATATTAATATTTTCTACAGCATACTCTAGATATGCATTAACTATCTCCATATATTTTTTTTGGTATACTAAGCAATTTGAGGTGTCAAAGGTGTCTTTATAATTTTTCCTATTTGATAACATGGTTTCCTCCTTAATATTCATATACTTGTATAATAATTTTTTATGCTAAATAAGTATTTAAAGATGTTTTAAAGAATTATGTTATTAATGGAAACCAGCAAGGAAAAGTCCCCGACGACCTCGAGCTACCCGCTCCCTTCAACAGATACCCTCGCGCAGGTAGCAAAATTAGCTATTGTGGAAGATAGACCCATCTTACTTGATTATTGGACTGGCTCATGCGATGGAGAAGTAATTATTGGTGTAAGAGGCAGTGGTGAAAAGCTGCTAGTGAAGAGTGAAGATGAATATACCAGTCCTATTGCTAGTATCTACCAAGTAGGGGAAGAGTATATCGTTGTTACAGAAAATTCGATTTATCTTGTCTCTGCTAAAATTGCGAAGAAGCGCATCTCTGAATAATAATATTGATTAAAAATCAGATCAATATTATAGTATTGTTTTTAATTGAGTCTTCCGTTCATCTGAGAGAGAACTGGGAAAATCAATATGAAAGCGTATCAACAAATTACCCCGCCTCTCGCCACGTTGTATTCCCATCTGCGCAATTTGTTTTGTATAATTTGGCACTATTATCTTTCCTGTTGTATTATTAATAGTATACACCTTACCATCTAAATACGACATATCAAACTGAAAACCTGTTAATGCCTCCTTAAGACTTATCGTTTGTGTGTATATAAGATCTAATCCTTTCCTTTCAAATGATGTATTATTTTCGATCTTAATAAATATTTTTATATCACCTTTATTAGTATCATTTAAAATATTACCCTTCCCCCTTATTATAATTATTTCATTAGTATCAATACCACAGGGTATATCTACATATATTTTCTCTTTTTCTGTATATCTTGTATCCTTATTCTTAATCCAGCGCTCTATTTCCATTGGATAGGTAATCCCTTTAAATGCCTCAGTAAAAGTTATCGTAATCGTCTTTATAATTGGGGTCGGCTTAGACATCATATTCATAGGCATACCATTAACAAAGAATTGCGCATTCCCCCCACCCATATCAAAAGGCACCCGTCCACTACCCCCACCCATACTGAATAACATTTTAAACAGATCATCTGGGGCACCCATAAAAGGCATTCCGCCGCCGCGCCCTCCCATGGCAGCCGCAAAAGGATTTTTACGCTGCATATCATACCCACGTTTTTTTTCTGGATCAGATAATATCTCATACGCACAACTAATTTCTTTAAATTTATCTGCATTACCTTGCGGACGATCAGGATGATGTTCCAAAGAAAGACGGCGATATGCAGCTTTTATTGTACCAGCGTCCGCATTTTCATCCACATTTAAGATTGTATAATAATTTGGAAGTTGTGAAGACATTATATATAACACATTAATGCGGAAATTTTTAAGTTCCAATTTTCACTTAAATAGTCTAACAACAATTTATTATGACCCTTCCATTCTTAAAAAAATATCAACCCAAGCAATTAGAAGAGTTTCAAAAGGATAAAGATATTATTGATATTATTAATATTCTCATTGATATGGAATCATTAAATCTTCTTCTTATCGGTGATCACGGATCAGGAAAAACATCTTTGGTTGACGCCATCATAAGAAAATACTACAAATCAGATACCATCCCTACAGATAATGTCATTTATATTAATAATCTTAAAGACCAAGGTATCCAATATTATAGAACAGAAGTTAAGATCTTCTGTCAGATACCCTCTACATACCCGAATAAAAAAAAGATTATTGTTTTAGATGACATTGATATCATCAATGACCAAAGTCAGCAAGTATTTCGCAATTGCATCGATAAATATAGTCATAACGTACATATTATCGCCGCCTGTTCCAATGCTCAAAAAGTCATCGATAGTATACAATCTCGATGCACCATTCTAAAAATAAAACCTCTAAGCAAATCCTTTTTACACTCTATCCTAAGTAAAATAATTATAGCAGAACAAATTCAGATTGAACCGGAAGCAATCGATTTCATTCTTCACACATGTAATAATTCATTACGGCTATTAATAAATTATACTGAAAAATTTAAGCTTCTGAATATTCCTATTACACTTCAACTTAGTAAAGAAATTTGTACAAATCTGAGCTTCTATGATTTTGAAAAATATACTACTGCTTGGTTTGTTAATAGAAATCTCAAAGAATCCATTAAAATTATATTTTCTATTTCAGATAAGGGATATTCTGTGATGGATATATTGGATAGCTATTTTTTGTTTATCAAAACAACGTCACTTATAGATGAACATCAAAAATATAAGATAATTAAACTTGTCTGCAAATATATATCTTTTTTTCATACATTACACGAAGATGACATTGAATTAGCTATATTTACCAACGAATTAAATAATATAAAATAATATAATATATAATATTAAATGCCAAGCCAGATTTTTAAAAATGAGTATCCAATACAGGCACTATTTAATTTTTTAGAACTTTATTCAGATAAAAAACATAATTATTACTACTTTACAAAAACAAATTTCAAAAAAGCTATTTATGAAGAAGCTGTACTGCCGTATTGCCAGTCCTTAAAAGAATATTATTATTTATCAAAACACAAATATTTAGATAAGAAACAAACATATCGAAGTTTTATCACAATAATAAGACAAATATGTAAATGCTACCAACTCTCTTTTACATCTAAAATAAAATATGACAAATCAAATTATGAAATTGTTTATTATATTTATTTTGCACCCTGAGAGATAAGTAAATACTTACCTATTGTTGTATCACTTTGGAGCGCTTGCATACGAGATTGACGGGCAAACCATTGGAATTTTGTACGGGTTAGTATCTCATCAGCCGGAACATACAAAGCTACCAACTTATCGGTGCAAAAAGGGATGTATGAGGATCCAATCAAATTATCAATATAGACTGGTTTGTCTGCAATTGTCCGCGTTCCAATATAACTTCCCTCGAGCAAAGTCATCCTTTTATCTTGACACTCCTTAAACAAATAGCGATCCGCCTGCCCAAGAAAATCCTGCTCATTCGTATAGTCTGTCACGTCCAGCTTATCCAGAAAATCAACATATGCTTTAATAATAGGTGCACGCTGGCGACACCCTATAAATTTTGTGGTCGGGAAAAAGGATGTATAGGTTGAGGTACTATTACGATCCACAATTTCAAAGGTAAAACAATCATTTTTCAAAAGCCCCTTTTTGAAAATAGGTTGGAGGTCTTTCAATACAATGGTCGAATTTGGAATCACCATGCCACCATAGTAATAAAGAAGACGCGCAATTCCTAGAGTCTGCATATGCGCCTTGATCGGGTCCGCTAACTTACGGAAGTCCACATTCCAATCAGGAATCAACTTACTAAATGACTCCTCATCAATTAGACAAATATTGAATGACTCACCACATTGTTTTACAATGCTCTCCACACAGAGTTCCAAATATGGTTGATTTAACTTCTTCGTGTTCCGAGAGAAAAAGCTCGGCCACCATCGCGAATTTATATCATAATTATTGAAAATCCAAAGGATAGGCTTGCCAGAGAGTATCGTATTATCATTTAATAAGAATTTTTTAACCATGTCGTATTTGGCCAATTCCTCATTATTGTCCTGTTTAAATTTATATTTCTCATATAAGTAACCCAGTAGAGTAATTAAAATAAACATGATAAAATATCTAAACATTTATATATATATCGTATAATTTTTTAATTTGTCAGATGTTTTAAAGAGCTCCACCATTTTTCATTACTTTCCTTGATTTTCTCATCCTGTTTCAAAATTTTATATATCCTTCTTGTATCAAATTCAGCGCTCGAACTTACCTTTTTTGCAAGAAACTCTCTTGATTGTTGCAAAGAAGGCGGTGCAATATTCTGGGAATCTCTATAACTTCGATAACTATCCACATTAGAAAACTTCGGGACATTCAAATAATCCTCTTTTGTTACCGGCACCACAGACTCTGTATGCGCTTTCTTCAAATCCTCATATTCTAATTGACTAAACACTTCCGAAGAAAAAGACTGCGGCTTATCTCGTGTCAAACTATACCCCGAATCTCCACCTATCTCTCCCACCGAGGTAACAATTGCGTGTGTCTTACATCGTTGTTTTACTTTATCAAATTCATTGTCAAATTGTGAGAGTGAAATCCGCGACATCTCATGAATGTCTTCATCAGAGCGTAACCACGTATCGTATCCAAAATCTGTCTCATCTTGGATTTTCACCTTCTCAAACATTTCATTAAACCATTTGTTAAATTCTCCTGTTTTCTTATTTTTTAATCTTTCCAGTATGACACGCTGGTCGTCAGCTATTTCAATAGTATCCCGAGTATGTGCCTTTTTATTCTGTCTAAATCGAAAATAATAAATTCTATGCAAAATTTTATACGCCTGTTGAAAAAATATAAAATACTCCTTGCCTAATCCACTTTTATCCGGGTGAGTATGTAATGCACGTTTCTTAGCTGCCGCCAGATCTTCTTGCGTAAAGTCATAATCTATATGAAAAAGTGAAAGTATATCATCTAAATTATAATTTTCAATATTCAGATCATAATTATCCATATAATCTGAATTATATATTTTTTTATATTTATTTCCCCAAAACCTTTTCTCTCAATATCACCTTCCGAAAGAATTTCACAATGTCAGCTATCGTAGAACTTTCTAATACATCCATAGGCTCACCATTTATAAAACTTAAAAAAGTTGGCAATTTCCGAATACGCAAATGACTAGCTATATCGGGACATTCATCCACATCAATATGATATACTTGTATATTACTACTCAATTGTGGATATATTTTTTCAACTTCAGGAGCAATACGCTTACAAGGACCACACCAAGTAGCACCAGCTTTAACCACACTCACACTATTTTTGTTCATTACCGCTTTAAATACCTCCACATTATCACTTGTAATATCGGTATAACTCATTTATTTAATATATTATTTTTTTTTTAAATCACTATAAATACATTAGTTCGCAACCCTTTGGTATCTTCTCTCGCGAAAGGTCTTTTAAGTTGTCTACATGATCCAAAATATTATCACAATCCATGTATTTGAAGAAGAAACTCTGTAATATTGCCGATGTTGTTTTAATGCCCCGAATTGATTTTTTAAATTTTGGCCATGTGTCCTTCTCCTCCGGAAGAAATTTATCATAAAACTTTTTAATTTGACCCATTGTAGAATGCTTAAAAGTCACAATTTTATCAATACGTCCTGGCCTTATCAAAGCCGAATCCAATTTTGAAACATAATTTGTCGTCAAAAAAGTTACCTGTTTATCACGGCGCGCCAAACCATCCAATGTATTCAATATACCACTAAAACTCACCATACTCTTATTAGCATCTCCCGCCTTTCTCTCCACAAACAAAGCATCTATATCCTCTAACACCAATATACTATCTTCTGGAAGTTTCGAGACCGATTTCATAAATGTCGCATCGTCAATCGATAAACTAAAGTTTATAATAGAAATGTTCATATCAAAATGCGATGCCAATATAAAAATTAATGACGTTTTGCCCGTACCAGGCAACCCCTCCAATAAATAATTTCGCTTATAAGGAATACCATACTTTAAATACTTCGCCTTTTTTGATAAAAATCCCTCTAAATCTTCAATCATCTCCACGAGCAATCCACCCGGCAAATGCAAAGTATCACTCTCTCGCTTCGGTAACTTCGATAAAGTATTCCAAAAACCCATTTTATAAATATAAGTGACTATTTCCGTCTTCTCCTTCTTTACCTTATTAAACTTATGCGCATCATCCATAAACTCTCTAATAAAATCCATATTTTTATCACAACATAGTTCTAGAGTGTGATATTTTACAGCTTTCACAGAATTACCTACAAACATATCCGAGACTTTATATATAATATTCATGGAAACATCTTGATATGTAAAATGAGTACTCCCGATATTTAATTTGAATTTATATGTAGTATTATGATTAGGCAATCGGGCGGTAGAGTGATAGATGTAGATTTTATTATTTTGTGCGAGAGAAGCTCCGAAGAGGAGGATTTCATCGATAATATGTATGGTGTTATTTATTATTAGTTTCATACTATTTAATAATATTTTCTAGTTCAGCAATATTGATATTGGGTAATTCCACATGGCTTTCCCAAAAATATTTGCAAAATGCCCATTGTATAGAGGAATCTGAATTATAGTAATGCGGCTTCTCCTTCAACAATTTCTCTCTAATTTCACTAGGCAGTAAATGTAAACTTTCAATCGGAAGGACATATGCTAACTGGATATAGGGTGTAACAGGTTGATTTTTATTTTCATCTATCATATCCATTTCCCAATGAGGGATAAAGGAGAGAAGATCCTTAAGTAATGGGGGGTAATTATATTTATATGACCAACGCCAGTCTTTGCAATGTGAGGTATAATAATGCATTGTCCATTCTAGTCCTTCAAGATAGTTGTAACACACTTTCTCTCGAAATATATCATTCATATCCTGATGAAATAATATTTTATAGTATCGATCTTCCCACCCACGAGAGAACGGGTTTAACAGCTTCTCACTCTCTCTATTCTTGATGGGTATATGCAAATATCTTGCTATCTTCTCTTCTTCAGTTTTAAACGGAAATGACCTTTTTTCCCACCGCCGCCTTATTTTATACTCCTGCTTTAAATTTGAAAGTTCATCCTTTGCAAGATAAGTTATAAGTTTCCTTACATTTTTCCAATAGATAGTCTTACCATTTGTTAGATTTTCTTCCGTCTTACCAATTGTTTCCTGATAAGCATCAAGTAATACTTGTATTCCCTGAGTACGAATATTGAGAGAAGGGAAATGTGGGAGAAAATCATTACCCAAGAAGAAGCTAAGAAAAATATAGTCATATAATCTATTTTTCTGTTGCAGCGTACTGGGGGGCCTATTATTATTCATGAGCAAAGTTATAGAATGCGCTAGTTCTGGTATATCCAATATATATGTTTCATTCGGTTCTAACTCGATATTGATAGACTTCACAAACTCCGGGGTCTCTCGAAATAAAAATATCTTCCGAGAGATAGGCAAATGATTGATACACAGCATAATCAAATCAGCATCCAAACCATATACTAAGGTTGTATGATTTTTATGAAATACTGGATGGTCCCGGATGTACTGAAAAATCTTGTGTTCTCCTTCTCCAACCTCATTGCTTGTGGAAACAATAATTTTTTGCACACCATAAATGCTCTCTTTGTTATAATAATATTGAGTGATGTACTCTCCTAGCTTTTTCATAAATATAGTACCCGGCGTAATAGCAGTGGAATTCCAAGAAGTTGTATTAGATATCGATAGCTGCTTGTGTATTTTTTTCTCTAGTGTGGAGAGATAGCGGCGATTTCGCTGTTGATCCAGCTTTGCAACAGGCGCTACACCATCAAATGCAATAAAGATGGTATGAGAAGGCGCAGTACGCTTAATATATTCATCAATCTTTACACACACATTGTGAATTAAGTGCTCTTCAAAATCATGATGTTCTTCGAGTTGTCGAAGAGAATCATAAATAATAGAATTACTATCAAGATACAAATTATCTACCTTTCGGTTTAATCGCGATATGATGTTTCCATAATTTTTTAGTATATAAGAAAAATAACTTGGTATACCCATTAAAAATAATCAGTTTATATATTTAAACCAATTTTTATAACTCATATTTAGCAAAATCGTTATAAATAAAAAGCTGTTTTTTTAAAATATCAATAATAGTATAAGACACAATATGAAGAATATTAAAATCACACAAATGGCGGACAACGCGCGGGAAAAAGTAGACATTATCTCTTTTTTTGGGAATAAAATTAAAGTGTTTCAAGATATGATTCTATCTACAATCTTGATGGTGCAGAAATATAAAACATTAAATATTTTCGGAGCTCGAGAATTAAATATCTGCATTCAAGGATTGGATAGTATCTTTCAGGATATTAAAAATATCCAAATCACTATTTCCCAAAAAAAAATACACACAGATGATATACTTTCGCGCCTGCAAGCTGTTAATAATGAGTTATCGCAAATATTTAGATCTTTTGGAACAACAAAGATAACTGATTTGGTAGCTATTTGCTTTGGATTTGATTTTTTCAAGGAACTTGAAACTGACCCAAAAGCACAACTAATCAAGACATTTGTGCACCCTATTGGTTATAAAGTCATGGAATGGAAAAATCGTAGCGCAGATCATACCAAAAAACTGGCAAGAAATCGTATTGTTGAAGATTTCATGATTGTTGAAACTGCAGAAACCTTTGACTGCTTTGATCTCGCCAGAACAAGCAAAAACTTCCAGACAAAAGTATATGGGATAAAAATAGCCTTGCAGAATAATAAAGAGAAAAAAACTCTGATAATTTCTGGTATCGTTGATGATATCATTTTGCAATGCACCAATCACCAATTTATTGATACCAGAATTACCTCACTCTATGCAACACGTCCAAAAGATCAAGTTTTCCATACTAAAAATTTTGATAAATTTATTAAAACATTAACTATCAAAGAATTACTTATATACAGCAATGAAGAGTTGTATCAACGCTATATGGGCTATATCAATCAAACAAATCTTATAAAACAGAAGACCATATCACAGGTTATTAAAGAATTTATTAATGGTGACTTATATTCCCAACGCACCACACTTATACAACTACTAATGCATAATAATAATCCCGAATTCCAATACCTCGCCTATCTATTATACGACCTTCTCTCGAATGATTCTAATGGAACAATAGATACCGCAGAGCAAACACTACTTTTTGATAGTTTACCTTGGCAAATTAAGAAGAATTTCCGAGAGGCAATGAAGACCACAATTAATTATACAAAAAATCTATCAGACTTTAACAGCAGCAAAATACCTATCGAACAACAAATATGTCTTCTTAAAGCTGATGACAATATAAAAGAGAAAGCAATGATAAAACTTAAGGAAGTAAAAGCAAAATCAGAAGATTCGGGTACAAAGGCTAGACAATACTTAGAAGGGCTTCTTAAGATACCATTTGGTATTTATCGCAATGAACCTGTATTGTGTATTATAAAAGAATTACGCACAACATTTAAAAATCTTCTTCAATTACTAAAAAAAGATGAATTCCCATATGATAATAAATATGATGGCGATATCACAGGAGTGGAGATATATAATTATGTTACTGAATTACGGGATATATATATAACGGAACAAAATCTAAAGCAGGTAAATAAACTTATTGAGATAATGATAACAGGAAATAGACATGCATTAATTGCTAATGTTTGTCTTCTGAATAGCTGCATAAAAAAACATAGAATTAAAAAACATATATGTCATTCAGGAAAGAAAAATATATATATGAGAGATGCGATAAAGAAATTTCTTTTATCACAAAAAGATAACACATCTTTGATAGAAGAAATACAAAATCGTTATAGTAATATTTGCAATCTATCTACATATTGGGAAATTATTACAAATATCGATTCAATTAAACAAAAATGGCATGATATTAACAAAAATATGAAAAAAATAGAAGGAGTCTTAGATGTGGCCATTCATGGGCATCAGAATGCAAAACGTCAAATCGAGAGAATCATCGGGCAATGGGTCAATGGAGAGCAGAAAGGATATTGCTTCGGATTTGAAGGACCGCCAGGTGTCGGCAAAACATCTCTTGCAAAAAAAGGACTCAGTCTATGTTTACAAGATAATGAGAATATCTCGCGCCCCTTCGCTTTCATAGCTATTGGCGGCTCCTGCAATGGTAGCACCCTTAATGGACACAACTACACATATGTCGGCTCAACATGGGGCAGAATTATAGATATACTTATGGAAAAGAAATGTATGAATCCAATTATATTTATTGACGAACTTGATAAGGTCAGCCAGACCGAACATGGGCGAGATATTGTATCAATCCTCACACATCTCACAGATCCCGCACAAAATGAAGAATTTCAAGATAAGTATTTTAGCGGTATTAATATTGATATGAGCAAAGCTTTAATAATATTCTCATACAATGATGCGTCCACGATTGATCCAATTCTATTGGATCGTATTCATAGAATTAAATTTAAGCAACTTACGATTGAAGATAAAATTATTATAGTTAAAAAATATATTTTACCCGAATTATATCAAAATGCCGGATTATGCTCAGTAATCAAATTCTCTGATGCTGTCATCAAATACATAATCGAAAAATACACTCAAGAAGCAGGAGTAAGAAAACTAAAGGAAAGTCTATTCGAAATAATTAGTGAAATAAATTTGAAAATACTTAAAAATGAAAAAGATGCAGTTAAACTACCTTTTAATGTAACAAAGGATTCTGTTAAAAATATATTCCTCAAAGACAAACATAAAATTCGCTACAAAAAAATTCACCCGCAACCTGAAATTGGAATTATGAACGGATTATGGGCTAATTCATTAGGCATGGGGGGCATATGCCCTATTGAATGTAACTGGTTTCCATCCAAAACATTCTTAGACTTAAAATTAACAGGAATGCAAGGAAATGTTATGAAAGAAAGCATGAATGTAGCAAAAACACTCGCTTGGAAACTCACTCCGCATTCTAAACAGCAACAACTTTTAACCAAATTTGAAAAAGAACATCTTTGGGCAGGTATTCACATTCATTGCCCAGAAGGCGCCACCCCAAAAGATGGACCTTCCGCAGGTACTGCCATTACCATCGCTATATTTAGCCTTCTTAATTCTAAAAAAATTAAAAATAATATTGCCATTACAGGAGAAATAAATTTACAAGGGAATCCAACAGCTATAGGAGGTCTAGATCTAAAAATTTTAGGAGGGATAAAAGCCGGCGTAAAAGAATTTATCTATCCAAAAGAAAATAAATACGATTTTAAAAAATTTATGGATAAATATCGTGATAATACCTGCACGACAGGTATCCTTTTTCATAAGGTACAATCAATCAAAGATGTATTAGATTTAGTTTTTGTATAATATATTTATATATATATAATGGCTTTACTTTTTAGCTTCCTACCTATTGTAGAATATTTCTCACTTATTGCGCCTACTATCATAGCCTTATTTATTTTATTTGCCGGTGTATTAAACAAGGACCTTAAAGGACTCATATATATAGCAGGACTCATGATATCCGTCATAATAGGAATAATGATCAAACCCTTCTTCGGGGGATCTATTCCTCAAGATGCTCATGCCGCTTGCAATATCTTCGGCGATAGTTTCCCTAACAGCCAATTCTCTAATCCATCTTTAGATACCCTATCTATCGCATTTAGCGCCGCCTATCTACTCATACCTATGTTCGTTAATGGTAATATCAATTGGATCATTATTATGTCCTTTATTTTAGTCCTTTTCACCAATGGCGTATTCAGACTGAAACTTACATGCAATCAACCTCTAGACCTTATTATCGGCTGTCTTATTGGACTTCTATGTGGTGGCGGCTTTTATGCTTTTATTAAAGAATTCGGAGGTGATGAATATCTTTTCTTCTCCAATCCCGATAGCAATAATGTAGTGTGCGATAAACCTTCATCCACAAAATTTAAATGCGTTGTTTATAAGAATGGCGAAATTATAAAGCAATTATAAATTATTATTTATCTTAGTAACAAATAATAATTATTTAAAATGCATATAATTAGCATTTACCCAATTTGTTACCAGCGCAATCATCGCACGACGCCCGCTGGTATCTGATAGACCTCCACCTAATGTCCCTTTATATTGTGAAAAAATATATATAAACTGCTTCGTCATATTAATGAAATGTGAGTTCTCATATTTTTTTAAATCAGCTAAAGTTAGTAACTTCTTTCCTGTCCGACGATTAACATCATTATGAAAAGCAAGAATAAGCTGAATAAATTGTTGTTTGGTATTTGCCCGTGCAAGCCGCGCACCGGTAAAGAATTTAGCCGCATGCTCTTGACAATACGGACATGGCAATACATTGCAAACCTTAACGACCAAATTTAAACTACTCCTACTATTTTTTTTATAAAATTCATCATCTATTTTGGCAGCTAAGCTATGAAAGAAATCCCATGTTGGTTTTGCCCATATATATGACATATAAATATTAGCAATATCTTTTTTTGATGAAATTTTCGCTCTACCAGAGCTCTTCTTTTGCATACAACTAAGGCATACCATCTATATAATAGTAATATAAAGATTATATTATGATATACCCCATATGAATTATGTGATGGAAGGAGATACAAATTTTCAAAACCTTCTCATGGAAGCTATATGTGCACCAGATAAATGCGATAAAAAATTGTGTCTTATTAGTAATCAAGAATTAGAAAAACAGCATATTACACTACAATGCAAACATTCTTTTAATTATTTACCACTCTTTAAGGAGATCGTAAAACAGAAAAAAATGAATAACGTTCTAGAGATACAAAAACTGAAACAACACCAACTAAAATGCCCTTATTGCCGCATAGTACAAAATCGCATCTTACCTTATAATGAGAAATTACGAAAAAAAGTGACAGGAGTCAATTGGCCTCCATCTATATCAATGCTTGCAAATATTTGTAGCGCCATATTAAAATCGGGAAAACGAGCTGGAAACTCATGTGGACGATCATGCTTTGCAAAATATTGCGCCACCCATAAAAAATATACTTTGTTCAATAAGCCTGCAATACCAACTTGTTCACAGACTCTTAAAAGCGGCAAACGAAAGGGGCTGCAGTGCAAAAATAAAAGAAAAAAAGATGGGTTTTGCGGCATTCATATTCCTAAAATAATTAATGTATCGCAAAAAGAAAATAAATGATGTATATATATATATATACATTATGGAGACACGACAGGACCGCGAACAACTAATAGATAATGTTAAAAATTGGATTGATTTAGATGAAGAATTAAAAGTATTACGGAAAAAAGCCCGCAAACTCAGAGAACAAAAGAAAGATTTAACATCCTCACTTGTTTCTATTATGAAAAACAACGATATAGATTGCTTCGACGTCAATAATGGACAGCTCATCCGGACAACTCGTCAGGTCAAAACACCTCTCAGTAAGAAACATCTACTAACATCCTTGACAGAATACTTCCGAAATGATCCCAAAGTTGTTAAAGATTTGGGGACTTTTATTATGAATAGTCGCACTAGTAAAACAAAAGAGGATATACGGCGAAAAATAAATCTTAAATAGAATATATATATGGATAATACCTATACAAACAAAATAATAATGAAATTACAAGATCAAATAAACCCGTCCATTATAAAACAACAATCTATCATCCATAATCCATTAAAACAACCAAAGCAAAACTTAAAATCTCATTCTTACCAATACCTAAGTACACCCTCAATTAACCTTAATAATATTCCATGCCAAAAAAAACAACGTATTTTTATATGCATATATCATATTCAAGAGCAAGAAACACCCTTCTTAGAATATTTATTGTATAAATATCCGAAAAAAGAGTGCGACGTATGTCTGTTTCCATTTATTGAAAGAGATAGCAAGAAACAACTAAAAACACAGATTATTGACTTCTTCAAAAATATCATTAATATAGCACAACCATGGACATTAAAAGGATATATCCAAGAAAAGAAGGACATCTATATGTTGTTTCATTTACCGCATGCAGGAGATTTATTGGGAGAACATATCCTTCGACGAGGGTCTGAATGGTGGTGGTGCCTTATTGATGAAATATGTAATCAACGCCATATTGTCAATTTCCCTATTCACTATTCAGTCACAAACCTATTCTTAAAAAACCCAGATCTCATCTATCTTGAAGATACAAAGGGAGATAATTATCCCATTCCTAGAGCATTGTATTATGGAACATATTCATCCATCGCCCCCTTTTATTTTGTCTTTGGACCAAAACAAACTGTGGCGGGGCGTTACGGACCTTACTACTATCTTGGGTCTTATGAAAAAATTATTCGGTATGCCGGCTGGTCTCCTGAATATACACCACTGAAAAAAAACAATGTATCTATCGCTGATGAGCATGGTCAACTCTTAGAAGGTGGTGGAATTATTCGCTATGCCGTTTTTTTAGGAAAAATCAAAGTTCTACTAAATCACCCTCATGATGAGAAACATTCAGATATACCCATTAAGAATACACTCGATTTTCAATTCAGAATGGAAGATAGAGATGGCAAGTGGGCTATAAATCATGATAGTCTATACTATGGGCGAGCACAACTCGCTGGGCACCCAATAAGGCGCTGGCGCATAAATCCCGGATTTGTAACGAAAAATTTTAATCAACAAATCCCGCTGTCTATGCACCTTTTAGATAAAAAAACACTGAAAACTAATTGGGACCCCCATTACTATAAATATTATATTCAATAATATATAATGATAAACATAGGAATTCTTATATTTGGTATTGTAGTCACACGTGGATTCTTTGCTACACTTCCCATGATGTTTCCACAAATAGATAGAGAAACATATCTGCCATATGAACTTTGGCTCTATGCATTGGCTGTTTTTATAGCAGTACTACCGCGTTCTGTTGGTTCTTATGTATATATCTTGAAAGCCGAAGGAAGATAAAATATTATTTAATTCATTTTAAAATTGAATTAAATAATATTCTATAATTATTATTATTATATTATGAATAAACGAATTAATAAGACAATCGACAAATGGTGGACCGCACTACGGGAAGACCTTCAGACACAAATTTCAGCAGAACCCTCCATGACTGCTGAAGCATTCCTCCTACACTTGTGGGACAAATCACCTTTAATATTGAAAGAAAGTGATTATCAAAAACGCCAGCGCGCGAAAAATATTGTACCCCTCTATGAACGTTGCACCGCCAAACGCGCAAATAGCGAGCAATGTACCCGCCGACGACGAGAAGGAGATAATTTCTGCGGAACCCATGCAAAGGGTACACCGCACGGCATCATTAATATGGACGCTATAGAGACACCACTCAAAAAAGTCGATGTATGGATTCAAGAAATCGGCGGTATTAGTTATTATATTGACGGCGACGGGAATGTCTATAATCCGCAAGATGTCTTCCAGAATAAAGTCGACCCACGAAAAATACACCGATATGAAAAGAAAAGCGACGGCGACGGAGGCGATATATACATTATCTCCTCCTAAAACTAACATTTAATCCCCAATTTTTTAATTACATCAGTTTGTACACCAAAAATTGTATGGAAAAATATTCCCAATAAAAACCAACCAATTGTAGTTAATACTAAAGGAATTTGGGATATATAAGTCGTTAAAGCAGCTCCAGCTAATGTTAGTAGATAATCAACAATAGCAACACCCAAAAATTGCCACCTATGAACACCTTCTTTTGGAATCCCAAAGAAATTACGATATTTACTAAATATACATACACTCATCTATAATTAAAATATATTAAAATGCGATCAATATATCTTTGTTTAATATTTATCTATGTTAATGTCGGAATCTATACGTGTATTAACCTTCAATATATATATAGGACACCCCTATTATCTATTAGAAGGTAAACATTCCCTCGCACAATCTATACGATTAGATTCACAAATTGAAGAAATAAAGAAATTACAACCAGATATATTTTGTCTTCAAGAAATGTACTCATCAAACCTATTAGATACATACAAAGAAAAGTTTCCAGATTTCGATTGCTTTTATGTAAAAGATACTATAGCATTTAACCATGTTTTTCTATACACAATTCTCTTATGCTTCTATATTTATATAATACACTTGCCCTTGAATACGGAATATATACTATTTCTACTCGTATTATTTAGCAGCTGCTGCTATTACTTTGTCTTCTATACTTCACCCGGAATTTTTATTAATGGAAATATCAGAACCGCAAATGTTATTTTTTATAGAAGAAATAAATTTAAATATAAAAGCGGGAATGCTCACTATTTTCATAATCAAGATGGCGACATCCTCAATATGGGCAGAAAAAGAGGCTTTGTAACCCTCAACTTAACCTACAAAAATAAAGAAATACAAATTATTAATTGCCATCTTAGCAATAAACAAGATAACTTAGAACGCTATCAACCACCTATATCTAATATAAATAGATACGAACAAGTATTGCAACTTATCAAACTACATAAATTAAAAGATACGCAAACCCCAATTATCATTTGCGGTGACTTCAACTCAAGCAATACTACCCTCGAAGTTTGTAAACTCAAAAAATATATGAAACAAACACTTGCCAAAAAATATAATCATACATGGAGTAAAACTAATGATTTAACCTCATTGTTCCACATTAGCGATGATCATCAAGCCGATTATATATTCTATAAATCTCTTAAATGCATAAGCGGTAATATGGTTTTTAATAATATAAAGCCAAATTTATCCGACCATTATGGCGTCTTTTCATCTTTAATCTTATTATAGTCAGACCTATATAACCCATACATAACGCTGAATAATCCAAGACTAGTAAAAATATGCCACCAAGCATGCAAATAATAGTGATGCACATAGTCACAAAAAAACTTATCAATAATCCAACAAATACCTCCAATAGCAAAGAAGAAAATATATAACTTATAAAGAACCGGATCTTGCGCTAATCGAAGCGCTTGCATGCTTAGATAGATATTAACGCCAACAATGGAAATAAAGAAGATAATGAAATATTTATAAAATGATAGATAGAAAAAAACTATACATAATAGCAAACCTTGAGGTATAATAGGATGATGATAACGTAAGCCATAAAAACTAGTCATAAGCATTGCTAACTCATCTGCCCACTGCCCATAATAGCGAAGAGTCCCATGCAACATAATTGATCCCAGACCAATCCACATTACCCCAATTGCTATAGGTCGAATACGCGTATGCAAAAATAACCACCCCACAAATAAATAAAGGAAAGAACTAAGCGTATTATAATATTCAGCAATCCACGTGGAATGCACATATGGCTCTTCACAAAAACTAATACTGGCATCGGGTATACCCCAAAAATACATATTTATAATTTGTAAATATGTATCTAAACAGCTTCTTAATATTAATTGTTATGAGCTTCTTTCTCCACCTTTTTATATTTTTCAACACAAAAAAAACGTTTATATTTCTTCTTTCCCTCTTTTGTATAACCATCACACTCTCGTACAGGACGCATCTGATAATCCGAAGCTTTCAATAACTGGCGCACCAGATTTAACAGCGGCCAACGCTCCTTCTGTGCCGCCGTCTGTTGCAAACCCGTCATCGCCGAAGAACTATAAATCTGCTTAATATTCTTAATATCACCAGAGATACTATTATATGTGGACATAGAGAGAAATACCTCACGCGGAATCTTCATTCCTTGCAATTGCCCCTCATCGGTAAAAGGGATATTACACTTATTCAACAATAATCTCACCTTTTCATTCATTATTTGTTATATATAATTATTTCTTAAATGAAAATAATTACATAAATTATGTGCTTAACGACGGCGACGGCGACTGCGTCGGCGCGATCCACCACGAAGGGCTCCACGGCGCTTCAACATACGCCGCGCACGGCGTGCTATGTGTTGGTAGGTGCTGCGCCGGTGACGCGGGCGCGACTTTCCGCGGTAAGTACGACGCGGCTTCCCCCATTGCCGGGCACGCACATAGGCTGCATATAAACCCTTTTTATTAACGCGGCACGTCCCTTTGGCGCATACAGGAAAACTCTTTTTCGGTCCCAAAAAGCACTTACGACCACAATTACGCAACATAACAGTACGCGCATGTCCTTGAGGAGCAATCTTCCCCCAACCAGCCCATGGAACAGCTTTTCTGCCGCCGCGCCGCCGCCGAGTTCGGTGATTTTTTCTACGTGAGTGTCTAGACATTATACAAATAGTCGATATTAAATTGTTAAACTATAAGGCATTATCCCTAAACGCAAACGAATGTTGATGCTCTCAACAACAGCAGGTACATCCGCAATTGTATCAACCACAAAATGCGCACCCGCATTTTGCAACATCTCTCGTGATTTCTTATTTCTCGCTTCCAACTCTTCCATCGAGAGACTACGCTCATGCTCCAAACTATCAACATCCATATAATTGGAATATCGCGAAACCCCTATGGTCCAACATCCCGCCGCCAAACCTTCCCCAATACCACCAATCGTATCATCGACTTTTACAACTGACTGAATTGGACTAACATCTAATATATCTAAATTCTTATACACCATAAATGGACCCGGACGCGCCCCATGAATTACGTCATCACCCGCAACCGCGCAATCCGGGGAATAACCTTGCGCGCGCGTTTCTTTCAAGAGCACATCCACCATCTCACGCGTAAAACCCGTTGTCATACCTATTTTGAGATTATATTTATGCCGCAAATCATATACCGCCTGTTTCGTGCCGTAGATTAACGTCGAATAATCCGGCAAACAAGCCAATTGCAGCGGAACAAAATCCGCAAACATTTTCTCGACATCTTTCTCATTAGGCGGCACGCCATGTTTCAACTCCCATCTCTCTGCAACCTCAGGTATTTGTAGGATCTCAGCTATATGTAAATCCTTTCTTAAACCCATCGGCAATCTCGCCTCTGCCATTGTAATAGGAACACCATGTTTGCGAAACACATCGCGAAAAACTACTGCCGGCGCAATCACATACTTGTCCGCAGTCGTTCCACTCCAATCAAGAATACACGCCTTAAGTGGTCCAACATATTTACGTACATATCTATACATTTAGTAAATGTATTAAACGCCGTCTATTTATATTGATTATATGAAAGATATTATTGCTAAGACTATTGGATTCAAAGCATTAAATAATATGATTCAGTTCCAATTGTCCACCAAACATGCAAATAATATAGTATCTGGTATTCATGCTACTGCAACAGCGCTAGCACTACTTGAATACTTCTATAATCCTACAAAAAAAAAATTTAATAGTATCCGTTCATTTTCAACAGCCTATTTTTTATATGATGTCGGTCAAATCATCGCTTACCAAAAATTACACTTTATGCAATTTTCATATATATATCACCATCTAGCGGCAATTTATATGCTGCATATACCAAAACATATTATACCCATTAGTGAAATATTGCTACTTGGAGAATTATCTAATCTACCCGGCTACCCCCTCTACTACTATCTTCATACAAAAACAGCAAATAAACAGAAAATTGTCTTTTTGCGTCTATTACAAAAATTTATGTATGCAGGTATCCGGGTTCCTGTCATGACGCAGATGCTTATACAATTCCTTCGAACACCATACACTCCTGCCAAAAAACTAGCTTACCCAATCTTTCCAGTCTGGTTAATGGGCATGATCTGGTCTTTTAAAATTATCTCACAATAATATATATAAATGTCCCAAGATAGAAATACCGGTTCATTATTTTCTATCCCACTTGGCTCTGAGGAAAGACATGAACACTCGCCGCCGCCGCCCATGCATCAACAGGCGCCGCCGGCGCCGCGGGTGCGGGCACGCAAACGGGCAGCAGTGCCTGTGGCAGCAGCACCTGCGGCACCTGCGGCAGCACCCAACCCCGATATCGGATCACCTCATCATCCCTTCGAGGTCGCAAGCGCAAAATACCCCAAACATCCACCTATACCAGCCCGGACTCTCGTAAGCGCGCCAGCAACCGCCATCACTGATCCACTTGTAGCCACCGCCACTGATGCTCCCGGTATTGGTTGCAGTTATCAATGTCCATCTAAAGTTTTGCGCGGCGCGCCATTAGGTCGCATAAATCCTGCAGGGAGGGCGCACAACATTACCAAAATTTATATTACACAAGCCATGTATGCTTGTACGCGATGGCGGGTAGTACGCTTTGGCGGCAGCGTGGCTGCGGAGGACGCGGGCGCGGACGGAGTAACTGCGTTTGATGCTGGTGCCTTTGGAAAAATCTTTCGCGCAAATATTGCAAAAATGAAACACACTGGGGGTTATACAACCATACACGATGCCGTTATAAAGGGAAGTGTCATGCGAGAGGCTAACCTACGTAATTTTTTTGAGGAATGTCGTATTGCCCGCAAAACTGCATCTCTTGGAATAGGACCGGAAATATATGGTCATTTTTGTTGTAGAGTTGCCGATACATCTGAACCACAGATAATTAGACGCGGGGGGCGGCAGCGACAAGGACCCAATATTAATAAGAAGTGGTGGTTATGCGTACTTATCATGAAAGGATATACCGAAAAGGCCACAAATGCTATCTTCCACGATACCGCCGAGAATACTACCAAAAATGAAAAGAAAAATATATTAAGAGACATATTAGCATTAATAAACAAAACTACTAATAATAACATTTTTTGCTATGATGTAAAACTTGGAAATTACGTTGTAGGATTCCAAGACGCGGTGGGCACCGGCGAACGCATCTTTGTTCGAATGATTGACTTTGGTACCGATTTTTGCAGACAAACGCTACCAGAATCTTTGACGCAGCTACATCAACGCGTGCAGCTCATCGTACAGCGCCGCGCTCGCCGTCGCGACAGCGGCATCACAAATGAAGCACAACCAGCATCGGATGCGGTTTATCACAAACTTGCACAACAAACCTCTCCCAATCATCCAGAAAGGGCTGAAGTTTTTCTTAAAGAAGTTTGTTCCAATATAATTCAAATAATATTTATGTTAGGAACTATCCATGAGTTGGAACGCCTCGAGCGCCGCGCGGCGGCATTCGAGTTCGCGCTGCCGGCTTGGTTCACGGACAGCAAGTTGGCTATTTGGGGAGTTTTTTTAGAACAACCCATTGTTGCACAAATTTGTAATCCAGCAGGAACTATGACTGCCATTAATGATACCATGTTAGAGGCTGTATTAAATGTTATAGGCGCAGATCGAGGTTTTTTTCGAAATACATTACATTATGGTGGGTACAATACAAATGAAGTTACAAACCGGTTAAAAGCGGCACACGACATTTTAATGGCTCAATGGGATGGCGACACACCTTCACCACCTTTAATAGATGACTATACAGCCGAACACGCACCTAATATCCGACGCCAAATATATTATAATCTATTGCGGCGACTATGTCAACCAGAAAAACAGCGCGTGGAGAAGCTCGCGCAGTCCCGGCGCGGATTTGTCCAACGAATATTCAGGCGCCGCGGCGGGAGGAGGACGCGGAAAACTCGCCGGAAACACCAGCAACGCAGGCGACGGAAAACCCGCAGGCGCAAAAGACGAAAAATACGTCGGAAATACCGCAAAAGAAAAACAAAACGATATTAAACATATACAATTAAATATATACAATTAAATATATATTTAATGATTAACGATAAAAATTTTCTCATATTTTTGGCAGAGAAACGCAAAGCTCGCAAGGAACGCCGTTCGAAAATAGAACAAAAATTAGCCACTATACGAAAAAAATATATACTTAAAAATGCATTTCAAAAGATATATAAGGAAGGGGAAGCACGCGCGGCAGAACATTATCTCCGCTGGAAATCTTTTTCCTTACAATACGAAAATACTACGGGAGATAAACCTCCATATATGCTCAAAAACTGGTTTTATGAACCAAACTATCTTTAATGATAATTTTAATTTAAATAAATTAAAAATATATATTTATAATTATGAGTCAAGCAGCACAAACAGCCCCCCCAACGAATGAGAAAGTAAAAGCAGAGACACAACCTCAGGTAAATCTTTCACAAGTCAAGGTTGATAGCGAAAACGCCGCCCTCAATCTTCTCGTTTCTTTTATTTCACTTGCTCAACGCCGCGGCGCCTTTAATCTTGAGGAAGCCGCTAAGATTTTCGAATGCGTTAATATGTTTCGTCGCAATGTTCCACCCCAACAAACTAATTAAACCGAAACAAAAGTGCGAGTCATGTGGTACAGAATTACCTACGACATGTTATTGGTGTCGAGACTTTCTCTGAATAGTCACAGGAGGACGTCAGAGTTCGAAAATTCTTATTAAAAGATTAATAATATAAAAAAAATTTTTTTTATATTCTATGTATTCGAAAAATCCCAAGCATTGCAATTTCTTATTAAAAGTTTTAAATAATGATATTAAAAAAAGCGGCACTGAAAGCGAAATTTTTAGATCTTACTTAAAAGAATGTCAGAAATTATGTTCCCCCAAAGAGAGAGATGCATTTAAATGTAAAAACTTTACGGCAATCATGAAATATATTATTGAATCTCATTAGCATCCTCCTCTTCCTCGGCGGCGCTGTCCTCGTCGCTGTCCTCCTCCACTTCCAATTGCTGCCGGATAAACTCCGCCCGCTGACTCGAATCAAGTGCCGCCCAATAAATACGGGACTCCCCCTTCGAACTTAAGGATCCAAGACATTTTATAAAATTATTTATGATATGGCGCCGAGACAAAGGTATGGTATGGCGATAAAGCTGTTTCGGAGCATCTGCTGGAAGAATATAAGGAGCGAAAATATCAGCTCGTTTCGCTATTCTATGGTTCCATCCCCATATTTCATCAGGCAAATACTTATCCCAAATTTTATAAAAAGCATTAGTATATCCATACATAGTCGCTTGATCTAAATTCATATAAAGAGTCAAATCATTCGATAACCAGTCCCAAATATCATGATCCGCTTCGCGATCCGGCGACCACCTAGAGCTATATATGGCGTGAATGTGCTCAAGCCTAGTAGAGAAGTCGCGGATATCCTTCATTAGTTCGTGGGGTTGAGGTGTGGCATACATTGATTTGATAATATCGAGTGGCGCCCCAATAGGGGCAAGGTTGTCAAGAATTTTCGCAACTCCTTCCATTGTGTGTATGATATTTAATATATAAAATTCTAATTCAATTTTTTTCAGAACTCACCAAGAAATATAATACCAATGTAGTAACATTCATTAAACAATAACCAAGCCAACCAAAAGCTGACCATCGCAATATATCCTCTTGATAAGAATCCAAATCAACCTTTGCAACTAAAACTGGTAAAAACTTCAAAAATATTGACACAATTACTACCTGACATATTTTATCAGCTAATTTTCTGTAGCTATTATCCTCAGGAACCAGATGATCCTCAATGAGCGAAAAAAAAGTTGCCCCAATAAATAAGGGAATTGATATATATAGAAAATTATATATATCCTTTTTTTTCATATTCTTTACCAAAACTTGTATATTAGATAAATGGTACATAAAAGAAAAGAAACTAAGAAAAATAATAAGTTTCCAAATGTCGGCATCCACTGCAGCTGGTGCAAAAACCATACCAATTAAACCGCCTAAGAAAAAAATACTGGAAGCTAAGGGAGATAGACATCTATCTACAAAAAGAACATACAATGTCAAAACTAATAATAAGATCTCAAATGATAACTTATAATCCAATAACACCTCCATATCATTTATATCATCAACAATTTTTGTCAATATACCATAGAAAAATGATATCCATTTGCTCATATCATACATTTATAGTAAATAATCGACAATTCTACGTTATTCTAATTGTTTTAAAATATATCTAACTTTTATATGTATCAAAGTGAGATATACCCATATTTAGAACATTATCTAACTCAAGTTAATAATCCCAAAATACGGAGCATTATACAATATGCAATGCAGGGCGGCAAATGCGTACGTGGTTTCATTGTAAAACATATTATTGAGACATTAGGTGAGAAAAGTATATCCGCCTCTTGGGAACCTATAGCCTGCATCGAACTTATCCACGCCGCTAGTCTTATCATTGATGATTTGCCATGTATGGATAATGATTCAATGCGACGAGGAAAAATATCTACTTTTGTAAAGTTCGGGAAACATGAAGCTATTCTTATAGCTCTATATATGATTTCTGAATCAGTAAAACTTATCACGAATGCTCTTACAAAAAAAACAATCAACCGCTGTCAATTACTAATTAATGAATGGTGCAGTTTGCTGGGAAAAAATCTAATTCTAGGGCAGCTTCTCGATTTAAAAGCAGAAGCAGCAACGTATTTTAATATCCCCGTAACTTCTGATAATTTTAATGAACTTCTCATTAAATATAAAACATGTTCCCTGTTTTCATTTGCTTTTATCTTAGGGGCATTATATACAGGAGTAGAAACCGATATAGAAGATTTTAAGGCTATGGGACTACATTTTGGTATATTATTTCAACTCGTTGATGACTATAAAGATGTCGCAGAAGATGATAAGAATATTAACTATGTATTGAAACATGGAATACAGAAAACGACTACCAAATACCTTGAAGCCCGTACACAATTTATTATATTGCTTAAAAAATATAAACTTGATACACCCGCCTTTATACAACTGGTTCAAAAATTAGATTCCCATATCCCTAATTTATTTCCAAATCAACAACAATCCCTAACAAATTAAATACACTTAAAAATAAATGCATACTACATATATGCACTTATTAAAAATATTTATCCTATTTTCTTCGCTTCTACTAGGCGGCGGCACACGTGTTGTTGGATGGTGGGTTGCCGACCAAGGTTTACCGGCATACCCCCTCGAAAAATTTCCATGGGATATTTATACCCATATCAAAATCGGAGGACCCGTTGCCCATCAAAATAGTAGCGTTTTTTGCAATAAAACAGATTATAATTTTCATTATATTGTAAAACAAGCACATAAACATAAGACCAAGATAATATGGGGATCTAGTTTGAAGAATATCCATGATATTTTATGGAACCCTAAAGCAATACAATTGCGAAATAACTATATAAATAGTATTGGAAAGGCTGCACATGAATGTAATGTCGACGGCGTTGAAGTAGACTATGAATTTTCAGATAGCGAATATATGAAATTAGGAGTTGTAACACCAGAAGAATCAACCCACTACTCACATTTTCTCTCGGATATAAAAACTGCTCTAGGTCCAAAAAAAGAAGTTTCTGCAGACGTTAGTATATGGGGATTCGCTCCCGGTAATTATCTATTAGGTGTCTTCCCTTGGATAAATGCCACAATGCTTAATCGCGGTGACTTTGATTATATAAATACAATGAGCTATCACTGGAATAAACAAGGCAACCTCTGGTCTTGGAAAAAGGATGGATGGTTCATCGACATATGGGGTATAGATAGAAGTCGTATTAATATAGGAATTCCATATTTTTCCAAGGAATGGCGCGGACAAAAGATAGTTAGCGAACCAATTTGGCGCTCGCTATCACCTTCTTGCCCCAATATTGATCCTGTTTTGAATATTTGTCGAAATATTACCTTTGTAGGCAAAAATATGAATTTTGAATTGGGCAAATGGATCGCGAGTGAAGGATTTGGAGGCGTTTTTCCTTGGGCCGCTAATTATGATTCAATAGAATACAACAATTCATTAGTAGAATGGTTGTACCGAGGATTAACTACCAGATAGAGACACCAGTTAATTTTTTTATAGCTTTCTTTTGCGCTTCTGCTTGTATTGGTGTCTTACAATACCCATCAACACCACATGTACATTTCACTTTATTGTACATTTTACATGCTGTGCATGAAAAGGGATTCTTAAAAAGGAAACTATGTGTACATTTTTCCAAAAAACCACCATTGCGCTTACGCCGACGTGTCTTGCGCTTTTTGCGACGCCGACGTGTCTTGCGCTTCTTACGTATCCGACGTCTCGTTTTACGGCGTCTGCGTCGTCCACCACTCATGCATAGCCCCGCCCCGCAACCTCCTCGCTGCTTACGCCGACGACTACGACGACGTCTGCCCCCGAATCCAAACCAGTTTTTACGCGTAGTTCTAAGATGATTACCTATATGCCCATGCCTATGTCCAGTAATCCCCTTTCTTACACCAGTTGCAAAGGTGCCATCTTGATGAAAATAACCAAATAGCGGTTTATGAGTTGTTATTGGCGCATTATGTACTACTGCACCAGGAACCGCATCGCGCTCGCGCGCTTTCTGCGCAGCCTTTTCTCTCGCATCTTCTAACGCATTATGTACCGACGCGGGTGCAGGTGATGCGCCAGTACGAAGCTCAGCTGCTCGTCGAGCGTCGCGAGCGCGCGCCGCCGCTGCTGCTGCCTCTGCGATTCTTTGATGAACAAATTCTGGTCTTGTCATAGGCGCTTGTGTTTCTCTAAATTCTTCTGGTCTATTTTTTTTTCTTGCTTTTTCTCTGGCCATTTCAAGTAGTCCTTGCGGCATTTATATATATATATAAGGAGAAAATATAAATATAAAATATTTAGCGGCGGCGGCGGTTGGTGCGGTGCCGAGTGCGACGGCGGCGTTTGGTGCGGTGCCGAGTGCGACGGCGGCGTTTGGTGCGGCGGCGCTTGTAGCGACGCGTCCGACGGCGGCGGCTGGACCGCCGCCGGGTAGATCTTCCACCTTCCTTCCTCTTCGCCATGCGCCGGAAGGAGATTCCTGTTAGTTTATGGAATGGTCCTTTTGGCTTAGGTACCGCCCGCGGCGCCGGTGGTGGCGGCGCAGCGATGGAATCGGCGGCGGCGAGGTGTTCGGCGGCCTTGCGATGGGCCTTGAAGACCGCGTCGGAGGCGTTTTCTTTGCGTTGGCGTGCCACTTTTTGCGATGCCCTTATTTTTTTTAATAGGACTCTTTTGTCGGAGGTCGACGTAATGTTTCCCGGGGTCTGCATCACCACGTCGATCGATTCGCCGTGCCCGTCTGCCGCTTTTTGAGCACTTTTTGCCACCTCGCTCTGCTTGGCGGCCACATTTTGCCAGAGGGCGGCTTGCCATCTATGTTGGGCTTCAGTCATTGGCGGAGGTTTTGCTGTCATTATATATAATAATGATATTATATTCCACTATTATATATGTCCAAAACGCGACGCTCAAAAAAATATAAAGCGCGACGTAGAAGATTACGCCGCCGTTATTCTAAAAAAAAACGTGGGATCCGCCGTCATAAAAAAGGAGGAGCACCGATTAATATTCAACCGGGAGATATATTGGTTATGAATTTTGGTGGGCGCGTCCCCCTTACCTCTTATAAACATGTTGCCGTAGCTGTTAGTGGACTCGTTAGCGACCCGGAGGGGAGTACTTTTTTACCACTCGCACATTGTGGTGGTCGAGGATGTATTTTATCAGGTTTAGAATATATTCCTAATAAGAATAACAAGACGATATGGGTATTGAGATATCGGGGTCCTTATGCCGAAGAATTGAGAAATTATGCGGCGCATATCGCAGAGATGTGGGCAGAATCAGGAAAATTAAAATTTTCGAAGTGTCGAATGTTACGCGCACTTTTACCTTGTTTTTCTCATGAGGCAGATAGAAAGACCGGTATAAGATATATACGAGCCTTGACAACGAGTTCGCAACTACCAAGGTATGACAATGAAAAATATATAGGAATGTTTTGTTCTAAATTCGGATTAGCCGTGTGGATGGCAGCTATTGGTTCTTTCCCTAAGTTAAATCGGGATGCTTTGGATAAATGTCTTCCTTTAAAACCATCCAATTGTGCTCCACGGGATTTAATCTCCTTACCAAAAAAAATCCCTGATTGTTGGGAGAAAGTAGGCGAATTTAAGGGATGGGGGCAATGGATGGATATTAAAATAACTTAATTATAAAATTAGTTGCCTTAAAATTTTCGGACTTCGCCACGGATAGCCCCTCCAGTCGGGCGTACTTGCGCGACTCGGCGTCGGTGTGACGTTTTTCCCTGTAGAGTTTTTGTATTGAGGCACCGCACCAGGTCTCGGCGGATCTTCCCCAGCCCGCCGGGTGGCGGGACCCGGATTTGTACCCGACTTCTGAATTCATCTCCTTCCATCGATTTTGCTGTCATTAGATAATAATATTATATACAAAATATTTATTCATTAATGATGTCATCCGAACACGGCCGCATCATTCTCTCCGCCTCCGCCATCAACAATGCCACGCGCTCAGCATGTGCCGTTGGTTCCATATGATTAGTGCAAAAATTCGGATTATATTCTGCTAAAACAATTCCATCGTCACTATTTGTCGCATAACAACAACAATAACTTCCCATACTATCCTTCGCGAATAATTATTTTACGTATCAAATAATTCATTACAATTAGTGCATTTTGTACTAAAATAAAAACGCCCTTTTTTACCCAACTTTAAAAAACATTTGGCAGTCTCACACACCGAACATTGCGGCGCTTTTGTAAAATTCGATTCTACAAAGTCAGTAATGTCTCTCTCCGAAACATAGTTACGAGAGATATCAAACCGACACGATTGACAAGTTGACATCGCGACCCATGTATTCTGGCGAGTCAAAGCCTTAAAACAATCTTGAATACCACATTTCGCGCATTTTAACATTATATATATAAATATTCATCTTTCTATATTTTAACTCGCTGTGACCATATCGTAACAACTGCTTGGCTGGCAAATTTATATTATAAAAGCAACTAACCTCACAATACAATCTAACATTGGCTTAAATCCACTTTTTTTCAAAAAAGTCTGCGTGAGAGCATATGCTCTCACAAATATTGCCTAAAATTTGCAACACATGTGATTGAAAATGCTCTTATTTCAATTTACAAGTGGCACCGTTGCATTTTTTTCGAAAAAAGTCCAAAAAATACTTTTCATTTTTGCTTATTTTTTTTTTTACCACCATAAGGTTTCAACGATTTGGAGCGACCATCAACAATAGGCTTCCATATGTCAAAGGGCGATGCGAGAAAAATATTCACTGAGACTGAGCCACTACATGCAATTCTGTGATTTTTATCAACTTTTAAAGGTTAAGTGCTCATAAAATAATTTACAAGTGTCACCGTTGCACTAATTCGGGCCAACCGGATGGGGGGGTAGGTCGTTTTGGACATTTTTAAACATGTCCAAAATCGACTTTCTGTCATATGGGTTTTTCAAAAAAATGAATTTAAGCCACCTCATCTACAATGATGTAGAACAAATATATAATAAGGTGAAAAAAACGCCCCTCCATTGTTTTTTTTTGTTAAAATAAAAACTATTTAGGCGATTTTTATGTTACCATTATATAGGATAACATATGGTAACACAAAATGCGACAAAATCGCCTCTAAATTTTACCTGTAAAAACTGCCACTATACTTGTAAGAACAAATTTGATTTTAATAAACATTTATCCACTACAAAACACCAAATGGTAACAAAAATGGTAACATCTGTCGCAAAAGTCGCGAAAACGTGTGAATGCGGAAAAACTTATAAATTTAGGAGTGGTTTATCTAGGCATCGCAAGAAATGTACATATCTACAGCAGAATATTGTAGTTGAATCTGAGACTGTTCATAACAAAGATCCGAATATGGCTGAATCGTATAAAATAATAAAAAATGCGCAAAATTCGAATGGTGTTTCCGAACTTTGTAAAATTATGCAGAATATAGTAGAAGATAATTGTCGAAAAACAGAATTAATGGAAAAAATACTAGATCAAAATTCCGCCCTTATCCCAAAAGTCGGTAGTAATAACAACAATAGTATTTCAATTAATGTCTTTTTGAATGAACATTGTAAAAGTGCTATGAATCTAGGAGATTTTGTTGAAAATGTTAAAATTACACTTGATGACCTTTTATACACCAAGGATAACGGGTATGTAAAGGGGATAAGCAATATTTTTGTGAAACATTTGACGGATATGAAGCCAACAGAGAGACCGATTGTATGTAGTGATAAGAAGAGATTGCAGTTTTATGTTAAGGAAGAGGACACTTGGCAAAAGGACAAGGAACACACCAAACTCAATAAATCGATCCAGAATGTCTCTATTAAACAAATTAAAAAGTTAAAAGAATGGGAAGTCTTACACCCTAATTATTTAACAGACGAAGATCTTATGTGCCAGTGGCACCAAATGATACAGGAGATTATGGGTGGCGCAAGCAACGCAGAGAGAGAGAAGAATACAGAAAATATTAAGAAAGGGATACTTGAGACTGTTGATATGAAAAAAGCATTGGTGCAATAAGTTAAAATATTTAATAGCTACCAACCCAGTTTATTATCAGGTGTATCTCTCCTTCTAACCCTTCATCTTGGCGCTCAAAATGAAATATTAAATTGTTTATATAAATAAATGCCTAATTTTAGAACATTTATTTATTCACATAACGTTTTTCAAGGATTTACAAGGAAAATCGATCTAGATTATGTTGAATCTATTGATGATATTATTAAAAAACTCCATACTGAATTAATTACTTTCCTTCAACAAGAAAAACTAAAAACACTTATACGTCAAGTTGATATTAAACGTTTGCATATTCATGATTTCACTTTTGGAGATATATTAATATCAGAACCAGAGAAGGTATTCTATGTCTGCGATCATCAATGATATCGTCCCACAAAGTTAGGATCACCCTGATGGAGATATACTAGCTGCTCAGTTGGCGCAATAGGAGCAAAGCTACCTTCACTATGGAGTAGGTGCGTCATGTGAGTTGTGTTAAAGACTGCGACATTGGTGCGATAGGCACTGATGGCTCGATTATAATTTCTTGATTCAACGCCGATAAAGTAGGAGCGCCAGAGTTTATAGATAATTAATATTGCAAAACTTAGGAAACTTGTAATAGTAGAAATATCCAAGTAGTGGGGGGCAATAAGATAAGCCGAGGATATAAAATTAATAGTACACGCGGCAGCGGTTGTTTGCAAAGCATACAGATAGTTTCTATTTAGATAACCTAATTGATCACTCAAATCATCGCGAAACACAAGGATTGAATTTAAATTATGAATAGCTTCCATAACATCGATATCCAAATGTTTCATACACCACCACTCTCTTTTAAGCTCCCACGAATATGTAAAAAGGAAGGAGAGAAACGTAATTGTATTCATCGTGATCCCGAGATACATGGCTGTTGTATTTGATCCATAGACGCGATCTTGAAGGAAACAGATGCCGTCCCCGCACTTTTGCGGAACGAATAATAATAAAAAGGAACCCATGCACACATTGTAAAGCTGGACTAATATAATAAGACCAACCTTGCTAACTTTTTTGATATCTGGGGTGATCTGCATTATTACATTACATGACGGAATTTTAAAATACTTTTCTGCTTAAATAGTATAATGGAAGGATTCATAACGATGATTAGAGATGTTTCAAATGTCGCGTATGATGCGAGTGCAGCGACAATTATTAATGCCAATGCCATTGCCAGCATGGGCGATAAGACGTGGGGAGAGACAACGATTGGTACAATCAAACTTTTAGAACCCAGCGCGAATGATATTAGCGGAATTTTGCTGATGAATACAATTATTCTAGGCACAGATCTTTCGGGACTTGTCATTGGTGATGGCAATGAAGCGGAAACCTCATACTCTATAGCCTTAGGGCAGGGTGCCGTAGCGAGTGGAACAGAAAAGTTTGTGTATCGCGATGTGTGCAATAATAGATTTGTCTTTAATACGGCGGCGGGAGGAGAATTTCTTATTAATGGCTCGGCGCCGAGTGGTGGCGGCGGCGGGACCACAGTGCCTGGCGATCTCCTTGTGCACGGAACAATGGAAACCAGCGGAGTTATTTTAGCGCCTATACATTCTGCCGAAGGCAGTTCGCAATCGGCGATAACGGAATTAGATCCGAGCAAAAATCCTTTGATGACGAAGGGAATGTATTGGATTAATAAAGCGCAAGATAAGAGCGATGGATGGAGTTATGTTGCTCCAATGGATATTTCGCGGAACACCTTAGGTGCTGCCGCATTAGGGGGGAAAATTTATGCGGTGGGGGGATGGAACGTGACGGACGCCGTCTTAAATTCGGTCGAAGTCTACGACCCTATCGTTAATAGTTGGAATCCAATTGCTCCAATGGATATTTCGCGGAGCCGCTTAGATGTTGCAGCATTAGGGGGAAAACTTTATGCGGTGG
>Ga0209403_10000424_pt1 | contig 63990 bp, 47 predicted proteins | sample ArcticOcean_MG_C_8_FD_187440 | JGI IMG/M metagenome (GOLD analysis project Ga0209403, IMG submission 187440) | Marine microbial communities from western Arctic Ocean - ArcticOcean_MG_CB11_86 (SPAdes) (version 2) | ecosystem: Environmental > Aquatic > Marine > Oceanic | place: Arctic Ocean... | reverse complement strand
CCGCGGTGCTCATACAGCAGGGCTACCGGAACGCAGTTATCCGTGTGCAGAACATGGGCGACGCCCCGACGCTGACCGACGAGCAGATCGAGTGGCAGGCACCGAGCGGCGAGAAGATCCGCTCGTTGCCCTCGCACCCGCACAAATCGGAGCAGCTCAATGAATTTACGTATCACAACCTGCATCTGAAGCTGTACCTGCACCAGAAGGACGACCTCGGCTTTGCGGTCTTTTCCTGTTTCGGCGACATCACCTATCACCGTTGGATGCGCGAGGAACTCATACGCACCTGCCATTACGCCCCCGTATTCGGGCGCTTCGAGACGTTCCAAAGTTACTTTCGAAGCACCAAGAAAGAGCCGGCACCGGATAAGCGACTCTACATGCGCGAGTTCGATTGCGATGCCAGCTTCATCAATCTCGGCATTTGGGACTTTTACCAGGCGTACACCGGCAACTACAACAGCAACTGCATCAACTCGATGCGTACCAGCAGCGTGTTCGCTGCTGCCGAGCTGCTCGATGCGGTGGCGGCGATTACCGGGAATGGCGACTATCGCACCGCCGAGCACGAGCGTAACTGGGAAGCTCTCAGCCATTACCAGGGGCACGGCACCTATATCGTGCCGTACTTCCAGGGGGGCGGCTTCCAGGGGCCCGGCGACAGTCCGCTGGCGAAAGAGGCGCGACGTGGCCTCTTCGCGGTTGCGGAGTACCTCGGCCCGACCGACCACCGGCCCGTCAAGGAAGTGACCGATCAATTGATCGCGGCAGCGGAATCGCGAGCCGGCGAGCTGATTCGGGATTGGCTGAAAAGCGATGCGGACGGCAACGCCTACCGCTTCTACAACTTTGCGCCGGCGCGTGAGCGGATCATCAGTTTACCGGGGCATGAGGACAGGCATGTGCGGGTGGCTTTGCCCGCGTACGGTTGCCTGACACTCACGGACCCGAATGTTACTGCAACCGCTGGCAGCGGAGCCGACCCGGTTGCGGCAGGTACGGATTTCCTGGATAACGGACTTGTTCGTGCCGAGTTTGACCTGGAACGCGGCACCCTGCAACGGTTGGTTCGCAAGGAGGATGGCAAGGAACTGCTGTCGGGCGCCAGCCACGCGTTCTATTTTCCGGACTCTCCGGCACCGGTCTGCAGCAACTCGACGGTGCTGCTGAGGAGCCCGCTGCGAGGCACAATCGAATTCGAAATCTCGGTCGGCGACGCGTGCCGGATGACGACGCGCGTTTCGCTCGACAGCGGTGCGACCACACTGACGTGTGAAACGCAAGTACTCGAGGTGCCGCCGTTGGCTGGAGATCAATGGCACAATCACCTTGGCGTCCGGTTCGAGCTCGCAGAACGAGGGGAGGTATGGTCGTCCCACTTCAACGTCCTGGAGCCGTTTCCGCACGATCGCATTTACAGCCCGAATGTGCTGGTCGCGGAAGATGTTGTGTTCCTGAACGAAGGCAATCAGTTCTACGTTCGTGAGGGCGCTGCGCTGTCGAATATCCTGATCATGGAAAACGAGTCGGCGCGACAGTTTCGTTACGCTGTGGGGCTTGTTCAGAAGAACCCGATCATGCAGGCCCGCGCCTGGGCACAGCCGTGTTTCATCGAGCGCGTGCACGCAAAGAAATCATTTGCCCAGTTTCTTGTCCAGTTCGACAGGGCCGACATAGAACTGCTGTCCTGCCGGTACGACGATGGTGCACTGCTGCTGCGCCTGGCCAATACGTGTGACCGGAAGGTGCCGACATCTCTCACCATGTTTGCTCCGATTGCAGCTGCGTCGAGCACGACGCTGGCGGGCGACCACAAGTCGAAGCTGCCTGTGCAGGATGGAAGTGTGGCCCTGGAGTTGTCTCCCTGGGATATTCGGCAGGTGCGGCTGACGTTGGGTTGACCGCCGGCGCTTTTTTATGGAGACAAAAAAATGGGTGACAGCCTCGGAACGGTGACCGGGTATAGAAATTGCCGTACACGGAACCACTTTATTAGCACTCGCCGCCGTCCATAATACGCCCGGTACTGTGGATTCAGCAACACACCGCGTTTGGCTTGAGGCGGAGTCGAAAACCGGCATCGGAGACTGTACGGTATATCACATGATTCCCAGAAATCACAATCGGAAATTCACACTGATCGAGTTACTGGTCGTTATCGCCATTATCGCGATCCTGGTGTCGATGCTGCTGCCGGGTTTGAATAGAGCTAAAGAGTCGGCAAGAAACATCCTTTGTATCAACAACCTGAAACAATTGTCGCTGGTAATGGAGTACTACCATGACGTAAATGATTCCTATCCGAACTGGGGTACCTGGCCGCAACTGTGGTTCTGGCAAATCGAGGAATCCCAGGTCATCGGGAAGGAAGCGTTCTGGGACTTGCTGAAGTGCCCGTCCATATCCAGTTTCGGATGGTTCGACTGCACCGGGCACCCGTACCCGGGGCCGTATAACGGCGGCTCGTGCCTGGGACCGAGAGAATTCGGGTACGGCTACAACTGCGGCATCACCGATTGGAACGGTTACCTTCACCGCAGGCGAGGGGACTTCGCCTATCCGCAGGTGACGGCATTGCTTGTCGAGGCCGGCAGCTACTACTGGTGGAACTACGCCCATTCCGGGGACCTTGGTTACTGGTATGCGGATCGCCACCGGGAGGGGATGGGCAATGCACTTTTTGTCGATCTGCACGTCGCACCGATCGAGACCCCCTATGTAAATTTCGGCGTCGATGACATGCGTGGGGAGGACCGGAACACCCAGGACTATATCCCCTGACCGCTGTGCCGGAGTTGACCGACTGCCGGTGGCTGCCTGCGAAACGACCTCTTTGCGGGGCAGACCTTCAACACAGCCGCCACCCGGACATGTGACACACAAATGGCAGCTTGGATGCCCGTCAGCAACTGGCGTTGTCAACCGGGATGTGGAGTTGATCTGCCTGGCGTATAATGAAGGTGTATGAGTACGAAAAAAGCTGAATGCGTTCATGCAGGCCAACTGGATAGAGGGAGTCTTTCTCTCTACTGCTCCTGTTGATTTCGCGGCCGCAACGAACCGTGAAGACAACAGTATTAAATCACCCATCTTCAATCGATCCGGTCACGTATCCCATTGCAATTTACGTCTACGCGAACACCTTAAACCGAGCCGAGTCCAACACAGTATTGGACAATTGAATCATCTACACCCAGGATTCTGACCCATGGCCGAGATTACGACGGCAGCGCCGGACGATGTTGCTGCAATCGAACAGCTGCATCGCACCGTCGAGGAAATTCGCACGGAGCTTGCGACCGTTGTGGTCGGACAGGACGAAGTCATCCAGAAGCTGCTCATCTGCATGCTGGCACGTGGTCATGCGCTGCTCATGGGGGTGCCGGGCCTGGCCAAGACCCTGATGGTTCACACCCTTGCCGATGCTTTGGCACTGGAATTCAACCGCATCCAGTTCACGCCCGACCTCATGCCCGCCGATATCACCGGCACGGATATTCTCCAGGAAACCGAACCCGGCCGGCGCGCCTTCGAATTTGCCCGCGGCCCGATCTTTGCCAATATCGTGTTGGCCGACGAGATCAACCGTACCCCGCCCAAGACCCAGGCGGCGCTTCTCGAAACTATGCAGGAGAATCAGGTGACGGCGGCCGGCCGCACCATGGCCCTGGACCAGCCGTTTTTTGTGCTCGCGACCCAGAACCCGATCGAGCAGGAAGGCACCTACCCGTTGCCGGAAGCACAGCTCGACCGGTTCATGTTCCTGATCAAAGTCGACTACCCCTCGTCTGCCGAGGAAGTACAGATTGCCAAGCGCACGACCGGTGCGGACCGGCAGCGGGTGCGCAAAATCATCGACGGCCAGACAATTCTCAATTATCAGCAGCTCGTACGACGTGTGCCGGTGCCCGATCACATCTATGATTACGCCGTTGCACTGGTCCGCAGCACGCGCCCGCGGGTCGAAGACACGCCGGACTGGATCAAGCGTTGGGTTACCTGGGGCGCCGGCCCCAGGGCGGTGCAGTACCTCATCCTGGGCGCTAAGGTTCATGCCGTTTTCGACGGCAGCTACCTGGTTCGCGAAGAGGACATTCGCAGCGTCGCCAACGATGTCCTGCGCCATCGGATCGTGCTCAATTTTCACGCTGAATCGGAAGGCATCACCAGTGATCACCTGGTTGAACGACTGGTCGAGGAGTGCGTCGTCTGATGGCATCCGGAGCCGAAGAGCCGACCTACGACTTTGTCGATCACGACATCATCGCCAAGTTCGCCCGGCTCAATGTAAGACCGCGTGGCCTCGCTGCCGGCAACTTCACCGGCTTGCACCGCAGTTCGCATCACGGCGCCAGCGTCGAGTTTGCCGAGTACCGTAAATACGTCCCGGGCGATGACACGCGCCGAATCGACTGGCGCGTCTACGCCAAGTCCGACCGCTTCTACCTGAAGGAATTCGAGGCCGACACCAACCTGCGCTGCTATCTGGTGCTCGACTGCAGCGGCTCCATGACGTTTGCCAGTGACGGTGTGTCGAAGTTCGAGTATGCCCGGCGCCTGGCCGCCACCCTGGCGCACCTGCTCGTACACCAGGCCGATCACGTGGGTGTGCTGTGTTTCAATGACCAGGTCGTTCACGACATTCCGCCGCGTGGAAATCCGTCTCACCTGCGGTTCATCTACGACACGATTGACCGGGTCAAGCCACGTGGCAAGACCGACATGGTCGAGATCCTGCACGGTCTGGCCGAGCGCATCAGCCAGCGCGCCATGATTGTGCTGTTTTCCGATTTTTTCGTTGATATCGATCCGCTGATCTCGTGCTTCGAGCATATGCGGCATCGCAAGCACGACCTCGTCGCCTTTCACCTGCTCGACCGCCAGGAAACCGAATTCGAGTTTGACCGGCCGATCCGTTTTCAGGATCTCGAAGGCGGCAGTGCTCTGATGACCGAACCGGTCGCTATTCAGCCGGCCTACAGGATAGCCGTCGATAACTTTCTCTCCGCCATGCGGCACGGTTGCCGACAGCACAACGTCGACTATCAATTGACGATGACCTCCGAACCTACTGAAACGGCCCTCACGAGGTTTCTTCTGTCTCGGGCGAAACGCTGGTGCTGATGAACCGAATTCGTAACATCCTGCTGTTCCTTGCGATTGCCGGGTCCGGTGTTGTCCGCGGCGACGATGACCAGGAGATCGCCGTCCGTTGGGCCGGGCAGCTCGGTGCCAGCAGCTTCGCCGAGCGTGAGCAGGCCGGGGAGGAATTGTTGCGTCTCGGCAGTCGCGCCAGACCTGTTGTGGCACCGCTGCTCGAAAGCAATGACCCCGAGATTCGCCTGCGGGCCCGGAAAATCTGGGAACGCCTCGTCTGGTACGTCGTACCCAATGCGGAGGCGGATATCGACGCCTTTCGCGCTGAACTGAATGTCGGTACGGCAGCACAGGCGGTGCCGCGGAAACCCGTTGTTTTTGCCGACGATTTCGGGCGAAATGACTTTGTCCAACCTTGGCGCCGCAGCCGGCCGCAGATCAGTGCAGCCTGGCGTCGGTTCATCACTCGCCACAAGGCTGAATCGATCCCGCTGCTGTTCGTCATACAGCAGAATCCGAAGACTCGTGTCCTGGTCGAAGATGGCGTACGTGTATTGCTCCAGGTAGTCAGTGCCAGCGCCATCCAAAAACGCTTGCAGGCGCAGCCAATCCATGAGCAGGACCAGTTCGTTGACATGGTCCTGGCACTCAAAGCCGACTCGCTGCAGCAGGTCAATGCATTGCAACGGGTCGTGCTGATGCGGCTGGTTGGGCGTAACCGCGATGTTATCAACCTGGGTCGCTCTGGTTGGCTGCGGACCCGTGACCGTGAGGTTGATGCATTTCTGGTCGAAACCGCCGCCGCCATCCGGGCCGGCAAACTGCAGAACGAATTCTGGGCTGCCGCTGGTGCCGAGCTCGACCGTGCTGGTCACGTCAATTCCCAATGCATGCTCATGACCTACTATGCCAAGGTCGGCGTGCTGCTGAACCAACCTGAGCAGGTCTCCGGTATCCTGCGGCACGAGTTGTTGCAAAGCGCCGAGCCGGCACTGCTCGAGGCGCTGGTCGCGGTGCTCAGTCAACTCGAGTTGCATGGTGAGATTCGCGTGTTGCTCCGCGAGTCCGGCACTGCGGCTCTTACGTATCTGCAGATGTACAGCGACAACAAGACGAAACAGATCGACCAGCTTACTGAGGAACAGTGGGAGTACTTATGCAATCTGATCAATTCTGAAAAAGACTGTTTCCGTCTCGCAGAAATGCTCGAACGTCACACGGAAGAACTGTTTGCCGCCCGTACCTGGCTGCTGATGTTCGAGTTCGACCCGCCTGATTCACTGTACGACGCCAACGCCGCTTTCCGCCTCGCCGCCTGGCACGATGATCGCGGCGAGTTCAGCAAGGCGGCGGATTTTTACGAATCAGGTCTTACCGCCTCGGAGAAGAGCGGTGGCAGTATCACGGGGACGTCTGCCACGACGATTCGCGAAAAGATCGACGAACTGCGGACTCTGGCACTGAACGACAGTGATGGCTATCAGGCTCTGGCGCACCGTGCCCGGGTGGCTCTGCACAAGCAGCGTTACGCCGAAGCGATCGAGATGCTTGAGCAGGCCATCGTCCTGCGCCCCGAGAACGCGGAACTCTACGTTAGTCTGTTTGTTGCCTGCAAGTACGGCAGCTACTACGACCGCCTCGTGGACTACGCCGAACGGCTCGACGGTGTGGAACCCGCGACTGATAGTGAAATGTTCGAGTTCATGGACCACTACCGGGAACTCATGGCGCTTAACCAGGCGTTGGCGCTTGTGGAGAAGCTCATGGCCATGGACCTCGACAAAACTGCGATGTATCTCTCCCGCGCCGCCATCTATTTGCGCATGGGCAAATACGCCGAGGCCGACATGGATCTCGAGACCGCAACGATGAACGGTGCGGAGGTTTTCGAGACTTGCCAGTTCAAGGCTTTCCTGGAATTTTACCGGGCCGACTACGAGGCCGCCGTTCCCGCATTCGAGTGCAATTTCGAGACTGATCAGGAGAATCCGTACTATCGCATGTGGTTGTACTTTGCCAGACTCTACGCCGGGATCGATGACCGTGAGTCATTGGCCGCCTACTATCGCGGCATGGGTGCCGGCGATACATCGAGCATCTGGGCCGAGCAGCTCATTGGCTATCTGCTTGGGTACGTGGATCGCGAGTCGCTCCTGAAAGCAGGCGTCGCTCAGGGCGACGACAATCTCACCAGCGGCCAGATGTGTGAGGCCTGGTTTTACATGGGCCTGCTCGATCGCCAACGCGGCGATCTCGCCGCGGCCCGTGCCGCTTTCGAGAAATGCATGGGCTATCGCATTTACATCTTCTATGAGCACAGTTGGGCCGACGCCGAACTGAAAAAACTGACCGCTGAGGAAGCAAAATAGAAGGTTGCAGGTGTCAGTGAACAGAATGCCTGAAACTGAAACCGCGAGCCACCCGGTATTTTCGACCTGTCACTTCGTTCCCAATTGACACCCGAGACCCCGCTTGATTCTTGAGTCTGCTGCAACCTGAAATCCTGTTGTGGGGCTTGCCACTGGCGTTGATTCCATTGGTCATCCACCTGCTTAACCGGTTGCGCTACCGCACCGTGCAGTGGGCGGCCATGGGGTTCCTGCTCCACGCCACACGCGTGTCGACGCGCCACGCCCGGTTGCGACAGTTTCTCATCCTTATGCTCCGGATTCTGGCGCTGTTGTTTCTGGCGGCGGCTCTGGCACGGCCGCTGCTCGGCGGTATGCTCGGATCGCTCTTTGGCGGGCCGCCGGCGCGCGTCATCATCCTGCTCGATCGCAGCGGCAGCATGGAAGCGATCGATGCCGCAACCCATCGTTCGGCTCGCCTGCGCGTTCTCGATCAACTGTCGGAGGCCGCCATGCAAATAGACGCGGGCGCCGAGATCGTGCTCATCGACAGTGCCACTCTGATGCCGCAGCAGATCGTCGATGCAGACATGCTCAAGAAAATCGATACGGAGACGGGACAGATCATCTGGCCCGCTGTGCGTCGTACGGATTCCGCTGCCGATATCACTGCCTTGCTGAATGCCTGCCAGGCGTGGATGTCGCGACACCCCGGCGGCCGCACGGAGATCTGGATCGCCTCCGACCTGCAGGCTGTAAGCTGGCAGCCCGACAGTCAGGCCTGGGCGAATATCGCCAAGGGCTTCGAGGCATTCGGCGATCAGGTCTCCGTGCGCATCCTGGCAGCCAAGCTGTCGACTAAGGAAAATCTCGCGATTCGTCTGGTCAACTGTGAACGGCACCAGGCCGGGGATGAGGCCGAGCTGGTTTTGGATCTTGATATCAAAGCAACAGTCGGGAGCGACATTGTCGTGCCTTTGAACATCAATATCGATGGTCAATCGATGCAGTTCGACGTGCATCTCGAAGCCAGATCCATGCGCGTGCGCCGGCATCTGCCACTACGGCAGACGATGACCGGTGGCTGGGGGTCGGTGTCGTTGCCCGACGACAGCAACCGCAGTGACAATATCTGCTACTTCGCTTTTGGACGCCAGCGCACACTGCGCACCGTCGTGTGCGCTGGCACCCCCGCTGTCGGTCGACTGCTCCACCTGGCTGCTGCACCTTTGCCGGAGGCGCGTGGGGCCGCACTGCAACTTTCCCCCGATACGTTCGCGCCCGTCGACCTGTCCGAGGTTGCGCTGGTTATCTGGCAGGGCAGCATTGCCGCTGAGCATCAGGCGAAACTGCAGCGCTACGTCGATGACGGCGGTACGCTGTTGTGCTTTCCTGACACCGATGTCGGTAACACCGAAATTTTGGATTTCGCGACCTGGTACGACCCGGAACAGTCGGATGTATTTGAGATCGATAACTGGACGCGCGACCGTGGCGTCCTGGCGGATGCGATGACCGGCGTGCCGCTCGCTCTTGCCGAGCTCGATATCATCCAGCGCTGCCGGATCGCGGCCGATGCGACGGTACTGGCCCGCTTCGACGACGATCAGCCGTTCATCCTCGAACATCGCCGTGGCAGGGGCCGTATCGTGGTGTGCACGTCGCTGCCGCACCCGGACTGGTCAAGCCTGCATTATGGGGCCGTACTCGTGCCGCTTGTGCAGCGGTTGCTGCACGTCGGCAGCCGGCGACTCGACCAGATTGTCTACGGCGAATGCGGTCGTCTCCTGCCGGTGGACAGTGAGCCGGCGTGGGTGCCGGCACAGTCGGAAGGTGTCGAAAGTCCCTGGCAAGCCGGCGTCTTCGATAGCGGCCGCCGCCGTATCGTGCTCAATGCTGCTGCCCGGGAAAGTGACTTGCCCCGACTGAGTCGGGACGACCTGGCGCCACTCTTCGGCGGTGTCGATTGGCGGCTGTTCACGGAGACCCCGGATGACGAAGCCAATCGCCAGGGCGAGTTGTGGCGAGCCTGCGTCGTGCTTGTGCTGCTTTGCCTGCTCGCGGAGCTTCTACTGACCACACCGCCCGCAACCGTGGGCTTGGAAACTTGACCGCCGCACCCGGTATCATTGAATTATGACACTCTGGTCCTATACAATTTCGACACCGGCACTGGTCGCGGCCATCGGTATTGCTTTGGCGACGCTCGTCTGCAGCATTCGCGCCTGCCGGCGCTCGCGCGGTCGACGGTTCATCGCGCTCGAGGCCTTGCGCCTGATTATTGTTGCATTGTTGGTTTTTACCTTGTTCAAGCCCGAACGCCTGACACATACGTCGTATACCGAACAGCCGCTGCACCTGGTCCTGTACGACATGTCGGAGAGCATGGCAACACTCGATGTTGCCGACGGTGACACCTTCATCACTCGGGCGGAATGGCTGCAAGACCAGATCGAGAATGAATTCTGGCGGCCGCTATCGTCGGGTTTCAATGTTCAGACCGTTGGGTTCGGTGCCATCTCGACCGATCCCGGGGACGCTGTCGAAGGCAGCATGGATGCCATCGGTACCGATCTCAACAAAGCATTGAACGATGCGCTGACGCAGTATCCCGCCGGGCGTGCGGTCATTCTCCTCAGTGACGGCGACTGGAACCTCGGTCGCTCCCCAGTGCAGGCGGCAGTCGCCTGCCGGCGCCGTGGCGTGCCGGTTTACACCGTTGGTGTCGGCAGCCATCGGCATTTGCCGGACCTCATTCTCGATGAAGTGCGGATCCCCGCCTACGCCCTGTTGAACGAACAGGTCGCCGTGCCATTCCGGGTCAGTAGCAAGCTCGACCGCGATGTCGAGACTGCAGTGCGCCTGACTGTCGAGGGCCGTGTGCTGGCGGAACGCTCGATCCGTGTTCCGGCCCAGGGCGAGGTCAATGACGTGCTGTCGTGGCGGGCCGACAATCTCGGGCGGTATTACATCGATGTACGACTGCCACTCGAGTCCGAGGAAAAGATTCTCGAGAACAACCAAGCAGGCGGTTTTATCGCAATCCGCGAAGAGACACTCAAGGTCCTGATCGTCGAATCGGAACCGCGTTGGGAGTATCGTTACCTGCGTAACGCGCTCACCCGTGACCCGGGGGTCGATGTCGATTGCCTGTTGATGCACCCCGGCATGCGGCGTGGTGACGGGCACAATTATATCCGTCATTTCCCCGGCAGCCGCGAAAAGCTCGCGCAGTACGACGTCATTTTCCTTGGCGACGTTGGCATTGGCGGCAATGAACTGACCGAGAAAGATGCGACATTGATTCGCGGCCTGATCGAGCAGCAGGCCAGCGGCCTGGTTTTTTTGCCGGGCTCGCGTGGTCGAATTTTCACGATGATCGAGTCACCGCTTGCCGAGCTGCTGCCGGTCACCCTCGACCCTGAGCAACCGCAGGGACTGGCGGCAGCGCACGAATCTCGCTGGGAGATCACCACGCGCGGTGAAGCCCACCTGCTGACCAGCCTCACCCGGCAAAGCAACAAAAACCGCCGGGTGTGGCAGGAGCTTCCGGGGTTTTACTGGGCTGCGCCGGTTGTCAGGTCGAAGCCTGGAGCGCACGTACTGGCGGTACACGGTTCGCGGCGAAACGAATGGGGACGGCTGCCGCTTATCGTCTTGCGTCCGTTTGGCAACGGCCAGACGCTATTCATGGGCACCGACAGCGCTTGGCGCTGGCGCCGCGGCGTCGAGGACAAATATCACTACCGCTTCTGGGGGCAGGTTGTGCGCTGGATGTCGCATGCCCGTCACCTGGCGCATGACCAGGACATCCGTGTCTTTCATACGCCGGAAACGCCGCAGCGCGGCGATACCGTTTTTATCAATGCCAACATCTTTGACGACGGCGGTCTGCCGCTCAGCAATGACATCGTGACAGCGACCGTGACCATCGACGACGATCAGCAGCAGCTTGAATTCGAAGCGGTTGAAGGTGGTTGGGGCCTCTATCGTACGAAGTGGAAACCGGCCCGCAGCGGCACTGCCGAGGTTGTTGTAAGCAGCCGGACAACCGGAAACTCACTGACCTCGCCGCTCGAGATTACCAGTGTGCGGCGAGAGAAGATCGGACAGCCTGCAAGGCGCTCGGTGCTGCGCGATATCTCCCGCATTACCGGTGGCAGTTTTGCGGACTCCGCAGACGTTTCCCAACTGTTGGAGGCTATTCGCACGGCACCGCTGGAGCAGCAGGTGATGGAACGTTTCAAGCTCTGGAGCACCTGGTGGTGGGGATTGATTATTCTGGGGCTTTGCACTACGTTCTGGTGTCTGCGAAAAGCTGCAGGGGTGATCTGAAAGTGGGGCTTGAGGATAGCAGTTTGTGGAGATGCAATATACTCTTATATAGGTTGTTATACGTTTTCTTTCGATCGTATGAGGCCTCGGGATGCCAGTAATCGCCACTACATCAAGCGAACTTTTCCTGAGTGTCATCCCGGCTATCGCTGCGCCCTTTCACGCCACCCCCACACACCTCGACCAGCAGGCCCAGGCGCGGACGATGCAACTGCGGCGACACGTGAGGCGATCGTGCAACTGATCGAGAAACTCTGCAAGAGTATGTTGACCATCCCGACCCGGAAGGGCGTGAACATCTCCGGCAACTGTTGAAACCATGAAAAGCTCATCACACAATCTGTCGCTGCCACCGAAGCTGGTTGGCCAGATCGCCGCCTGCGAGAGGCGTCTGCGGCGGGTCGAAACGATCGTGGCGGCCGGGGGCGCCCTGGGTGGTTTGCTGTTGTCGATCGTCATGCTGTATGTTTCGGATCGGTTCTGGGACACGCCGGCACTGTTGCGCGTCTTGTCCCTGGGGGGCGGCGCGCTGGCTTTGGGACTGTCTGCCTGGTACTGGCTGCGCCACTGGTACTGGAAGCGGCGCGACGGATGTGAGATAGCACGGTTGATTCAGCGTTATCATCGGCAGTTCGGTGACCGGTTACTCGGGGTGGTTGAGTTGGTCAATGCCGATGATTTGCCGGGTGACATGTCGTCCGACCTCTGCCGCGCCGCTATTGACCAGGTGGCTGCAGAGTCCGCAACAGTCGATTTCACGGAAGCTGTCGATCGCAGGCTGGCACGTGGCGCGGTCGGTCTGTGTGCTGCCGTGCTGATTGCGGTGACCGTCCTCGCATTGTTCTCGCCCGGGGCGGCGTTCAACGCGTTCGAGCGGTGGCTGCAACCCCTGGCAGGGATCGAACGCTATACCTTCCTGAGCCTGGATCCGTTGCCGGCACAACTGAACGTTGCGTACGGTGAGCCGTTTGCGCTAAGCACGGATGTGTCTGGCTATTCCCGCTGGATCCCGTCACAGGGGCGGGTGGTGCTGGCCGGGAAAAGGTCGATCACGTTCGACGTCGACGGCAGGGACGTTGACCTGACGGTGCCTGGGCAGACACAGGAGGTGCCGCTGATGATTTCGGTTGGCGACGCACAGGCGCACACCATTATTCGGCCGCGGCATCGGCCGGCGCTGACCCGGCTAGTGGCGCACGTGACGCTCCCGGAGTACCTGCAGCGGCCGAATGTCGAAATGACCGTCGACGGAAGCAAGGTGAGGATGCTCGAATCGTCGCAGGTAAGCTTCGAAGGCGAGGTCAGTCGAATCCTTCAACAGGGGGAGCTGACGCTGTCGGCCGCCACCACGAGAACAGCAACCACTGTGGCGAGGACAGTGACGACCGAGATGACTGTCGATGGCAAGCATTTTATAAGTTTACCGATGCCGGCGCAGGACCTGGTGTCGTGTAGCCTGACATGGCGGGATATTTATGGCCTGGCGCCCAAACAGGCACGGGTACTGAAGTTCGCGACGGTGGCGGACCGCAAGCCGGAAGTCAAGTTACTTAACCTGGCCCGGCACACGGCGATTCTCGAGGATGAGACGTTGGAGATCGAGGTCAAGGCGACCGACGATTTTGGGCTGCGACATGCCAACCTTGTCTGGCTGGCAAAGGACGGCGAGGGCACGGATCTGGGGTTGGGTGAGACGGCGACTGTCGCCGATGGAGGCTCAAAGGAGACCAGCCTGAGCGGCACGTTCGTGATGTCGCCTGAATTCATGGATCTGCCGATACCTTGTATCGTGGAGTTGTACGCTGCCACCGTCGACTACCTTCCCGGCCGACAGCCGGTAACCACCGAGCGCTACCGTATCGACGTGCTCAGTTACGCGCAGCATGCCGAGCAGGTGCGGCGACAGTTCGAAGCGTTGCTTACAAAGCTGGAAGACCTGGCTCGCAGCGAAGAGTCACTGCTCGACGGTAAGCAGCAACTGCAGGCTTTGTCGGATAAAAACCTGCAGGCTGAAGCCGCGACAAGTGCAATGCGGCGGCAGGTCAATCAAGGACAGGCCAACCGGAAAGCACTCGAGCGCACCTCCGGGACGGGCCGCGAACTGCTGGCCGAAGCAATACGGAACAAACAGTTCCCGACCGGACTGTTGGCGCGGCTGGCGGAAACGGTCAGCGGCATGCAATCGCTTTCACAGGCAGAGATGACCGAAATCGTCAAATCGATGCAGGCCGGGTTGAAGAAGGAAGGAGCGGCGCGCCGCGGCGACCTGCAGACGGCGGCGATAAAGGAGGCGAGTGCAGTGAAGAAACTGCGTGAGATGGTCGGTGACATGGACGACTCGCTCAATGACATGGTCGCGCGAAACTTTATCTTGCGACTGCGCCAGCTCGGTGCCGGTGAGGGGAAAATCCGGGTGGCCTTGGGACGGGCGCTGCCGGAAACGATCGGTATGCGCACACGCGATCTCGAACCGGAGCTCGCCGAGCAGCTCAAGAAGTCGGCGACACAACAATACGAATTGCGGCGGGAAAGCAAGTTCGTGCAGAATGATATTCAGGGATACGCCATACGCACGGGCGTTGACGCCTTTCGCGAGATCCACAGTGAGATGACGGAAGCGCACATACAGGAGTCGCTGGCCGAGCTCACTGAATGCATCGACAGCAACCAGCTTGTGAAGGCGATAGCGGATACGGATAGCTGGGCCAAACGCTTCAATGCCTGGGCGGACCGGCTCGACAGCTCCGGCGGCAGAGACAACGAAGGCGGCGGCGGCGGAGACTCACCGTCCGCGGAGGCGATGCGGATTATGATGGATCTTCTGCGCATTGCCCAACAGGAAGACGCTTTGCGAACACAGACCCGTGCCACCGATCGGTTGCAGCCAGGCAAGCGCCAGCACAAGGCTCGCAGCAGGCGGCTGCTCGACAAGCAGCTTGGCCTGCTCGCGGATGTTAACGTGATGACCGCGGATGCCTGGTCACCGTTGCTCTATGATCTGCTCGAAGAAGTGGCTCACGCCATGGACGATGCCGGCGAATTGCTCGAGCGACCGCAGACCGACGGCGAGACTATTGCTGCGGAGACCGAGGTCATCGAGCTTCTCACTCGCGCCTGCGGCAGTTGCCAAAGCCAATGCAACAGTGCCGCTGCCGGGATGCTGGCGCAAATGATGGCGCAGCTTGTGAAGAGCCAGGGAAAGAAACCGGGGCAGGGCAGCGTGGCCGGTGGCGAATCGAAATTCGCCGGTAACGCACAGATTGATGGACAGCCCGCCGCCGGCTCTGTTGGCGAGTCACGTAGCGTCGAGAAAACGTCGGGGCGAATTGATCCGGCCACGATTCCGGAAGAATTCCGCGAAGCAGTGGAACAGTATTTTCGTGCCATGGAAGAACTGGAGAAATGATTGTCCTGATGCGTCTACTGCCTGTTATTCTGGTTTTCGTGATGACTGCCACCGGCTTCAGCCAGTCGCTGTTTTACAGCGACGACCCGATTCCCGAGCGCGTCGAGACCGCCTATACACGTGGCATCGCGTTCCTGATCAAGAACCAGTTTTTGGATGGGACCTGGGGAGATTCGTACGGCAAACAGCCCGGCGTTGTGGGGCTTGCTGTGCTGGCGGTCCTGGCGCACGGCGAGGACCCGAACCATGGGCCGTACAGCGAGATGATCAAGCGCGGCCTGGTTTTTATCCTGGGCAGTGCCAACGACAACGGCTATCTCGGTCGTTCGATGTACAACCACGGATTCTCGACGCTGGCGCTTGCCGAGGCTTACGGCGCTGTCGATGATCCTCGGCTTGGACCTGCATTGGAGCGGGCTGTGAATCTCACGATCGCAGCGCAGAACAACAATAATTCCGGTGTCTGGCGCTACAATCCGGAGAGCGTCGATGGCGATTCGACGGTCACCGGTGCCGTCATGGTCTCACTCTTGGCGGCACGCAATGCCGGTATCGCCGTGCCGCAATCCTCGATCGATGCCGGGCTCAAGTTCTACACGATGAGCCAGAGCAATGATGGTGGTATCGGCTATGTTGCCGCGGGTGATGGAAATCCGACAAGAACCGCAATTGCCGCGACGGTATATTCCCTGGCGAAGAAAAACCGAAACTCAACCTACCGCGGCGCCCGGCAGTACCTGACGAAAGCCAACTACACCAACAGCGACGGACGGCCGTTTTACTATTTGTATTACGCGTCCCAGGCTTATTTTCACATGGACCCCGAACTGTGGCGGGTGTGGAACGGGAACAATATCGACTGGCTGGTGGCGTCACAGGACACCGATGGAAGCTGGCAGGGTCAGTTCGGTTCGACTTTCTCGACGTCGGCGGCTTTGCTTGCGCTTGCTCTGAACTATCGGTACCTGCCGATTTACGAACGGTGATTATGCCAGGCTTCAGGTGTCAGTGAGGGAATAACTGGTTCCGAAGCCTTTTCCCTGATGCCTGAAACCTCTGTAACTGAACACTTCAAGACGAAAAGGAATGCGATGAAAATGACATGTTTGAGCATCGTGCTGCTGTTTGCCTGCATGACCGTGCAGGCGGAGTTGCAACTGGATTTCGGTGACGACGAAGGGCCGCAGCATGCGCTGGCGGTGCCGGCACCGGTCGGGATGTCTTCCCCGGACGAGGGGGACTCGCGGAGTGTGCTGTTGTTCAAAAACGGCGACAAGCTGCACGGAACGATGCAACGCTTCGATGAAGAAGGCTCGATATACTGGGCGCATCCTGATATCGTCGAGCCGATTCGCATCAAGAGCAGCAAAGTCAACGGTGTTTTCCTCGGACAACGGTCCGTGGCGCAGCATGGCGGTACCTATGTGGTGTTGACCAACGGGGACACGCTGTACGGTAAGATCGTCAGCCTCGACAACGACGAGCTCGTGTTGGAAACCTGGTACGGCGGGATGATGACGATCAAGCGCCCGATGATTTTGTCGATCACACCAGGTAATGTGCGCAATTCGCTGTACAGCGGACCGGGTAATATCGCGGAGTGGCAACAGACCGGCACAAGCAAATGGATTGTCGAAAACGAGCGCCTGGTAGGTGATGGGACGATTGGCCGTGACGTCGGGCTACCGGAGATGGCGAATATTCAGTTCGACCTGGATTGCAATCCCGGTGAATTGAACATGCAGCTGATGCTGTACGCCAAGCAGATGCACCGCTATGGCAGCGACTGCTATCTGCTGGAAATAAGCGGATTGCACATCAAGCTGAGTCGATTTACTGCGAACGGCGGCATGAATTCGCTGGGTGAAAAGCAGGTCCCGAGCCTACGCAAGAACAAGCACGTCGCGGTTCAGCTGAACGTTGACAAGGAGAATCGGCAATTTCATTTGTTCATCAACGGCAAACATATCGAGGGGTTCGTCGATTCACAGATGTTCATCGGCCGTGGCACCGCGATAGTTTTTCATTCGGATGCGAAGAGGAGCAACTTCAGCATTGGCAACATCAGCGTGGCGGAGTGGGATGGCAGCGTCACCGGCAGCGATATCGGCGAACTGTCCGGCCAGGACCTCATCGAATTCGTCAATCGCGACAAGGTCAGCGGTACGATGTCGACCATCACCGGTGACATCGCCAAGTTCCACACACCGTACGCGACGATGGACATTCCGACCGAACGCATCGGCGCGATATACTTCGGCGCTGGTGCCAGCGAGCGGGCCCGGCGCTATGCAGGCGACGTCGAACTGTTCTTTCCCAATCGCCAGCGCTTGACGATAAAGGCCCGGAAACTGGCGGACGGCAGGCTCGAGGGGTTCAGCGAGAACTTCGGTGATCTCACGTTGAACCTGTACGCCTTTGTCGGCATGCGTTTCAATCTATACGAGCACGAAGACAGGCGCCAGACCGACTTTCTGTCACACCCAGCTTTCGAAGACTGACCGGTCGGCCTGTATGCGACGAATACTCAAGCGGCTTTTCGGCGGTGGGCCGACAGTTGAATCGGCGCTGGCGCTCTATCGTGCCGGCCGGTTTGCCGACGCGCTCAAGCAGGCCGACACACTGATCGAACGCGCCCCCGATCTCGCCATGGGCTGGCGATTCAAGGGCGAGTGTCTGTTCGAACTCCAGCAGTACGGCGAGAGCATCGTTGCTTTTCGTGTCGCCCAAAATTTCGGCGGCCCAGGTACCGAGGATCTGTTTCTGTGGATCGCCCGGTGCTGTGCGAGAGATAAGCGCGTCGGTGATGCCACAGATGTATTGAACAAGTTCATTGCTGAAGCTGGCGAGGACGATGCGGATTTGATCGCCCAGGCAAAGTCGGCACTGGCACAGCTGATCTGAGAATCGGGCAACCTAATGCACAGCGATTTTTCGCCTGCCCGACGCGCTGGCCGCACCCGATGAACCTGTGCGACTGTCCGGGGTTCCGGAAGAAATCGGCCAGTGGCACGGTGAGTTGCCGGCTGCCGAAATCCAAATCGTGGTTTGCGAGTATATCGCGGAGAGTTTTACGTGGCGTTTCGGCCGCGATAAAATGATGGCGCGCGTACGCCAGATACCCCATCCCGATCGGGTCACCGAACCTGCCAGTTAATTGGGGTTTTGCGGTGAGTTCCCAGATAGGTGTTGGCCTGTGAAAAGTGGCGGCAGCCGAGAAAACCGCGATACGCCGATAGCGGCGACGGATGCGGCGCTGCCAGGATCAGATGTTTGCCGGCATCGATCATCTTCGCTTTGCTCTGGGCCGGGCGCCCCCACAGCATAAACACGACATTGTTACAGCATTTGTTGATCTCGGCAATCACTCGATTGGTGAAAGTTTCCCAGCCCTTGCCGGCGTGTGAGCCGGCCTGTCCGGCACGGACGCTCAGTGACGTGTTCAGCAGGAAGACGCCCTCCTGCGCCCACGCTGTCAGGTTGCCATGTGGTGGCACAGACAACTGCAGGTCGGTCTGCAGTTCTCGGAAAATGTTCAGCAGCGATGGCGGCGGCAGTACGTTCCCCACGACCGAAAAACAGAGGCCGTGCGCCTGGTTCGGGCCGTGATACGGGTCCTGGCCGAGGATGACGACCTTGACGTTGTCGATCGGTGTATGCCGGAAGGCGTTGAACATGTCGCGCTCCGGCGGATAAACGGTGTATTGCTTTTTCTCATCGATCAGGAACTGCCGGAGCTCGCTCATGTACGGCTTGTCGAATTCGTCTCGCAGCACGGCGAGCCAGGAAGCCTCAAGCTTCGGCGCCGGACTTTTGGGCGGTGGAGACGGTTCAGGGGCGCTGAACAGGTCGGCATGATCGGACATGGATGGCCTTGCAGTGCTTGCATTCAATATGTCGTAAGGTTAATTGAGGTATTCACCGGTTCAAGTAATTTTCCATCCAAAGCCGAAGGGCAGGGCGCATGGGGCAGCACAACAGCACAATGGCCGGGGTATAATCAGTTTCAATAACGTGAAGCTGCCGCGCAAATGAAACCGCAACGGTGGAGGGCCTGCCCGGCAACGCCGGTGATCGAACCTGGGTCTACCACCAGCAACCACCACTCTCCTGATGCTTTACCTCGTCGTAGCACTGGCCTGTGAGGCGAAGCCGATCACTCGACAGCTCGGTCTGGTTCGTGACAATGACGTTGCGAACCCCGCAGTATTTTCCGGTGATGACTGCATTCTTGTGGTCTCCGGTGTGGGGAAGGCACGGGCTGCCGCGGCAACCGCATTCATGCTGACGAGATATGGCGCTCGCGGCCCGGGGCTCGTTGCCAACATCGGCGTGTGCGGTGCCACCGGCAACCCTCATACAATCGGGCAGTTGCTGGTGATCAACCGTATCTGCGACCACAGCAGTGATCGCATTTTCCTGCCGGACATGCTGTATCGCCACAGTTGTCTCGAAGCTGCATTGACGACCTGCGACCAGCCCGTGCAGGCGGGGCAGTCAACTGTGGATGCTGGGTTGGTCGTCGATATGGAGGGTGCCGGATTTTTTGAAGCGGCGGCCATGTTTGTACCCACCGATCTGATCATGTGCCTCAAAGTCGTGTCCGATTTTCTTGACGGGGATCTGAAGGCCGCCCGAGTCACCGAGTTAATGGCGGCGCAGGCTGAGTCGGCAGTGGATATTCTGCGCGGTGCCGCGGCAGCTGCCCATCGATCAGAGCCGCCGCTGGCGCTGGCCGAGCAGGATGCGCTCGATATCGCGGCCGAGGCGTTGCGGCTGTCGGTCACCCAGCGGCACATGCTGCAACAATTTGCTGTCGGATACAAATTGCGGACTTCGCAGAACCTGCTTCCGATTCTGGAGCCATGCCATACCAGTGAAACGATCGACAAACAATCCCGGCTTGCCCGTTTCGATGACCTCCGTCGGCAACTGGCGCCATCGTAGTACGGTGCCTCGCACAGTCATTGTCCCGGCGTATGTCGGCGAGGTCCCGATTGCCTGCCTGCAAGTAGGGGAGAGTGCCAGGGGAGCAGGCACCCTCAATGATGTTTTGAGATCGTCTCCGGTGTCGCGCCGTATTGCTATGATCGATCCACCCATTTCATTTGCGTAACCATCTATGCCGAACACGACTAATTTCTCTCATATCTATGTCGAGAAAGGGGCTGAGGAATATCCCGACACACAGCAGATATGTCGTCGTTTCAGTCAGGCGCAGGTAGTCTCGGTTGATGACTATAAGCACATTTTCAATCGCCCGAATCAGCGGTTTCAGGTGCAGAAGCGCAGCATGAAACTGATCCTTGCCGTTAAGAAGGATCATTTCCTCTATCCCGGTTCGGGCTATGCTCCTGATTTCGGGTACGATGCCTTCTATTACAGTGCGCAGATGTTTAACTGTGTCTACAATTGCGACTATTGCTATCTGCAGGGGATGTACGCCTCCGGCAACCTGGTGATTTTCGTCAACCACGAGGCTTACACGACGGCTGCGGATGAGCGACTTGCAGCCGCAGGCAGGTTATACCTGTGTGTGTCCTACGATACCGACCTGCTGGCGTTCGAGAATGTTCTGCCGTTGTGCCGCCGCTGGATCGAGTTTGGCCGCACGCGTTCGAACCTGTTGATCGAGATTCGTACGAAGAGCGCGAATTTCGATGCCATTGCCGAGCTCGATCCCATACCGAATGCCGTGCTCGCCTGGACCCTGTCACCTGCCGCCGTCTCGAGCCAGTACGAGAGCCGCACGCCGCCACTGGCCGCGCGCCTGGCGGCCGCCCGCGAGGCACTCGCAGCGGGTTGGCCGGTACGGGTGTGTTTCGATCCAGTGCTGCGGATCGAAAATTGGCAGGAGCGATATGCCGAACTCATTGATTCCACGTTTGCAGCAATCGATCCCGCCGGCATCTTTGATTGCTGCATTGGTACTTTCCGGATGAATGCCGAGTATCTCAAGCGTATCCGTCGACAGCGCGAGGATTCCGATATTCTCTATTTCCCGTACACGCGGCAGGGCAATACTGTGAGTTACGCGGACAACCAGGAAGCCGAAATGCTGGCGTTTGTGAGCAAACGTCTGGCAACATACCTGCCGGCGGAGAAAATTATCGTTCACCGGGCCCTGTCCGACGATGAATCGTAATCATTTTTCAATAAGATAGTTACGGATTTATTTTTGCAGTTGGCGACTTTTTTTCGTGTGGAATAGTATTTGCGTTAAAACCGTATTGAAACGACGCGTGCACGCGAACTCGACCAATCCCTGGAGTATCGATTCATGAAAACCACAATTGACAAATCAATTGAGCCCTCGGAAACAGGCGTAGTTCCTTGCGACGGACCGCCCAACCGCCGGAACATACTGGTGGTCGACGACGAGATGCAGATTCGCAAGTTCATCCGCATCATTCTGGAGGAGCAGGACTTTCAGGTGTTCGAAGCGCACGATGCCCAGGCTGCCTTGAGCATGATCGCGGTGAAGAATTTTGATCTGGTTATTTCCGATATCTGCATGCCGGATATCACGGGTATCGAACTGCTCAAGGAAGTCAAACGCCAACAGGCGGGAGTGCCTATCCTGCTCATTACGGGCCTGCCGGGAGTCGACGATGCGGTCGAGTGCATGCGCCTCGGAGCTGTCGAGTATCTGCCCAAGCCGATCGACATGGAGCGGTTTTACAGCACGATTGCCAATATCTTCGATAGTGGCGAGAAAATGCTGGCGCTGGACCAGCTCGGCGACAATGCGAATGACGACTGCCGCATCGGTGAGTACAAGATCCTCAACAGCTTGGGGGAAGGCTTCAACGGGGTGGTGTTTCTGGTCGAGAGAACCGATGAAAACGGGGAGACGCGGCAGTACGCGCTGAAATTGCTGCGATACTCCAGTCACGACGATGCTGATAATCGGCTGCAGACGCGTCGGTTCTTTCGCGAGATAGAAACGCTGTCGAAGATTGATCACCCGAACATCGTGAAGACCCATGACTACGGTTACGCGAAGAATCCGCGGTTGCCGTATTTCGTCATGGACTACATACGCGGGCGTTCGCTCAAACTGGTGTCGAAGGGGTTGGTGTCGGCGACAATTTCCGAGAAGGCTGGGATTATCCGGCAGGTGGCCGATGCGCTGTGTGCGACCCATGCGAAAGGGATCTGTCATCGCGACATCAAGCCGGACAATATTCTCGTGCTGCCCGATCTGACCGCCAAGTTGATGGACTACAGTGTCGCACAGTTAGCCAATTCCGAACTGACAATCGACGAGGAGATGCTGGGCAGTCCAGCCTATACTTCGCCGGAAGGCTTTCTCTCGGGCAAGATCGACAACCGCGGTGACCTTTTCTCGCTCGGTGCGGTCGCCTACGAGCTTTTTCTTGGGCACAAGGCCTATAGGGGCTTGTCGTTTGCGGACTTTGCAACAGCGGTTCGCAGGGAAAAACCGTACGAACCGCGGCATGTGATTGCGGACTTCCCAATGGCGCTGCAGTCTATCCTGGCGCGGTTGCTGAAGAAGAAGATCGAAGACCGCTACCAGTGTGCCGAGGACCTTGTGCGGGACCTTGACATATGCCTCCAGGCGGAGGAGCTCGAGGCGCTGCCGGCATTCGAAGGTTACGAAGACAAGGCGCAGGACTGGGAAGTGTAGGGCGGTCCACTCAGTGATTTCTGCTTGCCGTCCTTGAGGATGTTCTACGCGTCGTCCAGGTTCTTATGCGGCTTGGATATTGTGCTGTTGCTTGGCGACGATTCGCGCCCAGAAACTTTGTTCTCGTTCATCACGCGCTTGTAAATCTCTTCACGATAGACAGTGATCGAGCGCGGTGCGTTGATTCCGAGGTGCACCTGGTTGCCCTGGATTTTCAGGACCTTTACTTCGATGTCGTTGGCGATGACGATACTTTCATCGCATCGTCGTGTCAGGACTAACATAACTATACCCTCCCTGGCGGCACACTCTTTTGTGTGTGGGCTTCAACTTTCATGATTCAACGGTTGTTGAGTTTCCGGGTTGTGCAGGATTGCTCCGGCAACCCTCGATTGTCAGTTCACAACCTTGGCGAGCATGTCCTTGTGTATGCCCTGGTACAGATCATACGGGGACATGAAGACGAAGTTCAGGCGCCCGAATGTGATGATGGAATCGGACTCCACTCGGACCTTGATGTTGGGTGTGATGAATTGATGATGGAGCTTGGTGCCGTTGGTCGATTCCAGGTCAATGAGAAAAAACATGCCGCGGAACTCGATTATGCGGGCGTGAATGCGCGAGACGGAATAGTCGGCAATGACGATGTCGTTTGTCTCGTGTCGCCCGATCGACAGGACGCTGGCATGCTCACGGGAAAACTCTTTTTTTCGCAACACGAAGATTGCATGGGTCGCTCCGTCGTTGTCGGTCAGCGTCACCTGGTCGACAGCTTGTTCGCGGGCCTGTCGCAGGGTTGTAGCGTGAGACGCTCCGGCGTCCGACACGTCGTGCGCATCGGTGGCGAGGACATCGGGAAAGAAGCGGTCATATAGTTCCTTGCCAACCAGAAACGGCTCCTGTACCTGATCGAGAAAATCAGTCACCGAGCATGCTTGGAACTCTGCGACCATGTCGTGGTACCGCAGTCGCCCGTTCTTGTCTGTCAGTTCTGCAACCTGCATCATAATTCAGTCGATTCCCGGCAACGTCGGAACATTGCTGTTTTGTCGCACATTCCCCCGCCGTTTAGCTGTCGGCAGTTCGATATAGACCTTTTTTTTGCCATTGGGGACTGTTGGTTGTGTTATGTTGGAATACCGTCGCTTACATAGCGCAAATTCCGTGCCGCTATCGAGAATTGACCGTAACGAATGTGGACAAGTGGATTGCCTGTCTTGCGTCGACATGCTTTTCGTTGCGGACGCCTGCGGTATATTGGGCCGGATAGGCAATCATGATCACTTTTCACTCCAGCGAATCTGCGGAATCCGCATGCCGGAAGCGACGACATCCGAATCCACTGATGAGCCCGCCAAGGATCCGGCGCGACTTTATTCCTTCGCCCGTCGCGCCCGCGTCTTGGTGCGGGGGCGGCATGCGGTATGTAACGCCCGCAAACGCATCCAGTTTGTGCTGGTAACGACGGATATCAGCGCCCGCAGTCGTCGCGAGATCGTCGGGCAATGCAAGGGGATCCCGATGATCGAATACATGTGCACGGATGAGGTCGAGCGGCATTTCGGCATGGAGAACACGCGCATCGTCGGGTTCCTGAAGAGCCCGATCGGCAAGTCGCTAATGGACGAACTCAGCGCTCACCGTTTCCAGTAGGGTAGAATGGGCGTATCCTTTGCTCCTTACCCCTGCCACGTCTTAATCGTCGCCTGCTTTACCTGCTACCAGCGTGCGGAATCGCCGCAGGTCGACGTGGCCGGGCAGCAACTTGCCCTTCCGGTAGAACAGCATCAACTGCAACTGCCTGTTCTCGAAAGCCAGTCGGGCGACCAGATCCGGACTGATCGTGTGGCGGCCGAAGGTTCTTTTCGTCGGCCACTGAATCGTCGGGAACGAAATGTAGATAAGCTCGGAGCAGACGATCTTGTCCGTAGTGTTGACGTCGAAATTAAAGTCGTATTTCTTGCCTATCTGGCGCAGGGCCAGGACAAGCGCCTCCCGCTTCTGCGCGATCGTCAGGGTGGTCGGGCGCAAAACCGCGACATCATCGACATTCATGAAATGCTCCAGTGAGTTCAGCTGCACGCCGGGGCGCAATGCCTCGATAACGTTGTGACCGTTGCGGCTGTTGATGCGGTCGTGATACTGCACCACAACCGGATGGTCCCAGACGCCGAGCGCCCTGAGCTCCTCTTCGTTGCCGATCCAGATCGCGACGTGCCCGAAATGCCCGGGAATAAACCGGTCGGTCAGCCGAAAAGGCGTTTTCTCGAGCAGGATATCCAGTGGCCGTAGCGACTCGCGAATATGTTGAGTCGCCCCGCCGTCGTCGTTAAGCAGCCCCTTGCGTTCCTCATACAGCCCGACAGTATTGCCGAAGATCAGGCTGAGGAGATTGACGCCTTCGTCCTTCATTTCAGCTAAGAAATCGCTACCGACACGCTCGAGAAAACTGAACTTTCGGCTGGCGATCTCGCCGATCTGCACCTTGAGCGTGAACTGATATGACGGGCTGCTGGTGATCAGTGCGTAGAGATACTCCATTCGCTCGTCCTCGACCACATGCTCGGCCTTGACCAGGCGTTCGAACAGTGCGATCCCACGCCGGATTCGCTGGCGCTTGGCGATGGAGTTGGCGGACTCAGTTACCTTGTCGAGTTGATTTGACTGGATGTCGAATCCTGCGTCCGGGTCATTTAGTAACCGGCGGAGTCGGCTGTCTGCCTCGAAGACAACGATCGCGAGCATGTAATTGTCGTACAGCGTCAGCGCCGCAGACAGCGACATCATTGCTGCCTTTGTCTTCAGGTGATGGTCGATGGCGAGCCGGACATCGCCCGTTTCCTCGGCATCGACCAGGCATTCGTACCGTTCTGCGAAGGCGTACAACCGTTGGCGCAGCTTGAGATACGCAACAGTTCCTTGTCGCAGGGTCTGCAATTGCTTGCCGGTCAGTGCGGCGCTTTTCTGCTCCTCGAGCCCTGCAGCCAGTTCGAGAATCTCCGCGCGGAAAACCAGACTCTCTTCGACCGTCGACTGCAATTCGTAGATTTCGCGGTTCAATTGCCGCGCAAAATCTCGTTGAGCGATACCGGTGACCTGGCGCCAGCACGGGTCCGTCAAATTGATCGTCTGGCACGCAGCCGGTAGAATCATCAAGAACAGAGTGAGCACTCGCAGGACTGATTTAGCGCCGTTACTCATTGCCGGGTGCCTCTGACTGTTGCCTCTTCCAGCGATTCGTTGCCGCTGTCAGGTTGTTTCGGAAGGTCTGATCATTTGGGGCCATCTTGATCGCCTGCTGCAGGAAAGGTAACCCCTCTTTGTAATTTCCCTGCAACGTCAGTGCCATGCCCAGTTGCGAGATTGCCTGGGCAAAATCCGGTTTCAGCTTTACGGCTTGCCGGAAGTTGACAACGGCCTCGTCGATCCTGCCTTCATTGGCCAGGACGGTGCCGAGGTTGTTGTAGGGCTCGGCGTATTTCTCCCGGTATTCAATCGCTTTTTCGAAATGTGGCCTGGCTTCTTCGGATTTCCCATATTCGCGCTGCAGCAGCCCGCCGCAGTTGTTGTGGGCTTCGGCATGCTCAGGGTCGATTTGCAGCGTTTCGTGAAATTCAGCAACTGCTCGTTCAATCTGGCCAGCAGCCTCGCAGGACTGGGCCAGGTTGAAATGCGGCCGGGCCTTATTCGGCGACTTGGCTGCGCAGTCAGCCCACAGCGAGACGCGATCGCGCCATACTTTGCCACGCGACACGGTCGCGCCTCCCAGGCCGGCGGCGATCAGCAGTGCCAGGATCGGTGCCAGTTTCGGGATCGGGGCACACCAGCCTTCGATGTATTGCCACAAGGCCACTACGACCAGGACAGATGGCAGATACGTTCGGTGCTCGAAGGCCATTTCCAGCGCGATAAACGAAGACTCCAGTGCCAGGTTGATGAAGAACCACAGGATCGCGAACGACAGGATCCGATGCTTCGGTGCCAGGCGAAAGGCAGCATAGAAAAGACCAACCGTGGCAACGATGGCAACCAGGGTCGACGGTGGTGAAAACAACGACGCTGACACCGGGAAATCGTAATCGAGGTTGAAGCGTGATGGCAACGGCAGAAACAACAGGGACAGATACAGCCACACCACGCGGTACTGGGTCAACAGCCGCTCGAGCAACGTGAAATCACGGTCGTCGTACTTTGCCAGTATGCGGAGCGGGTCGCCATCAGTGTATGCGCAGAGCAGCAACGGCAGAATGATGATGGCAGGTGCCGCGAAATACTTGAGGCCGGACATCAGCCAGTCGCGGCTGAGGTCGCGGAAAAAGTACCATTCATAGAGCCACACCAGCAACGGCACGGTGACGGCGATCTCCTTCGAGGCCATCCCGCAGAAGAATGCCAGGCCGGCGCCAGCGAACCACCAGGCCCGTGGCGTCCCGCGGGTTCGGCGCCCGATGATGTAGAAATTTATCGAGGCCATTGCGAACATCGCAGCCATGCTGTTCATGCGCTGGACAATGTAAATGACACTCTGAGTATGCAGCGGGTGAAGGACCCATAGCCCGCCTATGATCAAAGCGGCCACCACCTGGCGGCGGCCGATTCGCCGCTTGCCGTCGGTGCGGCATAGCGCCAGAGTCAGCATCGCGAAGAGATAGACCATGACACCGCAGACAGCGTGGATCGCGATGTTGACCATGCGGTAGTGGCGGAGGTTGTATTCGCCTCCCGAGATCCAGTAATTCAGCGCAAATGATATGTTGGACAACGGCCGTTGGCTGTTGACGCTTTTAGTTGCTGTCGCCTTCAGCTTCGACCAGGTCAGATGCTCGAGGCGCACATGCGGGTTGTCCCGGATGTTTCCCTCGTCGTCGAAAATGAAGGGTGCGTCGAGTGTGTGCCAGTAGACCGCGAAGGTGAGGACAGCAATCAGAATGACCGCGGCAAGACGCATGACGCGGGCTGAGACTGCTGGCTTAGAAGCTGGCGACGTTTTGCTCGCCATTTATCGGCCCTTGTCGAGTAACACATCGAGATGCACAGCAACGCTGCGCGCCAGAGCGTCGGTGTTGTAGCCGCCTTCGAGCTGCGACACCAGATGGCCGCCGCAGGTCACGGCCGCCAGGTCGGCGACGATCGTTGACAGCCGTTGGAAACCGTCTTCAGTCACCGCCATCGATGCCAGTGGATCGGCTTCGTGGGCGTCGAAACCCGCAGATACCAGGATGAACTGCGGCGCGAAATCCTCTGCCGCCGGCACGAGTTGTTCTTCGAACGCGGCGATATATGCGTCGTCGTTATTGCCGGCGGTCATCGGGATGTTGAGCGTGGCGCCGTCGCCGTCTCCCTTGCCGCGTTCACCCGCAGCGCCGGTGCCCGGATAGAACGGATACTGGTGGATGCTGAAATAGAAGACACTGGCGTCGTCTTCGAAGATATGCTGCGTGCCGTTGCCGTGGTGCACGTCCCAGTCGATGATCATGACGCGATCGATACTGTGCTGCGCTTGCAGATAGCGAGCCGCTACCGCGACGTGATTGAACAGGCAGAAACCCATCGCATGATCACGCTCGGCGTGATGTCCCGGCGGCCGGCTGGCGCAGAAAGCGTTGTCGACGCGACCATCGACCACCGCATCGCAGGCCGCCAGAAGGGATCCGCTTGCAAGACGCGCGACGTCCCATGAACCCGCCGAGACCACGGTGTCGGGATCCAGGTGCACCGGCGCCTGGCCCGCCGCGCGACGCACCAGATCGACGTGATCCTCGGTGTGCACACTGTGCAGCCAGCGCGTCTCACAGGCGGTCGCTTCGAGACGGTTCACCTGCGAGAGTTGCCCGCTCGATTCAAGGTGAGCCATCACCGAGCGCAGGCGTTCGGCACGTTCCGGGTGGGACGGCCCAGTGTCGTGCTCGAGGAAATCCGGATAATAAACGAACCCTGTCGCCATATATTCCACCTGGATGTCCGCCAAGAGACCTTGACGTAGCTGTCAACTTCTGGTAATCTGCTACCCGAATGACACAATTCCATTGACCCCGACATAAAGCGGAGGCATCCATGCCAGATCCGATCATCGACATCCGCAACGCCACGGTTGTCATCGACGGCACCGAAATCCTTCACGACATCGACTGGACAGTCAACGCCGGGGATCACTGGTTCGTCCTGGGTGAGAACGGTTCGGGCAAGAGCACGCTGATGAACCTGGTCATGGGCCTGGCCTGGGCGCGCAGCGGCGGTTCAGTACAGGTGCTCGGCCACCGGTACGGCAGTTGCATCATCCAGGACATCCGCAAGCAGATCGGCTGGGTCAGTGCCTATCTGCAGGATTGGACGCTCGACCACATGCCGGCGATCAATGTCGTGCTTTCGGGCTTCGACGCCACCATCGGGCTGTATCGCGATCCGGTATCGGCCGAGACCGAGCAGGCACGGGAGCGCCTGGAGGAGCTTGGTTGCGGGAAACTGCTGCGGCGCCGGTTCGACACATTGTCTTCCGGCGAGCAGATGCGTGTGCTGATCGCCCGTGCCACGATTATGGATCCGCCGATCCTGGTGCTCGATGAGCCCTGCTGCCATCTCGACTTCAAGTCGCGCGAGCAGTTTTTCGCCACCATAGAGGATTTCTCCAGTGACCGGGATGCACCGACTTTCATCATGGTGACGCATCGGGTCGATGACATTATAGGACCATTCAAAAATGGTATGATTATCAAGGACGGCCGCATTCTCGCCTGTGGCGCGAAGGCGGAGGTCCTCACGGAGCCGCTGCTGCAGCAGGCATTCGACGTGCCGATCCGCATCCAGCGCTTCAACGAGCGCTACTGGCCGTATATGTGACGCGGCAGAAACCGACTTCAGGGCGGCGCTGCATCGGCCGGAGCTTCGCCGGCAGGTGCCGGCGTGGCATCATCCAAGGGAACTTCCGGTGCGCTCCCGTTTTCTTTCGTCGCGGGTTCACTTGTGCTGGTCTTTGATCTCGTCGGAAGCGGGCGTGTCAGTCGCATGACGTCATGGAAAGTGATGTAGAGCATGAGACCGATGAGCAGAAAGAAGCAGGCATACTGTAGGTTTACGGCGATGCGCGTGGGGATTGTCCGGCGAATAATGATTTGGATGATCGCCGACGTGATATGGCCGCCGTCGAGGACTGGCAGCGGGAACAGATTCAGCAGAGCCAGGCTGAAGTTGATCAAAACCACGAAACTGAGCGCCGTCATCAAGCTGTAGCGCACGATGTTGTATAGGTTCTGCGCGATTCCGACAGGCCCCATCAGATGTTTAGGCCGGATATGATTGGCGCGGTCGAACAGACCATGCAACGTGCGATATGTACGCACCACGACATCCTGTAACTGCTGTATAGGGGACGGGTAGAGCAGCATTTGCCAACTGACGCCGAGCTGATAATACATCTTGCCGTCCGGCCGCTTGGTCAATGCGGCTTGGACGTTTTCGATGATGATCGCCTCGTAGTTTTTTCCCTTCTGCTTCCGGTCGCTATTGGTGGGGCGCAGGATCTTCAGCGTCACGGGGGCGCCTGCAGCGAGCTGCAACTCGTTCGTGAGGAAATCCTGGTCGACGATCTTTTGGCCGTCAATTTCCACCAGGACATCGTATGCCTGGATCCCTGCTGCTTCTGCCGCGGACGCGTCCAAGACCCCACCTACAATCGGTGGCCGAACAGCTGTGAAAAAAGGGAAGCCCAGTCCTTCGAATTGCGCATTTTTCGCCGGCACGTAGGATATCTGCTGTTTCCCGCCGTCGCGGATGATGTCGAGCATAACTTTGCCGTCCGGCGCGTAAACGATCATCTCGAACGCCTGTCGTGCACCGTTGTGGAACCCATGGCCATTGATCGCGGTGACTTCGTCGCCGGGCTGCAAGACTTCGAACTCGGGGTTCGGTTTGTTGAGACCCTTGCTGTCGACGTACGTTTCGGGAATGGACCCGATAACAAAGGAATCGGCCGGCGGCCTGCCCATGACACCGAAGACCCAGATGAAAACGCCGAGGAACAGGCCGAAGCCGATGTTGAACAGCGGTCCCGCGACCGCCACGATGATGCGGTCGATCGGCTTGATCGGTGGCAGTGCCTCGCCGTTTTCGGTAACCGGGGTGTCAGTCGGGTCAAGCTGCGGCAAGGCCACATAGCCGCCGAACGGGAGCATGCTGACGAGAAAGTCGATATTCCACTTGCGCCACTTCCAGAGGGGCTTGCCGAAACCGATGGAAAAACGCTCGACATGCAGCTTTCGCCATTTCGCTGCCAGCAGATGACCGAATTCGTGGATGAAGATAGAAAACCCGAAAAAGAAAACAACAAAAAGGCTGCGCCCGAAAATCGTCAGAATGTTAAGAAAAGCATCCATTTAAAAACCCTCCGGCGGTGGCCGCCGTTGTCCGGCATTTTGCCGGTATATAGTTCCGTTCTGGGTTTGTACTGTTTACCGTGGAAAAGAAGCCTTTTGTGAAAATGGAATGGGTAAACGTCAAATATAGACGTTATAAAGCAGCGCTCAAGTTGCTCGCCTGAAAGCGCCAGCCGCCGGCGCCTGATTTTTCAGAGAATCGCAGATATGCGACTTGCATTAGTCTGCCGGGATTCCTATACTTTTCCCATACCATACAGTCGCCCGTGCCATCCATCCATCGGTTCGATCAGCGTCCCGGATCGTTGAACAGGCGAGGTCGGGGCGGCGAAACCCCCTAAGGGGCGGAGACCATGCTCAAGGCAATCAAGGACCAATACACCTTTCGCATCGTACGCAAAATTGCGGACGGTGGCATGGGCTCCGTTTACGAGGCGATTCAGGACGGGACTAAGGGGTACCAGAAGACGGTGGCGCTCAAGACGCTGCTCACGGACCTCAGTAAGAACGAAAAGTTCGTCGAGATGTTTGTTGAGGAAGGCAAACTGGTCGCCGACCTCGTGCATGAGAACATCGTCCAGATCTATCAGCTCGGCCGCACGACCGAGGGCTATTACATCGTCATGGAATTTGTCAAGGGCCTGCCGCTGCACGACTTTCTCAGGTCCCATAATCTGACTCGCTCGACGATCCCGGTGCCGCTAGCTGTCTTCATCTGCAGCCGTGTCGCCCGTGGGCTGGCCTATGCGCATTCCCGTATGGACGCCTACGGTGAGCCCATGCAGATTGTCCACAAGGACGTCTGCCCAAACAATGTGCTGATCACGACCGAGGGCCTACCGAAGCTGACCGATTTCGGCATAGCCAAAGCGACCAGTAATCTGATGACGGCCGACGACAAGTCGCTCATGGGCAAGTTTACCTACATGGCGCCGGAACAGGCCAATCGCCAAGCTGTCGACTTTCGTGCCGACCTCTTCTCCCTCGGGGCCGTGTTCTTTGAAATGCTTACCGGTCGCAAGATCCGCGAAGACGGTGATCAGAATGCTTTGTTGGCGAAAGCCGGGCAAGGGCATGTCGAGTGGGAACTGCTGTCCGAGGGCGTGGACGAGTCGATCATGGAAATCCTGCGCCGCTGCCTGGCGGTCAATCGTGACGATCGCTATGAGAGTACCCAGGAACTGGCGCATGCCATGGAATACTTTATCTATAAGGACGGCTACGGTCCCACGATCCAAACGCTGGAAGAATACATGAAGGGAAAATTCCCTTATCTATACCAGTTCAAGAAGAAGGGCCTGCGCGATCCCAACGATATTTCCATCCATAGCGACATCGCACCAACCTCTGTCACGTCCGCTGCCACTATCATTCTGGACGACGGCTGAGCCGGCTTTGGCATGTTCCATCCCGGCGCCCTTCCCGCACCTTTCTATTATTCCGCTATCATACAACTGTCGGTTTACGCAGAACCGCCAGCCAAATCAAATAGATACGCGTTATCAGTACCATTATGACGAGGTTCGGGATCGTCCCTGTAGCATCCAATATCACGAAGACAGGGCGGATCGTTGATTGTTTGAGAATTGCCTCCCCCGCTGCTGCCTGCCAAGGTGGAACACATTGTGCGACTTCTGTGACGTTTTCGCAGACGCAACACTCAGCATGGAGGCTGTATACAGTGAAACGGTTCGATTATACCCCCCAGTCCTTTCTCGGCTACCACGAGGCCGAAAAGGCCAACAGTGAGCGAATCCTTTCGGAAGCTCTGGACCTCCAGGGCCTCGAGGAACGCGCTCTCGATCACGTCGAAAACGCATTGGCTGCTGCATTGACGAAACGCGTCCATGCAGATTCTGTCACCGTTGACTTTCTCATCGGCTTCGACCGCGAAATCAGCGAGCTCCGTGAGCGCGTTGCCTGTCAAGCGAAGTTTGTTGAATTCGCCCGTGAAGTCGCCGAGAATTCCCGTGAGGAGTTCAAGGCCGCTACCATGGAATGGAAGAGGTTCAACGCTTGACGCCAACGCTTGAAGGAAGAGGGCAAACAGATCGAGATGCGCCGTCAGAATCTCGAAGCTCTCGAGGCGAATGCCGGCGGCTGCGGAAAACCCTCGATGATCCCGAAACGCGCATTTCCACGATTCTCGATATAAATCGACGAAATCGAAAAAGCGAATCTCAAAGGACTGGTGCATCTATTTCGCAGATCGAAGTCGAGGCGGGCAGTTGTCTGAGTATCGTCGCCGACAAGGATCCCTCTGGGCTGCTGTCGAAGGGGGAGTCATGGGATGGACAATATGGAACGAAAATTGCGGATCACTTAGGTAATGATGAGCCCCGAATGAATTAAAATCTGTATGCCTGAACGGCGGGAATCGAGAAAATGAACGACAGTTCTGCTTCATCTGCCAATGGATGCGTACTTGTCATGGATGATGAGTTTGGGATTCGCGATGTCGTCGATTCGCTGCTCCGGATGGGCGGCTATGAAGTAACTTGTGTCGAGAACGGTGAACAGGCCCTCGATGCATTGACTGCCGCCATAAAAAGCGGTTGGCGCTTTGATACAATCCTCATGGACCTCCAGATCAACAGGGGGGCGGGCGGTCTCGAGATCATCGGCGCGGTGCGTGATATCGATCCCGATATCAACGCGATCGTCACCAGTGGCAATCTGGTCTGCAGCGATGAACAGGATCTGGCCACCGACTACCTGTCGTATGGTTTCGACAATGCGCTTAGCAAGCCCTTTGACTTTACCGAGTTGCTCGCCATGGTTGCGGCCGGCTGTCGGTCCAATGGTGAATTCCGAGAAAATGACCAGATTCAGAAGAGCGTTGGCTGACACATCCGCGCGGGTTGCGTCGTAACACGCGGCGGAAACTCGAACAGACAGCGCAGCTCATCGAGTTGCTGCAGATTGGCTGGCTGAATATTGCAAGAGCGAGGCTCCTTTGGACCGAATGCGAATCGAGTCCGACCTTTCTGCAAGACTTTTCCGGCAACACTTCGGTAATCGTGGTCCAGTACCAGTATGACCACAATTGCCGGTGCGGTTTGGCTGTGCTATCCGTTGTCGATGATCCAGGGAATAATCGAGCGACACGGTGTCACTACGGGAATTCATCTTCGTCCGCTTGATTTGATGGATCAAGGAGGGGGGGATTGTGGCTTTCGAGGGAATGATGCTCAAGAGAGAACCATCTGCTGCACAGCCGACCTGGGGTAGAGCCAGCCGTCTTCGTCGATTTCCCAGCCGGTGATGTTCAGTACGACGTTCAGATCGGCGTGAAGCTGCTTTTGATCGACGGTTTCAAAGTCGTACACCGCTATCTGTCTCAGCACAACGTCGACGAACGTATACACCGGTTCACCTGTTGCAGCTACAGATCTGTGCTTCCGCCAGGGCATTGTAAGCATTGCGGGCTTGCCCGGTCCTCCGTTGCTGGTTGGCGGCTCCAGACCCGTCGGCACCAGCATGGCGACAAAGTCCGAAGTGGAGGCAGTTGGCGCCAGAAGTGCCACCAACGGTTCCAGGGGCGCTTCTGCATTCCGGGCTCAGCGCAGTTCGATGGGCAGTCCCTCGACCAGCCTGCCACGGATCTTTTCGTGCGCCTTGTTGACATCGCTGTCCTTCAGCGTGCGGTCCGCAGCACGGAAGGTCAGTGAGTACGCCATGCTCTTGCGGCCGGCACCGATAGTCTCGGGGTCGTGGAAAATGTCGAAAAGCTCGACCTTCTCCAGTATCTTCACGCCGATGCCGTTGATCAGATCGATGACTTTCTGGTGTTCCAGCGATTCGTCTGCGATGAAGGCGACATCACGGCTGGTGGCGGGGAACGGTGCCAGGGGCGCATACTTTGAAGGAGCGCTCCGCACGGCCAGCACGTTGTCGACATTCACCAGGGCCACAAGCAGGGGCATCGTGATGCGCATCTCCTCGACCTGTGCGTGCGTGACCTGCCCGAACACTGCCAGGACAGTGTCGTTCACTATAACTTCGGCACCGGCGCTGAACGCGAAATGCATCGTCGGCCGTATGGTGTAGTCGGTAATCCGGCGGACCTGCAGCCAGTCCTCGAGCAGCCCGCGCAAGTCGAAAATGTCGTAGGTGACCTGGCGCTCGGTCGAGAACCGTTCCGGATTTTTCAGGCCGGTCAGCGCGATCGCCGCTTCGTTGCGTTCCTCAGGATCATCGGGCATGCCGCGATAGGTGCGGCCGAGTTCGAAGAGTGCGAGATGTGGATTTCCGTGCGCGATGTTGTGGGCCACAGTGTCCAGAATCGGCTGTAACAGGGAAGGGCGCATGACGCCCATCTCGCTGCTCAACGGATTCTTCAAATTCAGCATGCAGCCCGGATTGTACTCAGATTTCGCGGTCACAACGTCGGCGTCCACGGTGCTGTAGGTGAGACATTCGTAGAGGCCGAGCATCAGCAGTTCGTTGCGCATCAATTCAAGAGCGTAGTAGGCATCTTCGACGCGCTCACCACCGATACGTGCGGCTGGCGGCGCAGTCGGGATGTTGTTGAGTCCATAGATTCGCGCCACTTCTTCGATCAAATCGACTTCCCGCAGCAAATCGAGACGGAAAGAGGGAATACTCACGGTGCAGCCGTCGGCGTCACTGTCGTCGATCGCCAGCCCCAGGCGCGTGAAAATCTGCTGTGTTTCCTGGTCGGACAGACTGACACCGAGCAGTCGCTCGATCTGGCTGTAACGGCAGGACAGTCGCGGCGGCAGGTACGGCCCTTGGCGCACATCGATGACGCCCCCGACCAACGTGCCGCCGGCATATTCGCAGATGAGCCGCGCGGCGCGACGGCTTGCGTATTCGACCATCTCCACGTCGACACCGCGTTCGAAGCGATAAGAGGAGTCGGTCGACAGGTCCAGCTGGCGCGCGGTTGCACGGATATTGACCGCGTCGAAGGCCGCGCTCTCCAGAAGCACGCGCGTGGTGCCGTCGTTGATCTCGCTGTTCCGCCCACCCATGACTCCGGCCAGGGCGACGCCGCCGGCCGCATCGGCGATCAGCAGATTGGCTGTTGTCAGTTTGTGCTTGCTGTCGTCCAGGGTCGTAATGACCTCGCCGTCGTCGGCGCGGCGGATGATCAGCTCATCTCCGTTGAGTCTGTCGCAGTCGAAGGCGTGCAGCGGCTGCCCGCATTCGAGCAGTACGAAGTTGGTGATGTCGACAACGTTGTTTATCGGGCGCAGGCCGACAGCGCGCAGGTATGCCTGCATCCAGTCGGGGCTTGCACCGATGGTCACGTCCTTGATGAGCCGGGCAGTGTAGCGCGGGCACAGATCTGCATCGGCAACCGTAACCTTGAATTCGCTGGCTATATCCGTACCTGCTGTCGCAGCGGTATCGACGGCGGGCATTCGAAGTTCGGCGCCAGTGATCGCGCCGATCTCACGGGCGATGCCGATGTGCGACAGCCAGTCCGGTCGATTGGGTGTCACTTCCCAGTCGATGACCGTGTCCGAAGCGATGATGTTGCGATACGCTGTGCCGATCGCCGCATCGGCGTCGACGATGATGATCCCGTCGTGATCGTCGCCGAGTCCGAGCTCGTCCTGAGCGCACAGCATGCCCATCGACACCTGGCCGCGAATCTTCGATTTCTTTAACTTCATGCCGTTGGGCAGGCGCGTACCGACACGGGCCAGTACAGCGAGCTTCCCGGCGGCACAGTTCGGTGCGCCGCAGACAACATCGATGAGCTCGCCACTGCCGTCGTCGACTTTGCAAAGACTGAGCCTGTCCGCATCCGGATGTTGCTCGCGCGACTCGATACGGGCGACGACAACGGAGTCGGGCAAAACCCCCTTCTCCTCGATGCCCTCGACCTCGAGGCCGGCCATGGTCAGCTCTTCAGTGAGCTGCCGGGCGTCCCAGTGGATGTCGATATAGTCGCGAAGCCATGTACAGGAGGTTCTCATAAGGCGTTTAATCTAACGTCAGAACGTGAAAGACAAAGACGGCCAATGGTGGTAAATTCTATGCATGGCCCGAACGCCCGATGATAAATTGACCATTGCGAATCAGCACTTCCGCTGCACGGACTGCGGGCGTTGCTGCCGCGACTGGTATGTGACGTTGCTGCCGGATGACAAGCGGCGGCTGTCGAAGCTGCAGTGGCGCCAGGAAGACCAGGTTCCGGAAAACTTCATCGCGACGGTGAATAAGAAAGAGTACATCGCCCACCGCAGCGACGGTACCTGCATCTACTTCGATCGCGACGACGGCAACTGCATGATTCATGCGCGCCACGGCGAAATCATCAAGCCGCTCGGCTGCCGTGTTTACCCGTTCAATATCGTTGCTGCCCTGGACAACGAACACTCCGTCATGGCGCGCTACGATTGCCCCGCCGTGCGGGCCGACGAGGGGCAGTCGCTCAGCCAGTCGAAGCGGCAGATAGACCGGTACATCGAGGACCTGCGCATCGGTGACGGCTTCGACCGTTACGACCGCGAAGGTCTCGATGCTGAGGCGATCCGAAAAATTGTTGCCGGCGTTTACAAGCTGGTGATTGACAGTCCGACGCTGGCCTGTCCCACTGCCGTGACTGCTGCGAACATTGCAGCCTATCGCCTTGAACAGCTCGGGACGGATTTCTTGAACGATATGAATCCGAACAGGTTTCTCGAATCCTTCCTTCGGCGGGTGGTTGCCGACAGCCTCGAAATGTCGCCGCCAGAGCATGTCAGCAACGTTGAGCGCTGGCGGTTCATGGTGTTATTCACTGCCTACATGCGGCGTGACGAATCATTGATAGGGCAGGGTCTCCGCGGTCGGGCGCGGCGGGCTGGGGCTATCATGCGGATGATCCTCAAGTCCGGCAATCTGCACGACTTCGGCGAGGAGCATCCCGACATGTCGCTGCACAGCCGCGAGTTGTTCGAGATGCCGATCGTCAATCTCGAGGAAGTGGACTGGTCGCTGTACCGGGACATGATCAAGGTGCGACTGCAGACCTATCAATTTTTCGGCAACGCTAATTTCAATGCCGGCCTTTATTTTGGCATGCAGCTTTTGTTGCTGACCTTTCCACTGGTCATTGCCGCTGCCAGGTGGCACGCTGCCGCGCGCCACCGCACCCGGCTCGAGTTGTTGCCGGAGGATGTTGATTATGCGGTTGGCGCGATCGATCACGCCTTCGGCCGTGCACAGGTCTTGAATATGGGGTTTTATCGTATGCTGTCGCGCCAGATGGCCGATGTCGATTCCTATCGGCGTCTGGTTTGGTCGCTGCTGAGGGGGGTGTAGATATCCCAAGAGCGCAGTCATCCTGCCCGCTCTCAATCAACAAGCAGGCTCTGCAAGTCCGGCCTTGTCATCTATGGTTGGGAGGCGCGACACATACAGAACGGTTCAGTCGCGAATATTGCGAGTCTTTCACTACTCAGGCCCCAACCATCGGCACAAACCGCACGCTGCCGGCAAAGGACACAATGAAATCATCGCCGTTTCGTTGATGAATCTCCAGCCGTTGCTCATAGGCGCCGACCGGCAGGATCATGCGGCCGCCGTCGGTTAGTTGAGCCCGCAGCCTCGGCGGTATTTCCGCGGGTGCGCATGCCGCGATGATCCCGTCGTAGGGCGCATACTCCGGCCAGCCGTCCCGCCCGTCGTGGCAAGATACCTGGATGCGGTCATATCCATTTTTCCGTAACACCTCGGTGGCGTGTGTTGCCAATTCGGGCAGGATTTCGACAGCAAACACGTGCATCCCCAATTCGGCGAGGAGAGCTGCCTGGTAGCCGCAGCCAGCGCCAATTTCCAAAACATTGGCGTCTGGGGTAAGCTCGAGGCAATTGATCATGTGCGCCACGACGAACGGTTGCGAGATCGTCTGGCCGTGCCCGATATCGCAGGGCTGGTCCTGATAGTTGTCGATGCTGCTGTAGGGTGCTGGAGGAAACAGATGCCGTGGCACCCTTCCCATCGCATCAAGGATCGTGGGGTTGGTCATGCCGAGTTGGTGCACCCGCTTGATCATAGATTGTATGGCGGTTTCGTAGTTCATTCAGTCAGTCGGGCATCTGTGTGCTTGAAGTAATAAAACGGTGGCATCAGGTCTATAATGAGTTGTTGTACGGCCGGGGAACTAAGCCAGATTTCCGCTCGTTGGTAAACTAACCTGACACATGGCTTTTTACTGTCTGGATTGTCGCGCTCGCACGGCCCGGTCGTTGCTTTTTACTTCTGGTAAAATGCAGGGGAGGCGATTACGGTGAGATGTGTGGGCAACGCCGTTCACACGATCAAGACAGACGTGGCTGCCGAGGGTTGAATCTCTGTAGCGCGCTGCACAAGCCTTCCAACCATTTCCTTTTGCATGCATTACAACACGCTTATGGCGCTCGTCGTTGTCGTCGCAGTTATCGCGGCCGGATTCGCCTGCGGCATGGCCGCGACAGAGACGGAGATGGGTTTTCGCGTCCTCCGGTACATCGGCATTGGCGGACTGGTGCTGTTCACCGGACTGATCGTTACCGCCGTGTTCGGAGGACACCTGGCGCCGTCGAACCGGATCGTGTTGTTCTGGGCGTTGCTGGCTTCGCTCGCTCTATGCGGCGCGGTATTCTTCGCCGGCCTTGCCGGTTGCTGCCGCAAGGCACACCGCCGCGCGGGTGCCATGCTGTTGGTGCTGGTCGGATTGCTGCTGCCGATCATTGGCATTGCCATCGGCGCCAAAGAGTTGCTGACGAATTGACGATGCTGGCAGCGCCTCCTTGCTGTCATCCAGCTGCGACTGTCACGGTCGAAAGTGACAAAATCGCGACCTCAGTGGCAACGAAGTCCACTCCAGTGACCGCCTGCAACAGGCAGTGGACAAGGGACAGGGGTGACCCGGTTTTAGCTTGGATATCATCTCCTCTCGGTATATATTACAGGAGTTCGCCAAAGCAATTCTATCAGCTTCTTAGCGCCGAGCAGATCAACCTTTATCATACTGAATAAATGGACGGAGATTTATTCCCTGGTAGCGGCGTTGGCTGGAAATGAAAATCATTCCTCAAAAACGGAGATCCTTATGCAGACCCCCCAAAGACTTGTGCCGCGTTGGATGCGTGCGGCTTGGCTTGCGGCCGCAGTTGCCATCCTTCCGATCGGCTTTGCCCAAGCCCACGAGCAATGCGGAGCGCGCCAGGAAAAAGCCGGTTCCAGCATCAGCGTCGAGGAATACCGACGTGCCGAAGTAGAGATTCGCGAGGCTGTTGAATCGGGCGAGGTCTGTAGCGCGGTTGCTGAGAAGCGTCTCATTGAGATGCGCAAGGCGATCGGCAGCGAGAAGTCTGAGGCTCGCGATTCCAGCATCAGAGTCGAGGAATGCCGACGTGCCGAAGTAGAGGTTCGTGAGGCTGTTAAATCGGGCGAGGTTTGTAGCGCGGTTGCTGAGAAGCGTCTCATTGAGATGCGCAAGGCGATCGGCAGCGAGAAGTCTGAGGCTCGCGATTCCAGCATCAGCGTCGAGGAATACCGACGTGCTGAAGTAGGGATTCGTAAGGCCGTTGAAGCGGGCAAGGTCTCTGGGGAGGATGCCGAGAAGCGTCTCATTGAGATGCGCAAGATGATCCGCAGCGAGAAGTGTTGCGAGTAATTCGCCTGCATATGCGAAGAAGAACAAACATGGTTTGCCGTTCTTTTTCATTGTTGCAGGCAGATACTTAAACTTCATTGCCCCAATTCTACCGCCCCCTGTTCTGTCGTCGCGGCTCATTTTGCCTTCGCCGTTTTCTGCTTCTCGATGCGAACGCTAATTGACAGCAGATGAGCTTCCTCGCCACGTCTCCGCGACCATGTCTGATGGAAGCGTCTTTGGCTTGTTTTTCCGCCGCGGATCCATCATTTCGGCAGGAATATTCATAGGCACAGGCAGTTAAGGTCTTGCTCTTAGTTTCCCTTTGCCCTATGAAAATGGTGGAATTTCGGCGGAAATCATGGCGGTAATGGCGGCGTATTTTCGCGGAGTGAGTTGAGCCCGGGTACAATCTGGGTAGAATCGAAAACCTAAAAGTCACCAACAGACAATAAAAGACAAAGTACGCCAGCCTACAGGGGCATATACCAAAAACGCCTGAAACCAAGGTATATCAAGGTTTCAGGCGTTGTGGATTGGCGGGGTTGACGAGACTCGAACTCGCAACCTCCACAGTGACAGTGTGGTGCCCTAACCAGTTGAGCTACAACCCCAATACACATCCTAACTACTAAATTATCCTTGGTTATGGCCGGCTGCAAATAGGAGTTTGGAACAAAAATTGGTTGCCCGGGAGGCTTCTTTCATGAGCAGCCAGGTTACCTGTGTTTCCAGGGCTTGCCATTTGGCTTGAACGGCATATTATGCGGTATGAAATTTTTGTTTGTTTTCTGTTTTCTTTTTCTGCCGCTGGCACTGGCCGCGGATCCGGTCATCGGTACGGTCACCGCCAACCGTCTGAATGTGCGACCGAAGCCTGGCACCAACTACCAGTTGTTGTGTGAGCTCGAACGCGGTGCGGTTGTCACGATCGTCCGCGAGCTCGACGAGTGGTATGGCATTCTGTGCCCACCGGAAGGAAGCGCCTGGATACCGGCGGCGCGGCTCGACGGCAACGGTGTCACGATCGCTGCCACTCGAGTTTATGCCGGGCCGGGGACGTTGTACGCCAGTTACGACAGATTGCCGGCAGCTACGCCGGTTACCGTGGTTGAGAGTCGCGAGAAGTGGCAGCGAATCGAGCCGCCGGCCGGTAGCGTGGCCTGGGTCCACCGCGACTATGTCGCTTTGCCAGAGCCTGAGCCTGAGCCGGAACCCGAGCCGGAACCCGAGCCGGAACCTGAACCGACCGACGTTGAGGACCGGCCGCTGCCGGTACCGGAAAATGTCACCATCCATCGGATTCATCCGAAACCGCAGGACGGGCCGTTGGCGTACTTCGGCGACGCCAAGAAGGTGCGCAAGTCCGGTGTGATCGTACCGCTCGGCAGCGAAGATTCGCCGTGGGCACACGCGCTGGCCGTGCATCTCAATGATACGTATTACCCGCTGTCCTATCTGAAGGCGGAAGATATCGACTTCAAGAAATGGGAGTGGCGGTCGGTCACGATCGACGGGATGCAGCACTGGGTCAAAGGATGGCCGCGTCCACTGATCGAGGTGGATGAAATTGAGAATGTGCAGTGAGACGGAAGAAGTAGTAGGATCGGCACTGGTTATCTGACCTGCCAACGTTGCAAAATAATCTGGCAACAATTTTGATAATTATAGGAAAAGGCTTATGGTCATATCTGCCCCTACTGACCCTATTTAGAAAACAATCTATTCTTCTCTTTGGCGGCCCTATAAAGCTGCGCAAGTAACATATAAGGTTATACAAAATGAGCATAATCGATTATCCCTTAGAAAATGGCCTCATCCAGGCAAACGCTCCTATTGAAGTTAGTCACAAGACGGGCCATTTCTGGTTCCCTTCGCTACATAAAGTAGGCGACAATACACTAGCCTGTTCCATCGTTCGATCCGCTGATGTAGCTCAAGGTAAATGGCCCGCCGAGCTTTATCTTAGCACCGATGTCGGGGCTAGTTGGAAATTCGACCAAGCGATTGATTCTTACGGCCATACATCTATCCGGCACAATCAAACAACCACATTGATGATGCCCTATGAACTTTGGCCAGCTGCTCCAGATGACAACTTGAATAGCGCAGCATCAGGGAATCTACTCACCCTTAGTACCAAGGGCACTCTTACTGTAGAGACGCCCAATATTACGTTCTGCGATTTTCCTGCTCCTCTAGCTACATACCATGAGGATGAATTATTCCTGCATCATATTGGGAATATTCTCCATTTGCCGGGAGGGCAATTATTTACAACTTTGTACGGTAAATTTGATGGTGATACACATTTTTGTAGTTTTGCCGTAGTTAGCAATGATGGTGGCTTTACTTGGTTTTTTCGTAGCATCATCGCCACTGGTGATGATGTACCTGAAGCACCTGAAGGCCCCAATGAATCGGATACACAATTACTGGATAACGGTGATCTAATATGTATATATCGTGTCTCCAGTGAGCGGGAATTCTACAAGAGTTACAGTTCGGATGAAGGGCTTACATGGTCCACGCCAATGCGTTTAATAGGCATGCGTTCGGTCCAACCACGTCTAGCTAAACTAGGCAATGGCGCAATAGTTCTGACCGGCGGGCGACCGGGCCTATTCTGCTGGCTCAATGCCGATGGCAAAGGCGAGACCTGGGAACAAATAAACTTAGGTACGCACCACAATCAATTAATTGAGACCACAGAACATCAATTTCCAGAAGCTTTTTGCCAAGCCGAGGAAGCTTGGGAACCCTATGAAAAACCTTCTAGTAGCACGGCTTACACAGGTATCATGCCATGGGGCGAAGATAAAGTAATCGTTACATACGACCGATTGAGCAACGGCTGGTCAGGAGCACCTGGTCCCAATGGCAAAGTGGATCGTGTCTTCAGCCTTAGCCTAAAAATATCCATTTGAGAACACAATCAGTTTATTCCCCCACCTACCGCCTTATCAATCACCTTGATTCGTATCATAGGTGTAGGGCATAGTCCTGTCGAGAACGAAGCGAAGTCCGACCGATCGGTTTCTTAGTTCCATTGGATCCCGACCATTCCATCCTATAGAATTAGGGTAGCCGAATTAGTTTCTTACATAAAGATCGGCAACGGAATAAAATTATTCTTTGAACGCTTCTACGGCGGCTTCAATCGTTTGGTCGATAATTTCGTTGCTGTGCATCAGGCTGGTGAAGCCGGCTTCGTATTGTGAGGGGGCAAGGTAAATGCCGCGTGTCAGCATGGCGTTGAAGAACTTTGCGAATGCCTCGGTGTCTGCCGCACTGGCACTTTCCCAGTCGGTGACCTGAGCCGCCGTGAAATATGTGCAGAACATCGTGCCGACCCGGGTCTGATAAATTGTTCGACCGGCGGCGGTGGCAGCCTCCCCGATGCCGCGGCACAGACGTTCAGCTTGGCCGATGATCTTTTCCAACACACCCGGACGCTGCAGGATCTGCAACGTCGTGAGCCCGGCGGTCATCGCCAGGGGATTGCCGCTCAGCGTACCGGCCTGATACATTGGACCGGCAGGCGCGACCAGGGACATCAGGTCGGATCGCCCGCCGTATGCGCCGACGGGCAGACCGCCGCCGATCACCTTGCCCAGCGTTGTCAGATCCGGCGTCACGCCGTATAGCGCCTGGGCACCGCCGCGATCGACGCGGAACCCGGTCATGACCTCGTCGAAGATGAGCAGCGCGCCATGGGTGCTGGTGAGCTGGCGCAAACCGTACAGAAAACCATCGGCCGGTGGCACCACGCCCATATTGCCTGCAACCGGTTCGAGGATGACACCGGCAATGGTGTCGGGGTTTGCATCGAACAGCGTGCGGACGGAATCGAGGTCGTTGTATTCGGCGATCAGCGTGTCGCGGGTGGCGCCCTCGGGGACGCCCGGACTGTCGGGCAGGCCAAGGGTGGCGACGCCGGACCCGGCCTTGACCAGGAGGGCATCGGGATGGCCGTGATAGCAGCCGCTGAATTTGATTATCTTGTCACGGCCGGTGGCGGCGCGCGCCAGGCGGATGACCCCCATGGTCGCTTCTGTGCCCGAGTTGACAAAACGGACAGTATCAATTGACGGCACCATCTCGCAGACCAGTTCGGCCAGATCGATCTCGAGCTTGGTCGGGGCGCCGTAACTGGTGCCCCGATCGATCGCGTTCTTGAGTGCGGCGGTGACTTCCCGGTGGGCGTGCCCGAGGATGAGCGGCCCCCAACTCATGACATAGTCGATGTAGCGGTTGCCGTCGGCATCGTAAAGGTATGGCCCGCTGCCACGCTCGATGAACAGCGGCTGACCGCCGACACTGTTGAAGGCGCGTACGGGTGAGTTGACGCCGCCGGGCAGCGTTCTCTTGGCCCGGGCGTAGAGTTGATCGGAACGGGTACGTTGCATCGGTGATTCTTTGTTGGAGATGGTGTATGAGGTGGCAATCTTACTCTTGCGGCGGCCGCATCGCAAATATGCCGAGTGGAAACGGCCGGGGTATTGCGACCCCAACGCCTCGAACGGGGCATAACGCGACATCAGCACATTCGAAACATATAGCTATTGTACAATCGGCTGTTTCACCGGTCCTCGTACCAGCGATCGCGGTAAACGACTTCATTCCTGTCATCGAAACCTGGTGTCATACCCTCACGTGTAATGTTGTCCGCTGCTTCATTGTTATTGAGCGGCAAAAGCCAGTGTCTTGGCGGACCATCACCGTGCTCGATTAAAATTATCCGTTGCGCGTCGGGCGCCCAGGCAAGCGCGTCGAGTTGGAAATTTCGCTGCCGCGCGAATGGCAGAGGAATGGAACGTTGCTCGCCGGCCTGCAGATTGTAGACCCAAAGTCGATCACCCAAGCTGTCCCAGGGTGTGCACATGACAAGGTCACCGTTCGGTGACCAGGCGGAAACGTGTAGATTTCTCCCTGCCAGCGGCACCTGTTCGGCAGTCCCGTCTAATCCGAGGATCCACAGTTCCAGGCCACCGTCAACGGCGTCTCTGTCCATGGTTGCTTCGAGATCCGCGACAAGGGCAATGTGATGCCGGTCGGGACTGACGAGATAGTTGCTGTGATACTGCCAGGATCTGCCGGGAGCTATCCGTGATGCGATGGCCCAGTCGTGGTCTGTTGTCGGGATTGCCAGCGCCAGAGCGTAGCCGGCTGCGACCGGATCATCAGGCCATAGCAGCGTTGCCGGGGTGTTGGCAATATGGGCTGCAGCTCGAGTATCATCGAAAAGCGGCAGGGCGGCGACGAGATCGGCGGATCGTGTCTGTGTATCCCAGGCGAACAGGTTGCCGCTGGACTGGAAATAGAGGATCTGCTCGGAGGCCCATCCCCATACCTTCATCGGCTGTTTCCAGTTGAGGATGTCGTCGATCCTGACGCGACTTTCCGATTCCAGATCGACGACGGTTACTGTGTCGTCCTCATTGAGTGCCAGGTACCGGCTGTCGGGTGACCATTTGCCGGGCATCCCTTTTTTTAGCGTTTGGCGGTTGCCCTTGCGGCTGACGACGTGCAGTGCCGTCTTGGTCAGGTGCCCGGTGGTGGTCGTAGTCAATGTCTGGGCGCGCTCGCCATCTGGCGAGATATTGTGGATGGAGGTGTTTCGGCAGCCGCTGGCAATGATAATCAGGCACGGGATCAGACAGAAGTGAATGCGGAAGGTGCCGTGAGTCATTTTTTATTCTTCATGTGTATGACCGTCTCTGCTTGGCATGCCGGTCAAAATTCTGATTCCGAGAGTGAGTGACCGGAGTTTACCGGCGCAGCCACTCGAGTTCCATGATTTCCGGATCGTCCCGGAGCTTTTCGAGTTCTTTGCGGATGGCATCGGCGCGGCGGAGCGCAGCTTCGTCGCGGTTTGAACGTAACTTGATGTACTCACCGTAGCCGATCAACCGCTGAATCACTGTGACCAGTTTCGGGTGGGCCATGTACTTCAGCTCATCCAGCTCCGTAGTGATCCGATTGAAGTCGTTGGTGTCGTTGCCGTCATACTGGTATTGTCGATCGGGCGCCATGAGTGCCAGGTAGGGCCAGCTCAACGCCGAAAATTCCGCGAGCGTTCGTTCCAGTGACAGATGCTTCGGCAGCTCGCCCTGGATCTCTGAGAGAAGGATGCGCGCTGATAGATGATTGGGGGCGAGCGTCAGGATCTCATTCAGACTTTCCCGGATCCGTTCATTGCCGCGAACGTTGCCGTCGTGCTTTTTCATGTACGCCTGTACTTTCACAAAGGCATCGATCGCCGCCGTCAGTTTTTCGTTGTGACCGGTGCGGACGAGCTGAACAGCATGCCGGGCGTGGGCAACTGAAAAAATCTGCAGCTGCCAGACAATATAGCGCTCACCGGTCAGCATCATGTCGATGACTTGCGGTCGGTTGGCCAGTGGCACCGTTGCGTACTGGCAGCTGCCCTCGTAGGCGCCGCGCAATCGCACGTTGATATCGCCGACGTCACGGGTGCGGCCGTCCAGGAGCATGTCGCCGATCACCGCGCACCGGTCATTGAGTTCATAGCCTTCCCGCAACGTTGCCAGAAGAACGACGAATGCCAGACTGGAGGACGGCGAGTCCTGGGGGAGATAGCTGTCCGACAAACTGAACTCGACGGTGCTGTCCGACGGCCACTCGTCACCGTATAGATCGCCGACGAAGCGTGCCGCCTCATCCATGACCACACCCATGTCCCAGTTGATCCCTGTGGCGGCCCGGACAGCTTGTTGGGGCGCCGCTTGCGGTGCAACTCTGGCAGTCAGTATCGCCTTGAAACCGACCGGCCCGCTGTCGCCGAGTTTCAGCAGGACGGTCGTGGCGCTCGCCTGATTGCGGCCGAACTCGGCACCCGTGGATGTGGATCCGAGGCAAATGAGAAGTATTGAAAGGCAGCGGTACATGTCGGAGGGATGCCGAAGGGTTTGAAAGTGTCATACTCTATCGTGTCTCTGATCACGATGTAAGTTGCAACGGTCCGTCGAGTCTCCATATTAATGGCTCAGATCAACTGACAACCACCCACACCTGAGGATCTCATGACCAACTGCACTATCTCCACATCCCGCGGCGACATTGAAATAGAACTATATGCCGACAAGGTCCCGAACACCGTCGCCAATTTCGTGAAGCTTGCTGCCGATGGCTTTTACAATGGCCTGAGCTTTCATCGCGTGATCGATGATTTCATGGTTCAGACCGGCTGTCCCGAAGGTTCCGGTCGCGGCGGTCCTGGTTACCAGTTCGAAGACGAATTTCATGCCGAGCTCCGACACGATGCTCCCGGGATCCTGTCGATGGCCAACTCCGGGCCGAATTCGAACGGCAGCCAGTTTTTCATCACCCATGTCGCAACGCCGTGGCTCGATGACAAGCACAGCGTTTTCGGCCGCGTCACCGACGGGCAGGACATCGTCAATGCGGTTGAGCAGGGCGACATCATGAACAAGGTGTCGGTCGAGGAAGCGTAAGAAGGGGGTTCGTCAGTTGTCAGGTGTCACCGGGAATGTTCGGCACCCGCCACTCGCTGCTTGTAGGACACGCTGAGCCGGTCACAGGGCTGTCTGTTCCTCGTACCTGAAACCTGATACCTGAAAGCCTACCATGCCTGAGTTCGTCTCAATCGTCGGGGCCCGGCCGCAGTTCATCAAGGCTGCGGTGGTGTCACGGGCGCTCGGCGATGCCGGTGTCGACGAGTGGCTGGTACACACCGGCCAGCACTACGACGACAATATGTCGAAGGTTTTCTTCGATCAGCTCGGGCTGCCGCGGCCAGACCAGAATCTCCGGATCTGCGGCGGTTCGCATGGGGTGCAGACAGCTCGAATGCTCGAGGGGATCGAAGCGGCTTTACTCGACCGCCGGCCGGCCGGCATGCTGGTCTACGGCGATACCAATTCCACGCTCGCAGGCGCGCTTGCTGCGGCCAAGCTCAACATTCCTGTGGCCCATGTCGAGGCTGGCCTGCGCTCCGGTGATCGTACCATGCCGGAGGAAGTCAACCGCATCGTTGTCGATCATGTTTCAGCCGTGCATTTCGTTCCCACGCAGACGGCCGTTGACAATCTCAAGCGTGAAGGCGTCGCGGCCGGCGGTATCCATCTGGTTGGTGACGTGATGTACGATGCGGTCCTGCAACACAGCGCCCGCGCCGAAGCGGAAAGCACGATCCTGAGCGAGATTGGTGTTGCGCCGCAGGGATACATACTGGCCACCGTCCATCGCGCTGCCAACACGGATGATCCGCAGTGCCTGCAGGCGATTTTTGCTGCCCTCGAGGCGATCAGTCACGAAGTGCCAGTCGTCGTGCCGGTACATCCGCGTACGCGCCAGGCACTATCGCAGCTGGGCGTGGCATTGGCGGCGCCGGCGTTGCATATGATCGATCCCACCAACTATCTCGACATGCTGATGCTCGAAAAACAGGCGCAACTGATCGTTACCGATTCCGGCGGCGTACAGAAGGAGGCGTTTTTCTGGCGTGTTCCCTGTGTCACGCTGCGGAACAACACCGAGTGGGTGGAGTTGATAGAAATCGGCTGGAACCGCCTGCTGCCGCCGACCTCTGCCGAGAGTATCGTCTCCGGTATTCGGGCAGCCCTGGCAGGGAAGGGCGGTGACCCGGACGCAGCGCCCTACGGCCACGGCGATGCGGCGCGGAAAATTGCGGAGACCCTCCGTGGCGGGCTTTCAAAGTAGAACGGGTCTCTGCCATCCGTACAATTCTTTACGAACCCCACGCGGAGTCCCGTTCTACTCTCCCTGTCCGTGTATCGTCTCCGCATCGATGAGCTCGAGCAGCGCATCGATCTTCTCGGCTGCCGCAGCATTTTTCGGGTTCAGCCGGAAGATGTTTTTTTGAGCCATGAGGCTTAAGCGATATACCTCGGCGCGTGTGGTGCCCGGTTCGACCTGGCGGGCGTAGCTGCTGCAGAGATAATCGAGAAAAGCATAGGTCGGCTGGTAGTCCGGATCGATTGCCTGGGCCCGCTTGAGCATTTCAATTGCTTCCAGGTACTCACCCTCCTTGGCCAGCAGCAGGCCGAGGTTGGCGAGCCTGTCGGCTTTTGGCGCCCGAGAAATCGATTTTCGCCAGGCGTCGATCGCCGCCTGGTTGTCACCGCGTTTGGTGTAGATGTAGGCGATGTGGTCGTTGGCCGTGCTGTGATACGGTGCCAGTTTCAGAGCTCGTTGCAGATGTTCGTAGGCCGTTTCGAAAAGCTCGCTGCGTTCCGGGCCTTGCGCTTTGTCGGCCTGGTCTCGAAGTTCGGCGGCAATGCCGATCGTGGCCTTGACGTTTTCCGGGTAGTACGAAATGCACTGAGTGAACGCGGCGATCGACTGGTCATGTTCATTCAGTTCTGCGTGCGATACGCCGAGATTGCACATGGCATCTTCATAGTCTTTCTGGATCCTCAGCGTTTCTTTGAAACGTTTGATCGCATTTCGGAATTGGCTTGTACCGTCGGCGCCTTCGAGCCGGAGCTTCATCCCTTCTTCGAAATAGGCGTTGCCCAGGTTATACCGTGGCCGCGCTTTGTTCGGTGCCTTGAGTACGCAATCCTGCCACAGCGTGAATGTCGTTTCCCATACCTTGTTGCGCTGTACAGTCGAGAAAATAAGCAACGTCGCGACAATGGCCGTCACTGCACCTCCGACTATCAGCGGCGGGCGCAGCCGGTCGAGCAGCACGATAATCAGCAGGATGACCAGCAGCATCGGCAGGTACAGCCGGTGTTCGTACGCCATCTCAATGGCGATGATCGATGACTCCACCGCCAGGTTGATGAAGTACCACAGAATGCAGAATGCCAGGAGCCGGTGCTTTTTCGCAAGGTAGATAGCCAAAGCCAGAACGCCGATGACTGCCAGCACCGACAGCAACGTTGTGATCGGTGTGATGAGCGATGTCGATGTGATGATGTGATGCTCCAGTGTCAGTCGTCCGGGCGATGGCAGGATGATCAGCGTGAAATAGAAAATTACGACCCGGAACTGCGTCATCATGCGCTCGCTCATCGTGAAGTCACGCACCTCATAGGCCGCCTTGAAATGCTCAATCGGGTTCATTTTTAGATAGATCAGTGCGATTGCCCCAGCAATAGCTGCCGGGATGAGCCAGAACTTCAGATTCCTGACCAGATAGTTCGCACTCAGGCTGCGGAAGAAGAACCACTCAACCAGAAAGATCAGGGCCGGCAGCGTGATGGCGATCTCCTTGGTTCCCAAGGCCAGCAGCCAGCAGATGAGTGCTGTGGCCCAGGCGATCTTGCGGCGGCCGATACTGTCCTCGCGCCTGCCGTACATATAGAGGCACAGCGATGCGAGCATGAACATCGCGGTCATGCTGACCATGCGTTGCACGATATAGGTCACGGCGTTGACATGCAGCGGATGCACGATCCACACGATTGTCGTGGCGGCTGCCAGCCAGGCGGCATGACGACGGCCGGGTGTCGACGACTGAGATTTGCCCGCCTTGCGGCTCTGGCGGTTGACGATCAGCAATTGAAACACGAACCAATAGGCCAGCCAGCCGTTGACGATGTGGATGGCGATATTGACAATGCGATAGCCCGGGCGCTGCAAGCCGTGTGCCAGATGATTGAGAGCAAAGCTCCAGTTGGCGACTGGCCGGCGATAGGAAAAACTCTCAAAACCCGCCGCTTTCAGGTTGCTCCAGGACAATGAGTCGATCTTGATCAGCGCGTTGTTTTGGATGTTCTGCGCATCGTCGAAAACGAAATCATAGTCAAGCGTCGGCCAGTAGATGGCGACCGTCAGCACAGCGGTGACGAGACAGGTTGCGAGGTGGATGCGGGTTGTTTTCTTCACGGTTCGATACCCTTGAAGACTCTTGATTTCGAGAGAAACAAACGTAAACTTAACGTCTCATTCGCTGACCGAACAGCATTGGAATCGCTGCACGATGAATATAAATAAGAGCGATATTGAGCCGGACGCCGGCGTGATACTTGTAGCTTCTGCGAACCTGCTCGATCCCAATTTCAGCCGTAGCGTCATTCTGCTCTGCGATCACCAATACGACGGTACGTTCGGACTGGTCCTCAACAATACCCTGCCGGTAACGATGTGCGATGTCGTCGAGTCGATCGCCGATTGGGATGCGCCGCTATACCGCGGCGGACCGGTGCAGGAAAACTCTCTGCACTTCATCCACACGATCCCCGACCTTGACATCGGCAGTCGGCCAATCACGTCCGAGGTCTTCTGGGGCGGCGATTTCGATCGACTCAACAAGTTGATCGAGCAGGGCAGCGTGGACCTCAGCCAGATACGATTTTTTGTCGGCTATTCCGGTTGGGGCGAAGGCCAGCTTGCCGACGAGATCAAACGCGATTCCTGGTATCTGATCAACGGCCAGGGCGACACGATTTTCTGTGACGATTCATCGAATCACTGGCGGCGGGTCGTCCGCACCATGGGGGATGAATACGAAATCCTCGCAAACTTCCCCGATGACCCGCGACTGAACTAATGCATGTATTGTTCGATGGTTCCCGTGCTGCCCGGGGTGTCTCCCATTACTCGCTGACGGCTGCAATATGTAGCAGTACCCGTTTGTGGATACTATGGATGATTGCATCCGTCCACATCGACCAGTAGGGATACGGTGCCATGTCCAGGCGGTACCAGGTGCTGCCGGTCAGGCGGGTACGAAATGGGCCAATTGGTTCAAGTCGAAATTCGCCGCGTTCGGACATTAGCGCCCAGTCGAGGTGTGGCGGATGGATGTCATACAAGCTTAGTTCGCGCATCGGGTCTGGTTGCTCACGAACGTCGAATGCCAAATGTGTTGGGGCGTCCCATGTGGTGATGGGTTCGACAAAAGCACCGGTAGAAAATTCGCAGTAGCGCACGGCACCCACTCCCGATCCTTCGATCCTGGCGCCGGTCGGATATGCAATGCCGGCACGAAAATGCAGTTCCTGCGGCTCTGCCAACGGCGGGAATTCCACGACATTGCGCCATACGACCTCTATCGGAGCCTCAATTTCAACGCTTGTGGTGACCACCTTCAGTGGCGGTGAAGCCAGATGGCTTTCCATGCTGCACGCCAGTGGCAGCGTCAAAAGCAAAAGTAGATCTTTGCGGTGCGCCGGTCCAAAGCGCGCAATCATCGTACCGATACCCGCACCAAGCAGAGCCATGACGATCGCCAGCGGTGCCGCCATTAGGATGCAAACGAAGCCTTCCATGGCGAACAACACAAGCGCGCAATACAAAACCAGAATCGCGATGAACGAGCAGAAGAAGGCGCGACGTACCTGCCCGCCGCTGACTCTGCAAAAAAAGGCTGCAACCGCGCCGACCAGCAATGGCGTGATGATGAAAAGAACGGCGGCATAGGTTTGAAAGACATAGACGCTCAAAGCCATCATGCCGATTCCGAAAGTGACGCCGCTGAGCGTCCCTATCAGGAAATTCTTGAACTGGGACCATTCCGGACTGACATGCGAAGATGGGGCTTGGGTCTTGCGGGGGCGCGATGGTCCCGCAACCAGCAAGAGCATGACTACATAGTTGATATATGGCACCAGAACCAGCAAGCCGACCCAAGCCGTGCAACCGGCGTCGACGGCACGGCGGACGCTCATTGACAGCGCGATCCAAACGAACGGAATCGTCCAGATAAACTTGGCTGACATCGTAGAGGTGGAAACATAATTGAGTTGGGCGTTCTGCATGGGAGCCAAGAAATCGAGGGGGCGATAAAACTCGCGGGTGAGGATCCAGGCGAGTGCTACCTCCACAGCGTACATGATGACTATGAGTATGCAGCCGCTGAGTAGATAGTCTTTTCTATCAACGTCGTGTCTGACGTTTATCCAAAGTTTTGGTAGCCGCATTTTGTCAATCATTTTTTGGGAAACCTTGTCCACACTAAATAGCACGATAAAAAAAGCTATTACCGGCTACCCGCGCAGGAGTTCGACAATTTCGCCCGGTTCTGGGAAACGGCCCACTTTGTGCTTCGAAAAAACCTGCTCGCCATCTACAGTGACGTCGAATACGCCGCCACTGCCAACCTCGAATTCGACGGTTACGTCAAATTCCTTTTCGAGTTCCTCTGCCAGACCGGCAGCCGTCGGCTTGTAGTTTCAAGCGCCGCAATAAAGGATGTGCACGTTCATCGGATGCCCTCCTGAGTGGTCGTACAAATATACACTCAAACGACATTGTAAGCACGCCGCTCACGCCCCAGGGGGATTATCCCACCCACGACTGCACCAGTTGGATGATGCGGTCCGCGTGTCCGTCGCCCGAGGTGCCCCAGATTTCCCGCAGTGTCGCTTCGACACCCGATGCGGTGATCTCGGTATCCGGCTGCCGAAATCTTAAAGCCGCCAGCACGCCGCGTGCCATTTTGAGGGGTTCGACGCCCTGTGTCAGTGCCAGGTGCATGGTGCCGACCAGGCGATCATCCCAGGACAACTTGCGTTGTGGGTCGCGGCAAATTCGCGCCACTGCATCCTGCAGAAACGGATTGTGCATGCGGATGAGCAAATCCTCGGCATAATCTCGAAATCCTGGCGGCGTGAATAATTCGTCACCTGTACCTGCGTACTTCCCAATCAATGCGGCGCCGCACTCGTCGATGAACGCCGTCCGTCCGATCTCCAGCAGCTCGCTGTCGGCAGCGATGTCGCTCATGGCGCTGTAGCCGCGCTCCGCTGCCAGGTATCCGAGCAGCGCGTGAATGGCGTTGTGCCCGAAGAGTTTTGCCTCTTCGAACGGCAGCAAGTCCGCCTTTTCCTCGAACACCGGGATCCCCCGGGCGAAGCCGTCGAGTCTGATGCGATCGATCTGGATGGCGTTGAACGCCTCGACCAGCACTGCTTTGTCACTGCCCGGTGTCATGCGGACCAGTCCCAGCTCCTCGATCGTTGCGCAGTCGGCAATGACGCCGCTCATCTTGCCGATGACGGTGTTGAGAATCTGAAAGTTTGCAGGGAGGCTCCCGGACTTGGCAATCGCATCATTCAGGTGGCGGGCGGCGTAGTTGTTGTTTTCGCAGGCGTAGAGGATCCGCGGCTTGCTGTCATCGATATTCGCTGCCAGCGTCTGGGCGATCCCCTTTTCGTAAAAGTCCACGCTCGGCACGGCGGTTGCCAACTCGTCGGCTTCGCGAACGGCCTGCGCGAGTGCGGGACGGTCTGCCTCGACCGTCGGGTTGAGCAATTGCAGCTCGGTCAGGTCGGCGGGTTCGACGCGATCGGCGTGGGCGATATTGATGTGCACCGTGCTGTCGTTGGCGCGCACCGAGTCGACAAGGCCCTGATCGACCTCGGCAATCGTCAACGACGAAAAGTTGCCGGAGCACTGTGCCTCATAACCGACCAGCGCTGACTGGATCGGACCAAACCCGAAACCGACGAAGTTCTTGTCCATGCAATTTCCGATGTTGGACTATGCCGAAGCTGTCTTCAGCAATTCTGCCTCCGCTTCCGAGCACCACTGGCCGTCGTTGAGCTTGGCGGCGACCGTCGGAAAATGCTCGCCCAGCTGGCTCAGCGGGATTAGGCCGATGTCGTGGAGTTGCGGATAGACGATAATCTTGCCGGCCATCGTCCGGTTTTTGACTGCATCGATACCGCCGGTGGCACCGGCCATTCCTGAGATGGCGTCTACGGAGGTGTTGGTGTTGAGCTGGCCGTCGGTGACCTTTTGCAGGACGATCTTCATGTCGCTAATGGTCGAGCCGCTGGTGCCGAACATGTACAGGTCGTTGGCGATGTAGGTGTCCAGGTCGAGATCGTGTTTTACCGGTGCCGGGATGCCGGCGAAAATATTGATCAGCGCGTTCGGTTTGCTGCCGGCGATCGCCTGCTCGACGAGTACCGAAATCGGCGCCATCAAGGCCCAGTAACTGAAGGTGTTGTCGAGCTGTTCGCTTTTCGTGTTGACCATGCGCAACGTGACGTTGTTGGTGGCTGCAATTGTCTCGCATTTGCGCGCCAGGGCCTCCAGTCGGGTATCGTCGAGGTCGGTGGCGGTCACTGAAAGATCGCTGCGCCCGGAGCAGATGTTGCGGATCACGTGCATCTGCCCCATCGGCCCGCCGGCACCGATCACAACGACACTGTCGCCGTCGCGCACCTCCGGATGCTCCGGAACCCGCTTGTACCCCTCGGAGGCGTCGCTGCCTGTCGTGCCGACCCAGCGTGTAAAGCCGTAGTGCACCCGACCAACGCCGACGTGGACCCGTTCACCGATGGCTTCGCCGCCCAAAACGATGTTGATGATGCCGCGTACGGCCAGCTTGTCGTTCAGTGCATCAAGGTCGGCTTTGCTGCTGCCGAAGTAGATGACGTCGTCGAAGCCTTCGTCGGCAACGTCTGCAACGCTGTCGGTGAAAGTCACATCGCCGAGTGCCGAGACAGAATCGCGTTGCGACTCGTCCGTGATCGCCGTGATCGTTGCCGGCGGAGCATTGCCGTAACTGGCTTCGACACCTTGGATCTCATGTCCCGCTGCCGCGACGATCAAGAGACGGCCGCCGGGCAGGACCGTGGTCCGCTCGACGACGACGTATGAGTCTTCGACGCAGGCCCACGGCTCGACGAGCGCTGCCTGCGAGGCGCCGAGATGTTCGGCGACCGGGATAAGAAAACGCTCGCCGTCGCGGTCGATGACGACGCGTTCGTCCAGCAACACGTACTCCTGCAACGCCCCTTCGAAATTGTAGCCGAACGCTGCGTTCGAGCCGGCCGTCGGCAACTGCCGGAAATCCGCCTGGATCAGGCATCGTTCACCGATTTCGTGGTGCTTGACCTGGTCGCCGATCTCGATGATACGGCACACGACTTCATGCCCGGGTACGGTCGGTTCGTCGTTGGGCACGTAGCTTGGAATCTCGTCGAGAATCTCCTTGGCCAGGCCGTCGACGATTTCGCTTTTGCGGGCGTGCCCGGAAAACTGGCTCAGCAGTTTGAGATCCGAGAAACACAGGCCGACACACTCGATCTTCGCGAGAATCTGATACGGCCCGGGATGCACGACGGGCTTCGATGTGTTCAATGTCAGTTCGTCCGGTCCGATCAACTGGACGGCGTACTGTGTTGCGGGTATAGCCATTTTGGGAATTCAGGGTTCGGATTTACAGAAGGTGGGAGACGGAATCCGGACGGGGACCGGTCCGCTGCTCCTATGACAACATGACCTGGCCGCCGGTGATTGGTAGAGCCTGGCCGGTTTCGTAGCGCTGCTCGACCAGATACAGAATGCCGCGCACGACATCCTCCACAGTGCAGCCGCGGCCCATTGGAACTTTCGCTTCGTATGACCGGCGCACATCCTCGGCAGTCTTCGCGCCGGCCACCTTGCCGGCATGCAGATACTGCACGAACAAACCCTTTTCCGGGTCGGACCACAGCGGCCCGTCGAAGAAGTTGCCGGGACAGATTGCATTGACCTTGATGCCTGATGTCACCAGTTCCAGCGCGAAGGACTGGGTCAGGCCGATGCCGCCGAATTTGCTGCCGGCGTATGCACCGTTGCGGTCGGACCCGACGAGGCCGGACTTGGAATTGATCTGGATAACGTCGCTGAGATAATCGCTGGAGGCGCTGTGCTGTGTCGCCAGGATCGGCGCCACTGCCTGGACACAAATAAAGTAGCCGTTGTAGTTGACATCGGTTACAAAAGCGAAGTCGTCGGGGCTTAGATCGATGACGCTGCCGGCCCTCAGAACCCCGGCATTCGACACGAACAGATCGATGCCGCCATACCTTCGCACGGTTTGGTGGATCGCATCAGCCATCGCCACGGCGCTGGAGACGTCGGTACCAATACCGGTCGCGCGGCCGGCCCCGTGGCGCAGTGCCAGTTCATGGGCCGCCTCCGACACACCCTCGACGTTGACGTCCATGAGCACGACATGCGCCCCCTCGTCAGCGAGCACTCTCGCAATGCCATTGCCGAAACCCTGTGCCGCGCCTGTCACGACTGCGACGCGCCGGGCCATGCGCCCCTGCGGTCCCTCTGCGGCGGCGACTTTTCGGCGAAACTGCTCTACCTCCCAGCCGTCGATGAACTCTCGATCGCGCTGCGACAGGAAGTGGATATTGCCGAGGATGTGGGCCGTGAGCATGATCTTGATGGCGTCGGTGTACATCAGGCGTGTCGTTTCGGCAGCCTTGTAATCGTCACCGACCGAGAACAGCCCCAGGTCCTTCACCAATACGATTTTTGGCGGGAATCCTGTCGATTCGGTATGAGCGGCGACAGCGGTTCTCAGGGTCTCCGTCAACTGATCGGCGGTGATTGCAGGATCGATCTCGAGCCATAGAGGAAAGGATTTGCAGTAGACGATCTGATCCGGATTCAGCGGGCCGCTCCTGGCCATCGTTTCTCCGTTGGGATCGCAAACAAACTCCTGGACCACGGGGGAGTCGCAGAAGTTGACGATCTTCGGGATGCCGTCTTCGGCCAGCAGCAAGCGCAAGGCCGGCGCGACTCGGTTTATCACCGACACTGCCGCTTCTGCAGGCATGAATAGGGGCCGGTGCGAAATCACTGTGGCGGAATGGTCGATGTGTTCCGCCAGACCGGTGAGGAGCCAGTCGGTATCCTCGCGGATCTGATCGGGTTCGTCGGCCATCACGATGATACCATGATTTTGCAACAGGATCGCCCGCGGTTTGTCCCGGCCGGTGGCTTGGGTGTACTCCCGCATTGCTTTGTGGATGACCTTCGACAGAATGTAGCCGGGATCGACAAACGGGATCCAGATGATGTTGTCTTTGCCGTATAGCTGTTGCGCGAGATCCTCGCCGGCTTCGGAGCAGGTCAGCTTGTTCATCTGGGTCGAATGCGTGTGGACCACATAGCGCCCCGGAATCGCATGGTGCATGAGTGATTCGACCGAGCCGCGCTGGCCGCGTTCCGGATAAATCCGGGCGGCGTTCAAGGCATCCTTGTATTGTCCTTCGCGCGTGGTCGGGTCGTCGTCGAAGTCCTGTAGAAACGTTTCTGCCAGTGCGGCGCGATCGAGCTCGACAAAACCCTCCGGCGACACCGTTGCCAACGATGTGCCGCTGGCTTTGACCCAGAGATGTTCATCGTTTTTGCACGATGTGTTGCCGCCGCCGGCAATGACAAACTCGACGCCGTCACCGTAGAAGTGCGAGATCTTTGTGATGACGTCGAGAGGTTCGTCGCTTGGATCGAAAGTTGGCCAGTGCATGATTCGAGAATGAGTGGGTGGACTGAGTTGACGGAACTTAAATTGTTGAATTCATGGGTTGCGGTAGGCCTCGATCACGGCAGCACCGAGTCGGGCGAAGGCGCCGATGCGTTCATCGGCGGTTGCGTAGCTGCGATTCGGCACGCCGTTGCTGTCGACAAATCCGGGTTCGCCGATGTACCCGAGATATTGATGCGCCGCGACGACACAGGCGCCCTCCCAGAATATCGCTTTGACTGCCTCCGGTATCGGCGTACCGCCGACGCAGGTTGGCTCGATGCCGATCAGGTCCAGCGTGTTGTGCTCGGTACCCGCAGTAACGATGAGGCCCGCTGTACGCATCGCGGTGACATACTCGGTAAGCACAGGTGCGCTGTTGCGGATAGGAATGTATTCGACGGCGTGGAAATCGTAGTCGCGCAGGTGCCCCAGCAGTTTGTCGGGCGGATCTTCGAAAGCACAGATCGGTGATGTTCCGTCGGCCAGCGTTGGATAGCTCGGGATACCGCCCAGTTCGAGGATCAGTTCCGTTGCTTCGGGCAGGGTGATAAACGCCTCCTCGGTGAAAGCTGGTTTGCCGGCCTTCATCAGGTGCGACCGAATTTCAGCCTGAATGCCGACATGGTCATTTGCGTCCTTGGCGTCCTGGCCGAGGATCGCCGCGACAATTGCCGGACGCTCTCCTGAATCGGCCTGGTCGAACACCGCCTCCTGGAAGGCCTGGGCGATGTGGCGCTCCTGGATGTAAACGGTCTCCCGCAGCGAACCGTGACGGTTGACGATCATGTCGACGACACCCTGCTCGTTGAGCCCGGTATCGAAGCCACGGTCACAGCAGACGGCTCCAAGCTTTTCGATCATCGCCGCCATGCGGCCGCGATCGGCGTCGCGGATTTGTTGCAGCAGCACCGAGGCGCGGTCAGACATGTCGACGAACTTCGTGATGCCCTTGCCGCATACATAGGTCTTGCCGGGGTTGCCGGGATCGTTGACCTTGATGCTGCTGTCGCGAAGTTCGTCGATCATCACGATGATCTCGAGACCGTACATCGGAAAAATCCTCTGAGCTGCAACCTGTTCCGTGAACGGACCGTAGATGCTGTAGTCGTAGTAGTTACTGACGCCGAGCACGCCGACGGCCTGGGCCGCTGCCAGATCCGTTGCCTGTGCCACGCTGTCGAAGGCGGAGAAGTTCGGCGGCAGATGGATATGTGAGTTTACCGGGACCCGTGCTGCGGCAACGTCGATGGCTGCGGCGCGGTCGCGCAGGGCGTCGATTCCCGGCAGTCGGGCGAATGCGATAGAAAGTGGATCACTCATCGTGGCTGCAGAATTTGAGATTGAGTTAGGTCGTGATTGCAGCGTGCCAATCTATAGGGGAAGCTCGGATATTCAATGGGTAGGACCGCCGTCCTTGGCGGTTTGTGTGGTGCTCCCGGTCGCGTGAGCACACGTCGGCCTGCCAAGCCTCGATCCCATGTCGCACGGCGTTTCACCCAGTCCGCGACACTCGTACAGCCTTCGCTGGATGGGTTGTAAACTTGGTGAGCGCCATGGTGATGTTAATAAAGGTCCGCAGATCGTGCACGGTATTGCATTGCCATGGCAGCGGTGCTCGCATTTATGCTGTACAGCTCAAAACAAATTGCCACCCGATCGTTCGACAGTTCCGCGATGGGATTTTGCATTCTGGAGAACCTGCCACTACGGTAAGCCTTTGCTACGGATTATCCGGGCGTTTAGTTCAGCTGGCTAGAACGCTACCTTCACACGGTAGAGGTCACAGGTTCGAGTCCTGTAACGCCCACCAGATTCCCGCTGCTTTTTGCCTGCTTGTCTGTCGGCGGCCCCGCCGATATGTCTTCTTTCGCCATCGGTGCCGCGGTCGATTTCGCCAATGGAAAAAAGTTGACGAGCGCCTGCCGCGATTGCGTTGCCGACAAGCCTTCTACCGCATTTTGTGGCGCGCAGGAATTGTTAGGAATATGTGGAAAATAAAATTGCCTGGATTTGCCGCTGTTCTACTCTCGCAAGTCTCGGAAACACGGCTATCATATCAATCTTGCAGTTGAAAAAAGAGGTGCCTTATGCTTCCCTTCAAGATAGATTTATCCGGTAAAACTGCCGTAGTCACCGGTGGTGGCGGCGTTCTTTGCGGTGCGATGGCTGAGGCCCTTGCCGCGTGCGACGCCAATGTCGCGGTGCTTAGCAGAAAACTTGAAAATGCCGTGACCGTCGCCGACAGAATCACTGCCGCGGGTGGCAGCGCCAGACCCTATGCCTGCGACGTCACAGATCGGGATAGCATTGAGAGTGCCAATGCGGCGATAGAGACCGAATACGGTCCCTGCGACATCTTAATCAACGGCGCCGGAGGCAACGCTCCGTCCGGAACCGCAAGTGTCGAAGTGATGCAACCCGAACATCTGCAGCCGGCAGATGGGGTCCGGACATTTTACGAGCTTGAGCCTGAGGGGATCGAGTTCGTATTCGACGTCAACTTCAAGGGCACCGTCGCCGCGACCCAGGTATTTACCCGCAGCATGGCCGAGCGCCAGAGCGGTTGCGTAGTGAATATTTCGTCGATGAGCGCCTTCACCCCGCTTACCAAGGTCGGCGCCTACAGCGCGGCCAAAGGGGCGGTGAACAATTTTACGAAATGGCTGGCCGTCCACCTGGCAGAGCTGAACATACGCGTCAACGCTATCGCCCCCGGCTTTTTCCTGACCCGGCAGAACGAGGCTTTGCTGACCAACCCGGACGGCACCTACTCGCCGCGCGGCAACACGATCGTCGGCCAGACACCGATGAAGCGTATGGGCCGGGCCGACGAGTTGATCGGTTGCCTGCTGTGGCTGGTCTCCGACGAGGCTGCGAGTTTCGTAACCGGCACCGTTATCCCCGTCGATGGCGGATTCAACGCCTTTGGCGGTGTCTGAAACCGCTGATACCTGAAACCTCACACCTGCGCTGGCGCCGAAGGGCGGGCCAAAATTGATAATGGACCCGATTGCAGAACTCAGGAGTGTTTCCAAAGACACCGACTTTTTCATTGGTATCGACAGTGACGGTTGCGTCTTCGATTCGATGGAGATCAAACAGAAGGAATGCTTCTGCCCGAACTTCATCAAGCACTACGGTCTGCAGGTGGTCAGCAAGTACGCTCGCGAGGTCTGGGAATTCGTCAACCTCTATTCCAAGACCCGTGGCTGCAATCGCTTTCTCGCCGTCATCTGCTCGCTTGACCTGCTGCGCCACCGTCGTGAGGTGAAGGTGCGCAATGCGGACATTCCGCAATTGCCGCAACTGCGCGCCTGGATCGAAGAGGAATCGAAGCTCGGCAATCCTGCGTTGAAAGCGAAAGTCGACGCTACGGGCGACGCCGAGCTCGAGATGATTTACGCCTGGTCGATCGACAACAACGCCCGCGTCACCGACATGGTTCACGGCTTGCCGCCGTTTCCCGGCGTTGCAGATTTCCTCGCTGCAGTGCAGGGGAAAGCGGATGCCATTGTCGTTTCGCAGACGCCGCTCGAAGCGCTGGTGCGCGAATGGGAGGAGAACAAGATTGATCATCTGATCAAGATGATTGCCGGCCAGGAACACGGCACCAAGACCGAGCACCTGAAATATGCTGCCAGCGACCGTTACGATGCCGAAAAGATCCTGATGATCGGTGATGCACCCGGCGACTGCAAAGCGGCGAAAGGCAATGACACGATGTTCTTCCCGATCGTGCCAGGCCGCGAAGAGGAATCGTGGGAACGGCTCAATGCCGAAGGCCTGGAACGTTTCTTCAACGGTACATTCGCCGGAGAATACCAGGCACAACTGCTGGCAGCATTCGACGAGGCACTCCCGGAAATGCCGCCGTGGCAGTCATAAAGTTTTCGTTCTCATTTATTCAACCTTCCAACCTTCCTGTTTTTCATGAGTGAACAAGCTGATTTCGGATTGGTCGGTCTCGCCGTCATGGGTGAGAACCTGGTGCTGAACGTCGAGAGCCGCGGCTACTCGGTATGTGTCTTCAACCGGACCACCAGCAAGGTCGACGACTTTCTCGCCGGCCGCGCCAGCGGCAAGAACATCATCGGTGCCCACAGCGTCGAGGAGCTGGTCAGAAAACTGTCGCGTCCACGCAAGATCATGGTGATGGTCAAAGCTGGTCCGCCGGTCGATGCTTTCATCGAGCAACTTCTGCCACATCTCGATCAGGGCGACATTGTCATCGATGGCGGTAACAGCCATTACCCCGACACCATCCGCCGGACCGCTGAGCTCGGAGAGAAGGGCATCAGCTTCATTGGCACCGGCGTCTCGGGCGGTGAAGAAGGCGCGTTGAAAGGTCCGTCGATCATGCCGGGCGGCAATCCGAATGCCTGGCCGGAAGTGAAACCGATTTTTCAGGCGATCGCTGCCAAGGTCGAGGACGGCTCACCGTGTTGCGAGTGGGTCGGCAGCGACGGCGCCGGGCACTACGTCAAAATGGTACACAACGGCATCGAGTACGGCGACATGCAGCTTATCTGCGAAGCCTACCATTTGATGGGGGCCGGGCTTGGGATGAGTGCCCCGGAACTGCACGAGGTTTTTACGAAGTGGAACGAAGGCGTGCTCGATTCGTACCTGATCGAGATTTCCCGTGATATCCTCGCCAAGACCGACGACGACACAGGCAAGCCGATGGTCGATGTCATTCTGGACACCGCTGGGCAGAAGGGTACCGGCAAGTGGACCTCGACATCCGGCCTCGATCTCGGTGTACCGATTGCCCAGATCACCGAAGCTGTGTTTGCCCGCTGCATTTCCGCGCTAAAGGAAGAGCGCGTTGCGGCCAGTGAAGTCCTGAGCGGCCCGGACACGAACTTCGGCGGTGATCGCGAGGCGTTTGTCAATGATCTGCACGACGCCCTGTATGCTTCGAAGATCTGTTCGTATGCGCAGGGCTACCAGTTGCTGCGCGCGG
>Ga0209403_10000423_pt1 | contig 63997 bp, 66 predicted proteins | sample ArcticOcean_MG_C_8_FD_187440 | JGI IMG/M metagenome (GOLD analysis project Ga0209403, IMG submission 187440) | Marine microbial communities from western Arctic Ocean - ArcticOcean_MG_CB11_86 (SPAdes) (version 2) | ecosystem: Environmental > Aquatic > Marine > Oceanic | place: Arctic Ocean... | reverse complement strand
AACGAGGAGCTAACCGTGGGCGGTGTGTTCGACGTGGAATTCGAGTCTAATCCAGCCAGCGACGTCAATCAGAACACCGAAAACGAGCCGATCGCCAACGGCAGGATTCTGCTTGAGCCAATTGCTCTCCGGGAGGGTCTGGACCAGGCGCTTGGCAAGTGTGAGCCGGTCCTCACCTCCTTCGTCTCCGTCTCCAACGAGCCGCCGGATCGCATCCTGCATCGGATAAACGCCCGTTCGGCCCAGAGCTCCATAAAGCATGATGCCCATGCCGCCGTCGGGTTGAAGAGCATTCGCAAGCTTGGCGAGACCGTCTCCGGGATCGGCCAGATGGTGAAGGACACCGCAGCAATCGATGTAGTCATAGGGACCCGGCGCGATCTTCTCCACATCGAGCAGAGAGCCCCGATGAAATGAGACGTTCGTGAGGTTTCTTGCCGCGATGCGTGCCCGCGTGACCTCCAGTGAGGCATTGCTGATATCGAGATAGACGACCTCTCCGGGGCCGTGGTCGGCGAGTTGCTGCGCGAGCATGACCGTGGCATCGCCTGTCCCGCCACCGGCTACCAATGCACGGAACGGGGCTGCGAAGTCGCGCCTGCCGCCGAAGACATAATGATTGATCTCAAGAAGGTGGCTCGGCGATCCGGTGATCAGCCGGTGCTGCTCGTCGCCGGGGTCGCGAGGCGGGTAGGGATGTTTTTCATACTGCGTGCGGACGACTGCGTCCGCCGCATCCTCGGGAGTGACTGGATCGTCCGGCGGCATTTACGGCTCGTCGCTCAACCGCCGACCGTCAACACCATCTTTCCCGTCGATTTCCGGCCCATCATCAGGGCCAGCGCGTCGCCGGCCTGCTCCAGCGGCAAGGTATGGCTAATATGGGGCGTCAACTGGCCATCTTCCCACATGCGAATCAGCTCGCCCATGGACTCACCGATGGCCGACGGTTTGTGCAGGGCGTACGAGCCCCAATAGAAACCCATGACCGCGATGTTCTTGACCATGAGGATGTTGGTTCGGGCCTGGTTGAACTCGCCGCTCGCGAATCCAATGACGACGATGCGGCCTTCCCAGTTGATGGCACGCATGGCAGCGTCGAAGGCCGGACCGCCCACTGGATCGTAGATCACATCGGCACCCTTCCCGCCGGTGATCTCCTTGACCCGGTCGCGGATATTCTCATCTGTGTAGTTGATCAGGTGATCGGCGCCGCGTTTCGAGCAGAGATCGAGTTTTTCCTGCGTGCTCGCACAGGCGATGACGTTGGCGCCCATGATCTTACCGATTTCAATGGCGGTGAGGCCGACGCCGCCCGCCGCGCCGAAGACCAACAAGGTCTCGCCCGATTTGAGGCCGGCCCGATAGCCCAGGGCCATATGGGATGTCGAATAGGCGACCGCGAACGAAGCGGCGGTTTCGAAATCCATCGCGTCCGGGATGCGAACCACCGCCGGTGCCTTGACGGCGACCTGCTCAGCAAAGGCGCCGATGTTGGGAATGCCTACCACCCGGTCACCGACGGAGATATTGTCGACTCCCTCCCCCAATTGGGCGACGGTGCCTGCGACCTCGAGGCCGGGTGTAAAGGGGAAGTCCGGCTTCAACTGGTAAGTCCCCTGGATGATCACGGTATCGGCGAAGTTCACGCCGGCAGCTTTCACGTCGATCACCACCTCACCGCTGCCCGGGGATGGTGCCTCTGTTTCACCGACACTCAGTTTTTCAGGGCCGCCCCATTCGCTACACAATATCGCCTTCATCATCGCTCCGCCGTCATGTTGATTGAGGTCATTGTCGCGGGTCGCTGCGGACGCGTTCCGCGAGTTCGTGCCAGTAGCGCGGCTGCCAAAAGCCCCGCGCGGCGCCGGAAGTCGAAGGAAGCACGAAAAGCGCGGTACTGCCAAGTTGCGTTGCCTGCAGACCGTATTCCACCTTCGACGCATCGAGGAACGATTGCGCCGAGCGTTTGCCGTTGAAAGCCAGAATTCCGGGCTTGAGCTCCAGGATCCGTTCCCGCAACCGGTCCGGATCGAATGCCGTGGTGGGCAGCGACGCGTCGGAACCCGATGCCGTCTTGACCACGTCCGTCAACCCGATTCCATAAGCGATAACGTCCTGAAATTGAGCGGGGTCGAGTCGCTTCGGCGTCAGTCCGGTCTCGAACAGCATGTCCCAAAAGCGGTTTCCCGGCCCCGCGTAGTAGGCGCGGGCCCGCGCCGAAGCGGTTCCCGCCGCGGTGCCGCAGAAGACGATCTTCAGCCCGGTCTCGAGGACGTCAGGAAGTATGGTCACGACGGAAATCCGGAGGCTACACGAATGGCTCCGACAACTTGCCCGCGCCAGTTACGCAAAGGTGCGGTGGTATAGTTTCGGAGGCAATTGCGCGATTCTTCCGGCAGACCGCCGATCTCGAGAAGCACCGCGGCCATCGTGACTTCCGCGGCGCGGCGCGCGCCGTCGTCGATCTTGACCGCCACTCCCACGCCGAGTTCCGGAAGCGTGGCAGCCATCACGCCTTCGGCGCCAGTCTTGACCAGCAGCCGACCCTTGCCCGTCTCGATGACGTTCGTACAGTACCGGCCTGTGCCGGCCACCATGAACGGATTCGACGCCATGGCTGAAACGAGGCGGCGACATGACTCGGCGCGAACAGCCTGGGTGCCGTGCGGTTGCGACAGCCGGGCGAAGGCGCGAGCGAGTCCGGCAAGCGGGATCGCATAAGCCGGGACCGAGCAGCCGTCGATTGCCGCGCCGGCGACACTGAGATCGTAGTCGGACATTTCCGAGATCGCGTCGCGGACCTTGATCTGAACGGGATGGTCGGCGATTTCGTATCCTTCGACGTCTCCGCCCAAGTGTCGCGCGGTGGTCAGCATCCCGGCGTGTTTGCCCGAACAGTTGTTATGGATATCGGATGGCCGGTCGCCTTTTTCGGCCATGGTCCGTGCCACGGACTCCGACAGCGACCAATGAGCGCCACAGGCTAGGGCTTGCTCCGAAAGATCGAGGCGGGAGAGCCACCGGTTGACGACATCGGCATGTAGCGCTTCACCGTTGTGGGAGGCGCAGGCGAGTGCCAGTTCCGCGTCGCTGACGGCGAATGCTTCGGCCGCGCCCGTTTCCAGCAACGGCAGGGCTTGTATGGGCTTCAAGGCGGAGCGCGGGAAAATTGGGGACTCCACGTCGCCGCGGGCAAGGCGCACGACACCTTGAACGTCGCATACGGCGACCGAGCCGCGATGGAAACTCTCGACACGGCCGTCGCGCAGGACTTCGACAGCGACGGGGTTGGTCACAGGATTGGTCATTCGTTCCGCTGATGTTTACTCTTGGACCGTCACGTCAACAAGTGGTATGGGAGCCGCGGATGCGCGGATATTTCGGTGTCGGGGTGGAGCGGCTGAGTAAGCCCATGAACGCTGGCAGCCTGTTCCGCTCGGCACATGCTTTTGGCGCGAGTTTCATATTCACCATTGATTCCGACCTGTCCCTTTCCGAAGCCCGTTCGGACACGTCCGAGGCCTGGAAGCAGTTGCCGTTCTACCGCTTTGACTCGGCCGCGACGATGATGCTGCCCAGGGGATGCGCTGTAGTTGGGATTGAATTTCTGGAGGAAGCCACGGAACTCCCGAGCTTCAGGCACCCGGCGCAGGCCGCGTACGTTCTGGGTCCGGAGCGGGGAAACCTCTCGGACGAACTGCTCGCGCGATGCGATCACGTCATTCGCATCCCGACACAGTTCTGTGTCAATGTCGGCATTGCTGGCGCCATCACGATGTACGATCGCTTGCTCACCGTGGGCCGGTTTGCGGAACGCCCCGTGACGCCGAGCGGAACGCCTGTCCCCATTCCGGAACACGTGCAGGGGGTGCCGGTCATCCGCAAGACCGATGTGGGTTAATTAGATGTTGAGTATGCCGGACTCGCACTTCAGCATCTCTTGAATGGACAGAAATGCTGAGCATGAGTATTTAAGGGGCCATGATTGGTAAGGTCGTTATAGGGGGGCTTATAGCTCTGCTGGCGTTGGCGCCGGACTTGGTCCTCGCTCAGACGCCGAAGGAGATCGGGACTTTTCGTGCCTGGCGGGCATACATGTACAACGAAGCCAATGGCAATAAAGTCTGCTTCATGGATTCCGAGCCCGCCGATACCGAACCCAAGAACGTACGCCGCGGCCAGATCTATACGCTGGTGACTCATCGTCCCGGCGACAAGGTGAAGGACGAGGTGAGCGTTTTCGTGGGCTATCCCTTTAAGGAGGGCAGTACCGTAAAGGTCACGGTCACCGGCAAGGATTTCACACTGTTCACGGATTCTGATTCCGCTTGGAACTATGACGCTCGCGGAGACCAGAACATGGTGAAGGCGATGGCCAAGGGAAACGCCATGATCGTGGAGGGCCAGTCGAAGCGCGGGACACGTACCCGCGACCGCTATTCACTGTCAGGATTTACGGCGGCACACAAAGCGATTTCCAAGGCCTGCGGCGTAAAATAGGGCGTTACGCACACCGTCGCCGGACTCGCCAAAGCGCAGGTAATCAAGCGCGCAGGCAAAACGACGGTGGCAACAATTGAACACGGATAAACGGACGACATGAACGTGGCCCCGGACCTCTTGCTGAACCGGTCCCAAATTTCGGGGGCCGACAACCTCGTTGGTCTCGACCGGGCCGCTTTGAGCGATGCGCTCGCGTCGGCTGGCATCCGTGCGCGCGAGTTGCGCATGCGGACGTCGCAGCTCTGGCACTGGATCTATCACCGCGGCATCTCCGATTTTGCGGACATGACAAACGTCTCCAAGCAGGTCCGGGCGATGCTCGCCGAGCGTTTCGTTCTGTCCCATGGCGACGCCGTCTCCGAGAAGATTTCCTCCGACGGCACCCGGAAGTGGCTCGTGCGCTTCGCCGACGGCAACGAAGTCGAATCCGTTTTCATCCCGGAAGCGGACCGCGGGACCTTGTGTGTCTCCTCGCAGGTCGGCTGCACTCTCAATTGCAAGTTCTGCCACACCGGGACACAGCGGCTGGTTCGGAATCTCACGGCCGCCGAAATCGTCTCTCAGATCATGATCGCCCGCGATTCCCTGGGTGAGTGGCCGAGCGCCAACCAGGACCGGCAGATATCCAATATCGTGCTCATGGGCATGGGCGAGCCGCTCTACAATCTCGACAATGTCGCTCAGGCGCTGAACATCGTGATGGATGCCGAGGGAATCTCGATCTCGCGCCGACGCATCACGCTGTCGACGGCGGGTGTGGTGCCGATGATGGCGCGGGTGGGCGAGGAATTGGGGGTCAATCTCGCTATCTCGCTGCATGCCGTCAGTGATGCCGTGCGCGACATTCTGGTGCCGATCAACCGCAAGTACCCGATTGCCGAACTGCTGGAGGCCTGCCGGAGTTATCCCGGTCTGACCAACGCCCGGCGGATCACGTTCGAGTACGTCATGCTGAAGGGGATCAACGATTCGCTTGAGGATGCCAAGACATTGGTCAAATTGATCTCGGGCATTCCCGCGAAAATCAATCTCATTCCCTTCAATCCGTGGCCTGGATCACCCTATGAATGCTCGGATGCCGAGACCATCGACCGGTTCGGCGACTACGTGAACCGGGCCGGCTATGCCTCTCCCGTCCGGGCGCCGCGCGGGCGAGACATCATGGCGGCCTGCGGGCAGCTCAAATCGGCGAGCGAGAAAATGTCACGCCGTCAGCGCGAATCGCAGGTATCTAAAGCCGTCTCCTGAACTTACGAAGTCCACGTGGCTTACATATTCCAAGGAGGATGCCATGTCTGTTGCGATCACGGGTCTCTACGCCGCGATATTCGGGCTCGCTATCATCGTCTTGGGCGTTTCCGTCTCTATGATGCGCGTTCCAAAGAAGATCGAGCATGGCGATGGTGGTGATGAGCGGCTGCGGCGTGTGATTCGCACTCACGGGAACTTCGCGGAATTCGTACCCCTTGCGTTGCTCGTGATGCTGATCCTAGAGATCGAGGGTGGTTCCGCGACCTTGTTGCATGGGCTCGGTATCGTTTTGATCGTGGCGCGAATTCTTCACGTCGTCGGCATGATCGGAGAGCAGGACATCCGGCCCGCGCGTGCCGGTGGTGCCCTTCTGACACACTTGGTCATCGGAGTGGCAGCGCTCAACGTCCTCTATGCCGTGATGGTTTGATCCTCGTTTCCCTTGCATCGTCCGCACGTTGGGCGTAAGTCCCCCGGCCAGTGTGGGAGAGTTTCATGAAGATTGATGTGAAGAAGGTGGTGCTGGCCTATTCGGGCGGGCTCGATACCTCTGTGATCCTCAAATGGCTCCAGGAGACCTACGGCTGTGAGGTCGTGACGTTCACGGCTGACATCGGCCAGGGCGACGAGCTTGAACCGGCACGGGCCAAGGCCGAGATGCTCGGGGTGAAAGAAATCTTCATCGAGGACCTGCGCGAGGAATTTGTCCGCGACTACGTCTTCCCCATGTTCCGTGCCAACACGCTCTATGAGGGACTCTACCTTCTGGGGACATCGATTGCCCGTCCCCTCATCGCCAAACGGCAGATCGAGATCGCCCGCCAAACGGGTGCCGACGCCGTCGCGCACGGCGCGACGGGCAAGGGGAATGATCAAGTACGATTCGAGCTTTCCTACTACGCGCTCGAGCCGGATATCCGCGTGATATCGCCGTGGCGCGAATGGGATCTGACCTCGCGCACGGCGCTGATTGACTACGCCGAGCGCAACCAGATCCCGATTCCGCGAGACCGCCGGGGCGAGGCGCCGTTCTCTCAGGATGCCAACCTCCTGCACATCAGTTCGGAGGGGAAGGCGCTGGAAGATCCCGCGGTGGAAGCTGAGGAACATGTTCACACGATCACGGTGTCGCCGGAGGCCGCGCCCGACAAACCGACCGTTATCGAAATCGCGTTCGAACGTGGCGATCCCGTCGCCATCGACGGCGAACAGCTCTCGCCCGCCGCGCTTCTCACAAAACTTAACGAGTTCGGCGGGGCGAACGGCGTCGGTCGGCTCGATCTGGTCGAGAACCGTTTCGTGGGCATGAAGAACCGCGGCATTTACGAAACGCCAGGCGGAACCGTACTGCTTGCGGCGCATCGGGGTATGGAGAGCATCACGCTCGATCGTGGCGCGGCCCATCTCAAGGATGAGCTCATGCCGCGCTATGCCGAGCTCATCTACAACGGTTTCTGGTTCGCACCGGAACGCGAGATGCTGCAGGCGGCCATCGACAAGAGTCAGGAACACGTCTCGGGTACCGTGCGGGTCAAGCTCTACAAGGGCAATGCCACAGTGATTGGCCGGGAGTCACCCGAATCGCTCTACTCGCTCGACCATGTCACGTTCGAAGATGACGAGGTCTACGATATGCGCGATGCCGAGGGCTTCATCAAACTCAACGCCCTCCGCCTCCGCCTGCTCAACAAACGGGGTTAGCCAGCTCGCGATCCGAGCCATATTTCTCCCCCGGAATCGGGGGGCTGGGTGAGGGCGCCTTCTTCCAGATTTTAAGCCGCCAGCGGTTCGATACAGTCGGGGCCGTCGTGCCGCGCGTTGTTGACCGCGCGGTTGACTGGATAGTGGTTGAACGCGACATCCGACATATCCAGCAGTGCGCGGAGATCGTCTTGCGGCGTTGCGGGATCGATCCATGCCCCGAAGCGCGAACGGTCGGTGATCACAACTGGCATGCGGTGATGGATGTCGTGCAGTGAGTCCACGGCCTCCGTCGTCAAAATGACAAAGGAATCGAAGGCCCCTTCGGCGCCTTCCCAGCGCTCCCAAATCCCGGCGAAAGCGAAGGGCCCCTCTCCCTCGGGGCGAATGAGGTAGGGCTGTTTGACCTCCTCCTCGGTCCGCCATTCGAACCAGCCGTCCGCGGGCACGAGGCAGCGTCGGGATTTGTAAGCGTCGCGGAACGACGGTTTTTGGTCGACGGATTCCAGTCGGGCGTTGATCAGCGTGTATTTCGTGCGCGGTTCCTTGGACCACGACGGGACGAGGTTCCAGCGCACGGAAGAAAGCCTGCGGCCCGATTTCCCCTGCCGGACCACCGGTGCATCCTGGGTCGGAGCGATGTTGTAGCGGGCCTGGAGGTTCGGCGCCTGCATCGAGATCAGATCGAAATAGGCGACCAGTTCATCCCAGGTCGCGTGCTGGGTATAGCGGCCGCACATCTAGAGCAAATCGGGTTTAAATGGAATCACATAGAGCAGGTCGCAACCCGTTTGGGTTGCGTGAATCTGCTCTACCATTTTGATGATTGAGCAAATAACATTGTTGAGTTGGAAACGTTTCCGTTTCCAACTCAACAAAATTTGCTCTAGGCGTCCGGGACATCGATTCCATTCTGCCGGCAGCATGCCGTCACCGTGTTGTGCAGCAGGCAGGCGATGGTCATCGGACCTACACCGCCGGGGACCGGCGTGATGGCGCCGGCTACCTTTACCGCTTCTGCGAAATCCACGTCACCGACCAGGCGGCTTTTCCCTTCTTCTTCGGTCGGCACCCGGTTGATTCCGACATCGATCACGGTAGCACCCGGCTTGATCCAGTCACCCTTGACCATGTGCGGACGGCCCACGGCGGCGATCAGGATGTCGGCCTCCCGCACTTCCGCGGGCAGGTCGCGGGTGCGCGAGTGCGCCACCGTCACGGTGCAGCTCTCCTTGATCAGCAGCATGGCCATCGGCTTGCCGACGATGTTTGAACGGCCCAGGACCAGCGCCTTCTGCCCCTGCAGGTCGCCCAGTGTGTCCTTGAGCATCATCAGGCAGCCCAGCGGCGTGCAGGGGACGAGCGCGTCCTGGCCCGTCGCCAGCAGTCCCGTGTTGATGACGTGGAAGCCGTCGACGTCCTTTGCCGGATCGATGGCGTTGACCACGGCGTGCTCTTCGATCTGCTCGGGAAGCGGCAACTGCACCAGGATGCCGTTGACCCGAGGGTCGGTATTGAGCTCCGCCACCTTTCCCAGCAGTGCGTCTTGGGGCGTGTCCGCCGGCATGTCGAATTTGAACGACTCCATGCCGACCTCGACGGTCTGCTTGGATTTGTTGCGCGTGTAGACCTGGCTGGCCGGATTCTCGCCGACCAAGACGACCGCAAGTCCCGGAATCACATTATGGTCGGCCTTCAGCGCCGCCACCTGCCGCGCGACCTTTTCGCGAAGGCGCTCGGCGAACGCCTTGCCATCGATGATCCGGGCCGTGCCTGAATTCGCTTCGGTATCCGCCATGTCAGTCTCCTTCTGAGTGGTGCTTAACCCATCGTTGGAGGTCGCTCAACAGCGCCGGTGACTCTCCTTCGACCAGTAGTAATTTACGGCGTCTTTTCCCTCCACGGGCCACCGATATGTTCTTTTTGAGGATTTTCCACTCCCGCGACAGCAACTTGATAACGGCAGCGTTGGCCTTCCCCTTTTCGGGCGATTCGGTGATCCGCACCCGCAGCGCCGGTCCGTCGGGGCTGTCGACGATCCCCCCGACGGTTGAGGTGCGGGCCTTGGGCGTAATCGAAAGGGATACCAGGACGCCGCTTGAGATTATCGAGAAGATGCCGTCCGTCCGGAGCGGCGAGGAATCAGAGGCCACCTTGACCGATAAAGATCTCAAACAACAGATTCCGCAGGAAGACCAGACCGAGGATCAGCACGATCGGGGAAATATCGATGCCGCCGAGCAGCGGAATAAATCTGCGAATAGGCCGCAGGAGCGGCTCGGTGATGCGGTACAGGAAATCCCCGATCATGTAGACGAAGCGGTTCTGGGTGTTGATCACATTGAAGGTGACCAGCCAGCTCATCACGGCAGAGATGATGAGCGCCCAGATGTAGAGCGTGACGACCGTGCTGACGAGTTGAAGAATCGAATACATAAACAGGCTCCGGGCCGTTGCACCTCGGCAATGGGCTAATCTACAGCACCATCCGGCGTCGAGCCAAGCGACCTCGTTCACCGGCTGTCGGCTTGGTGCAGCGTGTGGAACGATGCCATGTCCACCGCCATCCCCGCGATTGCGGGACGCCTTGACACCTTTCCGGGGCGTACTCATTATCCCGGCGATTCCTGCCGCTGTGCCTGAGGCCGGAAATCAATTGGGGCCGTAGCTCAGTTGGGAGAGCGCGACGTTCGCAACGTCGAGGTCAGGGGTTCGATTCCCCTCGGCTCCACCAGCCTTCGCCCTGCTAACATGAAGTATGTGTATATTCTTCAAAGCCTCGAATTTGTCGAACGCTACTATGTCGGTATCACTGACGACCTGAAATCCCGGCTGGCGAAGCACAATGCGGGTGGCGTCTCGCACACATCCAAATACAAGCCCTGGCGTGTGAAGACGTACGTTGCGTTCTCTGATGAAAAGAATGCACAGGCATTCGAGCGATACTTAAAGACCGCTTCCGGACGCGCATTTGCGAAAAAGCGGCTATAGATTTGCGCGAAGCGTTCTCCAGAAATCTTCTGACCAAATAACCTCAGAATCATCTGCCAAGGCCTTGAATTAGTTTAACGTTAAACTATATAGTTTAGCATTGAACTATATAGGATACCTGCCATGTCTCTCAATCGCCGTTCGTTTCTTGGCCTCACCGGTGCGACCGCTATCGTTCTGACAGCCGGCGGTGGCGCCTTCATCATGACGCGCAGTCCCACCGCGGCAATTGCCCCATGGGCGGCGGCGGGCGGGAAGTACGCGGACCCGCGGTTGCGGGCCGTGTCTTACGCCATCCTTGCGCCAAATCCTCACAATCGTCAGCCCTGGATCGTGGATCTCCGAACCGACGGCGAAGTACAGCTGCTCTGCGACACCGGACGTCTTTTGCCGAAAACCGATCCCCGCAACCGGCAAATCGTGATTGGTCTTGGATGCTTCCTGGAATTGCTGAGGCTGGCGGCCGGGGCTGATGGATATCGCTTGGATGTTGATGAGTTTCCGGAAGGAGTTTCCGAAGCGAATATCGATGGGCGTCCAATTGCGCGCGTCCGTTTCGTGAAGTCCGATGAAATATCGGCAGACCCTCTCTTCGACCAGATCGTCAGGCGCCGGACCAATAAGGAACCCTTCGACATGGCGCTGCCGGTGCGGGACTCTGACCTGCAGGCGCTTGCTGCGGCAGGCCAGGGTTCTGTTGCCGTGGGGACGACCAGCGCTTCAAACGATGTGGCTCGTTTGCGCGATCTCACTTGGCGCGCCCACCTCACAGAGATCATGACTCCGCGCACGGCTCTCGAAAGCGTTCGCCTCATGCGGATCGGCAAGTCCGAGATCGAAGCCAATCCCGACGGCATCGACCTTGGAGGTGCCTTCCTAGAGACGATGAACCGGGTGGGTATCCTGACCAGACAGGAACTCGCCGATCCCGAGTCGTCAGCGTTTCAGCAAGGGCTCGAGATGTATCGCGAGATCACGGGTACGGCCATGGGCTATGTCTGGCTCACAACTGAGGGGAACAGCCGTCGCCAACAGCTCGCTGCCGGCAGGGCATGGGTTCGTATCAATCTTAAGTCGACGGAACTCGGTCTCGGACTCCACCCGTTGAGCCAATCCTTGCAGGAATATGCCGAGGTGAAGCCGCACCTCGATGAAGTTCACGACACGCTCGGCGCGCGCCCGGGGCAACGGATCCAGATGCTAGGACGGCTTGGCTACGGGGCAGAGGTGGCGCCCAGTCCGCGCTGGCCGCTGGAAACCAGAATCCGGGAGATGTGATGTCCCAAACGAGCTCCGATCCCCTCGTTTTTGCTTTCCTCAACGAGATTGGCATCATCGATCAATTGGCCCGCGCCCAGCTCGAGCGAACATTGCCCGACGGCCTCAGGTTCTCGCACTTTGGTGTCTTAAACCATTTCGCTCGTCTCGGAGGAGAGAGCAGTCCGGCCAAGCTCGCCCGTGCTTTCCAGGTCACCAAGGGCGCGATGACGAACACGGTGCAGCGACTGCAAGTCCGGGGCCTTGTCGAGGTGAATCCAGATCCACACGACGGTCGCGGCAAGCGCGTCCGCATCACCGAGAAGGGATTGCAGGTCCGGAACGATGCGATCCAAGCGCTTACGCCCGCGCTGGCCCGGTTGGAAGGTGAATTTTCGCGTGAGGAATTCGCTGCGGCCCTCCCCTTCCTGCAGAGTCTCAGAGTGTATCTGGATACGGCGCGGAACGGTCCCGACGACCAGAGCGTCTAGCTTTTGGTGAAGGCTTGAAATGCGACGGCCCCCGAGTCACCACGGGGGCCGTCATCGTTTTGATCCCTTTCGCGCGAACTAGCGCGCGAGGATAACCGTGACCAACAGTGGAGGGTGTCCTACCTCCGCTGCAATAGGTAGAAGATGATTGCGGCTGCAATGACACCGATCAGGCCGGCGCCAGAGAATTTATCGACCAGCGAAATAAGATTGCCGGCCACGTCCGCATTGATAAAGACGAGGGCTCCCGGGAACAGAATCTGGAGAATGACCCCCAGTGCGACGACCACAAGGGCCAGTTCTGTTACCGCTTTGAGCCACCTATTGACTGTATCGATCATGGTTATATTCCCTAATAGTTCGCTCGAACGCCCCTACGGGACAAAGTACCAATCACCACCCACATCCAACACGCTCTCGGCTTCTGGGTCTTAATAACCGCCGGACGGCGGGCCACCTGACTGACCCTGCGATGAGCCACCGTTGCGGTCACGCAGGATGAGATAACTGACGATCACCGCCGTAATCACACCGACCAGTCCGGCATTGCCGAACTTTTGAACCAGGTCGCCGATGTTGCCGATGACGTCTATCCCGAAGAACTCAGGTACCCCAGACCCGAAGAGCACCTGCAGGAGCGTCAAAACGGCGACGACCCACAGAAGCAATTCCAGAACGTGGACGAGCCACTTTTTGACGTCGGTCAGCATTCCCAACCCTCCTAGTCATGGGATGCGCATTATACCGCAATTGAGTCGTTGTAACACTAAATATTGAGGTCATGTATTTATGGCTCACTAAGTGTGGTTTATCAGACGTGTTTTCAGTGTGTCTGTATCACAACTATTGACGGCTCATGGGATACCATTGGATTACCGCGACGTTATTGTTCAAGGGTCGGAAATGACCTGCGGCGGCACCAACCAATTCGCTCCTCCCCCCTTGCAGGGTGGAGGTTGGGAGGGGGTTTGTTTTTGTTTCAATGATGCCCAGCGTCGGTGTCGTGACTCTTGATTCCAGATCCAGTTCCCACACTTGAACGGATACCATGACTTCCCACCAGCTTGATCCAGACTCGCTTCGGCGCCATCGCCGTTCCAATTTCCTGCAGGCCACTGCCCTGCTGCTGGCTCTTGGCGGCGTCCTGGCTCTTGCCGGTTGGATCGTCGCGGGCGGCAGCGGGGTTATCGGCATGCTGATCGGGGGCGCCATTGTCGTGTCCATGACCCCGAAGATCGGTCCGCTGGTGTTGCTCCGGCTCTACGGCGCGCGAGCGCTACAGCCCTCGGAAGCCCCCCCCAGCTTCACGACATCGTCTATGAACTCGCCCGCCGGGCGGGACTGTCACGACCCCCGCGACTCTACTACCTGCCGAGCCGGATGTTGAATGCCTTTTCGGTGGGTAGCCGGGATAACGCGACGGTCGTGTTCAGCCACGGCCTCGTCGCCACTCTGGATATCCGCGAACTTGCCGGCGTGCTCGCCCACGAAGTGGCGCACGTCGCCAACAACGACATGCGCATCATGGCCATCGCGGACATGGCGAGCCGGATGACGGGTCTCATGGGACAGATCGGCGTCTTCATGCTGATCTTCAATGTGTCGCTGGGACTGATGGGTATGGCCACGGTCCCGTGGCTGTTCATCTTCGTCCTGATCGCAGCGCCGACAGTCAGCGCCATGCTGCAGCTCGCGCTGTCACGCAACCGGGAATTCCAGGCCGACGCCTCGGCCGCGGCCCTCACGGAGGACCCACTCGGCCTGGCGGGCGCGTTGCAGAAGATCGAAGGGATCCAGGGCGGCCTGTGGGAACGCATATTCCTGCCCGGCCGCCGCGTGCCCGACCCGTCCCTGTTGCGCACCCATCCCGTCACCGGCAAGCGCGTCGCTCGGCTTCAGGCTCTCGCCCGCGAAGTGCCTGAAGCGCGCTACCCTGCGACGGAAGTTGAAGTGCCATTGCGCAGCGCTACAGTGCGCCGGCCCCCACGGTGGCGCATGACCGGCCTCTGGCATTAAGACCGAACGCCACTAAATCCCCCTCCCCCTTGATGGGGGAGGGTTGGGTGGGGGTGTGTTGTAATTTTCCTCTTCACCTCACCGAGGATCGAGTGCGCCGATCCCAATTCAACGAACAAGGTGTTTCACTGCAAGAGGCAGTATCGAATGAACTTTGGCCGAAAAAAGACCGGCGCGGCCGATTGGGCCGCGCCGGTGATCTCTAAGCGTGCTCCCACCCGCTCTACGTGTCGGCACTCTTGCGCCGTCGCCCACGTTTCTCGTCGGCCGTCTTCAACTCGTCCCGTTCAGAGGCGACGACCGCCAATTGAACGGACAGCTCCACGCAACGGTTCTGCGCTGTATCGCGCTGCCGTTGCAGTTCGCCAATAGCGGCATTCACGCCATCGGTCATGGGATGCTCCTTTGACTAAGATGGATTGGGCATGAGGTGTCGGACCCCACGGGGGTCCGACACCTGCCATTCGTATTTGCCGGAAAGACCCCTTACGCTGCCGTCGCGATAGGCATCAGCATCGGGGCGCGGCCCGATTTCTCCTGCATGATCTGGGCGAGCTCAACCTTCGCGCCAGGAGACCGGCGCTCCAGCATCTCGACCAGTGACATGAAGTTCTGCGCCATGTACCAGACGGCGCCCATGGTCAGCTTGATGGTCGGCTGGATCGCGAACATGTCGGGACGGCCCTTCTCCGGGTTCGTACTTCCCGCCACGCCGATTCGCTGGAGGTAATCCCAATCCTCGCCGATCACGGAGTCCCAGGCGCTCTCCATGACGCCTTTCGTGGATTGCACCCGGTCGAGCATCCGCAACGCTTTGATGTCGTTCTCGGTATCCAGCGCCGTGGCCTAGGACGTGTCGGAGGCGTAAGCCGTACCATTGCCGGTGAAGATCACACGGGTCGTGCCGGAGTTAATGAAGGCGACCATGTTCCTGGAGTCGTTGACGCCTGCATAAGTGGTTCCCGATTTCTCATAGCCGCGAAAAACAACGGCGCCACTCCCAGAGGTCGATTGGGTTGAAGACGCCACAGTTGCCGCCCCGCTGACATCCGCGCCGATAGCCCCCTCACTGAAGCCTCTGAACCTGGCGCCGCCCTCTGTGGCGCTTGCTTTGGTAATGTTGAGCCAAGTATCGGTTTCCGTCTCGGAACTCATTCCGTGCGTCACGTCGCTGGACTTGAGGGAGAGGATTTCGTTGTCGCTGGTGCCTTGGTTGATTGTCAAGCCAAGGCCCATTTTTGTGTTGAGGGTCTCGTTCAAGAACAACGCACCATCATTGCTAAAGCGCATGACTTCGGCGCCGCTTGCAGCGTATCCAATGGCTCCATTTGAGATGCGATAGAAGCCGGTATCTGTATCGTCCTTAAACGCGATACCGGGCGCTGCCGCGTTTCCGTCCGGCGCTTCCACTGGAACAGATAGTTCTAGCGCCGTGCTATCGAGTATTGCGCGTTCTGTCCCGCCTGTGTCAAAGCGGATCTTGTTCTCGTTCGCACTCTCCTCGACCTGGATCTTGGTGTCGCCGTCGGCGTCCGATAGCGACGTCAGCCCATCCACGTAGGATTTCACCGCACGTTCCGTCGGCACCGCGATGTCGCTGTTGCCGCCAAGCGCGCCGTCAGTCGAGAACTCATCGATTCGGGCTCCGTTCGGCAGCGCCAGGCCGTTCGCGGTAATCGTCGCGATCTCACTGCCGGCGGCATCGAAGCGGATGGCGTCTTCGTCGGCGAAACCCTCGTCGGTGTCGACCTTGGTGTCCCGGTCACGGTCGAAAATGCGGCTCGCCCGCAGTGCGAAGGGCGGCAAAAGGTGCACGTTTTTGGTGCCGGCGCTGAAACTCACAAGGGAGTCGTTATTGCTCGAGGCCAATACCGAATCGCGTGACAGGGTATCCGTCGCCGCGTCCGTCACCGTACCGTAGCCGACCTCGTACTCGCTATTGCTCGAGATGCAATAATAGCAGGTGTTGCCGGTGCCCAGCCCGGCCACGAACGTCTGATTGCCTCCAGTCGCGCCGTCCAGGTCGATGGTTCCTGTTCCTGTTGATGCCGTGGTCTCTTCGACGTTATCCGCCCATTTCACAGCCATGGTGTTCTCCTGTTGGTAGGTAATTAGCGGCTCCCTCCGCTTATCGTCGAGTCCAAAAATCACCAATTTTTCACACTGAATCGGAGAAAAATTGGATATTTATCCTTGATACGGAGAATAACTATTGAATTATGTCAATTAATTTCACCAAAAAAGACAATTTCCTGAAATTTCAGTAACTTGAACTGAAGCCGGATTGGCGAGGGCTTTGTCTCGTTCTGAATTTTGATAATTGAGGCCGGGGTGCCGAGACCCTCCGCCCGAATTCACATTCATCGAGGGCCTGAACATGGCCCCCAGACTAAGTACGAACTGTGCGAATTGGTTCGGTTGGGGTCGGTGCGAACAGGCAGATCGCCGCTACTTTTCGTAACTTATGCGCCAGATCGATTGGTCCACGTCATCGGCGATGAGAAGGCTGCCATCCCGGGCGATGGCGAGGCCCGCCGGGCGGCCCCAGACCCGGGCCGGAGACCGGCCCTTGCTCCAGAATCCGACGGCGAAGTTCTCGTACCAGCCCTGGGGCCGGCCGTTCTCGAAGGGCACCCGGACCACCTTGTAGCCGGTCGGCTGGCTGGCGTTCCACGATCCGTGCAGGGCGACGAACGCATCGCCGCGAAAGGCCTCGGGGAACATGCTGCCGTCGTAGAACACGAACCCCAAGGGTGCCGAATGGGACTGGAACAGGACGTCGGGGACGACCGTGGAGGCGATCAGATCGGGCTCCCTGTCGCCGTAATCCGGGTCGGGGTTGGGACCGATATAGGCATACGGCCAGCCGAAGAATTCGCCTTTACGGACGCGTGTGAGGTAATCGGGTACCAGGCCATCGCCCAGGCCATCGCGTTCGTTGACCACGACGTAGAGCTCTCCGGTATCGGGATGAATGTCGATTCCGACCGGGTTGCGCAGGCCCGCGGCAACGGTCGTTTGCCCGCCGCCGCCTGCCGCCCCGCCCTCCATATTGAACCGTTGGACCGTTGCGCGCGGTTCCGCCTCGACGCCGACGTTGTCGCGGCTGCCGACCGAGACGTAAAAGCTCTTGCCGTCCGGTGCAAAGACAATGTTGCGCGTCCAATGCCCGCCGCCACTGCCGAGCGAGCCGCTTCCGCCGAACACTTCCTTCTTGCCAGTTGGTTTGAGGTCGCCGGGGCGATAGGGCACGCGGACAATCCGGGTGGGCTCGCCGATATAGAGATATCCCTGATGAATGGCGAGGCCGTGGGGCCGGTTCAGGCCGCGAAGAAAGACCTCGCGCAAGTCCGCCTGTCCATCGCCGTCACTGTCGCGCAGCAGCGTGATCTTCCCCAGCTGAGGCTCCGCAAGCAGCACGTCGCCATTGTCAGCGACCGTCATCCAGCGCACGTGATCGAGATCTCCCGCGAAGAGATTCACCCGAAATCCCTCCGGAACATGCAACGGCGCTTCGTTGGATTTGATGGTCCGGTTTGCACCGTTGCCGACACTCGGTGTCGCGTGGGGCCGGGGCAGGTCTTCCGGCTTGACGTGAAACCGCAGGCCCGGCACGTCGATGCCGGGGCCACCCCGGCTCTGCGACCAGCCGCTGTGTCCGAGCGGTGCCACGGTAAGGACCAGCGCGGCCATCGCCATCGCAATCAAGTGCCTGAACCGCATGTTTTATCCTTCGGTCGAGGTCCTGCCGCGGGAGCATCTCATCCTGCTTTGGATCATTGTTACTTTGTTGGTGCGCCGAGTCGATCAATCGATAATCGCGCGGCGCCACAATGAGAGCTTGATTCCTCTTCGGTGTGGAACGCAAATTGGCAGAAGAAGCAAATCAGAATTTTGGCAATCTCGACATGACTTCAACAGGCAGACTCGATGGCAAGGTGGCGCTGGTCACGGGGGCAGCGACCGGGCTCGGCCGTGCCGCCGCAATGCGGATGGCAGAGCAGGGGGCCCGCGTCGTCTTGACGGACGTCCTCGAGGACGCCGGACGGGACGCTGCCAAGGAGATCGGCGCTGCAGCCCGCTTTGAACTCCTCGACGTTACCCAGCCCGAAGATTGGACGACGGCAATGGAGGCGACCTTGCAGGCCTTCGGACAGCTCGACGTCCTGGTCAACAACGCCGGGATCGTGCTTCTCGGAGATATAGAGTCCTTGTCGTTTGAGGAGTGGCGGCAGGTCCACGCCGTGAACCTCGACGGCGTCTTTCTCGGCTGCCAGCACGGCGTGGATATCATCAAGCGCTCGGGGGGTGGCTCGATCGTCAACCTGTCGTCGGTGTCGGGTCTGGTCGGGGGCCACAATCTCGCGGCCTATAATTCCTCCAAGGGCGGGGTCCGGCTGCTCACCAAGTCGGTTGCGTTGCATTGTGCCCGCCAGGGATACGGGATTCGGTGCAATTCCGTTCATCCCACGTTCATCGAAACGGCCATGGTGCAGTCGATGATCGACGCGTCGCCCGAGCCCGAGCGGACCCGGGAAAAGCTTGCCCGCCAGATTCCGCTCGGCGTCATCGGCGAGCCCGATGACGTCGCCCACATGATTGTCTATCTCGCGTCGGACGAATCGAAATTCGTCACCGGCGCCGAATTCGTCGTTGACGGAGGAGTCACGGCCCAATGAATGTGCGGAGTTGCGGAATATCCGCTTCGACCTATATGGTCGCGGCGCAATGACCGAACGCGTATTACTTGTTGTTCACCAGGCACATTCCAACCCAGGCCGTGTTGGGCGACAACTCCGGGCCATGGGCTATGAACTTGATATCCGTCGCCCCAGCGGGGGCGACCTGCTGCCCGAGACGATGGACGAGCACGCTGGAGCCGTCATCTTTGGCGGACCGATGAGCGCCAACGATGAGGCCGACTTCATTCGTGCTGAGATCGAGTGGATTCCGACGATTCTGGCCTCCGGCAAGCCATTTCTGGGTATCTGTCTGGGTGGCCAGCTTCTGACGCGCGCCTTGGGTGCCGCTGTCGGGACGCATCCTGAGCAATTGTGCGAGGTCGGTTATTACCGGGTCGAACCGACCGACGCGGGCAAACCGTTATTCCGCGACATCACCCATATGTACCAGTGGCATCGCGAAGGCATGGACCTGCCGCATGGCGCGGAACGTCTCGCGGGCAGCGAACGATTCGAGAATCAGGCTTACCGTTTCGGCAATGCCTATGGCCTGCAGTTTCATCCCGAGGTGACGCAGAAGATCATGCGCCGCTGGACATCCAGCGACAGTTGGAAAAAACGTTTGGGCGCGCAGCCACCGGAAGAGCATTTCCGGGGCCGGCGGCGCCACGAAGCCAGCGTCGTTCGCTGGACGCGCAGTTTCCTCAAGACATGGATTGCAAATGGGACCGGCGGCACCGCCGCTGCGTCACTCAGCGCGTCTTCCGCGAATGTTCGACCGAGTGCACGAGGACTTTGACTTTTTCCTTTCCGAACTGCTTGTCGGTCATGCCCTGAAACTGGTCCATGATAGTGTTGAGTTTCAGGACGCCGCGCGCCGACGATGATGCGCCGTACCGATACATATAATTCAGCAGCGTATCCTTCAGTTTCGGCGTCAGCTTCCGCACATTTGCTTCAACCTCGGGATCCAGCACGTGGAACTTCAGGGTGATTGTGATCTTTCCCTTGATCTTGCCACCGTCGACGATTGGGATGGCGAGCGGATCGAGACTGATCAGCAGAAATTTGCCTTTGGTGCTTCCCCCGCCGCCAGCGTCGCTGCGGGCCAGGCAATCGTCAGCGCTGCCACGATGGCCCAGGCTACGGCCAAACGCGGTACCATACGCAGCAATTGCCGCCGAGGCCGTGTCATTTGGCGTGACACGGGAGCTGCCGAGCATGAATTACGCGAAGTGCCAGGATATGAACGCCATAAATATTGCACGATGACGGGAACCTACCACGGCTCGCGGATCAGTTAAATGCAGAGCTTTCGTGCCGAATCAGCGATTCAGCGTCCCGCCTTCTGAAATCCAGGCACCCAGCCCGCCAATGACGTGGCACACGTTTGCGAGACCTGCCTCCTGGGCGGTTTTCACAGCCAGAACAGACCGTTCGCCGTAGGCACAGTAAAAGACAATCTGTTTGCCGCCCTGGACGGCTTCATAATGCAACATGCCGCCGGGCCGGACGAGATCTCCGATGCTCTTGTACGGTGCGTGAACGGAGTCCGGGATGACGCCGTCCCGCGTCCGTTCCCCGTCCTCCCGGAGATCGACCAGCAAGGTGTCCGTGTCCTCGAGCAGCGGCATGGCGTCCTTTGCCGTCATTGCCCAGGAGCCGTCCTCGTCATCCGCTTGGCGCGCACCGATTTGCTGATTGGCCGGGACCGCAACGTCGATCATCTTGGGGTTGGCGAGATTCAAGCCATCCATGATCTCAGCATATTCGTCGGCCGAGGAGACCTGCAGGCGCGGGTTGAACGCGATTTCCTCGCCGATCGTGCTGACCGTCTCTCCCTTGTAGTCGTGGGCCGGGAATACCAACGTTTCAACGGGTAATTTCAACAGCTTGTTGAACAGGGAATCATACTGCGCGCGGGCGTCGCCGTGCTGGAAGTCGGTACGGCCCGTGCCGCGGATGAGCAGGGTATCGCCGGTGAACACGCGATCCCCCATCAGGTAACTGTAGGAATCGTCGGTGTGGCCGGGGGTATACATCACATCCAGAGAAACGCCGTCCACATTGATGGAATCACCTTCGTGGACGCGCATGGACACGATGTCGGCCGAGCTTTCGCTGCCCATCACCGTAATACACCTGGTTTTGTCGCGCAGAGCGCCGAGGCCGGTGATGTGGTCGGCGTGAACGTGGGTATCTACCGCTTTCACCAGGCGGCAATCGAGCTCTTCGAGGACTCGAAGATACTGATCCACCCGTTCCAGGACAGGATCAATGATCAAGGCTTCCGCGCCGCGGCGGCTTGCCAGAATGTACGTATAAGTGCTGGAAGTCGCGTCAAACAGTTGCCGGAAGATCATCCCACCCGTCCATTTCTACCGTCTCAACATGAATTCAACCGTTGGCGCATGATACATCAGGGACGGCCGGAGAGCCTAGCCTAGACACATATTTTTGGCGGCTATCGATTGCTGAAATTTTGCGGCTTGTTTGGTCAAGCCCAACTACCCGCTCGTCCCGGACGGAACCTTAGAACGGCCGAACTGCGGCGGTCCGCTGGCTGACTCGATAGCCGCGTAGTATGACATCGGGCCCATGGTCCGACGCAGCCTTTCACTTCGCCCCCGCAACGTTGACTCCGGGCGCGTGCTGGCCGGTGTGCTGTTCATGTGCATGGCGTCGACGGTCTTTCCTCTGCTCAACATCTCCGTTCAGTATCTCACCGCCGAGTATTCCGTGATCCAATTGGTCTGGGCCCGGTACGTGGGGCATCTGGTCTACATCCTCGCCGTGCTCATACCGACCCGCGGGTTGCGCTTTGTCAGGACCAGTCGTCCCAAGATCCAGCTCGTCAGGTCGGCACTGCTGGTGACCGGGACCTTCCTCTATTTCACGGCCCTCGTGTACATCCCGGTCGCGACCACGACGGCGATCAACTTTACAGCTCCGCTGATGATCGTCGCATTATCGATTCCTATTCTGGGCGAGCGCGTCGGTCTCCGCAGGTGGTCGGCCGTGGCATTGGGTTTTGTCGGCGCGGTCATCATCATCCGCCCGGGCCTGGAGGGCGCCCATTGGGCCGCTTTCTTGGTGCTGGGCTGCGCCGCCTGCAATGCCTTCTACCAGATCCTGACGCGATCCCTGGCAGGACATGACTCGGCTGAAACGAGCATCTTCTACACCGCGCTGGTGCCAAGTGTATTGGTCACGCTGTTGCTTCCCCTCGGCGCGCGGATGCCTGGAAGTGGACTCGATTGGTTCCTCTTCTCCATCCTCGGTTTGATCGGCGGATTGGGGCATTACTTCGTCATCAAGGCCTATGAGAACGCGGAGGCTTCGATCATCTCGCCGTTGAGTTACGTACAAATCGTCGGGGCGACGGTGCTCGGCTACATCGTCTTCGCCGATTTCCCGGATGGCTGGACATGGTTGGGCGCAGCCTTCATCGTTACGAGTGGCATATACATCATGCGCCGTGAAACCATCCGTCGGCGCGAAGCAAGGCAGGCCGGCGATGGCAGACGTTGAACAGCTCGACTATCAGCACCCGCACGCGGCGGAAACTGATGAAGGCAACCTCGAGGTATCGATCGGCGGAGAGGTGCGTGAGTTTCGCAAGAAGCTCGATATGACCGTCGCCGAACTCGCCAAGGCCTCAGGTCTCTCGGCCGGAATGTTGTCGAAAATCGAGAACGGCATGACATCGCCGTCGCTCGCCACTTTGCAGGCACTTTCACGGGCTCTGCATGTTCCGGTGACGTCTTTCTTCAGAAAGTTCGAGGAGGAGCAGGACGCGACTTATGTGCGTGCCGGCCAGGGCCTGGCTATTGAACGGCGAGGGACGCGCGCCGGACACCAGTATCAACTTCTCGGGCATACGGTGGGCAAAAGCGTCGCCGTCGAACCCTATCTGATCACGTTGACCGAACAATCAGACGTATTCCCCTTGTTTCAGCATTCGGGACAGGAATTCCTCTATATGCTGGAAGGCGAGGCCAGCTACCGTCACGGCGATAAAATTTACACGCTGGCGCCAGGAGATTCGCTGTTTTTTGACGCCAATGCGCCGCACGGCCCGGAAGAGCTGCACAAGCTCCCGATCCGGTTCCTCTCCATCATTGTTTATTCGCGGGACACCGAGCAAAATATTTCATGAGAGGAAAAAAAGTTTCCTCTCATGACTTGATTCTACGGTCACTGTTTCATACTCTTTGATGTGCCCACCGTGGGCTCGATACCAATTCAACTGTGTCATTTGTTCTAGCTGCGCGAGGTGTGCGATGTGCGGAATTGCTGGCGTCCTTTTCAAGAATTCTGATCTTAACGCGAAGCTCGGCGAGACTCTCATTGAGATGCTCGATGGGTGCCAACACCGGGGACCTGATTCCACGGGGTTTGCACTGTATGGAGGTGAGGCGGAAACATCGGAGTTCGTGCTGCGGTTCTACGTTGGCGAAGGCGACGAAGGTGCGCAAAACGTGGACCGCGTGAAACGGGCCCTGGTGGAATTCGAGGCCGAGATTCTTGATGGCGAGCGCGTCGGAAGCACCTACCGCGCCGTCGTGCGCTACGAAGGCGACGTTCAGAAATTCGCGTATGCCATGGAGCACGCGGCAAAGCTGTTTTCCATCGGCAGCACCCTGGACATCGTCAAGGATATCGGTGGCGCCCACGACGTCGACGACATTTACGACATCCATTCCGCGAATGGCAGCCATGGCCTCGGGCATGTGCGTCTGGCGACCGAGTCAGACGTGAAACCCGAAGCGGCGCATCCATTCTGGGCCACCGGCTTTTCCGATGTGGCCATCGTGCACAACGGGCAGATCACGAACTATTTTAAAATGCGGCGCCTGCTTGAGCAGCGCGACTATGAATTCCATACCGACAACGATTCCGAGCTCATCGCGGTTTACCTGGCCGACAAGCTCAAGCACGGTGAGACGTTGAAACAGGCCCTCGAGACGTCGATCGTCGACCTTGACGGCACCTTCTCGTTTCTGGTCTCGACCAAGGATGAGATGGGCTTCGCGAAAGACCGTCTGGCTGCGAAACCCATGGTTCTCTACGAAAACGACGATCTCATCGCGATCGCATCCGAAGAAGTATCCCTCAACCGCCTGTTTCCTGGTCATGCGCTGGATACCACGGAACCGCCACCCGGGACGTGCGCTACATGGTCACGGTAGATCTCAGTGAACTACCGGTTCGGGAAGCCAATGACCTGATCCGGAAGGCCGGCGCGAACGGCGAGGATGTCGACGTCCTCAACCCCGACGCCCGGCACCATATCGGGGTCGGTCTCGCCGATCCGATCACAGTACGGATTCATGGATCAGCAGGGTATTTCTGCGCGGGCCTCACCGATGGCCCGAGGTTCGAGGTGGAAAGCAACGTCGGCTGGGGTTTGGCCGACAACATGTACACGGGTTCCGTGGTCGTCGGCGGCAACGCCAGCGCCATCCCGGCCGTGGCCATCCGGGGCGCCGAGGTTGTGGTCAAGGGCAACATGGGCTCGCGGGCGGGCCAGGTGATGAAGGAAGGTACGTTGCTCTGCGGCAAGAATGCCAACTTCATGGCCGGCTACATGATGTATGGCGGGCGGATCATCATATTGGGTGATTCGGGCGAGCGTGTCGGCGAGGACATGACCGGCGGAGAGATTTTCGTCGCTGGCAAGATCCAGTCATTGGGTTCGGCGGCCATGCAATCCGACATGAGCGGCGCGGAAGACGACGACGTCCGCGCCTTTCTCGACAAGTACGAAATTTCCTTCAAAGGGTCCTTCAGCAAGATCGTCAATGAAGGCGGCAATCTGCGCTATGGGACCGCGGAACCCCGACGCCGCGCCATTCCATTCTTCACTTTCTCCGGGAAGTCCGACTACTGGAACGAGAAGGTCCAGGAGGACATTTACGTCAAGTCCAAGATCGGACGATATCGCATCCGCGGATATGGCGGCGCGCGGGCACTGCCCCACCTGAACGACATCGCCTTCAAGAAGGACCTCAGCAACGCGGGCACCGATCCCGACGTCGTCTCCAAAGTCAACATGCACACGCTGGTCGGCGGCCGCCACGGGGCCAAACCGCTCGACCTCTCGATGCCGGTGATGATCGCGCCGATGAGTTTTGGGGCGTTGAGCAAGTCGACCAAGCTCGCCATGGCCAAGGCCGCCGCGATGGTCGGCATCTCCGAGAATACCGGCGAGGGCGGCATGATGGATGAGCAGCGCGAGGCCGCGGATCAACTCATCTTCCAGATGCTGTCGGGCCGTCTCGGTTGGAATATCCACGATATGCAGAGGGCGGACGGGCTCGAAATCTACATTAGCCAAGGCGCGAAACCTGGCTTCGGGGGCCAGTTGATGGCCAAGAAGGTTACCGAGGAAATCGCCCGCATTCGCGGCATTCCGCATGGCATCGACCTGCGGTCGCCGTCACGCCACCCGGACATTCTGGGGGCCGACGACCTCGTGATCAAAATTGAGGAGCTGCGCGAGGCCACGGGTTATCGCATTCCCGTCAGTGTCAAACTCGGGGCCGGCCGCGTGCGGGACGACATCAAGATCGCCGTGAAGGATGGCTTCGACTTTATCGAGCTCGACGGCATGCAAGGGTCCACCGGCGCGGCCGGAAACGAGGTTCTCGATTACTGCGGTATCCCGACTATCGCGGCCATGCAAGAAGCCGAAGAGGCCCTCGCTGAAATCGGTCGCCGCCAGGACGTCGACATAATTTTGATGGGCGGCATTAAAGACGGCATCGATACGGTGAAGTCGCTGGCCTTGGGTGCGGATGCCATCGGCATGGGGACGTCGGCGCTCATCGCTGCCGGGTGCATCGCCTGCATGCAGTGCCACGTCGGAACCTGCGTCGTTGGGATCGCCACGCAGGATCCCGAGCATGAACAGCGCTACAACATCGATATCGAGGCCCAGAACGCGGCACGGTTCTTTGAGAGCGTGCGCTGGCAGATCGCCGCCCTGACCCATGCCCTCGGCTACGAAGATGTCCGCGATCTGAGTCGTGACGATCTCGTCGCCCTGACACCCGAGGCGGCGGCGATTACCAAGCTTCCCTATGCGCCGGAATACATGGCCGGCGAGCATCAAATACAGGAGACCGTTAACATTCAGCGCTCCGGGTCGCATCTCCAATGAGTACCCGCGAGGCGACGCCCAAGGCGAATACCGAGTTTCCACCGGAACTTCTCGACGACACCGAGGACACGAACTTCGTGCCGGCGCCGTGTCAGGTTGCCTGCCCGATCGGGACGGATGCGCCCTCCTATATCGCCTATATCTGGGAGGGCAAGACCGAAGAGGCGTTCGAGGCCATCACGGCGACCAACCCGTTCAGCTCGATATGCGGCCGGGTCTGCGACGCACCATGCGAGCCGGCTTGCCGCCGTGCAGATTCCGACGGACCAATTGCGATTCGCAATCTCAAGCGCTTCGTCATGGACGAGCTTGGCACGGATCATCACTTGCCGCCCGTCGCGATCACCCAAGCCCAGACTGTCGGTATCGTGGGTTCCGGTCCGGCGGGAATGACCGCGGCCCAGGATTTGGCCGAGGCCGGCTATGAAGTTCACCTCTATGAGATGACCGATCGCTTGGGCGGCATGATGGTCTGGGGTATCCCGGCCTTCCGACTGCCCGCCGGCATTATCCAGGAGGATATGGACCGGATCCTCAATCATTGCCCTGGTATCAAGGTTCATTACAACACCGCGTTGGGGCAGGACGTGACGCTCGACGAACTCAAGCAGCGTCACGATGCGGTGTTGCTCTGCATCGGCTCCTGGTGGGGCAAGACGATGGGCGTGCCGGGCGACGATGATCCGCGAGTCGTCGACGGTGTTTCATTCCTGCGCCGGGTCAACGGCGGTGAGCGTCCCGAGATGCCGGAGGCCGTCGTTGTCGTGGGTGGCGGTGACGTCGCCATGGATGCCTGCCGTGTGGCCAAGCGTCTGCCGGGGTGCAAGGACGTCAAGGTGGTGTACCGCCGCGGCCCAGAGGAGATTCCCGCCCGCAAGGACGAGCTTCACGGCGCCATCAAGGAAGACATTGAATTCATCTACAACACCCAGCAGGTGGCTGTCGTCGAGAGCGGCAACGAGATCGCCCTGCGCTGCGTCATCACGCAGATGGGCGAGCCGGATGATGACGGCCGGCGCAAAGCCCTCCCGGTGGCGGGCACGGAGCACGATATTCACTGTGGCCTGGTCATCTCGGCAGTCGGCCAGAAAGCGGAGAGCGATCATCTCGATCAGTGCGACCTCATGGATTGGGATCGCATCAAAGCCGATTTCGAGTCCATGCGGACGTCGGATCCAAATGTGTTTGCCGCTGGCGACGGGGCCTTCGGCGGTTCCACCATCGTGGTCGCCATGAATCACGGACATCGGGCCGCTTACTACGTGAAAGCATATCTCGAAGGCGACGAGAACCCCGCGGCCTACCGCACGCCATACCGGACGCGTCGCGTGCCCGTCGCGCAGGACGCGAATTGGGAACTCTTCCCCCGCCAGGAACAGGAGTTTCACGGATTGGGCAAGAATCCAGTTGAGTTTCCCGAAATTGAATCAAAGTACGACGGGCAGACGGCCCGCGATGAAGCTGCGCGCTGCTACCGTTGCGATGCCGAAAACGGGTCGGCCGATTACACTGTGTGGAACCGTGAAGATATCTTCGCCATGGCGCGGATGGCGCCGTCCGATAGCGACAATCAGCAGGCGATGCTGTTCAAACGCATGCAAAATCGTCAGAACCCGTTCCCTGAAGACCGGCCGCCTTCAGTCGATGATCTGGTTTTTCTTTCGGCCAACTTGTCGCGTCTGGTGATCGATCCGTACCGGGATGCCTGCGTCACCGAGACTGGCATGATGGGCGGGTCTCTGGTTATGAAGTACCCGCTGATGGTGACCGGTTTTGATGCCGCACCCGAAGAGATTTGCGACGGATTGGCGGCAGGGATGGTGGGGTCGAATTCCGCCTATGTTGGCTTCCGGCGCCTACACAAAGATGTGCCGTGGCTTCAGCTGGCCGTCCCGGGGGAAAGTGACCCGGACGGTGACGCTGTGGGGATCATCTACGTGACTGCAGAGACATTCCGGCCCGTGCCGACGGAACGGCTGAAGGAGGCGCAGTCACTCGGCCTCGTTGTTCAGTCATCCAACGTCGACGAGGCGGTGCCGTTTGCGCTGGACAATGGCTTTGACATGCTGGTCGTCGACGCGACCATTGGCATCGAGACGGAATGGCCCGAACTCGAGGCCGCCCCCGATTTGTCCGTCGTGCGGGACGTTGTGCTCAAATTGCGCGAACTCAGGCGCGAGGGCGATATCGAAATCGCTTATTTCGGAGGTATTCGGTCCGGAACCGACCTCGCAAAGACTATCGGTCTGGGCAGCCATGTCGGAATCGTGGGTGTCTCGATGGGGCTCGCGCTCGGCGGTGAGATCGTGCCCTCCGGCAATCGCCAGGCCATCGCATTCCCGCCCGATTTGACTCAGGAAGATCTGAGCACGGGCGCTGCCAACTACCTTAAGGCATCGAACAGCGAGTGTTCGATGATGGCCCGTTGCGCGGGCAAGACCAATGTCCATAACATCGAGCCGGAAGACCTGCGTTCCGTCACTATCTCGACCGCCAACGCCACGGGCATTCTTCTCGTGGGTACGCAATAGGCGGCGGCCGAGCAATTCAGTTCTGAAATTGAGTTTGGCTCTATTTCCCTGCCGCGGTGAACTTCATAAACTGTGGCGCTTCAAGGGACAGTAATAAGAAACAGGGAGGAAACCGATATGGCTGTCGATCTAGCAAAGGTCGCCAAGGAACGAAAAATCAAATACTTCCTCATCAGCTTTGTCGACCTGTTCGGCAACTTGCGGGCGAAGCTGGTGCCGGCCCGTGCGATCGGCGGGATGCAGAAGAATGGCGCGGGTTTCGCCGGATTCGCGGCTTGGCTCGATATGACACCGGCCGACCCCGACATGTTCGGAGTGCCCGATCCCGACAGCTTCATTCAGTTGCCCTGGAAGAAGGATGTCGCCTGGGTCGCCGCGGACTTGTGGATGGGCGGCAAGGAGGTTGAGGCCTCGCCGCGGATCATCCTCAAGCGGCAGATCGAAAAAGCGGCGAAGAAGGGCTATCGCTTGAAGACCGGTGTGGAGGCCGAATACTTCCTCATCTCTCCGGACGGCTCCGAGATTTCCGATCCTTTCGACACTCAGGAAAAGTCTTGCTACGACCAGCAGGCCTTGATGCGGCGCTATGACATCGTCAGCGAGATTTGCGACGCCATGAACGAGCTCGGCTGGGGTCCCTATCAGAACGACCATGAGGACGCCAACGGCCAGTTCGAGATGAACTGGGACTATGACGACTGCCTGGTTACCGCGGACCGCCATACGTTCTTCAAGTTCATGGTCAAGTCCATCGCCGAAAAACATGGTTTCCGTGCGACGTTCATGCCCAAGCCGTTCCCGACGCTGACCGGCAACGGCTGCCATTGCCACGCGTCCTTGTGGGACAAGACGGGTCGCAAGAACCTGTTCGATGACAACAAGGATGAGATGGGCCTGTCCAAACTGGCCTACAATTTCCTCGGCGGCGTGTTGAACTCCGCGGGTCCGCTGTGTGCGTTCTTCAATCCGACGGTGAATTCCTACAAGCGCATCAACGCCCCCGCGACGTTGTCGGGCGCAAGCTGGTCGCCCAATTCGATCACCTACGGTGGGAACAACCGGACGCACATGGTGCGCATTCCCGATCCGGGCCGGTTTGAGTTCCGCCTCATGGATGGATCCGCTAATCCTTACTTGCTCCAGGCTGGGGTGCTCGCGGCCGGGCTCGACGGCATGCGTAACAAGCGGGATCCCGGCAAGCGGCTGGACGTCAACATGTATATGCACCGCCGCGAATCCGAACGGCGCCGGCTTCGCATTCAGAAGCTACCGCTCAACATGCTCGATTCCCTGCGCCTGCTTGATAAGAGCAAGGTCATCCGGGCCGAGATCGGTGACGAATCGATCGACAGCTACATCAAGCTGAGAATGCAGGACTGGTACAGCTATTCGGCCCACCTCACCGACTGGGAGCGGGAACACACTCTGGACTGCTAGAGCCGCGCTTTCGCGGAATGTACTGAGGCGACCGGCTGTTATTGCAGCCGGCCGTTTCTATTTCCGGCTGAGCTATCCCGCCTGCCGGTGCGGCATCGCGAAGCTCGCAAAGAACAGCAGCGACGCGGCCGCGACGATCGACGGTCCCGCTGGCGTGTCCCACTGCAACGACGCGGCGAGGCCGCCGGCAACTGCAATGCCCCCCACAATGACTCCCAGTCCCGCCATTTGCTCGGGCGTCGTGACGAATCGGCGCGCCGCCGCAGGGGGAATGATCAGTAGCGATAGGATCAACAGGGCACCCACGATCTTCATCGCCACGGCGATGACGATCGACAGCAGCAGCATGAACAGAAAGCGGACACGGGCCACCGGAATGCCGTCGACCCGGGCGAGATCCTCGTGGACGGTGATCGAGAGAAGGGGGCGCCAAATTGCGGCCAGGCAGGCCAGCACAACAATGCCTCCACCCCAGACCCAGAGGACATCCGCAACCGTGACAGACAGGATGTCACCGAACAGATAAGCCATTAGATCGATGCGCAGAGAGTCCATGAAGGCGATTGCGATCAGGCCTGCCGCGAGCGCGGCGTGGGCGAGAATTCCAAGCAACGTATCGTCGGCAATCGAACGCTGGCGTTGCATGGCAAAAAGGGCCAGGCCGACGAGCACGCAAACGACGATGACCGCAACCACAAGATCGACGGAGAGCAGGAACCCGAGGGCTACGCCGAGAAGGGCGGCATGGGCGAGGGCGGCGCCGAAATAGGCCATACGCCGCCAGACGACGAAACATCCGACCGGCGCCGATACTAGAGCGGCGCCGAGGCCGGCGGCGAGTGCTCGGATAAAGAAGTCATCCATGGCTGTGGCCTGAATGATCCACCGTCTCTCCCGTGAGATCGTGATGGTGATCGTGTTCGTGCGTATAGACGGCGAGCGAATCGCGGAGTTCGGTTCCAAACAGGGCCAGATATTCGGGATGCTGGGCTACTGCTTCGGGTTGGCCGACACAACAGATGTGATGGTTCAGGCACAGCACCTGATCGGTCGCTGCCATGACGAGGTGAAGGTCGTGGGAGACCAAAAGGACGCCACAACCCTGTTCGTCCCGGATTCTGCGAATGAGATCGTAGAACTCGCCCTGACCAATGACGTCCATGCCCGCGCTTGGTTCGTCGAGGACTAGAAGATCGGGCTCACCCAGTAGCGCGCGGGCGAGCAGAACGCGCCGCGCCGCGCCGCCCGACAAAGCCTGGAATGGGCTGTCGATGGTGTACGCAACGCCGACTTCGGCAAGGGCTTCACGAAGCCCACTCGCCTTCCCCGTCGTGCCCAGTGACAGAAACCGCCGCACCGTGAGCGGCAAGGTGCGATCGATTGTCAAGTGCTGGGGCATGTAGCCGATGCGCAGTCCGTCTTTGCGGTGCACCGTGCCGGATTCCGAATGTGACAGCCCCAGTGCAATTTTGACCAACGTTGTTTTGCCGGAACCGTTGGGGCCGATAAGGGTGATGATTTCACCAGCGCGCACCGTGAGATCGACTGAATCAAGGGTCGCGTGACCGTTGTGTCGCACGGTCGCACCGCGCACCTCGATTAGAGAATCCGGAAGAATTTCGTGCCGCATGCGGGATCTACGCTTGCGCGCGGCATTCACCGCAGAGCCCTGTCAGTTCGATAGTCTGTTGACTGACCCGGAATCCGAGGTCGTCCGCTTTCTCGCGAATGAGCTGGAGGATGGCGGCGTCTTCTAATTCCGCCACTCGATTACAGCTCCCGCATATGAGGAACTGCCCACTGTGGGCGTGTGCCGGCTCGCCGCAGCCGACATAAGCATTGAGTGACTCGATACGGTGGACGAAGCCGTTTTCGAGCAGGAACTCTAGGGCTCTGTAGACTGTCGGCGGATCGGCCCGTCGTCCGTCGCCGCGCAGTGCATCCAAAAGGTCGTATGCCCCGACGGGCATATGCTGTTGCCAGACCAGCTCCAGAACCCGTCGTCTCAGGGGCGTGAGACGCAACCCCCGTTCGCGACATACAGCATTCGCCGTATCGAGCGCATGATGGATGCAGGCCTGATGATTGTGATCGCTGGGCCTGAAATCGCTGAGAACGTTCTTCTCTGCCAAAAGCGTTACTCCGCGTGTGCCAATAGAACGTGCGCCAATAGAATTTGACGTGTCGGACCAGAGCGTCATATCGTCCGGCCAGATATATAATGTTATACCATAACGAAATGAATTTGCGCGGGCCAGCGGCCTTGGTTGGGTCGCTGTGCCGAATGGCCGCTGGAGGTTTGCTTGCGCTTCTGGTGTTTGGCGTCCTCGCGGCCGCGACACCGGCTGTCGCGCAGGTCCCGAGCGTCGTGGTGTCGATCAAGCCGATTCACTCCCTAATCACGGGAGTCATGAAGGGCATCGGCTCGCCACACCTCATGGTGAAGGGTCTGGTCTCTCCGCACGCCTTCACCCTGCGGCCTTCGGAAGCGCGGCTGCTTGAAAATGCCGATGTTGTCTTCTGGGTTGGCGAAGCGGCAGAGCCCTCTTTGATCAAGCCACTCAAATCCATCGGCTCGCGAGCGCATATCGTTGAACTGTTGGACGTGAAGGATATTCGCGTCCTCGTTGCCCGCGAAGGCGGTGCCTGGAACGCGCGTGACGACGACGGGCATGGTCACGGCAAACATGTGGATGGTCACATCTGGCTCGATCCCCGGAATGCGATCGCGATCACGCGGATTGCCGCGCAGGTGCTCGCCAAAAGAGATCCCGCAAACGCCCCTGCCTATCGTGAAAATGCTGACGGTCTCACGGACCGTCTGAGGAAGCTCGACAAGGATCTCGCTAAGGCATTTATGACGGTAAAACGGGTTCCTTACGTCGTTTACCACGATGCCTACCAATATCTCGAACGCCGATTTGGATTGAATGCCGTCGGCGCGATCTCAGCGCATGCGGGGCGCGCACCAGGGGCCCGGCGCCTGCGCGATCTACGCGAATTAGTGATCAGCTCGGGTGCACATTGTGTTTTTCACGAGCCGCAATTTGATCCCAGGCTCGTTCAGACTCTTATTGAAAGTACAGACGCGGCGACGGGTATTCTTGACCCAATGGGAACTAAAACAGAGCCTGGCGAAGACGCCTACTTTGAAATTATGGGTGATATTTCCAGGGTGTTGGCGATGTGTCTGGATGAGGCTGGCTAGGTGCCTCGCCAGCGATCGGTATGGTTGCGCGCCACTATGTAAATCGTGATACCATTTACGCTTATCAGCGAATACGCGTCTTAGACGAATCGTCGCATTCGTCTCACCGAACATAACCTGGAACGCGGGGAAGAGATGGATTTACAACTCAAAGACCGAACATGTCTGGTGACCGGAGCCAGCGTGGGCATTGGCCACGGCGTGGCAAAAATGCTGGCAGCGGAGGGCGCCAAAGTCGCGATTACGGCAAGGCGCGAGGAACTCTTGAATGGGCTTGCCGATGAAATCGCGGGGACAGGTGCAGAACGACCCGTTGTCATTGCCACCGACGTCTCAGCTGCAGACGCTCCGGAAGTCATCAAAAAGGCGGTATACGACGCTTACGGTCGTCTTGATGTTCTGGTCAACAATGTCGGCGCGGCCGCGCCATCGCCGATGGATGCTCCAGACGAGGTATGGGATAATCTCTTCGACCTCAACTTTAAGCCGACCCGGCGGATGACGAGCGCCTTCTTGCCGGGAATGCAAGAGCAGAAATACGGCCGGATCGTCAATCTGACCGGAACGCAGGAACCGCCTGGAGCAAGTGCTTCGACCGCGGCCAAGGCGGCCATTCAAGCGTGGTCCAAAGGGTTAGCCAACCAAGTGGCTGCCAATGGCATCACCACGAATTGCGTATGCCCGGGGCGGATAATGAGCGAGCAAGTCACGGAGCGCCTATATCCAACTGAAGAGAGCCGCCAACAGTTCGTGGATGCCAATATTCCGGCCGGATACTTCGGCGAGCCAGAGGATATCGCCTGCATGATCGTTTTTTTGTGTTCGCCCCTCGCGAAGTACGTCACGGGCACAGTCATCGAAGTTGACGGCGGTATGAAACGCTTTTCACATTAGAATTTGTGAATTATTGATGGCAATCAGCCGAATCGTGTATAGCCAACGAATCGTGTATAGATGGAACCAACAGATGTCTGCGGCGAGTGGCGGACACAAATATTAAGCGGTTAAGACAAAGTGGCTGACGAGCAACCAAGACGGTGGCGGGGACGCGGTTTCATCCGCCTTGTACTATTGCTGATCGTGCCGGTGGCAGCGGCGATCGGCGGCCTCTATTGGTATGCCCTCGGCGGCCGTTATATCACGACGGAGAATGCCTACATTAAGACCAACATGATTGCGATTGCACCGAACATCTCGGGGCGTGTGATCGCAGTGAAGGTCAACGACAATCAGGTGGTCGGCGCGGGCGACGTGCTCTTTCAGATCGATCCTCAACCGCTCCACATCGCTATCAACAGGACCGAAGCCCGGATACTCGCGGTGCGTAACGAGATTGAATCCAAGCGTGCCGAATATGCCCAGATCGAGGCGGAAATCGACGAGGTTCTGGAGCGTCAGAAATTCCTGAAGCGGCAGTACGAGCGTCAGCAACAGCTCCAGAAGCGCGGAGTTGCGACCGCGGTGCGGCTCGATGAGGCAGAAAATCAGCTCGCGACTTCGGGACAAACCGTCCGAGCGCTGCGCCAGAAAATTCGGCGTGTCGTGGCGGATCTCGGCGGCGATCCCCTGACACCGGTTGAGCAGCATGCCGATTTTCTCGAGGCCGAGGCCGAGCGTGATCAGACCAAATTGATGCTGAGTTATTCCGCGGTGTTGGCGCCGACCAATGGAATTGTCAGCCGGATGCAGTTGCAGCCCGGCGAATGGGTTGAAGACGGCGAACCCGTATTCAGCGTCATCGAGAGCAGGAACTATTGGATTGAGGCGAACCTGAAGGAAACCCAGCTGACCCATGTGGTGGTGGGGCAGAATGTGACGGTGGAGTTGGACGCGTATCCGGACGTCGTGTGGGAGGGTCGCGTCGACTCGATCAGTGCAGCAACCGGTGCCGAATTCTCGATCCTGCCACCCCAGAATGCGACCGGAAACTGGGTAAAAGTCGTTCAGCGGCTACCAGTGCGGATCGTCGTTTTGCCAGGTGATGACAAGCCGCCATTTCGCGCCGGCATGACCGCCTCGGTCTCTATCGATACCGAACGTGAACGCGAGATGTTGAGCATCGCGCGGGAGGCATGGGAGTCGATTAGAGGCGGCTAGTGGCCACGCCTGAATCTGCGGATTCCCACACTTCTTTCGAACGCGCACTGATCCTGACGATCGTCGTATTCGCCGGCGCTGTCTACGCCAGCACGCAGACGATCATCCTCGTGTCCCTGCCACAGATGCAGGGCGATCTGTCGGCGAGCATCGATCAGATCTCCTGGGTCGTCACCGGCAACATCGTGGCCTCCGCGATCGGGATTCCACCGACCGCCTGGCTCTCGGCGCGATTCGGGCGTAAGCGCCTGTTTCTGTTCTGCATCGCCAGCTTTACCGCTTCCTGCCTGTTGCTCAGTATCTCCACGACCCTCGAAGAGGTTGTGTTGTGGCGCATCCTGCAAGGCCTGTCGGGTGCGCCGCTGATCGCCATCACCCAAGCCATCGCGCTCGACATCTATCCGCGAGAGCGCCAAGGCATGGCCATGGCAGTCTGGTCGGTCGGGCTGATCGTCGGGCCGGTGGCGGCGCCTACAGTCGGGGGATACCTGACGGAATTGGGCGATTGGCGGCTGGTGTTTCTGGCTATGGTGCCACTGGCCGTGTTCTCGTTCTTTGCGAGCCTGGCCGTGGTGCCAGAATGGCCCCGCGAACGTGGAATGCGGTTCGATTGGTTCGGCTTCGTCGCGATCACGTTTGGGATCGGGGCCGCGCAACTCACGATCGACCAGGGACAGCGCCTCGACTGGTTCGATTCAACTCAGATCATCGTGATGACGGTAATTGCCGGGTTCGGGCTCTATGTCTTCATCGTTCATATCCTGACAGCTCGAAATCCGTTTCTCGATCCGGCAATATTCCGAGACAGGAACTTCTCCGTTGGGCTGCTGACCATGTTCTTTTACAGTCCGCTTATCTACATCCCGATGGTCCTCATGCCGACCATGTTGGAGGATCTGAGGGATTTTCCGGCCCTGACCATCGGCCTGCTGTTGCTGCCGCGTGGTCTGGGACAGATCGTCGGCCTTTCGATCGCCGGTCGTTTCGTGGCCAAGCTCGATTGCCGAAAGCTACTCGTCGTCAGCCTTCTGTTGCAGGCTTTCACGATGTGGGCCATGTCTCAGTGGGATCTCGGGATCGGTATCTGGGACATCGTCTGGCCGAATATCCTGCAGGGAATCGCCATGGGGTTCATCTTCATGTCGGTCATGACGATTACCTATTCGACGCTTGAGCAGAAACGGCGTACTGAGGGGACCGCACTGTTTTCACTGGTTCGGAATTTCGGCACATCCGTCGGTATTTCCACCGCGGTGACGCTGTTCGTACGCTTCGCCATCGAAAGTCGCGCAACGCTGACGGAGCACGCGGCGCCCTACAACAAGCTGTTCCGCCTGCCTGAAAATTTGAACTTCTGGGATCTCGAAAGTCTGGCCAGTATCGCGGTCCTCGATTCCCAGATCGCCCGGCACGCGCAGATGGTGGGATACGCCAACGATTTCTTCGTCATGATGGTGTGGGCGCTTGCGCTGATACCATTGGCGATATTTGCGCGAAATACGATGAGCCCCAAGCGCTGAGATAGATCAAAAAAGTACGCGCGGACCCCTCGTAAGGAGAGGCCCGCGCGGGAGTGGCGTTCTATATTTGCTTAGACGGACTCAGTTGGTTGCGATGATCCGCGACCAACTGTCGGTCCACGCGCTGACATCAATCTCGCTAAAGTCGAATGTCAGCATGCGATCCATTTTCGCCCTGTCCAGGATCATCATTTCGTGCAGTATCGGTACATCTTGCATGCGGGCGATAGCGTGTTTGTTGACCGGCACGACACCCGTCTTCTTGGCCAACTGGAATTGGTATTCCTCACCGATGTATTCATTCAAGTAGGCCGTTGCCGCCTTGGCAACCTTGGTGCCGTTGACGATGATCATCAACGTATAAGATGCCGCTCCCGTGTGATCGGCGTTGATCTTTGGATGGGACATCGCCACGTTCAACCCGGCTTTCTTCATGCGAACGCACCAACCCGCGTGCACGATGGAGGCGAAGGTGTCGCCGGTTTCCATGTGCGTCACGTTGGCGCTACCCCGCTTGTAGAATGTGAACGGATCGATCTTCTTGATCAGTTCGATGCCGGGCGTGACGTTCTTGACGTCACCGCCGGCTGCGTAGGCCAGCATTGCAACGGTACTCAGTCCGGGTCCTGCCGTGATGTCTGAAATGAGGACTCTGCGCTTGAGCTTGGGATGCGTCAGATCCTGGAAAGTTGTCGGTGCTGGGATACCGTTGTCCGCGAACTTTTGCTTCTCGTAACAGATCCCATATTGGCTCGTCAGGGTGACGAACTGTTTATCGGTGTAGAGCGAGGCGGGCATGTTCGCCTTGTTGGGCACGAGGCCGAGATCGATTTTCGCAGCGTAGTTGCCTTCGTTGACCAACGGCATGAGAGGTTCACCGACCTCCATCATATCAATGGGGACGTCCTTGCCGCGCGCGGCCACCAACTTCGCCAGATTGTCGTGGGGGCTGGAGGTGACGAATTCGATCTTCAGGCCTTTGGCCGCGAGTTGCGGGACAATGTAATCTTCCTGGACCTTACGCCAGGAACCGCCCCAGGTGCCGACCCGCAGCGTCACACCGTCGAATTCACCAGCGGACGCCATGCCCAGGGATAGCGCGATCGCGGTTGCGCCCGCAGATGCACCCACTAGGGCTGCCTTCACATAGTTCATTGCTTTCACGGAATTGCCTCCTTGCAAGACGTTAATAAGTTGAATCGGCAAGCCATCCCCATCGGACAGGTGCCGGAAAAATTGACCAAGCTGTAGGCTAGCAAATCGACCATGGATGCGCCGACGCTCATCGTCTTGCGGAGTGGCGTCGCTGCGGGTGCTGGTTATCTCGACCCGTTCAGACTCCTTTGATCAGAACGGCCGGTCTCCTTTCATCGTCACTCTTTGAAGGTATCTTCGACCGGGATTGATACCCCGCTCGGCGTAAAAGTAATCACCACTGACCCGGTGTTGAGCACAGCGGTTGTCCCACATGGCGATCGAATCCGCGCGCCAACGGAAGCGGCACGAGAAATCCGGGTTCTGTGCGTGGTCGTAGAGAAACTCGAGGATGGCCAAGCTTTCTTTGACACTCATGCCCTCGATGGATTTACCGTTCTTGCGGTGGAGGTAGAGCGCCTTCTTACCGGTCACCGGATGGGTCCGCACGATGGGGTGTGCGGCGACATAGTCTCCCGCATCCTCGATCGCGGTCATGCCTTGGAATCGGCTGTAGTTGGCGACGCCCGCCTCGTACGCGCACTTCAGTCCTTCGAGCAGCCCCTTCATGGTGTCCGAAAGCGTCTCGTAAGCCAGGTACATGTTGGCGAAGTGTGTGTCACCACTGAACGCTGGAACCTCGCGCGCATACAGCACGGAGCCGAGCGGTGGTTCTTCGAGAATCGGTAGATCGGTGTGCCAGCCGTCTCCCCAATTGTGATGTTCGTCCGGCTCCTTGATGATCTCGACAACTTCCGGATGATCCGCCATACCCTCGGTCAGTGGATGAACGTGGAGGTCGCCGAAGTGCCGGGCGAAATCCTTGAGCTGGTCAGGCGTTAGTTGCTGGTCGCGGAAGAACAGGACGAGATGATCGAGGTACGCATCGTAAATTTCCGAGAACGTCTCGTTGTCGAGTCTCTCCGCGAGATCGACACCGAGAATGTCGGCGCCGAGCGCACCAGTCACGGGCTGGACGTCAATTCTGCTGTAATCCTCGCGCATCGGCACCTCGTCCGCAGCACTGCTTGCTAATGGGAGCATTCCCAACCGTCTCGACTCAGACAGCTTCGCAATCACCGGATTTCAAGCAACGCATCATGTTAGACACCCAACTCCGGGGGAACAAGCAACCGACACGCGCACGGATTTAGGGGATGATCTTGTTCTGCCTGAGGTCGCCGAGCAGGCGCAGGATCATGTCACCCGAAGGATTGAATTCCGTCCAGCCAACTTTGCGGGCCTTGGTCATGCTTGACATCTGGTCGAACTCGGCGCCGTAGGCCCAGTCGGGGAAACGCCAGTCGACGAGATCGTCCATGCCATAGCGCAGCCCATGCCGCTGGCGGATGTTCTCCCAGACCGGTCCCTTGTCGATCATCATCTGGGCCAGACTGATGGTTTGTACGGGTCCCGGTTCCATGTCGAAGAATTTCGCGATATCCGGCCAAATGTTGCACCAGCGGTCATAGTCGCCATTGGTGAAGTTGAACGTCTCGTTTGCGCACGCATCTGTCGTCGCGGCCCAGGCCATTCCCTTGGCCAGGTAGGCGGCCTCCGTCCATTGGTAGAGGGCCGTGAAGGCGCCGGGGCGGCCCGCCCAGCGCAATGGCAGGCCAAGCTCTTTGGAGATGCAGGCGTAGAGCGCCAGTGCCATGAGATGGTTGTAGGGGCTCTTGACCGCGAATCCGTAAATACCGTGCGGGATCAAATTCGAATAGGACCAGCGTTTGCCCTGTTGATACGACTTCAGCCAATCGTATTGGGCGTAGTAGAACAGCGGCGGCATGACGCGCGGATCGGTTTCTTCCGCGGGCGTTTTGAACGGCCCGAAGTTGTTTCCATACCACTTGGTGCCGTGGATGAGTTGAACGTGCTCCAAGCCCGAAGCCTGAGGCTCCACGACCTCGACAAGGTTTCGCACCATATCCAAGTTGAGGGCCGTTTCCGCCGCGGGAGTCTGTGGCGCACCTTCGGTGTAGAACGAGCTCCCCACGGCGGCGAAGAAGACGTGCGTGATATCGCCGAGGCCATCGAGCGCTGCCTCGCAGGCGGCGCGGTCGGTCAGGTCGACGGGGATGAACGTCGCGCGGGTGTCGAAATCAGGCTTTCGGCGCGACAGTGCCACGATGTCCCAGTCGTCGAGCGTCTCCAGATATTCGACCAGGGCGCGGCCGACGATCCCGAGCCCGCCTGCGACGAGAGCCTTGCGATTTGCCACGGGACAGTCTCAGTAGTTGATTTCGGTCGTCCACTCAGGGTCGATGTGCTTGGACCAGTAAAGATCCCGGACCTGCTCGGTCTTCGGACCGGTTTCTCCCGTGTTGAGCGGCTCGCCGTCGATCATCGTAATCGGCATGATGCCGCCCGCCGTCGACGTGATGAACACCTCGTCCGCGGCTTTGAGGTCCGCGATCGGTAGCGGCGCAGCGTGGGTCTTGATCTGCAGCTCCTCGCACAACGTGAAGGTGATCTTCCGGGTGATGCCCTCCAGCATGCCGCGATTCGGTGTTGTGGCGATGCCGTCCTTGATGGCGAAGACGTTGAATCCAGGCCCTTCGGTCACGTTCCCGTCCTCGTCCGGCAGGAACACGTTGTCGCCGCCCCGGTCGAATGCCTCGAACAGACCGGCCACGAAGTCGAGCCGGTTGTAGTTCTTGATCTTCGGATCGACCGAATCGGGTGAGATGCGGGGTATCGACGCGATGATCATGTTGAGGCCGCGGTCCTGGACTTCTTTCTTGATTGTGTCGGAATAGGGTTGGGCGTAGGCGAAGAAGTTCGGCGTCGCGTCCCGGGGATCGCGCGATCCAGGCATGGCCATTCCGCGCGTGCAAATTGGTTTCACAAGTGCCCGTTGCAGACCGGACCGGCGCACGCACTCATCCTGGATCTCGATCAATTCTTCGCGTGTCACCGGAAGGTCCAGACGAAGGGTTTCGCACGAGGTCAGGAATCGGTCGACGTGTTGGTCGCGGCAGAAATATCGTCCATCCCACACCTTGATCGTATCGAAGGTGCAGTCCGAGCGCGTAAAGCCGAAATCGAGGATGGAAATCTTGGCCTCGCGAAGCGGCCGGTAGTCTCCGTCGATGAAGGCAATGCCCTCAGTTGGGTCGGTGTCCATGTCCGGCGCTTCCGGCGCCGGCATCGGGAATTCGTTCAAGGCGCTCATTTCGTCCTCCATCGGCTGTCCCGCGTCGCGCCGACATGCTATCACGCGCGCTGCAGATCAGCTATGTCGCCGCCGGGCTTGGCGTAAACCAGTCCTTTTATGGCATTCTTCCGATTGGGACGTCAGCGAAAGGGCTGCACGGGGATTATCACCTCGTGTCGGCATTCCGAAAGCGCTGGGAATCTGCTGTCAGGCAACCCGAAGCCACTGCTTGGGGTGAGTTACACCGTAACTGTGTGTGTCGGGCTGGGAGGATGGAATGGACCAACTCGGTCTTCTTGAGTTGATACGCGAAGCGTTGATCGCCGTGGTGCACGAGATGCGCGCCAACGTGATCCATTCGTCGTATTCCTCGGTCATCTATGAAGGCCACGACTTTTCCTGCGCGTTGCTGACGGCAGACGGCCGCCACGTTGCCCAGTCGGACGGTGACACGCCGGTGCACATCATCGCGGTTCCCTATTCCGCTCGTGAGGTCATCCGCACCTTCGCGGACGACATCCACGAAGGGGACGTGTTCCTGCACAACGATCCTTACACGGGTGGCACGCATCTCAACGATATCCTGATGCTCCACCCCGTATTCTCCGGCGGCAAGCTCGTGCTGTTCGCGGCCATTCGCTACCACTGGGCGGACGTCGGCGGCATGACGGCGGGATCGCTCTCGGGTCAGGCCAAGGAGATCTATCAGGAGGGGATGCGCATCACGCCCACCCGCATCTGCGAGAAGGGCGTGATGAACGAGACCTTTCTGCGGCTGCTGGTCGAAAACATGCGGCTGCCGGCCGAGCGCATGGGCGATTTCAATGCCATGTACGGAACCGGCCGCAAGGCCGGGGAACATATTCAGCGCCTGCTCAAGCGCTTTGGCCCCGGCAATCTCCTGGAGGCGATCGAAGAGATTCTCGGGCGCTCGGAGAACGTCATGCGGGAGCGCATCCGAAGCTTGAAGGATGGCGACTACTATGCCGAAAACTACATCGAGTCGGATGGCGTGGATCCCAAGCCCCGAGTCGTGCGCCTGAAGCTCACGATCAAGGGCGACGAGATGATCGCCGACTTCACTGGGACGTCCGTACAAGCTGCGGGCCCGACGAACGTTGGCCCGTCGATGACGCTCACGTCGTTGGGCTCGATCACCAAGTCTTTTCTCGACCCCTACACACCGATCAATCACGGCTCATTCGAGCCGATCACCATCATCGCGCCGGAGGGCACCATGGTGAACGCGCGCCATCCGGCGCCGTGCGGTGGCATGGTGGAAGTGAAGGCGTTGATGGACACGCTGGTCGCTACTGTGCTCGGCCAAGTCGTCCCCGAGATGAAGGTGGGCGACCTCAAGGGTGGTGCGAATCACGTCTACACGACCGGCCGGCACGTCGACCGTGAGGACATCTTCATTCTGTACGAATGGCCTTCCGGCGGTACCGGTGCGTCTGATGGTCTCGATGGTAATAACAGTGTGCGTCAGTACAACGAAGGCGATTTCAACTCACTGCACGCCATCGAGGTCGTGGAGAGCCAATATCCCCTGCGTATCGAACGCACGGAACTGCGCGTTGGCTCGTGTGGCGATGGTAAGTACCGTGGCGGGCTCGGACTGCGCCGTGATATTCGCCTGCTGGGCCAGGCGGGTCAGCTCTCCGTGTTGACGGACAAATGCATGATTCCGCCCATTGGCGTTCATGGCGCGGCAAATGGCGCGGCCAACAACTTCGTTGTCGTCCGGGATGATAAAATCGTCCAACCCTCTCCGATTCCGGGGAAAGTTTCGGGATTTCCGCTGCATGAAGGCGACATCGTGCGCTACGAGTCTGCGGGCGGTGGCGGTTATGGCGACCCGCTTGAGCGGGACGTGGAACGGGTTGCCGATGATGTTCGCCAAGGCTACATCACGGCGCACATCGCAAATATTCGCTACGGGGTTGTCATTGCTGAAGATGGTGGTGTCGATGCAGCGACGACCGACCCGCGGCGCACTGAGCTTCAGGACGCTCGCATTCATATGACGCTCGAAGCTGCAAACGAGGACACTTATGCGGAAGACCGGCGCATCTTCCGGGTGCCGTCCAAAGTCGCAAAGCGTGTCGGAGCGGGCGAAGGCGATCTCGTGGAAATCTTTGCGGGCACCGGCCCGCTGCTGCGCGGATGGGTCGCGCTCGACGATTCGAGTGGGGAATCGGCGATGCGCGTCGGTCCCGACGCGCTTCATCTTCTTGCCGCGGCGCCGGGCGATGCCGTTGAAATTCGCCCTGTCCGCCGCGAACCATTGGCCTGAGCAGGGTCGAGGAGGAAACTGTGACAGCTCAAAACTATCTGGTTGGAATCGACGTCGGTGGAACCTTCACCGACGTCCTCTGTTACGACCTGACAGAGAAGAAATTTCTGTCCGCCAAAGTGCCCTCGCTCCCGGGCGAGCAATGGCGCGGTGTGCTCGACGCCCTCGATGCACTGGGGATCGAAACGGGTGCGATCCAAGCGTTCGTACACGGGACGACCATCGCCACGAATGCGCTGCTCGAACGCAAGGGCGCGAAGACCGGGTTGGTCACCACCGAAGGCTTTCGCGACGTCCTCGAGATCGGCAAGTGCCGGCGTCTCATCGGCGGCCTGTTCAACATCAAGTTCGTTCGTCCCGCGCCCTTGGTCAGCCGCGATAGACGGCTTGAGGTGCCCGAGCGGATCAGCGCCGACGGTGAAGTCTTGAGTCCGGTCGAGGGCATCGACTTTTCCGATGTCGTCGAGAAACTCAAGGCTGAGGATGTGGAGGCCGTCGCCATCTGCTTCCTGAATTCCTATGTGAACGAAGAGAACGAGCAGGCCGCAGCGGCAGCCTTGTCCAAGCTGATGAACGGCACGCATATCAGTACCTCGTCCGGCGTTGTCCGTGAACGCGGTGAATTCGAACGCTTTTCGACGACCGTTCTCAACGCTTATCTGACACCCAATTTCATCGGGTATCTCGACACGCTGGTGAACGAGCTGGAAAGCCACGGTGTGGCGGCGCCCGTCAACATCATGGGGTCGAACGGTGGTGCCATGACCATCGAGCGCGCGCGCGAGTTCGTGGCCAACACCTTCCTCTCCGGTCCCGTCGGCGGTGTCATCGGCGCAGTTGGTGTGTCGGAACTGGCGGGCCAAAACAATGTGATCACTTTTGATATGGGTGGCACCAGCACCGACGTAGCGCTGGTCTCCGACCTCAGTCCGCGGATTTCCCACGCCAATCAGATCGATGCCTATCCCCTTCAGGTACCGCAGCTCGACATGCATACGATCGGCGCGGGCGGCGGCAGCATCATCTGGGTGCGCCCGGACGGCACCCTCGAGGTCGGACCCCAGAGCGCCGGCGCGATGCCCGGCCCGGCGTGCTATCAGCGCGGCGGAACGAAGCCGACGATCTCCGATGCCAACCTCGTCATGGGCCGGCTGCCCACCGAACGCAAGCTGTCGGGAGGATTGGTGCTGTCCTATGAGCTGGCAGAAAAAGCCTTTAAGGACGTTGCCGAGAAACTTGGGATGGCGGACGCCGAACCGGTGCGGCTTGCCGATTCGGTGCTGCGCATCGCCGTTGCCAAGATGGCCGGCGCCGTACGCGAAGTCTCGGTCCATCGTGGATTTGATCCTCGCGATTTCACCATGGTCGGGTTCGGGGGCGCAGGCCCGATGCACGTCTTCCTCGTCGCCGAGGAACTCGGCGTCAACAACGTCATCGTCCCCCGATTTCCGGGTCATCTATCGGCCCTCGGCCAATTGCTGGCCGATCAACGCCGTGACCAGGCCGATCCCTTCAAAGGCCGGTTGCAGGAGGTTGATCTGAAGAACCTGCAGGCGCGCTTCGAGGCGATGCGCGAGGCCGGTGCCGTCCAACTCGAAGAAGATGGATATGGGCGTGATCGTCAGGAATACGAGCACGTCTGCGATATGCGGTACGTCGGGCAATCCTTCACGTTGCGCATACCTTGGCAGTCCGACTGGGCGTCGACAGAGCCGCTTCGCGAGGCCTTCAACGAACGTCACGAGCAGACGTTCGGCTATGCCGACAAGGAGAACGACGCTGAAATCACGACCATCCGGCTCACAGCGATTGGACTCGTGGACAAGATGGAATTGAGCTTCGAACCCGAGTCCGCAGGCGAGCCGTTGCTCGAACATCGCCGGGCCTGGTTCAACGGCGAATGGGTGGAGTGTCCGATTTACGACCGTGCCTGCATGCAGCCGGGATTTGCCTTTTCGGGCCCGGGCATTGTCGAAGAAGCGGGGGGTACGTCGATCGTGCCGCCAGGTTGGCACGTTCAGCTTCATGACTCCGGTGCCCTGGTCTGCGAGTATAAGGACGAGGATTAGGGTCTAGCCGTCTGCTATCGCCGCAAGCGCGGAGAAGGAGAGAATCCATGAGCCAGTCCGAAACCTCTGCCGGCCAAGGCGCCATCTCCGAACAGCTTGGTGCTCGCACCATGAAGGAATACTACGAAATCGCCGAGCAGGTGCTGCCCGGCGCCGGCCTTGCCGTCTACTCCAACCCTGACGATATCCGCTTCGTGGTGCACAAGGGTGAAGGCGCGAAACTCCAGGCCGTCGATGGGAAGTGGTACATCGACTATTCAATGGCCGCTTCGGTCAACATTCTCGGTCATGCCCATCCGGCGCTCGCGGAGGCGATGACGGACCAGCTCACACGCGGTCACCTGCATTTCGGCAACCTCAATGTGCCGGTCATCGAGCTTGCCAAGGAACTCGTCGACGCCATTCCCTGCGCGGAGATGGTGATATTCGGCGCCACGGGATCCGAGGCGAACGCCTACGCGCTACGGCTCGCCCGCTCCTTCACGGGGCGCGACAAGGTGATGAAGTTCGAAGGTGCCTATCACGGGGCGCACGATTATTCGGCTATCAGCACGTTCGGCGGTGGGGCTACCGATACGCCACACATCACCAATTTCCCCCATGGCGTGCCCGACAGTTCCGGAATTCCGCAGGCCGTACAGGACACGGTGCTCGTCGCACCCTTCAATGATCTCGAGGCTGTGCGCAAGATCATTGAGGCAAACCCAGGCGAGATTGCGGCTATCACCACCGAGCTCGTGCAACGCAACATTCCGCCGCACCCTGACTTCCATCAGGGCTTGCGCGATCTCTGCGACGAATTCGACATCCTGCTCATTTACGACGAAGTGGTGTCCGGCTTCCGCATGTCTTACGCCGGTGGTCAGGGGTACTACGGTGTTACCCCCGATCTCGCCGTTTATGGCAAGATCATCGGTGGGGGTGCCGCCTTGTCGGCCGTCGCGGGTCCGGCGGAAATCCTCAACCAGGCCAATCCACGCCGCCGTGGTGAGGACGACTACGTCTTCGTCAACGGCACCCATTGCGGCAATCCGCTGGCAGCCGCGGCCGGTCTCGCCAACCTGTGCGAGCTCAAAAAGCCTGGCGTCTACGACTGGCTGAACGGTCAGGCGGAAAAGATGCGCGAGGAGGCGCAGAAGATTTTCGACAAGCACGATATGCCGGTGCTGTCCTACGGCGTCGCTTCGTTCTGGAACGTCCTTTTCCGCGATGCGCCGCCCCGCAACCAGGCGGATATGGATGCCAGCGGCGACATGAAGGCGAGCAAGGAATTCGACCTTGAGCTCGTCCGCCAGGGTATCTATGTATTGCCCATCAACCGACGGTACTTTTCCCTTGCCCACGACGATGAGATTCTCGAAGAAAGCCTGCGGCGTATCGACGCGGCCTGCCGTGTCTGGACGACAACGCATTAAGAGGTGTTGTTGATGGCGGGTCCGCACGTTGAGGCGGCCGGCCGCATGATCGTCGCTCTTGATGTTCCTACCGTGGCGGAGGCGCGCGATATCGTGGGCGCGCTCGACGGTGTCGTTTCGTTCTACAAGGTGGGCCTTCACCTCCAGTGGGATGATGCCTTTAAACCCTTCGTGACCGAACTGCTCAGTGCGGGCAAAGAGGTTTTCGTCGACTACAAGTATGCCGACATCGGCGCGACCATGCAGGGCGGTGTCGCCGGGGTGGCTCGAATCGGCGCGACCTTCCTGACCATCCAGGGCAGTGGTGAGACCACCAGGGCGGCCATGCGTGCCGCCCTTGACGGCCGGGGCGACAGCGCGCTGCCCAAACTCCTGCTCGTGACCGTATTGACCAGCGTCGACGATTCGGACGTTGCGGCGCTCGGGCGTCACGGGTCGGTTGCCGAGCTCGCCATCGAACGGGCGCAGTTGGCGGTGGGTGCTGGCTTCGATGGCGTGATCACATCGGGACACGAGGCGGCCGCGATCCGTGCGGTGGTGCCGAAGGGCTTTCTCATCGTGACGCCGGGCGTGCGGCCGGCAGCGGCGGCAAGCAATGATCAAAAACGCATCGTCACTCCCGCCGCCGCGATCGAGGCCGGGGCCGATTACCTCGTCGTGGGCCGGCCCATCATCGGCCAGGACGACCGGCGCGCGGCTGCTCAGGCGATCATCGCCGAGATGCAACCCGCCTTTGACGCCCGCCCCTGAAATCCTGCCTGGCACGATTTGCTCGATTTGAATTGTTGGGCAGCACCATTATGATGCCGGCGCGCTGTGGATTTCGTCCAAGGCGCGCGGGACAAACCACTCAGACAGGCTCATGAACCGTATTCTCGAAGGCCTTCGCGTCGTCGAGGGCTCTGCCTTCATCGCCGCGCCACTCGGCGGCATGACCCTGGCCCAGATGGGCGCCGACGTGATCCGCTTCGATCCCATCGGCGGCGGCCTCGACTTCAACCGCTGGCCGATAACCGACGAGGGCGAGTCGCTCTATTGGGTTGGGCTCAACAAGGGCAAACGCTCCATTGCCATCAACCTGCGCGAAGACGAGGGCCGTGAACTCGCGCGCGCCCTGATCACCGCCCCTGGCGAGAACGGCGGCATCTTCCTGACCAACTTTCCGCCTTCCGGCTGGCTTGCGTACGACAAGCTCAAGGAGGGCCGTGACGATCTCATCATGATGAATATCCTGGGTCACAACGATGGATCCTCGGCGGTCGATTACACCGTCAACTGTGCTGTCGGCTATCCCTATGCCACCGGGAACGCGCGTCGCGACGCACCAGTCAATCATGTCTTCCCGGGCTGGGACGCGGTGTGTGGTGTGACCGCCTCTACCGGCATCCTCGCCGCCGAACGGCACCGCCGCCTGACCGGGGAAGGGCAGTACATCAGTCTGGCGCTATCCGACGTCGCCTACGCCATGGTCGGAAATTTCGGTCACATTGCCGAGGCCCAGATCAAGAAAGAGACCCGCCCGCCCTACGGCAACGACCTCTACGGTGCTTTCGGTCGGGATTTCGGAACCCGTGACGGCAAACGCATCATGATCGTCGCCATAACCCGGCGGCAATGGAGTGAACTCGTGAAGGCCGTCGGCATGGAAGAGCAGGTCGCCCACATCGCGGACTCGACGGGCCGCAATCTCAACGATGAAGGGGATCGGTTCGAGGCGCGGGACGCGATCGCTACCGTGGTGGGTCCGTGGGTCGAAGGCCGCACCTACGCCGAAGTTAAGGCGGCGTTCGACGGATCCGGTGTCTGCTGGGGGCTATATCAAGATTTCGTCGAGATGGTCGACAATGATCCCCGGTGCTCCCCCGCGAACCCGATGTTCGAAGAGCTCGACCAGCCGGGTGTCGGACGTTATCTCGTTCCCGGATCGCCACTCGACTTCGGTGCCGCGCCGCGCGATTCGGTCAAACCCGCACCACAGCTCGGCGAGAACACCGACGAGGTTCTGACTGCAATTTTGGGCCTCGGCGACGTCCAAGTCGGCGATCTTCATGATCGCGGGATCGTTGCCGGTCCAAAGAACAATTAGGAAGAGATTATGAGCGTAGCCGAAAAACCTTATACCGATTGGATCGGAAACACGGAGGCCATCGAGGACACTATCTCGCCGTCACCGGCCCGCCTCCTGCAAATGACCTTGGATGACACCGGGACGACCATTGGGAACGGCGATCCGCTGCCGCCGATTTGGCACTGGTGCTACTTCCTCGAGGCCGCACCGCAATCGACGCTCGGCCCCGATGGTCACCCGCCGCGCGGCGGATTCATGCCGCCTGTCGCGCTGCCACGCCGCATGTTCGCGGGCGGCCGCAGCAAATTTATCGCGCCGCTCCGCATCGGCGCACCGGCCCGCCAGACCGCCGAAATCAAGAGCGTGGTCGAGAAGGAAGGCCGCTCGGGCCAGCTCTGCTTCGTCACCGTGACCTACACCACGGAGCAGGACGGCACGACCTGCATCGAAGAGGGACGTGATTATGTCTACCGGGAAGAAGGCGCACCCGTGTCGGCGCCCGAGCCGGTGGAGCTTCCGCCGGTGCCGGAAGGTTCCTGGTCGCGCACCATCACACCCGACCCGGTGATGCTATTCCGCTATTCGGCGCTCACCTTCAACGGGCACCGGATTCACTACGATCAGCCTTACGTCACGCAGGTCGAACATTATCCCGGCCTGATCGTCCATGGTCCGCTGATCGCGACCAGCCTGCTTGAACTCGTGCGCCGGAATCAGGACCGGCCGGTCGTCGGATTTTCGTTTCAGGCCCGCTCGCCAATCTTCGATCTCGCGCCCTTCCGCGTCGTGGCGGTTCCGGGCGAGGGCGACGACGTCGATCTCAAGGCCGAGGGGCCAGACGGCACACTCAGCATGCAGGCGACTGCAACGCTGGGGTAAGTGGCTGAGTATTGGGGTCGGACCTGAGGTCCGACCCCAATCATTGCGCGCCGCTACTTCTCGTGGCTCTTTGGTGCCGGATTGCCGATCGGAATCTCCATTAAGTCTTCGCCATAGTAGATATTGCCCTTGTAGATCTCGCCGATCTCACGCAAGACCTTCTCCCGCATCCCCGGCTTGTCGATCTGTGGCAGCACGTGGGTAACGACGAGACTCTTGGCCTTGGCCTGCTTCGCCATCTGGGCGATCTCGAGGTGGCCGGCGGCGCCTTTCGCATATTCCTTTGAGCGTTCCGTGCCGCTGTAGTAGGGGCACATGTAGACCAACACGTCGGCATCCTGGGCGAGTTTGACCATCGCCGTGCAGGGACCGCAGTCGCCCGAATACGCGAACACGCCCTCCGGGGTTTCCATGCGGAAGCCGTACGAGACGAGGTAGGGCTGGACATGCGGCACCGACCGCGCCGTGACTTTCCAGCCATTGCCCGTGATCGTCTGACCCGAACGGATTTCGGCAACCTTCGGTTTCGGCTTCTTGCGAATGCCGGTGCCACCACGTGATTGGTAGACATCGATCGAACCCTGCGCCATCACCCGTGCTTCGAGATCGGGTCCGAACGCCCCGTTCCTGCCGATCAGGGCCTGGGTCATGCGTTTGGTGTGCGGCGGCCCATAGATATTGAGCTCGGGGACCTTGCCGGCGCCCTGATCCCAGTGCGTCAACAGCAGGCGCGCGTAATCGAGGCAGTGGTCGTAATGCAGGTGGCTGAAGAAGACGTGGGTGATATCGACCGCCCGTTTGCCGGCTTCCATCATACGGTGATAGGTGCCCGGTCCCTGGTCGAACAGGATGACGTCGTCGCCGACCTCGACCATGTATCCGGAGCTCGCGCGGTGGAGCTGCGGTTTCGGAACTCCCGTGCCGAGAAGGGTGATTTTCATCAGCCCGGCCCTAGCGCTCGCGGTCCGTGGCCATCGGTGCCGCGAGCGGGATCTCCATCAGGTCCTCACCGAAGAACAGGTTGCCCTTGTAGACCTTGCTCATGTCCCGCAGCACCCTCTCGCGCAGGCCGGGCTCGTCCATCTGCTTCAGGACATGACTGACGACCAGATTTTTCACACCGGCGGTCTGGCCGACTTCGGCTACTTCCATATGCCCGGCAACACCTTTGGCGAAGGATTTGCTCGGTTCCGTACCCGACAGGTAGTGCGTCATATAGACCATCACGTCGGCGCCCTTGGCGAGCTTCCGCATTGCGTTGCAGGGTCCGCAATCGCCCGAATAGACGAACGACCCTTCGTCGGTATCGAGACGAAAGCCGTAGGAGATCAAATAGGGCTGCACGTGCGGCACCGAGGTCACACGAAGCTTCCAGCCGTTTCCCTTGATCACCTGGCCGCTGCGCATCTCGGTGACTTCGGGCTTCGGTTTTTGGCGCTGGCCCTTGCCTCCGCGCGATTCATACACGTCGATCGAGACCTGATGCTTGGTCCGTGCCTCAAGGTCCGGACCGAAGACGCCGTTCTTGCCGATGATCGCCTGGGTCATGCGCTTCGTATGCGGCGGCCCGTAGACCTTGAGCTCGGGGATGTCGCCGGCGCCCTGATCCCAGTGCGTCATCAGTAGGCGCATGTAGTCGAGGCAATGATCATAATGGAGGTGACTGAAGAACACGTGCGTCACGTCGGTCGCGTTTTTGCCCGCTTCCAGCATGCGATGATGCGCGCCCGGCCCATGATCGAACAGGATGAGGTCGTCGCCCACTTCCACCATGTAGCCCGAACTCATGCGCTTGAGCGACGGTGCCGGGGTGCCCGTGCCGAGCAGTGTGATTTTCATGTCGGATCGCCTTCCCTTCGCGAATCGAGGTAACGTCCACCCACTATCCGAATCCGCGAGGGGGAGCGCAAGGTGTCAGGGACGGGACGGACGTCATGAATTTGGAACTGGCGGGAAAACGGGCGCTGGTCACCGGCGCCAGTCGCGGTATCGGACGAGCCATTGCCGAACGCTTGGCCGGAGAGGGGTGTGACCTGTTCCTGGTCGCGCGAACCGAGGTCGAGTTGCGTGCCGCGGCGATCGAAATCGCTACGGTGACCGGTCGCGGGGTCGAGATCTGTGCCGCGGATCTATCGGAAATCGCCAGTATCGAAGCAGTGGCCAACAGCTTGAAATCCGCGTTCGATGGGCTCGATATCCTCGTCAACAACGCCGGCGCCGCCAAGGGCGGTACGATCTTCGATCTGGAGGAGGCGGACTGGCACGCGGGGTTTGGGCTCAAGTTCTTCGGCGCGTTGCGCTTGATCCGAAAGCTTTGGCCGCTTCTCAAAGAGGCACGGGGAACCGTCATCAATGTCACGGGCTATTTCGGCAAAACGCCGGCACCCAACATCATCCTCGGAGGTGCGGTTAACGCGGCGTTCGAGAACGCATCTAAAGCATTAGCCCAGATGGGCCTCGCGGACGATGTGAACGTCAACGTCGTGCGCCCCGGGATGACCATGACCGACCGGCAGCGGGCCTTGCTGGTGCAATGGGGCGCCGCACAAGGACTATCAGGCGAAGAGGCGGAACAGCGGCGCATCGCTTCGATGGGGCTGCGCCGTGCCGGTGAGCCACAGGACGTCGCAGCAATGATTGCCTTCCTGGCGTCGCCCCTTGCCCGGCACATCAACGGTGCCATCCTGCCCGTTGACGGCGGTGGCACGGGTGCGTTGTAAGTCTCTGTACGGCACCAGAGTCGACAGGTTCTGCTACATAGGGTTTCGATATCGCTTTGGGTCTTTCACGGGACGCCTGCGCGACAGGCGGAGTTTCCGGGAGAAACGGCATGAGACTCACCTCGCTCATTTTGGCTTTCACCGCCGGTGCAATCCTGAACCTGGCTGACATTGACCCGGCGCGGGCCGACGCCATTGACGGTGACTGGTGTTCTAAGGACGGGCGCCTGATGTCCATCACGCACACCCACATCGTGATGCCTGATGAAAAACAGATTCGCGGTCTCTACGACAGGCATGCGTACACCTATAGAGTTCCCGATGAAGAGGAAGGTGCAGGGTCGAAGGTATTCATGATTCTGGCCAATCCAAAGACCATTCACCTGTGGCGGGATGAGGCTTCGGCCAAAGCGCAGAAGCCGCCGGCGGAGGTCTGGCACCGCTGTTCGGCGCATGTCAGTTGAAGATGCGGCTTCATCGTAAGGTCCGGCTTCAATCGCAAAGACCGTGCTTGACGGTGATCGGCACCATCGGCAGGATGCCGCGCCCATGAACGCGTTACCCATCCCCATTCGCGACACTATCGCTGAAATCCCGACGTCTGCGATCCGTCAGATCGCGACGATCGGCATGCAGATGGATGACGTCATTCCCTTCTGGTTCGGTGAACCGGACGCGCCGACCCCCGATTTCATCGTCGAGGCCGGGACGAAGGCGCTGCGGGAAGGAAAGACGTACTACACCCTCAACCGCGGCATCCTCGAACTGCGCGAGGCGTTGGCGATCTACATGGGCGGGCTCTACGGTCGCGACATCGATATTGAATGCGTCACCGTGACGGCCTCTGCGATGAACGCCATTGCCGTGATCATGCAGTGCGTGATCGATCCCGGTGACAACGCGGTGATGGTGGGGCCGCTGTGGCCGAACATCTCAGCCTGTGCCGAGATCATGGGCGGCGAAGTCCGTGAAGTATCCCTGGAACCCGGCGAGGACCGCTGGCGACTCGATCTCGATCGCCTGTTCGATTCAGTCGATGAACGTACCAAGGTCGTGCTCGTCAACTCACCGAGCAATCCCACCGGTTGGGTGATGCGGCAGGAAGAGCAGCGCGCGGTGCTGGAGTTCTGCCGGGCACGGGGCATCTGGGTGGTCGCCGATGAGGTCTACGACCGCATCGTCTACGACGCCCCCTATGCACCTTCGTTCCTCGACATCTCCGAGCCCGATGATCTGGTGCTTCGCGTGAACTCATTCTCCAAGTCCTGGGCCATGACCGGCTGGCGGCTCGGCTGGATCACGGCGCCGCCGGCGTTCGGCCCGGTCATAGAGAAGATGACGGAATTCAATATCGCCAACGCGCCGTCCGTCGCCCAGTACGCCGGAATTACCGCGCTGGCCGAGGGAGAGCCGTTCATCCGCGAGACGGTCGGCCGCTATCGTGCCGCGCGCGATCTCACCTACCAGCGCCTCGGTTCAATGCCGCGCGTCCGCCTGTCGCTTCCCGAAGGTGCCTTCTACGCGTTCTTCGCCGTCGATGGCGTAACCGACTCGCTTGCTTTCGCCGAAGAGGTGTTACGGAAGACGCACGTTGGCTTGGCGCCGGGCGTGGCGTTTGGTCAGAAGGGCGAAGGGCATCTCAGACTGTGCTTCGCCAGCGCTCTCGATACCCTTTCGGGGGCATTCGACCGACTTGAGCCGTTGTTGTCGTAAGTGGCATCGGGAATGAAGCTGAAAGACAAGGTTGTCGCCGTGACCGGCGGGGGGCGGGGGATCGGCCGCGCGATCGCGCTGGCCCATGCCGCCGAGGGCGCCAAGGTGGCCGTCCTGGCGCGCACGGAGACAGATCTTGAGGAGACCGTCGGGCTGATCGAGGATGCTGGGGGTGCCGGTCTTGCGGTGCCGGCCGATCTGGTCGACTACGGCCAGGTTGAGAGTGCGTTCGCCACCATCGTGCGCGAATTGGGTCCCGTCGACGTGCTGATCAACAATGCCGGAACCTATGTGGCGATCGGCCCGGTCTGGGAAGTCGACCCTGACGAATGGTGGAACGATGTCGAGGTCAACGTCCGCCCGGTGTACAACTGCTGCCGGGTTGTCCTGCCGGGGATGATCGCCCGCAACGGCGGCCGGATCATCAACTTGATCGGCGGCGGGACCGCGGCGGCATTTGCCTTCGGGTCTGGATATGCCGTGGGCAAGTCCGGCGCCATGCGCCTGACCGAATGTCTGGCCCAGGAAGTTGGCGAGGCGAATATCGCCGTTCTAGCCATGGCGCCCGGCCTCGTGCGTACGGCGATGACCGATTATCAAATGACGAGCGAAGCCGGGAAGAAATACCTGCAAGGCGTGATCACGCGTCTTCAAGACGGCGACGAACTTCCTCCCGAGCGGGCCGCCGACCTCGCGGTCGCTATTTCGGCCGGCCGTTTCGATCGCCTGACGGGGCGTGCTCTCACCGCATGGGACAACCTGGACCGCGTCGAGGCCGCAATCGATGATTTCCTCGCAAATGATAATCGCGCCCTGCGCGTGACGGGCCTCACCGCGGCACACAAGCCCATCGAGTGACCCACACGCTGGTGGAGAGGAAGATCATCGTCAATCTTTGTAGATGACGTCCCCGCGATAGATTCCTTTGCGCTTCAGGGACTCGAAGACGGCGACCAACTCATCGCGCTGGAGGTTCATCTGATTGAGCTTCTCAATCAGGATTTCGGCGCTTTCGTCGGGGCGAAGTGGCGCCCAGGTTCCGCTTTGTGTGTCTTCAACGATGATGCGACTGCGGGACACAATCACGGATCGCCCGCTCTTGGCGAACGGCGGCGGGTGGCTCACCGTTGGCTCCTCAATGATGCGGATCGCGCGGCCAGGGTCTCCCGCCTCAGTGCGGCCGCCAATTTCAATGCGGGTTCGCGGCACCACGACCGTCCGGCCCGAGGAAAAAGGCGGCGGCTGGCTCACCACGGGTTCCTCGATAATTCTAACGACCATGCCACTTCGAGATCCGGAGGAAGGTGACAGGCGTCCACCGGACACGACGATGGATCCGGTGATGGGGTCAAGGCTCAGCGTTGCGGGCTGTCCGACGCTTTCGTCGCTTCCAGCCTCACTCAAGGGAAGCCAGGATGCGAGTATCCTGGCCAAGAATGCGATCCCGGCGCTAAGGGTCGTGAATCCGGCTCTGGGCATCGCCAGCCTTTCGAATCGATCTCCTACCCGATACGCGTCTGCCTGCTAATATGGGATTTCTGCAGCAGGTGTGTAGTGCCGGGCGACTGCAGGGATCGGGAGATGGACGTGGGTGTCGGCTTAGGCTTGGGAATCAGTGAACTTCCGTTCGAGACAGCGCGGGGGTTCTGGCGCTGGGTCGAGATGTGCGAGGACTCGGCTGTCGATTCGATCTGGCAGACCGACAGATTGATCAATGACAAGCCGATGCTCGAGAGCCTCAGCACCATGGCTGCGCTCGCCGGCGCGACCAAGCGGCTCAAGTTCGGCATGAATGTCATTGCATTGGGCTGGCGGGATCCACTGGTTGTCGCCAAGCAGTGCGCCTCGATCGATTACTTGAGCGAAGGGCGCTTGTTGCCCGCCTTCGGCATCGGCACGCCCCGCGGCGAGGAGTGGGCCGCGACGGGCCGGGATCCAAAAGGTCGTGGGGCGCGAACCGATGAGGCGCTCGATATCATCTCCAGGCTGTGGACCGGGGAGACTGTCGATTATGACGGCGCGTTCTACCAGTATCGTGAGGCCCGGATATCACCGCTGCCCGTGCAGAAACGGCTGCCGCTGTGGATCGGTGGCCATAGCAAGGCCGCCATCCGTCGCACTGCCCGCATCGGCACCGGCTGGCTCGGCGGCTTCCAGTCACCCGATGAAGTGACACCGGTGGTCGCCGCGATCAAGGTTGCAACCAAAGAAGCAGGGCGGCGTATCGACGACGACCACTATGGCGCTGGTTTTCACTTCCGTTTCGGCTCGTGGGACGATGCAGTCGTCGCGCCGCGGGCTGAGATGATTGTCAAGCGGAACGCGCGCGTTCCCGAAGACTGCATGGTCATCGGCGATGCTCAGGATATGGTGGCGCGCCTCAAACAGTTCATTGCCGGTGGCGTTTCCAAATTCGTGCTGCAGCCCGTCGCCGAGGGCGATGAGGGGACGCTCGACCAGACGCGCCGGCTGATCGACGAGGTCCTGCCGGAAGTACCCGCGCTCAACGACCTGCTGCCCGCGTGATGCCGGCGAAGGCCAGAGTCAGGTCCAGAACCAGGGTTAGACCATGACCTATCTCAGTCCACGCCTGGTGCCCAGCTTGCTTATCCGCGATTTTGATGAAACGCGTGCGTTTTACGAAATGCTCGGCTTCACAGTCAGTGGCCAATACCCGGAGGGGGAGGAGCCCGACTGGATCGAGATGAGCTGCGACGGCGTCACTCTGCAGTTCTTTGCCGAAGCGCCGGTCGGTCTGCCGGGCGCTCCGATGATGAGCGGGACGTTCTATTTTTATCCCGATAGCGTCGAGGCGATGGCCATGGAGCTTCGCGGCAAAGTCGATTTCGTCTGGGGTCCCGAAGTCATGCCCTACGGCATGCGCGAATTCGGCATCTGCGACCCCAATGGCTACCTGCTAGCCTTCACCGAACTGGCGGAATGATCGGGGTCTGACACCATTTTCCTCGCTGCCAACGCCCGGAACGCGAAGAGCCGACCGAACGTAACCCTTCACTCCGGCGGTATAACGCCGGTCTGTTCGGTGATGATGCCGTAGTGTTCGATGCGCCGGCGGGCGGCAAAATTCAACGGCGCGTCCTTGTTGCGGGCGCTGAGATAGAGGTCGCAGTGCGCCACGATTAGCTCGTCGTCCTTGGTGGCGCACTGGGCGACGATCTCGCCCGAAGGCGCGATGATGGCGCCCCGCCCACCATGATGGTCCTGCTCATGTTCTCCTCCCGAATCATGCTGTGCCCCGTGTATAGTAACGGCCATGATTATTGACCGCATGAGTCGTTTTATCCTCCCGGCCGTTCTTGCCATCTCTCTCGTCACGACCGCCCAGGCTATGCCGGACTCTACCGACCAAGACGATGGCACCCGAGCCTACGCGCGCGGCGACTATGCGGCGGCGGCGAACGCGTTCTCACGACTTGCCGGAAACGGCGACCCGCGGGCGCAGTTTTTCCTTGGGATCATGTACGCCGAAGGGACGGGCGTGCCACGGGATGATCGCCGCGCCGCGCACTGGCTCAATCTCGCGGCGGCACAGGGAGATGCCTCGGCAGCTCATCTCCTCGCCAACACGTATGTCGAGACCTGCCTATCGGAATAGGACCGGGCCATGAGCTACGTCCTCGCAATCGATCAAGGCACGACGTCCAGCCGGGCAATTCTCTTCGATAAAAACCACCGGGCGGCGGCCATTGAGCAGGAGGAATTCGCTCAGCATCTGCCTCACTCCGGGTGGGTCGAACATGATCCTGCAGATCTTTGGTCGACCACCGTCGTGACATGTCTCGAGGCCATCGCAGGGCTCGGCATCGCCGCGAAGGACATCGCGGCCATCGGCATCACCAACCAGCGCGAGACCACAATTGTATGGGACCGCCGCAGTGGCGAGCCGGTGTGCAATGCGATCGTTTGGCAGGACCGCCGGACGGCTGAGCATTGCCAGCGTTTGAAGGCCGAAGGTCACGAACCCATGATCTCGGAAAAGACCGGCCTGTTACTCGATCCCTATTTCTCGGGCACGAAGATCGCCTGGATTCTCGACAATATCGAGGGCGCGCGCCAGGGCCGGGAAGGGCGATCTGCTGTTCGGAACGGTGGACTGCTATCTGATTTGGCGAATGACGGGGGGCGCCGTACACGCTACTGACGCGACCAACGCTGCCCGTACGCTGCTCTACAACATCCATGAGGGTTGCTGGGATGACGATCTCTGCCGTCTCATGGGTGTACCGACAGATATGTTGCCCGAGGTTCGGGATAGCGCCGCTGACTTCGGCTCGACGCAGTCCGATCTCTTCGGTTCTCCGATCCCGATATTGGGCGTCGCGGGGGACCAGCAAGCAGCCACGCTGGGACAGGCCTGCTTTCGCCCTGGAATGATGAAGTCCACTTACGGCACCGGGGCCTTCGCGCTGCTTAACACTGGCGACAGGCCGGTGGCTTCCAAAAACCGCTTGTTGACGACGATCGCCTATCAACTGGACGGCAAAGCGACTTACGCGCTCGAAGGTTCCATTTTCATCGCGGGCGCCGTGGTGGGACTCAGAGTGCCGCGGTGCGATATACGGCCTCACACGTGCAACCGGACCTGCGGAACTTGCGCGCGCCGCTTTGGAAAGCGTCGGATATCAGACCCGCGATCTTTGGGAGGCGATGCAGGGTGACTGGGCAACAGAATCGAAGGATGTCGTTCTCAGGGTCGATGGCGGGATGACCGCCAGCGACTGGACCATGCAGTTTATTGCCGACATCCTCGGCGCACCGGTGGACCGTCCTCGGATGACGGAAACCACGGCGCTGGGCGCCGCCTGGCGGGCAGGCCACGAGGCGGGTGTGTGGCCAAACGCTGAGAAATTTGCCAACAGCTGGGCACTCGAGACCCGGTTCATGCCAGGCATGGAACGGGCCGATGCAGACAAGCGGTGTGAGGGATGGAAGCAAGCCGTCAAACGCACGCTTGTCGAATGACTGCGCTTTCGTGCCGGGGGCCGCTGCCTGAAGTCAGCGCGATGCCAGCTTTCACTGATCTGTTTGGAGCGTCGTGATGGCCAACGGAGACTCCGGTCCCGGACGTTTCCTGCATCGACCTTTGTACCCCGATGGCCGGACCGTTACCGCCGTCGAAGACGGCGTTCCGTGCGAAGAGCCGGCGCGTCCCTTCGTTCTGGCCGCGACCATACTCGCCTCGGCCATGGCCTTCATCGACCGCACTGTCGTCACGATCGCGCTGCCCGCGCTCCAAAGCGATTTCGGGGCGAGCTTTTCGAGCCTGCAATGGGTGGTGATTGCCTACGCGCTGTTCATGGGCGGGTTGATCCTGATCGGCGGTGCTGCCGGAGATCGGTTCGGCCGCAAGCGCATGTTCATTTTAGGGATAGTCGTTTTCGCGCTGGCGTCTTTCACCTGTGCCCAGGCGCCGTCCATAGACGCCTTGATAGCGGCCCGCGCGGCGCAGGGGATGGGTGCGGCTCTCTTGGTGCCACAGAGCCTAGCCATCATTGCTGCCTCATTTCCCAGGGATATGCGGGGGCGGGCCATTGGCATCTGGGCCGGTGCCGCGGCCATCACCACGGCGATGGGGCCACCGCTGGGCGGCTTTCTCATCGATGTGCTCGACTGGCGCGCCGTGTTCTGGATCAACCTGCCGCTGTCGGTCGTTGCCGTCTGGCTGACGCTCCGTTACGTCCCCGAAAGCCGGGATTCGAGCGCGTCAGGCCCCTTGGACTGGCGCGGCGGTATCCTCGCCATTCTGGCCCTTGGCGCCCTGACAGTTGCCCTTACGCTGCTGCCTGACTCGCAAGGCCTGACGGCCCCGATTGCCATACTGCTGGTGGGCGGGCTGATCGGCGTCGCCCTATTCGTGCGCACCGAGGCACGCGCCTTGAATCCCTTAATGCCGCTGGTCCTGTTCCGCAGCCGCGCCTTCAGTGCCGCCAACGTCATGACGCTGTTCCTATACGGGGCGTTTGGCGGCATCCTATTCCTGCTTCCCTTCGATCTCATCGAACGGCGGGGAATGTCCGCCGCCGAGGTTGGTGCGACGCTGCTTCCCCTCGGGTTGGTTATCGGCGTGGTCTCCCGTTTTGCCGGTCGGGTAGCGGACCGCCACGGCCCGCGGATCTTGCTGGTTCTGGGCTCCCTCCTCGTGACTGCCGCCGCCCTTGGTCTTGCCGCCCGGCTCGACGGATTCTTGCTGGGGGTCTTGGCACCGGTACTCCTGCTCGCCTTGGGCATGGCCCTGGTGGTCGCACCTCTGACCACGGCGGTGATGAACACGGCCCCCGCCTCTCGCGTCGGCGCTGCCTCCGGCGTCAGCAATGCTGCCAGCCGCCTCGCCGGTCTGTTCGCCGTGGCCGTGCTCGGCTCAGTCGCCAGCCTTGTGTTTTTCGCCGACGTGAACGCCGCGGGACTCGAAGCCGGAGGATTGCGCTTTGGGGTGCTGCCCGGCGTTACCGATGCGAACCGCGCCGTACTCGAATCCGCGTTCCTGTCCGCATATTCGCTGGCGCTCACGGTCGCGGCCGTTTGGAGCGCGCTCGCGGCGCTGACGGCATTCGTGTTTTTGCGGTCAGTGGCCACCGAATAGATTTAGTTCCATGAGAGGGGTTGAAATGACGAATTTAAGATGTATATACATTTATAATGATCAGCGTGATCATGGAAATCTTGAAGACGAGCGCATGACTCATCACACACCGCAAAAGTTCCAACCTATCCGGCGCGTCTAAAATTTGACCATAAACATGCATATACAATTATCAACGACCACTCATCCAGGAAAGGAGAAGAGAATGACCACCCAAACGGTATCGGCGATTGAAACGAGGAACGCCACAAGCTTCGGGAAACTGTGGACTTGGTTGAAAGCGATTGATGACGGGGTCAACTACGACCCGCAACAACAGCTTTACGAATCCCACAAACGTCTCAACCAACAGGTCGAGCGGCTCCAGGCCAGAGTACAGGACTTGGAAAAGCGCGAAGGGCCGGGGGTATGACGATGCTGACCTCGATTCAGCCTGAAATCCAGCGTCAGTCCGGGAGTTTGTCCATTGAAGTTCCGGAGACCACCGCTGTCGTAGCTGCAACGGATGAGCAGCTCTCGGAAGAGAACACCGCCACGAACGAAATTTCCCCGGTGTCGGCGGAAGCGTGGTTTGCCCTCGGAAACCGGGTCCCGTACGACCGTCGCGCGATGAAGATCCTGAATCCGGGTGAAACAACGGACTCTCCGGAAGTCGTCCACGTATTTCGGCGTATCGTGAAAGACGTGGCCTTGGATGAAAACGCGGTTTGGACGTCCTTCCTGCCCGGCTGGCCTGATGGTTCGTTTGGCTGGGCGAAAGTCGACCAACACCTGAATGCGGAGAGCCGTGGGCGAAGGCTGTTCGTTGAATATGTAGGACACGGCGATTCCGACAAGCCTGATGATTACCCCTACGGACCGCACTTTTAAGTACCTTGGAAACCCCGCTTGCGCCGGTTTTCGCTTTCATATTGTTTACGGAAATTCCAAACACCGCGACATTTCTTGGCGGTTCAGTCGTGCTCTTTGCGGTGCTTTTCTCGTTAAGAAACGCGACTTAATTACCTAGTTCACTGCAGTGGAAGAAGCGACGCATTTATTTGGCCAACGGTTTTCCCTGGCAGGTCCATTTGAATGGCTTTGCCATGGTTCTATTGAACCCGGATTTCCCATATGTGGACGGCCCCTCCGCGCAAGAAATTTTGGAGTGATTTGATCAAATCGCCTGCGTCCATATGTCCGGCCTCACATGGGGCGAACTTTGTCGAGGTTGTTTTTGGGTCTCGTGAACAGCTCATCTGAACCAGGGGATTGGCGACCCCGGAGGGATTCGAACCCCCGGCCTACAGATTAGGAATCTGTCGCTCTATCCGACTGAGCTACGGGGTCGCTGATGCCGTTCTAGGTCGATGCCGTGCGGTGGTCAACTCACGACGGTGACGCCGCAAATACCCCAACCCTCCTTCAAACCAATGACGATATGGCGATGTCCGCCAGTCGTTGGAAGCGCAGCATGCTTTTGGTGAACGACAGCAGCCCCGCCGTCAGGCAGACGAATGAAATATCGTGCTCTGGGTCGACCCAGCAAACGGTGGAGCCCGCGCCGGTTGCGCCGAACGTGGTCGGGCTCGCCAGGGAGCCGAAGGGAGTCGGAATGTCGCCCGTGCCGCGCAGAAAGAAGCCGAGGCCGAGGTTGGCGGGACAGAGCGGCCAGCCGTGCAGCTCGCGCGCCACTGTCCACAGATCACTAGGCCGGTCGCCGGTGTGATCCTGCGTCGCGAACGCGATGGTCGCTGGCGAGAGAATGCGGCCCTTGCCGAGTGATCCGCCCTGGCGCAGCGCTTCGACGAACGCGAACACGTCGGCCGCCGTTGCCACGACGCCGGCGGATGGAATCTCGGTCTCCGCCGCCGGATCGAGAATCTGACGCCCCATCTCTTCCAGCTTGTCGGGGTCGAGCGTCCCAGTCGCACGATCTCGCACGACCACGGGCACGGCGCGCGCGACGAGGTCCGCGCGCATGCCCAGCGCGCTTTCTTTCATGTCCAGCGGGTCGAACAGGTCGCGCGCCAGAATATCGCGAAAGCGGATGTTGCCACCGTCGCAGCGCCGCACCACCTCGGCCAGGACCGCGTGGGAGAGCCCCGAACTGTAGCTCACACGTTCACCGGGTGGCGCATTGAGGGTGGAGCGGCAGGCGGCATCGACCATCACCGAGAGGTCGCCCTGGGTGTCCGCCGGGACGGGGAACAGCCCGCCGTTCATGCCGCCGGTATGCGAAAGCAGTTGGCCGATGGTGACCTGGCCCTTGTCCTCGGCGGCGAATTCCGGCACCAGATCGGCGACCGGCGTACGCAGCGTGTAGGCGCCCTTCTCAATACCTTGCAGCACTGTCACTGAGGTCATCGCCTTGGCGATGGAGTAGATGGCAAAGACATCGTCCTCGCGCATGGCCCGGCCAGAGTCCCGGTCCGCATACCCCACTGCTTCGCAGCATTCGACCCGGCCACCGCGGGCCACCATCACCACGGCCCCGTCGTAGAAGCCACGTTCGACGTCGCCGTGAATCGATTCGACCAGCTGACGCATGGGGAGACCTCCTGCCGCTCTTGCGGCGTGTGTCCGCGGGCTACACCTTTGCCATCACCTCTTCGGCGAACAGCTTGAGTGAGGCCTTGGCCTCGTCGAGCGGCATGTTGCCGTAGGAGAAATCGATCGAGGGATAGATCTCACCGCCGCAGGTATCGGTGAAATAGGCGATACGGTCACGGATTCTTTCCGGTGAACCGATGAACGACTGTTCCACCAATACGTCATAGGGGAACTTCTCGACCGCGCCGATGAACTTCTCGTAGCCGGGATATTGCGCGGACGGTTGATCGCGCCACCGCTCCAGCGGTTCCAGGAACATGTTAATGTAATGGCGCGCGTAGGGCTCCGCCCGTTCCTCGGCCTCCTGGTCGGTCGCGGCGCAATAAGTGCGGAAATTTATATTCACCGAAGCTGTCGCGGGATCGTGGCCGGCCTCCTGCCGGAAGCCCCGGTACTGGCTGACCATCTCGCCGAGTTCCGCCGGGCGCAGGTAGAACGGC